>Ga0335083_10000105_pt1 | contig 151562 bp, 127 predicted proteins | sample Lox_Sample_42_FD_206716 | JGI IMG/M metagenome (GOLD analysis project Ga0335083, IMG submission 206716) | Soil microbial communities from Loxahatchee National Wildlife Refuge, Florida, United States - Lox_Sample_4.2 | ecosystem: Environmental > Terrestrial > Soil > Wetlands | place: USA... | reverse complement strand
TGCCGCACGCCGTTGGCATGGACTGAAACACTCCTAGTGCTGTTGTTGCAGATTGTGTTCGGGAAGTCCAACAGAATGCGGTTCGGATTCGCGGCAGTGTCAACCGACGGCTTAACGGGAGCACTGACCGTGATTTCGATCCGCAGGTCGGATCCCTGTCGCGCCGTGCTCACCTTCCGGACCGTGAGAGGGGTCGGATTCTGTGCCACAGCGCAAGGCAACAAAAGCAATGCAATCCAAAGATGTTTCTGAGCTGCCGTCATTCTCTGTCAACACTCGCTGGCGCTCCACTTGCCGCCTGGGGGATTTTCGGATACAGAGCTAAGCCCCGGATCCGTCGCGGCCCCGAAAGGGATCGCGATTTGGCGCGTATTCATCTACTGCCATACTTCACGGAGTCCGCGACTCCGGCTAGTCTCGACCACTTGGATGACACTGATAACAGTTGACGCTGTTGTACACATACCCATTGACCTTAGGGTGGTCGAAATTGTTGGCATTATCGGCCCCATGTTCATGACAGTCTATGCACTGGAAGACTGCGTAGTTATTTCCAGTGGTGTGGCACGTCGTGCATTGGCCGTTCGCATTTCCATGGTTCACAGAGAACTGCGTGTACTGCGTGTGGTTGAAGGTTGCCCCTGTCCACGCGCTCGTGGTGTGACAGGTCGAGCATTGCGCGGACGGGAAGAATACGGAATTCGCCGACGCGGCATGCGCCGGGTTAGTGGTGCCATTGTAATCGCTCTGATGGCACGTGATGCAAGCATTGCTGGTCAGGTTGTAATTGTTATTAACGTGGCAGTCGGTACATACCCTCGGCGGTACTGTATGCTGACCCGTTAGTGGGAACCCTGTGTTGTTGTGATTAAACGTGGAATCGGTCCAGACGATCGTGTCATGACAGGTTTCGCAGGTCGTTGGGAATCCGGCTGATGCGTGCGCCGGGTTTGTCGTTCCCGCGTAATCCTTCTGGTGGCACGAGTAGCACAACGTACTGTTCAGTGAGTAGTTGTTGTTAACGTGGCAATCCGTGCAGAGGCGCGGCGGTACCAGGTGTGCGTTGGTCAGCGTAAAGCCAGTTGTCGAGTGGTCAAACTTGCCATCCGTCCACTGAACGGTGTCGTGGCATTGATCGCACGTTGTCGGGAACCCAGCTGACGCGTGGGCTACCGGCGAAGTAGCGTTGTTGTAATCAGTCTGATGACAGGTGACGCAAGCTGTGCTGGTCAAGTTGTAGTTATTGTTAACGTGACAATCAGTGCAGGCCCGCGGCGGTACCGTGTGACCGCCGGTCAGCGGGAACCCCGTACTGTTGTGGTTAAAGGTTGCATCCATCCAGTTGGAAGTGTCGTGACAGGTATCGCAGGTCTGTGGGAAATTCGCGCTGACGTGATTCGGGTTCGTCGTTCCCTGGTAGTCCTTGAGATGGCAGGTTACGCACGCGGTGCTGTTCAGATTGTAGTTGTTGTTGACATGGCAATCGGTGCAGGCGCGCGGCGGAACTGTGTGCAGTCCCGTAAGCGGGAATCCGGTGCTGGAGTGGTTGAACGTCGCGTCCATCCAGTTGGAGGTGTCGTGACAGGTATCGCAACTCTGCGGGAAATTCGCAGTAACGTGATTCGGATTCGTCGTTCCCTGGTAGTCCTTGAGATGGCAGGTTACACATGCCGTGCTATTCAGGCTGTAGTTGTTGTTGACATGGCAATCGGTGCAGGCGCGCGGCGGAACCGTGTGTAATCCGGTGAGCGGGAAGCCGGTGCTGTTATGGTTAAAGGTCGCATCCGTCCAGGTACTCGTATCGTGGCACTGATCACAGGTCTGCGGGAAATTCGCAGTAACGTGATTCGGATTCGTCGTTCCCTGGTAGTCCTTGAGGTGGCAGGTCACGCATGCCGTGCTATTCAGGCTGTAGTTGTTGTTAACGTGGCAATCGCTGCAGGCACGCGGCGGAACCGTGTGCAACCCCGTTAGCGCGAATCCAGTACTGGTGTGATTGAAGGTCGAGTTCAGCCATGTAGAGGTGCTGTGGCACTGGTCGCAAGTCTGGGGGAAATTGGCCGAAACGTGATTCGGATTAGTGGTGCCCTGGTAGTCCTGCAGGTGACAAGTCACGCACGCGGTGGTGTTCAGGCTGTAGTTGTTGTTGACATGGCAGTCCGTGCACTGCCGAGGGGGAACCGTGTGCAATCCGGTGAGCGGGAAGCCGGTGCTGCTGTGGTTGAAGGTCGCGTCCGTCCAGGTGCTCGTATCGTGGCACTGATCACAGGTCTGCGGGAAATTCGCAGTAACGTGATTCGGATTCGTCGTTCCCTGATAGTCCTTGAGGTGGCAGGTCACGCATGCCGTGCTATTCAGGCTGTAATTGTTGTTAACGTGGCAATCGCTGCAGGCACGCGGCGGAACCGTGTGCATTCCGGTTAAGGCAAAACCGGTTGTGGAGTGATCGAATTTCCCGTCGGTCCACTGCACCGTGTCGTGGCATTGCTGGCAAGTCGTCGGAAAGCCAGAATGAGGAACCGGTGATGTCGCGTTATTGAAATCGGTCTGGTGGCAGCTGACGCAAGTAGTGTTCGTAATGTTGTAGTTGTTGTTAACGTGGCAATCGGTACAGGCGCGCGGCGGGACTGTATGCGAACCGGTCAACGGGAACCCTGAAGTCGAGTGATCAAACTGCGCCGGCTGCCAGGCCGCGGTGTTGTGACACGTGTCGCACGTCTGTGCAAATCCCTCAGCAACGTGGTTGGGGTTCGTTGTCCCCTGGAAATCCTTGAGGTGGCACGAAACGCACGTATTGCTCGTCAGGTTGTAGTTATTGTTGATGTGGCAGTCGGTGCATGCGCGTGGGGGAACGGTATGCATGCCCGTCAACGGGAAGTTGACACTGTTATGGTCGAATGTGGCCGGCGACCACCCGGCGGTCGTATGGCATGTATCGCAGGTCGTCGAAAAATTGGATGACACATGGTTGGGATTGGTCGTACCCTGAAAATCCTTCAAATGACAACTGACGCACGCCGTATTGGTCAAAGTGTAGTTGTTGTTGAGGTGACAATCCGTGCACGTGCGCGGTGGCACCGTGTGCATGCCGCTAAGCGGGAATCCAGTCGTGTTGTGGTTGAACGTCGCGTCCGTCCAGTTGCTGGTGTCATGGCACTGATCACAGGTCTGCGGAAAGTTCGAGGTGACGTGGTTGGGATTGGTCGTGCCCTGAAAATCCTTCAGATGGCAACTGACGCACGTCATGGTACTGATCGTATAGTTGTTGTTAGTGTGGCAATCGGTACAAGCACGCGGTGGTACCGTGTGCATTCCACTGAGCGCGAAACCGGTGCTGGCGTGGTTAAATGTGGCGTCCGTCCAGTTGCTGGTGTCATGGCACTGATCACAGGTCTGCGGGAAGTTCGAGGTGACGTGGTTGGGATTGGTCGTGCCCTGGTAATCCTTCAGGTGGCAGCTCACACAAGCCGTGTTGGTGATCGTGTAGTTATTGTTAACGTGGCAATCCGTACACTGCCGCGGCGGTACCGTATGCAATCCGGTCAGCGGAAAGTTAGTGAGATTGTGGTTGAACGTTGCATTCGTCCAACTGCTGGTGTTGTGGCACTGATCGCAGGTCTGCGGAAAACTCGATGCGACGTGGTTGGGATTGGTCGTACCCTGGAAATCCTTCAAATGGCAGGTCACGCAGGCGGTGCTGTTCAGAGTGTAATTGTTATTGACGTGGCAATCGGCGCACTGCCTGGGAGGAACCGTGTGCAGACCGGTCAGCACAAAACCGGTGGTCGAGTGATCAAACTTGGCATCGCTCCACTGCACCGTATCGTGGCAGTTTTCGCACGTCGTGGGAAAACCGCCATGTGGCACCGGAGCGGTCGCGCTTGCGAAGTCTTTCTGGTGGCATCCAATGCACGGCAACGCGCCCAGGGTGTAATTGTTGTTTACGTGACAGTCGGCGCATTGCCGGGGAGGGACCGCGTGACCGCCGGATAGAACGAAGCCGGTTGAGCTGTGGTCAAAACCCGTAATATTTGCATTCAGCCAATTGTCCGTCGTGTGACAGTTCTCGCAGGTTGTGGAGAACTGCGCTTTCACGTGACTCGGATTATCGGTCGACGTGTAGTCCTTCTGGTGACAGGAATAGCACGCCGTCGACATGAGCTGAAATTTGCTGGTAGCTCCCCCTTTGTGACAGGAATCGCAATCGACAGCGGCGTGGGCACCCGTCAATGGGAAGCGATTGTTGTGCTGCTCCACGTCCTTGATCGAAACCTGCCATCCACGAACCGTATGGCATTGCTCACAGTTGGCTCCTAGCTGACGCTTATGGATGTCGGCATGGCAGTCTTGACAACGTTGACCGACGTTCGAGAACACCATCTTTACGTGACACGAAGTGCAGGCCACGGCAGAATGCATGCCGCGCAGGGGATAACGCGTTTGGTTATGGTCGAACTCGGGAACCGCCCGGATTGGCTTCCAACTGCTCGCGGTATGGCAATTCTGGCAGGGAAGCGCTAAATTGCCATGCGGGCTGTGCGTGCCCTCGGAGGCCTGCGCTCGCGCGATTCCAGAAAGTCCGGAAAGCGCCAGAACCATCACCAAAACAGATTTAGGGATACCCCCTGCGCCCATGACCTGCACCTTGCTTTCGTTCTCTTAACCCCAGGAATCAAAAAACGCAGCCGAAGACATGTATTTAGATCGGCTTTTGCAATTCGCAGTCCAACTAGAGTATCGAGTTTGAGAGCTTAGCCAAAAGTTACGCCAGTGAGAGTCCGAATGTTCGCTGGGTCAGGGTTTAGCCCACGAAATCGGCCATTACCGTAGTTTTTCCGTGTAACTCCTGCCCTGTTGTTTGGCAGCTTTTTCCTTCGATCCGGCGCGTAGTGAAGACCAAGTGGTTGTACAAAATACTCTAGTCTGGTCGAAGCGGCAACTGCGGACGACAAGCTTTCTTAAAGATATACCTCGGCAAGGGATGTGGATGGGGGCCCGGAGGTTGTAGTCCTTCAAGTACACAGAAGTACATGCTGGCGGGTTTGCCAGTTGACATGCTTCTACATGCCGGTTTTCTTGCTACCCGCTACTGGGGGATTCGCGCCGTGGCATGAGACACAGTCTTTAGGGGTAGGCTTGTAGAAGAGTACTTGCTTAGCGCTAACCTCCTTGAAAAGCTTGTGACACTCTCCGCACTTGACGTTCTGGTGGGCCCCGCGCAACGGGAATGTGGTCCGCTTTTCGTGGTCGAACAAGGACGGCTTCCATTTCATCGAGTTGTGGCAGTCGGCACAAGGCGTAGTCTCGCCCTTGGCGAATTGCCTTCCATGGATGTCCTCGTGACAGTCTTCGCACAACACCGGCGCCACCTTGAAGTCGGCATCGATGAGCTTGGTCCCTAGATTCGGAGGCTTGTGACAGTCGATACAGGCCGTCGCACGGTGTGCCCCCAGCAACGGGAACTTTGTTTTGGAATGATCAAACCCCGAGAGTTCTTTCCATGACTTAGTCGTGTGACAGGCCTCGCACCCTGCTGGGCTTCCGTCCGCCCGCACCTGCTGCATGCGCTCGTTGAACTGCCCTTTGTGGACATCTTCGTGACAACTGCTGCAGTTCAACGTCTTCCAGTGATAGATGAAATCCTTGGGCTGGAACTCGGCGGATTCCTTGTGGCAGTCTGCACAAGGCACCGCTGCATGGCCCCCCGTCAATGCAAACCGGGTCTGCTTGTGCTTGGCGAGGGTAAAAGTAGAAGGTGTGTATCCGTCCAGGTTATGGCACTTGTCGCAAGCGTTGAAATATGGTGCAGCTGCAAACTGTCCTGAATGGCGATCTTTGTGACAGTCGGTGCAAACGGCAAACTTTAGCCGGTATAACGTGTCTTCGCCCTTGGGGAGGTGGCATTGCGCACACTGCACGCGTGTGTGTCCGCCTTGAAGCGGGTACTTGGTAGAAGCGTGTTCCTTTACCGTAAAAAGCGAAGGCTTCCAGCCCTGTACGTTGTGGCAAGAGGAGCACTGGCCGCCGTCTTGGCGCTTCGTAAACTGTCCCTTATGGGCGTCCTTGTGGCAATCCGTACACTTCTGGAACTGGAGCGGCTTTTTGAAATCCCCGTTGGCGTGGCACTTTCCGCATTCGACTGTAACGTGCTTGCCTTCTAGCGGGTACTTTGTCGTGGAGTGGTCGAACTTCTCATTCACGCTCTGCAGCGAGAGTTTCTTCCATCCAGAGGTGTTGTGACACGACGAACAGGCTTGCGGAAAGCTCCCGCGGTGCGGATCTTTGTGGCAATCGGAGCACAGCTTGAAGGGGATGCCAACGTATTGCGGCTTGCCATCGGCGCCGTTGGTGTGACATTTGGCGCACTGTACCTGAATGTGCTGGCCGGTTAGAGGATAGCGGGTCCTGCTGTGGTCGAACTGGGCTATGTTGATGGTTTTCCAGTCGACAAAGTTGTGGCATGACTGGCAAGTTGGGCCCAGTCGCCCTTTGTGAAAATCCTCGTGGCATGGAACGCAGGCGGTCGACAAACCAAGGTACGAACGATTCAGGTCTTTATACTTGATCGTCGGTCGCTCCTGTTGAGAAATATGCGAGGCGGTGTGGCATTTGTTGCACTCCAAACCGGCGTGCTTGCCTTCGAGTAGATAACCGGTCTCGTTGTGGTTGAAGGTCTTGGTATTCCATTTGATCAGGGGAAAATCTTCGCCATTGTGGTCGGAATGGCAGCGAGCGCACTCTTGGCTCGAGCCGGCTGGAATATTGTAAGTTGCGTGCAGTCCTCGGTGAGTCTTAAGCCGGCTTGCGATCTCTGTGTGGCATTCCAGGCACTTAAGGGCCGCCTGCCCCCCAAACTTGTGACAAGCCACGCAGTTGGTCGATCCATTCAAAGACTGGTGTGCCCGCGCTAGAGGGCCGGGCGAGATTTGCCCGGAACTAATGCCGCTGAGGACAAGCAATCCTATGAGCAAAATTCCGGTTCGGACAGCAAAGTGCAAGGCAACTGGCGGAAAGGATCTGCGCTTTGGACTTTCCTGTATCGTATGAGACGCCTGTCCGGGATTGTGATGGCGCACTGTACCCCAATTACCCCTTGCTTCAGGAACGCTTCTCTAAAGTCTAGCGAGCCAATGGCGGAATGCACCAGTCACTAAAGGTACACCCGCTTGGTCATACGGAACCGCGTTCTTCATCATCATATCGGGAGGGGAAGCATCCAGAAGCGGCACCATTGAACTGACCTTCGACTCCAGAGCGAGGCGGCTGGATGTAAAGGGTTTTGAACGGTACAGGGAAAGTTTTCTGTACGAGTCCCGAGCAGAATTGCCATCTGGAGGGCGTGGCCAACTCTAGCGGCTGTGATGAGGATCACATACTTGAAATTCGTCGGCACGCATTCTTTAGCGAAGACGGGAAACAGGTCAACGCGGCCATCAGCGTTTCGATCCAGAAGCTAGGAGGACAGTTCAACTCAGTGTTCCAATCGCCATCTTTGGTCGCGTCGGATCTAGATTCCTTTCGCAGGCAGGAATCGATTCTGATAGGCCTCAATCTCCTGATCCTAATCGCACTGTTTTCATTGCACCTCTATTTCGCTTCTTTCTGGGGCAAGCCGCGGCAGATGCTGATTCTGGCCGTGTGTTTCGGAACCGTTATCAAGTCGGCGGAATGGGCATGGCTGCGGAGCCTCACGCGCGCGTTGAAACCGAAGGAGTTGGCCATTCTCACTTGGGCGTCGATCGCCCTAAACATATCCCTTGCCATCGTGTTAAGCATACTCACAGATAAGGAGGATACCCCCTACTTTGCGCTGCTGATGGTGCCGGTTCTCGAGGCCGCATTTCGCTTTGAATTGCCTGCCATCGTGGCTGTCGTCACGGTCGTGGATGTATCGCTGTTTTGGCAAGTGCGTTGGTTTTTCGACAAACATCCGCCCCTGGACGTTGGCGAATACTACGAGGCTGGTATCACCTCCGTGCTGTTTTTCATTGTGGGATTTCTGGTTTGGCTGCTCCTCGCCGATCTCCGAACGAAGGATGCTCGACTGGCAAACAATTTGCTTGAATTGCAGCGAGCGCGCAATCAGTTGTTGCGTGAGGAAGGGCTGGCGGCAGTGGGACGTTTTTCGAGTGCGATTGCCCATGAGATCCGAAATCCCGTGGCAATGATCGCCAGTTCGATCGCCACTGCCAGGCAACTGAGCGGCGAAGAACGCGAGGAGATGTTTGCCATAGCCGCCGATGAGGCGAATCGACTGAGCGACTTGACCACGGAATTCCTAGACTACGCGCGCGCACGGCCGCTGAGTCTCTCGGAAATGTCGGTAGGCGACGTGGTCGGTTACGTCGCCGATGCTTCTCGAGCTCACGCCAGCAAGAAGCGAGTTCGCTTCGAACTCGACGTTCCAGTGGAGCTTACGATCTGCGCCGATGGAACCCAATTACAACAGGCGCTGATGAATGTTCTTTTGAATGCGGTTGACGCATCACCGTCTGACAGCAAGGTTCTAATCCGCGTGCATGACACCGATGAGCGCAAAATTCGCATCGACATCGAAAATGCTGGGACGCCGATTACAGAACCGGCTCTGAGCAGAATCTTCGAGCCGTTCTTCACCACCAAGCCTCGGGGGACGGGACTGGGACTTGCGATCGCGCGCAACATCGCACGGGCCCAGGGGGGCGATCTCGTGCTCGCCGGAAACGAACCGGGCCGAGTTTGTTTTTCCTTAATCATGCCGATGTTCTGCCAGACGCCGCAGCAACAGGGGAATTAGACAATGGGAAGAATCCTGATCGTTGACGACGAGCCGAACATGCGTCGCATTCTGGCCTCGAACCTGCGTCTGGACCAGCACCACATCTGGGAAGCGGGAGGTGTGGAAGAGGCACAGCGCAATCTGGCTGCCAGCGACTTCGACGCAGTGATCACGGATCAAAAGATGCCGGACGGCGAGGGATTGACCGTGCTGGCCTCAGCGCACGAGAACGACCCCACTCTTCCAGTGATCATCCTTACCGCAGTGGCCACAATCGAACTGGCCGTCCAGAGTATGCGGAGTGGTGCATTTGATTTCCTCACCAAGCCGTTTCAGCCGGAAGTAGTCCGCGCTACCATGCAGCGAGCGTGTGAGCGTACCCGGCTGTTGCGTGAGAATATTCTGCTGAAGGATGCGGTCGTTCGTCTTGAAGGTGCTTCTGAAATTTATGGCGATAGCCCCGCTATGCATGAGGTGCGAGAGCGGATTGCACGCGTTGCTCCCACGCACACCACTGTTTTGATCACCGGTGAAACTGGCACAGGCAAGGAGATTGTCGCGCGGTCGATTCATCGCAACAGTCCGCGAGCGGCAAAGCCTTTCGTGGCGGTCAATTGCGCAGCGTTCACTGAAACGTTGCTGGAGAGCGAGCTCTTTGGCCACGAAAAGGGTGCTTTTACCGGAGCCGACCGACAACGGCAGGGGCTCTTCGAAGCAGCGCATGAGGGCACGCTTTTTCTGGACGAGGCCGGAGAGATGTCGCTCGCGGCCCAGGCCAAACTCCTGCGAGTGCTTACCGATGGGCAGGTCTTGCGAGTGGGCTCTACGCGGCCTAGGCGCGTGGACGTTCGCGTGCTCGTCGCGACTCACCGAAACTTGGAGCAGCGCGTGAAGGATGGGCAGTTTCGCGAGGATTTGTTTTATCGTCTGGCTGTCGTCCCTATCCACCTTCCCGCATTACGAGATCGCGGCGAGGATATTGCGGGACTGAGCGACGTGTTCTGCAACCAGGTAGCAACAGACCTTAAAATGCCCCGGCGGCGTCTGAATTCCGAGGCTCTGGCCAAACTGCAGCAATATCGTTTCCCCGGCAATCTGCGCGAACTGAAGAACCTGATTGAGCGTGCGTACATTTTGAGCAGCAATCAGGAAATTGGGGCCGACGACTTGCCCATCACTCCAAAAGAAGCGACGGCCAACGGGAACGGCAACGCGCATGCTCCCGGACTTTCGATTCCTTTCATGGATTCGTTCGATCTGACCGGTGTCTTGGAAAAGGCAGAAAAGGAATTGATCGTTCGCACACTCACCTCAACTCACGGGGCGCAGGCTGAAGCGGCGCGGCGCATGGGACTGTCGCGCAGCGCGCTCGCATACAAACTCACGAAATACGGCATTCGCGCGACTGAGCAGAACTAGGACTTTCGCCGGATGACTTGCCTGGCCGGGACCGCGCGCCAGACCCTGCACTACCTATTTGGTGCGAGTTCTTGCTTCCGCTTCAGCCAGCCATCCTCGTCGCAGCTTTTCCGGCGGGATGTTCGATAGGTAGGGCTTGAGGTCGAGGATAGGAGTGCCGTCCAGCATGTCAATGCCGCGGACTGTCAATGACCGGCCCTCCTGGCCCATCAGTTCGACGACTGTAAGTCCGATGGGATTCGGACGACGCGGAGAGCGCGTCGCAAAAACGCCGTGTGGATGATTGTCGGAGGGCGGTGTCCCGATCAACTCTAGCCTGTCTTCTTCGGTCAGTTGATCGAATACCCAAAGCACAATGAGGTGCGAGAACCCCTCGATGTCAGTCAGGCCAATCTCATACTGTGGCAAGATCTCAAGAATACCTTCTGCCTCATGCTTGGCGCCCAAGCCCTTGGGAACCTCTTGCGTGCTCTGATAGGGGCTGCGTACGTATCCGATGGGTTCGAATGAAAACTTCATTTTGTTTCCTCTGGAAAATTGTTTCACAACTTACCTCTGGTAAACGCGCCTCAATCTGCAATGCTCGGGAAACGAGCGACGAATCCGAATTGCACTAGCGCCATAGAAAACTTTACGCGAGCTTGACGAAACTCTAGGTGGGTTCGTGCAACGTCGCCGCAAAAGCGTCGCATCCCAGCAAATTGATCGGAATCGTCCAGCAAGATGTGCGGGTTCTCTCCGGCGCACGATGCGTTCGATGTATCAGGGTGCTGATTCCTGCGAATGCACCAAAATCGAAAGGAGCTTCGGTGATGAAAAGGGTGGGCATGGCAGTGGGTATTGCGCTTGGCTTTACGTTGGCATCATTTGCGCAAGAGAACCGCTCGGAAATCAGTGCGCAGGCCACGGGGCTATTTACACTGAGCACGGCGGGAAACGACACTGCTTACAGCGCTACCGACAGTGGCGGGTTCCTGGGTACCTATCGCTATCATCTGAATCACTGGATTTCCGTGGAAGGAGCCTACGGCTACAGTCTTAATACCCAGAAATATTCGCTCTCGTCTGCCGCATTTCGTATTCAATCTGGAATTCATGATTTTACTGGCAGCCTGGTCGTGAATCTCCCGTCGCACAGCCACTCGCGCATCAATCCGTACTTGCTGGTTGGCGGTGGAGCCGTGCGTTTCGCACCTACTGACAATCAGTTCAATACCCTTTCGGGCGCGCAAGGACAGACCAGAGGCGCCTTCGTCTACGGCGCGGGAATCAATTACGGGATCTATAAGGGATTATCGCTGCGCGCTGAGTATCGCGGGATGGTCTACAGTACTCCGGACTTCGGATTTGGCGCCCTGGCTACAAATTCGGTGACTCACACTGCGGTACCGACCGTGGGTCTCAGCTTCAGGTTCTAGAGGTGGTGCCGGAATGGATGGTGGCACTCTGAAAGATTGGCGGGTGCCATCCAAGCAGTCAGCTATGAATCGGTCACGATTGCACGGCGCTGTCGCTTATGAGTGGCCCTTCTCCGAACCATCTTTGGCGGTCTTCAACGGTGCTTTGGGTTTCTCCTCGCTGTCGACGGAGAAGAGCATGTAGTGATCGAAACTGTGCCGGCGGAAATAGTGGTGCTTGCGGAAATCGAAATAGATGTCGGCGCTCTTTGGAAGCCAGAGCGTCGTGTTTTTCTTAGGGAAGGGAACGGGCCCGTACTCGACCACCTGGAGCTCGCTAAGGAGTTGGATTTCGGGCATAGGTTTCACCATCTCCGCTTCGACACGCATAATCTGAAACTTGTCAGTGCTAATCCAAGCTCGGCCCTTGAGCGGCACAGGATGAAATTGGTCTCCTACCTTGTAGGAGTGCATGCGGTTGGGGCGATCGCTTCTCTGCTGAAAACGGACAAACCAGCTTGCCTTGCCATGCCAGTCCCCAAGTCCTTCGCACACCAGGTCGAAGTTGTCACGCATATGCGGGTGAAAGACGAAGGCGAGCGTGGCAAAGCCAGTGCTAGCAATGTTACCGGGATAGTCTGACAAGGAAAGTTTGGCGGCGCGGTCTTCTGCGACGGCCAAGTACCCCGGCTCAACTTCAGAGATAGATGCCACGTATGCGAATTTCCGAGTTTCGGTGCGAACCGGATTTCCGTACGCATCAAGAGTCTGGTGAACGAGTTCTTCAATCGCGGAAAACCGCGCCAAGTCATCCACGAGTTCCTGCACGCGTTTTCCTGACTCGCCGATGACCTGATCTGACGGACAGGCGACTTCTGGGGCAACAGCAAGCTTGATGTCATCGATGCCGGGAGGCCGCCAAGCTTTTACTGAAAGGCTCGGATCGGGGAGAGCGGAGAGAGGATCTACCCCGGCGATCTGAACTTTTGTCGCGGGAGTTTCGTCCTTCAACTCGGAAGCATGCTCTTCAAGCTCACCGATCAGGCTGCGGACTTGTCCGGCTACAGGATGTCGCGGTGACTTTTCCAGAAACGTCTTCAATGCTTCCACGCCTTCCTTTTCGCGGCCCAGGTTTACAAGTGCTTCGCCCAGGACAAGCTGTGCGGGTGTGGCAGCGGTTTTACCTTTCGCAATTGCAACCTGAGCTTCGATGCGAGCCTTGTCGTAATTCTTTTCGTGCAGATAGGCGTCAGCGAGAAGGTTGTGCGGAAGCCAGTTGTCCTCATCTGCCATGACAGCCTGCTCGAGCGCGGATTGCGCCGCCGGGTAGTTTCTCTGTTCAAGGCTGGAGCGCCCCAGCAAGGTGAGTGCCTGAAGATTGTTCCGGTTGACCCTCGTTGAAGCGGTCAGATAATTGCTGGCACTCTCATAATCCTTTTTCTGGAAGTAGAGATAGCCGAGGAGAAAATTCAGGTTCGCGTCCGAAGGCGACGCCTTATAAGCTTCGTCGAGATGCTTTTGGGCGTCGTCCAGTCTTCCCGACTTAAGCGCCGTAATGGCCCGCTTCGCCTCTTTGCGAACCTTAGGCGATAGACCGGCATCATCGACGTCGAAGTTGATGGCCGCGGGATCGCGATGTAGCACAATGTCAAATTCCAGAGCACTATGAGTGCTGATGACTCTTAGTTCCTGGTACGAACTGAGGTACCCAACCGCGCTTATTTCCGCGCCGTAGTCGCCGTATGGGATGTCGGTGAAGACTCCCTCGGCGTTGTCGCCAGTGGGCCGCCAGGTCGCAGTCTGGTCGGCAAGATTCACGAGTTTCACCACGGCCTGACGGTTGAGGCGGCTGCCGTTCCGTTCGGCGAAGACTTTGAACGTGATGATGCCGGTGTTCGGAGAAGTCGTGAGGGTGACAACCCTCGACTCCTCGGGGTGACCGTAACTGCCGCCGACCTGGGCGATGGCGTGAAATGAGAGGAGCCCCAAAAGCATCGATGCGCTGATCGAGTGAGAAGTCCTACGGGGCATACTCGCTCCGGTGGGCCAGTCTTGCACAGTTGGGAAAGGTGGTCAATCCGGGCGCCACCTCGGACAAACTCGGAGTCAGCCCAGGGTAACTGGCCCTCGAAGAGGCCATCGAGCGTCGTCGACGGGTGCGAGATTGGCGGCTTTTTGGTCCCCGCGAACGCGTAACGGTCAGGCTCACTGCTAAAGGTCGGTACGTCACTGCGAGTGCGGCTGCTCTTGCTTGCCTAATTCAGTTGCAGACTTGGCATTCTCGTCGTCGGCGTTTTTCACGATGTACTGGACAATCACAGAAATGCGTCGATTGGCAGGATCAAGAGGTGCGTCCGGCTTGCGAAGGTGCTGGTCCGCAAATCCACGAACCTGAGTGACCTGATCCGCGCGAATACCGTGATCCTGCATGACTCGGCGGGCCGCATTGGCCCGGTCGGCAGAAAGTTCCCAGTTGCTATAGACGGCCGAGGGGGAGTAGGGCTGCGAGTCCGTGTGGCCTTCGATGGAGAGCTTGTTAGGAAGTCCGCCAAGCTCTTGAGCAAGGGTGCTGAGCAGCTCCGCACCGTCATTGTTGAGTTTGGCGCTGCCGCTGTTAAAGAAGGTGCCGCTTGCGGACTCCGTCAATTCAATGCGCAGACCCTCGGCTGTGACAGTCATATCAATGTGGCTCTTGAGTTTTTCGAAGTCGGCCATCTGCCTCATTGCTATTTGCAGTTGTTCTTTCAGCTTCGGCATATTGTCGCGCGTGAGCACGAAGTTCTCACCCCCACCCTGCATGTTGGAGCCGACTTTCTTGGAGCTCCCAGTGGGATCTTTAAAATAGCCTCCGACTGCTTCCTGAACTTGCTTGCTGCTGTTGAGCAGCCAGAGCACGATGAACAGGGCCATCATGGCCGTGACAAAGTCCGCATACGCCACTTTCCATGCGCCGCCATGATGGCCGCCGTGTCCAGCTTTCTTTTTCAGAACGACAATGGGGCGGCTTTTGTCCATGGTTCAAATTACGAGCCTGCACCCGCGGCCGCGGCCTCTGGGGGTGCCGTACCTCCGCTGCGACAAGCCTGCTCCATTTCTTTGAATGAAGGCCGCACATGGCCTGGAACCGCGCGCCGGGCTACCTCCACCGCCATAATCGGCGCCGTCCCTTTCAGAAAGGAAACGATCAGGACTCGCATGACGTAGAGAAAGGCGTGCTCTTCCTCTGCGCACTTCGTCATGTTCGATGCAATCGGACCAACGAACCCGTAGCACAGCAGAATGCCGAGAAAAGTGCCGACGAGCGCGGCGGCAACCTTATGTCCGATTTCCTCCGGCGGCCCCCCAAGTGCGCCCATCGTGATGACGACGCCCAGTACCGCAGCCACGATTCCCAAACCCGGCAGGGAATCCGCCATCGTGCTCAGGGCGGTGGTCGGCTGAGTGGCATCATGATGGTGGACTTCCATATCAAGATCGAGCATCTGGTCCAGTTCGAAAGCATCGAATCCCGTAATCGCCATCCGCAGAGAGTCACACACAAAATCCCGTACATGATGGTTCTTGAGGAAGGTCTCGTTTTTGGAAAAGACAGGACTCTTCTCAGGCTCTTCAACGTCGGCTTCCAACGCCATCAGTCCGTCCTTTCGGGCGCGATTGAGCAGGTCGTACATGCTTTTGAGCGCAGCGACATATGTCTGCTTCGTGAATTTCGAACCGCCGAAGACCCCGCCAATGCCCCCCACAATCTTCTTGATAATGTGCAGCGGATTAGAGATCAGAACCGTGCCTGCCGCCGCGCCCCCAATAATCAGCAATTCTGCCGGCTGGAGAAGCACGCGTAAGTTGCCGTGCTCCATGAGATACCCGCCCACGATGCACCCAAAAACTACCACGATGCCGATAATTGCGAACATTGCTAGCTCCCGGGAGATTGGTTGTTGCCTGTGGTGGTAACACGCCTGTGCTGTTCCGAAGCGACATCGAGCGATTTCTGGGTACGCTCCAGAATCGATGCAGTCGTGTCTTCAGCCTGCACTGTGGCCTCGCCCATCGAAACCGGCAGAGAACGCCGTTCACCCCACCACTCGATGGAATCATTGGCCAGAGCGCACCGCAGACGCTCGCCCACCGTTGGTAGCGACTCGCCGGTACAGCCATTCAAGATCACGATGAACTCATTGTCCGCCCAACGCCCGACAATATCGGTTCGACACAAATCGCTTGCCAGCGAACGGGCAATGACTCGCAGCAGAGAAGAAGCGGCATCAGGCCCAAACGCCGCGCGGAACCGCCCCAGGCCTTCCACGCGAAACTGAAGTACGCTGAAGACAGCGCTCCGCTCGGTGAATGCGGCGAGCGCCTCCCGCAAACCAGATAGGAATTGTGCCTGGCTGGCCACACCAGTCACATCGTCGAAGCAGGCAGCCAGAGTTTTTTCACCGGGATGTATGTCGCTCTGCTCCAGTTCGTCGAAGGTTTCGACCGCACCGATGATCGAACCATGCGGGTTATGAACGGGAACCGCTCGCACGCGTACCGGAATCTCATATCCGGACTTATGGTGGAGAAATCCCGAGCCCTCGACAGCGCGACAAGTCTTCATCGCGCGCGCTAGGGGGCACTCCTCGCCGCAGAACTCGCAGCCGGATTGCTGACAATGCAGCAGAGCTTCGGCCGCACAATACCGTCCGATGACTTCGTGACGGAGGCGCCCGGTGATGCGCTCGGCGCCGTCGCTCCAAAACATGATCTTCTTCTGCATATCCACGACACACACACCGGTCAGCAGGCTTTCTAGAATGTTGCGGCAAACGTCGAACTCATCGAATGCGGACATGCAGGCTGGGTCCTGAGACGCTCATCGGCAGGAATTCATAGGGACTTCAGCGGTCGGAAAACGGTGAAAACAGCGCAAGTCTCTGAGCCTCTTCGACATGCGGGTTTAGTCTTTCCTGGAGGAGTCATGGCACGGAAGTGCCATAGGCAGAAATACAGGAGCGTTCTATTTTGCTTGGTGAGCAGTTCTGGGGGAGGGCTGCCCGGGCGTCCTGAACTCGAAAGAGTTTCGGGGCGCCCGTTATTTTCTTGCGCCATTGCTTGGACCACCTTAACGTCGGTAGGTGCCCATCCATTCGACTTGCGCCAGAATGTGGCCCTTCATGGTCTTCTCTAGATCCCCCTTCCGCGAACCCTGCTTGAGCTCGATTTGACTGTCGAGGGCAAACAGCTTGAAGTAGTAGCGATGAGGTTTGCCCGGCGGGGGACACGGGCCGTTGTAGCCCGTCTTCCCAAAGTCATTTTGGCCTTGCTCCGTCCCGTCAGAAAGCCGTGCGTCCTTGCTGACCCCTTCCGGGAGGCTCAGCAAAGTGGCGGGCAGATTCCACATCGTCCAGTGATTCCAATTTCCCGCCGGCGCGTCCGGATCATCCACCAGTAACGCGAAGCTCTTTGTGCCAGTGGGTGGCTCGGTCCATGCAAGCGTCGGGGAAACGTCGGGCCCATCACACGTAAACTTCTTGGGAATACTGCTTCCGTTCGAAAAAGCCGAGCTTGAGATGGTGAATAGCATGGGCGATCCTTCGGGATCCGAGAACCATGGTTGCATTGAATATGAGGAAAGAGGTTGCAAATGCCGCGATCGCCAGTATTCGCAGCAAACCCGCATCTGCGAAAAGTCTGTCAATCGGACGATACTCCCGCACGGCGGTCTCCGGCTCAATTCGTGGATATCGTAAAATTGACGGTAATATTCGCCCTGGTTTCGACGGGCAGCGAGCCCACGTAGTGGGGTTTGAAATGCCATTGGCGAACTGCCTCCTCGGCGGCATTGGCCAGAATGGGTGGTCCGCTGAGAACGCGCAGGTCTTGGATCAATCCATCGCGCCCAATTAGAGCCTGCATGATGACTGAACCCTGGACTCTCATTTGACGCGCTAGCATTGGATAGTCCGGCTGGATTGAATGACTCACGACCTCGGCGGTGCTCGAGACAAGGGCACGCTGCGCCGCGGGGGTAGTTACCTGGGCGGCACTCTGGCTTGTATCATCCTGCATCAATGTAGAACCTGGTCTCGGTGGGGTTCCTTGCAAGTCCACATGCACCGAGTTGGTGCCGGGGCGCAAAGTTCGGTGTGCATCGCCAGCCACAACTTCCACTTCAAGTGGCGGAAGAACAGTTCTGGTCGCCGTAACTGTCGCCCCGCTCGGAGAATCCTGGTCGACTTGTGGATTGACCGGCACCGACTCGTGCACCCGTTGCTTTTTCTGGCGTGGGATTGTCACACCCTTCGGAGCCGTGCTGGCGGATGGTGTAACTTCCGTCGTCGGAGCCGAGAGCGGCTGATCGTCGGCCTCTTCTGTGTCGGGAAACCAAAAGTCACGGTCCCGATAGAGAACGAAACCCAAAGACACCAGAAGCAAAAGAAGTGCGAGGACCATCACCCGCCGCTGCCGCGGCGGACTTGATGGTGTTTCCCCGCGCAGCAGAGGCCGCCCGGTTCGAGGACTTCGCGCCTTTTCGTCGAGCATGGATAAGAGCTGTTAGTCTCGCCTAGTATGCTCCGCCTTCCACTGCAAAGGCCAGTGATATTCTTTTCCCCCATACTCGGGTGGCCCGCATGTCCATCAATCTCTGGACCGAATATGATCGGTTGACGTAACTTTGTGGGGCCCGCCGAATCCAATGAGAAGGCGTGGGAAGCTTGTGGGAAGCTTATGGATTCACAAAAACCGAGTGCGGCACAGGTTGGCAAGACGGAGAACGTTGAAGTGGCAGCCGGGACAGGGACGACTATGTCGAGACCTGCCGAGGTGGCCGAGGCTGCGTCGGAACCTGCCTCAGAACGACAACCAGAGCGTGACCCAAAGAAGATCAGTCCTAATAGCGAAGCAGCCTTTGCGCGCCTGTCTCGCCGCGAGATTCTGAAGGTTGCGCCTGTCTTGCTGTTGGGGGCTTTCGCCCTCCCCAGCCTGCAGGAGTCTCTCTTGAAGAGAGGATTGGGGTTTAGCGATTGGGCGTCAAAGCGGTTGTTTCGTCAAGGGCACCTCGCGCCCACGTTTGAAGATTCCGACTTGACTCCGGTTGATATGTTTCCGATCAACGACTATGACGTCGACGATCCCGGAGTCATCCTTGAAAGCTGGAGCCTTACCGTAAGTGGGGCTGTGCAAAGGCCTGGTGAGTACAAACTGTCGCAGATACAGTCGCTGACTCATATCCGCCAGAACACCCGCCATGTCTGTGTGGAAGGATGGGACGTGATAGGCCGTTTCGGTGGTGCTCGGCTTTCAGATTTTCTGAACATGATCGGCGCCGATACTTCAGCACGGTTTATCAGCGTCAGCTGCGCCGATGATTATTACGAATCACTGGACATGGCGACCGCTCTGCATCCGCAAACCCTGCTCTGTTATGAGATGTATGACCAGCCCCTCACGCGCGAGCATGGTGCCCCCTTGCGTCTGAACATTCCAACGAAAATTGGCTACAAGCAGGCGAAGTACCTGACGGACCTGAAAGTCACAAACATTCTCGACAAGGTTGGGTATTGGGAAGACCAGGGATATTCCGAGTTTTACGGGCTCTAAATATTGTCGTGTGGTCATCCGTGAAGGCGGCCCAGGGATCTCGGTTGCTTTTTTCATGAATCAGCATATGAATGGAGAACATGCGTGAGCAGCACACTAACCGAAATCATTCGTCAGAAAGACGATGAAACCGAGTTCGTTGGCCGCGCCGCGTATGAGCACCCGCTGGTTGTGCGTCTATGCCACTGGGTTAACGCGGTGTCACTCTTCGTGATGGTAGGCAGCGGCCTGCAGATCTTTCGTGCGTTTCCCAGTTTCGGCGCCAAGATCCCGCAGAAAGACTTGCTGCATTGGCCGAAGGCGTTCGCGATCGGAGGATGGCTCGGCGGCGCACTGCAGTGGCACCTCACCTTCATGTGGATCTACATCGCAACCGGGTTGATCTATCTCGGCTATGAGATCTTCAGCGGCAACTATAAACAGGTTCTATTTACTCGCCACGATTTTCCCGGCGTTTGGCCGATGGTGAAGCACTACTTTCTCTTTGGTCCAAAGCCGCAGCAACGCGAGCCTTACAACCCCCTTCAGAAGCAGGCCTACACAGGCATTGTAGCGTTGGGAATTCTCTCAGTCCTCACCGGATTGGCCGTGTGGAAGCCAGTGCAACTCTCCTGGCTCGCCTGGCTGGTGGGCGGTTTCCACTGGGCACGTTTGTGTCACTTTCTTGTGATGTGGGCGATGCTGGCATTCGTGTTCGGGCATCTGGTGATGGTGCTTTTGCACGGTTGGAACAACTTCTTCTCCATGTTGACTGGCTGGAAGAAAGATCCGGAGTACTGACGCAGCGGAGCGGGATGGCCGAACTGAATATTGTTTTGACCAATCCGGAACAAGGCTCGACGCGCGAGCAGCAATTAATCGCGCAAGTGCAACGTGGCCAAACTGAGTTCTTCTACGAGCTGGTGCGCCCGTACGAACGGCGCGTTTACGCAGCAGCGTTGGCAATCCTGCGCAATGAGACTGATGCCGAGGACGTAGCGCAGGAGGCGATGCTGAAAGCCCTCGCCAACATTCGCCAGTTTCGTGCCGAGTCTCGCTTCAGTACGTGGCTGATACAGATCACGGTTAACGAAGCCCTCATGCGCCGGCGAAGGGAGCGGACGCGGATGACCGAAGCCATTGAAGACAACCGCGATGAAGAGGGCGAATATACTCCACGCGATTTCGCCGACTGGAGAGAAATCCCTTCCGAAGCGCTCGAACGGAAGGAAGTGCGGCAGAAGCTGGCTGAAGCTCTGGCTTCACTCGACCGTAAATATCGTGAAGTATTTGTGCTGCGAGATATGGAACAGTTGAACATTCAGGAGACTGCTGAGGCACTTGGAATCTCCGTAGCCTCGGTGAAAACGCGGTTGCTGCGGGCACGCCTGATGTTGCGAGATCTGCTCGCCGGAGGCTGGGAGCGGGGCTGGTTCAGCCGCTTGCCTTTCGAGAAGGGAACGAAACCATGGTAGTCAACTGCGAAAAGGTGTGGAAGGAGATTTCGAATTACATCGAAGGCGATGTGGATACTGGATTGCGCGCGGCGATGGATGACCATTTCCGGACCTGCAAGAAGTGCACTTCAGTACTGCAAGGGACTCGCAATGTAATCCAGTTGTATAGCGACGAACGCATGATCGAGGTGCCAGCGGGTTTTGGACGACGACTCGAGCGCAGGCTGGTACAAGGTGCGCGAGTTCGCCGAAGGGCCTGGTCGTCCTGGTCGGCATGGCTTGTTCCGGTAGCTGCTTTAGCGCTAATTGCGGGAGGGTTGCGTTGGGCTAATTCGCTCACAGTTGCACATCCCTTGCGGTCCGAGCACGCCCAGGCCAGCCGCAATATTCCGCCCGATATGCCTGTCGTCGTTACTGAAGGGGCGAAAGAATTCCACGTCGCTGGTTGCGAGTTCATTCACAACAAGGACAAGGTGCGCATGTTGACCGCAAAGGAGGCGATCCGCGAAGGTTACGTGCCCTGCGTGAGATGCATGCGGAAGTACCTGCAAACGGCGTCTATCCCGTTCACTTTTGAGGCGTTAGAAGCCAGTTCGGGTGGCACAATCGGTGTGGAAGAGTGGGTTCACGGTCAATGAGAGTCTTCAGAATCGTGCGAAGAGCACAAATCAGTTTGGCGCGGACCTATGCCCGCGCCAGAATGCTGAATCCTAATTGCTTTTCATCTCGTCCTTCTTCGAATCGTCTTTCTTCATGTCATCATGCTTCATGTTGTCCTGTTTCATATTGTCGTTCTTCATTTGATCTTTCTTCGCAGCTTTCTTGCTCTTCTTGTCTTTTCTCATCTGATCGCTGTTCATCGAGTTGTGCTGCGAATCGTCATTCTTCATGTTGTCATGTTTCATTTGGTCTTGAGCAAACGCCGCCATGGCGCTGCTCAAGACACACATCAACATCAATCTGCCGAAGGTCTTTTTCATTTCTTCTCCTCAGGATTTCTGTTAGCAGGCCTGGCCTGCGGTGAACATGGGATGTGCTGCGTGCGAAGAAGTTACAGGCGCCTGGAGGAAGTGGAGGTAGAGGTGAATCAGCAGGATAACTGATCGCGTGACAGCTTCAGCCCGTTCAGGTTGCCCAGAGCCGTAACCGCAACAAACTCCGGCTTGAAATACTCATTAGCCAGACGAGTCAGGTCTTCCGCCGTGACCGCTTCGATCCTTTCAATCAATTCATCGAGGTCGTAATAGCGTTCGAAATACATCTCCTGACGTGCAAGGTTCGACATTCGCGAGGTGCTTGATTCAAGCGAAAGCATCAGGCTCCCCTTCAACTGCGCCTTCGAGCGGTTCAACTCGTCTTCGGATACTGCCTCAATCTTGAGCTTGCGGAATTCACTCACGACCGACTGCACAACCTTGGCAGCCGAGGCCAAGGAAGTGCCTGCGTAGACGGCAAGGCACCCAGTATCACGATAGGGATTCAGGTCGCTGTAGATCGAGTATGCTAGACCCTGCCGCTCCCGAATGTTCTGAAACAGCCGCGAACTCATACCGCCGCCGAGAAGGGTATTCAGAACGTATCCCGCGTGGCGCTTCTCATGCGCAATCGGGTGAGCCGGCACGCCGATACATAACTGAACCTGTTCCAGTGCTTTCTTGTTCCGGAGAATAATACGAGAAGAGATCTTCGGAGTGGACGAATGGAAGCCGTTACTCATCGGCTTCATGTGTTCGAAATGGCCACGAACAAGTTCCACAAAGCGATCATGATCTAGATTTCCAGCCGCGGAGACAATGATGTTGCCCGGTGCAAAGCGATGCACATAAGCATCGAGTACAGGTTCCCGCTCGAACCGCTTAACCGTCTCCTTCGTCCCGAGAATCGGTTTGCCTAATGGGTGATCCTTCCAGAAGTTCTGAGTGAAGATTTCGTGGACGAGGTAATCCGGATTGTCCTCATCCATCTTGATCTCTTCCATGATCACGCCGCGCTCCCGGGCAATATCGGAAGCATCAAAGATGGGGTTAAGGACCAGGTCGCTGACAATATCCAGCGCCACCGGTATATGCTCATCGAGAACCTTGACGTTAAAGCAGATGCACTCCTTAGCCGTAAACGCGTCCATGTTTCCGCCAATGGAGTCGACCTGCCGCGCGATTTCCTCCGCGGTCCGGTGCTTGGTTCCCTTGAAGACCATGTGCTCGATAAAGTGCGAGATGCCGTTCCACTCAGGATCTTCGTCGCGCGAGCCAGTCTGCAGCCACACTCCGATCGATGCCGAGCGGATGTGCTGCATCTGTTCAGTAATCACCGTCAGGCCATTGGGTAGTTTCTGACGGCGAATATTACGGACTTCGTGAGCCATGAGAGTGGCCTGCCAGTATCCTTACAAAACCCCAGATAGACACGCGCTGAGAGGGAACGTTACTATTCTTACACAGGGGCGTAGGGTGTGCGAAAATAAGTTTAGTCTTTTGTAGTCAGTAATTTACGAGAGTCAGCAGTGGGCTGGAATTAGCAATTTCGCTGCGGATTCCCCGGATGGCTAACGCCAATGTTATATGACTCAACTACCCCTAATCTGCTGCTCGGATCCGATCGTGCAGAACTCTCCGCTATGGTCGAAGCGGCCGGAGAGCCAAGCTTCCGTGCCCAACAACTCTTGGAGGCCATCTATCGAAACCGGGTGGAGTCTATTGATCAGATCTCAACGCTTCCCCAGCGATTTCGGGCTGACCTTCTCAGTCAGGGATACTCCATCGGGTCCCCAACTGTCGAGAAACGATTTGTTTCTAAAGATGGGACTGTTCGCTACCTCATCGCATTTGTGGACGGGCAGAGCGTCGAAACGGTGTGGATGCCGGAAGGAGATGGCGGGGAATCGGGAGATGGCACCGATGCTGGCGACTCCGTGGAAAATGGTTCCCGCACGTGGGACCGGGCTACCATCTGCGTCTCTAGCCAGGTGGGCTGCGCCGTCGATTGCCAGTTTTGCCTTACGGCGCTGCTGGGTGTGAAAAGAAACCTTACCTCTGGCGAGATAGTCGGGCAGGTATTACGGGTCCTCTCGGATCAGAACGTTTCTCCGCCCCAGGATCGAGTCAACCTTGTGTTCATGGGTATGGGAGAGCCTTTCTTGAATTATGAGAATTTCATCAAGGCCGTGCGGTTGCTCGTCGAAGAGGTGGGCATCCCGCAATCGCGGATGACTGTGTCAACGGCAGGAGTCGTGCCGCGGATCTATGATCTGGCCCTAGAGCCAATTCGCCCGAAACTCGCCATTTCACTGAATGCTTCGAATGATGAAGCACGCACGCGACTGATGCCAATCAACCGCAAGTGGAATCTGGAGAAACTGATGGCTGCGGCGCGTGACTTCCCACTGCGAAACCGCGAACGCATTACCTTCGAATACGTGCTGCTCAGCGGAGTAAACGACGAGAGTCGGCATGCAGTCGAAGTCGCCGATCTACTGCAAGGCGTTCGATGCAAAGTGAATCTGATCGCTTTGAATCCGGGGCCAGGGATTGATTTTTCTACTCCTGCTGTTGACCGGGTTTCGGCGTTCCAGAATGTGTTGATTAAGTCGGGTATCCCGACCTTTGTGCGCCGTCCGCGCGGGCGAGACATCTTCGCTGCCTGCGGGCAACTCAAGCGGACGGTTGAGGCTGCCACGTTGCCGTGACTGTTGGTTCCTTGCTAGCTCTGGGGTCCAAGGCAGGCAGTTCCATGCATAGCAGTAGCGTGCCGTCTTCCAGCAGCTCGCGAAACACTCGGCCATTGTGTTCCTGCACAATTCCCTGGCATGCGGTCAAGCCCACGGAATCGTCAGAATCTGGCGGAGAAGACGGTTCAATTTCCGTCGCGGAAGCCGCATGGGTAACGATCTTAAGCTGGCAGGTTCCCGTATTCTGCTCGGTGCTGACGGTCAGGATGCTGCCGCCGCGCTCGTTTAGTACGTGTAAACCGTTGCTGACCAATTGTACGCAGACTTGAAGCAGCTGATTAGAATCCCCGAGAACCTTCGGGAGTCTGGCATCGAAGCGGCTCTGGACATCCAACTCCACTGATTTCCAGTGAGGTTCAGTCAGCTTGACTGCCGTTCGTACCAGAGTGTTCAGATCGATCTGCGTCTTGGGTGCCGGCGCCTGCCGGGCAAAGCTGATCAGACTCGCGACCAGCGACTTGGTGCGTCGAACGTGCTGACCAATCTTGGCGGCCAGCGGTTGCTGACTCGCGCTCAGAGGGGTGTTAAGCAGCAGATCGGAATAGCCGAGCATGGCCGTGAGCGGGTTATTCAGTTCGTGAGCCGCACCGCCAACTAACTGTCCAATTGAAGCCAGCTTCTCCGATTGCAGGATCTGTGCCTGTAGGCGCTGCAACTGCTCGAAAGCAGCTTGTGAGTGATCGAGCAAACGCACGAGTTCCCGATCAAGGATGCGCTGCCGGACAAGAATGATCACTCCCATGCAAAACCCGGCCAGAAGCGTGAAACACACCCGGAACACACGAATCTTCGACGGAACGTGATCCTCGGACAATGCCCAAACTGCGAAAAGTGGAAGTGAAAACACTGCAATCATGCTGCAGCGCGCCACCCATAGACCGTAGGCCGAAGACCCGGCACAAGCATCCGCCTCAAGCTCATCGGGCTTGGTGCGGAGCCCGATCCAGGTGAGAGAAGCCATCGCGGCAAACAGAGGAATATCGTGGATACTCCCCGTGTAGTAGGTTTTCCGCGCGATCGCAAAGTTTGCCAGCGCAGAACCTCCGGAGTAGCAGAAACTCATGGCGAACAACGATGCGAAGACTCTCCTCCACGCGCCCCGGCTGGCGCTCCATGAACCTAGAAAGCCCGTGAGCAAGACCAATTTTTCAGCCGAGTAAACATCATTGAGATTACGGTTATAGGCCGTCAATTCGGGGACAACATACTGCCATGGCATCACAAGCAAAACGTAAAGATAGAACCACCAGGCCAACAGCAATGCAAAGTCCAGGCGTCCCACGCGGGACGAGTACTCATCCCGCGAGAACTGCGGACGAATCCCAAGCGCCGCCATCAGCGGTACCATGTGCAGAAAGAGAATGACATCCCACGCGCAGAGATCAGGAACATCACGGTGCAGCACCACTTCGTAGTATGTCCAGAAAAGCTGATACGCCAACCAGAAAGTGATTCCCAGAACGATGAGGGACCAGAAGAAGCGGAGACGTCCCCGAGTACCCACCGCCAGTGGCACAAATGCCACGGCGCCCGACAATAACAACAACGACTGGATGATATCGCTGAGCGCGGTCAGCCCGAACGATCGCGGCAGAAAAGTTGCCGCAATAAATGCGGCACACATCAAGGACGCCACAATGGCCAGCCAGATTTTGGATCGCTTGCTCAAAAGAAGACTCTCAAAGCAGCTATTCTAGATGGGAAGATCGCAAGAGGCCGGGTTACTGTAGTAACCTTGTGGCCGAAATTCCGGGTTGCTGTTGTTTCTCTGGTTAACCGAGTAGACTTGTCGGTATCCTTCTTTATCAATAATATGCAGCTGCATTCGCGCCAGGGCCGTGAACCCTTGAATTCTCGCGTTGAGCGCTATCGTCAGTCCTGGAGGCTCAGAGTCCCCCCGGACCCAGGTGAAACGCGCCGTATTGAACGCTGGCTGGCTACCGCCCGTGTGGCTTTGGCAGGCGCGACGTTAGTCGCGATTCGCATGGATCCGACTGAGTTGGGGCGCTCCTGGGCTGCTTATGGCCTATTCGTCTTTTACCTGGCGAATGCCATTCTGATCTTGATGCTGTTGAAGCGGAGACAGCAATCCACTTCCGCTTTCCGGTTCCTGGTACACACCGGCGACGTCGTATGGCCTGCCGTAATCTCCATTTTCGCTGAGGGCCCCCGGACGCCCTTCTTTCTGTTCTTCTTTTTCGCTCTTGCGGCAGCAGCTTATCGTTGGGGCTTATGGGAGACGCTCGGCACGGCAGCCGCAGAAGTGGTTTTGTTGTGGTTTGAAAAGCTGGTCGTCGTCGATCTATGGCTTGGCCCCGGAGGATCACAGCGTTTGCATTCTCTGACGGGACTGAACGTCAACATTCCCGATTTTGACCCACAACGACTCTTCATGCTGTCGATCTATCTCCTCGTGATGGGGCTACTTCTGGGCTATCTCGCCGAGCAGCAGAAGCATCTGCGGGCAGAGAAGGCTTTGGTTACGGGCATGCTATCGCGGGTGCGTGTGGAAGCGGGTCTCACCGGCACCATCCAGCAGATTTTTGACGAGATCGTCTCCATGTACGGCGCATCGCGCCTCATGATTGTCTCCCAGGAGACCCACAGTCATCGCGTCTTTGCTGGCGAAATGAATAAACCCAGCGGAAGTGCACAGGGTGAGTTTCGCTGGCTAGAGTCCGGGGTGCGCGATGCTAAAGCTTTCCTCGACCATTTCCCTGGAGAGGTCTGCTTTGCGTCCGTGAGCGGGGATCGCAGCAAGACTGTGGCCCTCGACGATTCAGGACACCAGGTGACGGTGACCGATCTCGCCCCATTGTCCCACTTGCGGCTGGCGCAACCTTTCAATTCTCTGATTACGGTTTCATTCTTGTTTGGGGGCGACTGGAGAGGGAGGGTATTCCTTTTCGATCCATCATGGCGGGGCGAAAAACAGGAGGAACTCCGTTTTCTCCTCGATATGGTGCATCAAGTGGGCCCCGCCGTTTACAACGTCTATCTCCTGCATCGATTGCGCCGCCGGGCATTGGCGGCGGAACGCGCACGCTTAGCCCGCGAGCTTCATGACGGTGCCGTCCAGTCGCTGATCGCTGTCGAAATGCAAGTCGATGTCCTACGTCGACAAGCGGAAGCAAACCGGCCAATCGATGGTGAACTGGGTAGAATCCAGAGTCTGCTGCGGGAGGAGGTCCTCAAATTGCGAGAACTCATGCAGCAGATGAAGGCGATCGACGTGGGGCCGGACCGTCTCCTGGTCGTGCTGAGGGATACGGTGGAGCGCTTTCAGCGGGAGACTGGCATTAATGCCCGATTTCTTACCGATCTCGACCAACTCGATATGGCGCAGAGTGTCTGCCGCGAAATTTTGCGGATTGTGCAAGAATCCTTGGTCAACGTAAGGAAGCACAGCGGTGCACGTCATGTGCTGGTGCGCTTGACGACCATTGCGGACAAATGGAGCATGGTTGTGGAAGACGACGGAAAAGGATTCTCGTTCTCCGGCCGTTGCACTATGCAACAAATGAAAGAGGCCGGAATTGGGCCAATGGTCATCATGGAACGGTTAGGTTTGATTGCCGGAGAACTCACGGTAGAATCGAATCCCGGCCAAGGAACGCGCCTGGAAGTCACAGTGCCGCGCAACGGGGACTTGTCGCATGAACTTTAGAAAGCCACAACAGCAAATTAGGCTGGTGATCGCAGACGATCACCCAATCTTTCGTGATGGGCTGCGGCGTTTGCTCGAGGCGGAGGCCGACCTTAAGGTTTTAGGCGAGGCTTCCGACGGGGCCGAAGCGGTGAAACTGGCGCGACTATTGAAACCAGATATCCTTTTGCTCGATCTGGCTATGCCAAAACACCCGGGATTGGAAGCGTTGCGCGAACTCAGTACGCCTGCCAATGCCGCACCCGTGAGAGTGATTCTGCTGACCGCTGCTATCGAGAAAGGTCAGATTGTAGAAGCACTTCAACTGGGCGCCCGGGGCGTAGTATTGAAGGATTCCGCCACTCAGGTTTTACTAAAAGCTATACAGACGGTGATGGCGGGCGAGTATTGGGTACATCGCGAAAGCGTCTCGAACCTGGTGCAGTACTTGCGCACTCTCATGCAGTCGTCGCACGATGAAGCCCGCCAGAAAAAGTTCGGCCTCACACCACGCGAGTTGGAAATCGTTTCCGCCGTCGTCGCAGGTTATTCCAACAAGGAAATCGCCGAATATTTCAAAATCAGCGAAGATACCGTCAAGCACCACCTCAGCAATATTTTCGACAAATTGGGCGTTTCGACGCGCCTGGAACTGGCTCTGTTTGCGGTCAATCAAGCACTTCCTCTGAAGAGCATCGCCTGACTGGAATCCTGTCAGCATGGCACTTATGTGCCATTGGCTCTGCCTTCGGTCCTGTTTATAGTTCTTGCTAAGGACTAGCCTGCGACTGTCTCTGCAAGCCAAGCAGGATCTCTTGAGTCCGGAAGTTTGAAGAGGAGCCCCGTGGCAAACCTTCTACAGCAGTTGTGGAAAGATGAGCACGGCCAAGACATCGCAGAGTACGCCGTCATGTTAGCCGTGATTCTCGTCATTGTTGTGGGCACGATTCGACTCATCGGATCGAATGCCAACAACGTATTCTCCCAAGTCGGTAGCGCCATTCAGTAGAAGCTAACGCCACCACGACAGAATGCCCTTGCGTTCGCCGGGCATTTATCCCCGCGCCGCGTTGCCTATGTTCAAATCCATCAAACTCACTTTGGGCCGGTTTGTGCTTCAGGGGTAGCAACCGTTGCCATTTTCTCCGCTCCGGTGGTGATGCGCGTTAGATAAGGGAAGAACGGCGTAATCTCAAACTCCATCTTTTCCCGCGAGTACACAAGCGGCACAGGCTTCGCCTTGGACAGTTCCACCTGGTCAGTCCAAGGATCGACCTTAATGCGTCCGCCCAGCGGCAGTGCCGCAATCTGATCCAGCTTCTTCTCATCGAGCGCGGGAGCCGAAGCGAGCAAAGTCGACATTCGTGTGCTCTTGGTCCCGGCGAGGCCGTTTCCAAGGTGCGGCCGGATGAGTTTGGGCAGATCCGGAGCATGCTGGTCTAACGCTTTCAGAAACAATCCCGCATTGCCAAGCTTATCCCTGTACGGCGAGTTCTTCAGCAGTTCCAACGCCTTTGCGTCAGCCGCCTCTTCGTCTGCCGCCGTCCGCTTGAAATCGAGACGCTGAAAGGACTCTTCGTCCGGAAAGAACAATTTGTCGTTGAAAGCCAGTTTCGTGTCGAAATGATGCCCGAGCACGATGTGACTGACTTCGTGCGCCATCACCATGGCTAACGACGCTTCATCCGGCAGCACGTCCAGAAGCCCCCGACTGATGACGATTGTGTGCCCAATTGTGAAGGACTCCAGGGGAGACGTTAAGAGTATCCGGCAATGAAAGTCGCTCTGCAGATCAATATTGTTGGTGATCAACAGATTGTTCACGACCGTTGTCAGGATCTTGTCGACCTCGCCCGGAGGCGCAAGCAAGCCGATCTTCTGCAGGCGCTCTACAGCATTCTCCTCCGCCTGCTTTTCCCACATGCGCTGGGCAACGACCGGGGTGGCATCAGCACCCACATCACTTTGGTCCTTGACCGATTGAGGAGCGTCCACCAGAATCTGGGTGAACTCCTCGTTCTTGGCCAAGCCCTTCAAGTCGTATCCCCAGAGCCTGGTCTGCGCCTTAAAGTGAAGAGTCTTCGAAAGGCCCGTCTTCAGATTTGACTCTTCCGTATACACATACGCCGGAAGCCATGTGCCCGGGCGCATGTTCAATCGCCAGCTGTCGAAGTGGAAGAAGAAATTGATTTTGGGTTGCGGGTAGTACGTTCCGTTGAAGCGGACGATGTTGTAATCTTGATCTTCGACCCAAATCCTACCTTGGAACCGCGCCGTTTTTTCCCCTTCTCGCGGTTGAACATCAATTACCAGGCAGCGAACCTCACCGAGAAATTCACGCCGAACAAAGTTGAACCTGTAGTAGCGCTTTTGGAAATCGGAATCAAGCACCACCATCTGCGCGAATCCCATGGGCAGATAATGCAGGGAATAGACCCCGGTAAGCTTGGCGAACATACGATGTCCAAACCCCGGCTGGCCTACGAAGGAGACGTCCTCGGGGCCATCACTCATCTCCAGGCGGCCGAGAAAGTACTGGTCCTTCACCGGATAAGGATTTCCGTTGGGATCGTTCTTCAAGTCTTGAAGATAAGTTTCGACCAACGGATGCATGTGCCGCATCTGTGCCATGAAATAGTGCTCGCGCTGCACAACACGGTCGAGAACGTCGTTAAGTGTAAGTGCACCACTCGGCACACCCCCCGTTTGGGCGGGCTGCGTCGAAGCCGAAGTTTCCGGCATCGCCTTCGTATCTAAAGTTGACGCTGCTGAAGAAGCAGAATCCTGCCCTACCACCAACAGCGAAGCCAGGAGAATGAACCCCAATACCAAACCCGAACCTACCTTTGTCATAGAAACCTTCTGGGAGTCGATCACGCTAACTGGAAAATGATGTGGACGACCGCTGTCGAGTCAGAGGGCTGGCCATCCTTTAAAGCCGGCTTGAAACGAATCTGTTCGGCTGCACGGACAGCATTCTCGTCTAGCCCGTGCCCCAGGCCCCGCACAACTCTTACAACGCGCAGCTTTCCTGTTGCTTCGAAAACGACTTCGAGGAGAACCTCTCCCTCAATTCGCTTCGTTCGAGCCTCATCCGTATAACTAGGGGTAGGCTTCGAGAGGATTTCGGCGGGAATAACCTTTAAGGGAGCAGGTTGTGCTCCTCGGGACTGGGCAGTCGGTTGAGCAGGAACTTCAGCGCTGCCGAACCCCGCCTGTTTTACAGTTCCGGCAGTCTGCGTAGGCGATGGTCCCGTAGCCACGCCATTGCCGAATCCGGTACTGGCGACGACTCCACGCACGCCGCTTGCAGCGCCAGTCCCATTTCCATAGCCAGGTCCTGTCGGCATGTCGAAGCCGCCCGCAGATGCAATATTGACATCCCGCGTTTGCGTAGTGCGAGCAGCAATTCCGTTGGGATCACCAAATCCCCCGGTCTGCACCTGTTGTGGCGCACGCTCTATCGTCTGCGGGGCCGAACTGCCTGTTGAAAAGCTTCCTGTTTTGATCGTCCTCGGCATCACAGGCGCACTCGTGGCCGGGACGACCTCTGGAGTTTTGGTGGCAACCTTGATTTCTGGCGGGGGCGCGTCCTCAACCCTTGGCCTCGGCTTCATTACCGGAGCGGGCAGACGCAATGCAGATGGAAGGGGATCAATCGGATCGAGTTTCGCCGCCAAGACCGGTCTCGGAAGCTGCCGCTGCGGTTCGTGATTCACCGGAACCGGCGTGGGAACCAACTCGATTGCATGATAGTCCTTCTTCGGTGGCTCCAGAATCTCGGGATGCAGAACCGGGATCCACACCAGAATCCCAATAATGACCGCTTGCACCCCATAGCTGAGCACGAACTCAGACCACGGTGTGTTCCATCTGGGCAACGACGAAAACAGGACGGACTCTTGCGACCGCGGACTCATAATTCAGGCTGCGACCTCACGAGCTAAACCCCTTGGGCGATCCAAAAGTTCTCCCTGCCCGAAAATCGAGGGTACGCTGGGAAGGGCAGAGTACAACCACAGACTCTACTCCTTCAGCATACAGCATGCACGGGAGAGGCCACTTTTAAATGCCTGTGAATAGTCCTAAGTAATTATCAGTAAATGACTTACGGGATAAGTCCCACCACTACAGGATAACCCTTAGGGCTCTGCCGTGCAAAAAACTACACTGCAGACAAGGTAGATTTTCCGACGGTGGCCGACGTGGTCCGTTTTTTCAACAGCGTACGATCTTGGGGCTCTGGATGTCCCTGGTAGCATTTCGGGTATCCACCACAAGCTGAGCCTCCTGCACAATGCGCTTGTAATCGTAATCCGAGTGATCGGTCACAATTAGCACACAGTCATACTGACCCAGATCCTTCAATTCTGCACGCGTCATCTGCAAGTCATATTTCCGCCCCTTCCCGATGAACGGGAAATACGGGTCGTTGTAGCTGACCTGAGCGCCCTCTTTCTGCAGCAGCTCGATGATCGTCAGAGAGGGCGATTCACGCAGATCGTCGATGTCTTTTTTGTAGGCCACTCCCAGCACAAGAACGCGCGCTCCGTTTACGGATTTCTTGCGCTGGTTTAAGGCGCTGCTCACCGACGCCAGAACGTGGTATGGCATGTTGATGTTAATCTCACCCGCGAGTTCAATGAATCGCGTCCGGAAATCCCACTCCTTTGCCTTCCAGGAAAGATAAAAGGGATCTACCGGGATGCAATGCCCGCCTAGGCCAGGCCCGGGATAAAAAGGATGAAATCCGAAGGGCTTAGTCGATGCCGCCTCAATCACCTCCCAAATATCAATTCCCATGCGCAGACATAGCAGCTTCAGCTCGTTGACCAAGGCGATGTTGACACAACGGTAGATGTTCTCCAGTAGCTTGGTCATTTCGGCTGCAGCCGGAGATGAAACGGGTACCGTACGATTGAAGATCGAACCATACAGCGCACGGCCCAATTCCGACGCTTGCGCATCAAGCCCTCCCACTACCTTCGGGATATCAGGACGCGCGACTGTCGTATTGCCTGGGTCTTCGCGCTCAGGAGAGAACGCAACAAAGAATTCTTTGCCAGTAAAAACCCCGTTGCGCGCCGCTTTCAGCCCTGCCTTGTTTTCCTTCTCCAGAATCGGGATCATCACTTCTTCGGTGGTACCCGGATATGTGGTGCTCTCTAAAACCACAAGTTGCCCGGCCCGAAGATAAGGTGCGATCGAATGTGTCGTGCTGGTGATGAAGCTGAGATCAGGCTCGTGATACTCGTTCAACGGAGTGGGGACGCAGATGATGATGGCGTCCATCCCCGACAATCGGGAATAATCGGCAGTCGCCGCGAAGCCGCTTGCCTGGGCCGCCTGGATCTCCTCGGGAGCGATGCGATAAATGTATGACCCACCCTTGGCTAAAGTTTCGACCTTCCGTGGATCAATATCGAATCCCGTGACTTTGAACTTCTTCTCGCTATACAACAGAGCCAAGGGGAGCCCAACATACCCCAGGCCAATGATGCCCAGCCGGGCCTGTCGTTCTTGAATCTTGTTCTTAAGTTGATCGATCGACATATCTGCGGCAGAGTAGGTAGACATGAGACCTCCGGGGCAACACCGACAAAAGGGTAATAAGCACTTAATTTTAGCGTACCCGATCCAACTCGCCGCTAGCACAGAAGTGGGGGGTATTTCAGCATCCTCATTACTACTCCGTGAGGTGCGATTTCTTGCTTAGAACGCCCAAACGCACCCGGACTCTACTGTTTTCGACCCTTCTTGTCCTTGCAGTTCTCATTACCTTCGCGTTCACCGGCGGACGGGTTCTCGTCATCGATGCTCCCCAGCCTTCCGATCTTATCCTCGTGCTTGCCGGCGAGACGGATCGTCGCCCTGCGCGCGCCCTTGAGCTCTTACATCACGGCTTTGCGCGACGCGTGCTGCTCGATGTTCCAGCGGACGTGAAAATATACGACTTTATGCAACTGGATCTGGCCGAGAAGTTTGTCCACAGCCTGCCCGATTCGGCTTCGGTCCGTCTATGTCCGATTGTTGGCTTGTCCACGCGGGAGGAAACCCACGACGTTGAAAAATGCCTCACTCCCGAGGACGGCTCCCGCATTCTGATCGTCACTTCCGACTTTCACACGCGCCGTGCACTCAGCATTTTTCGACACGAGTTCCGCGATAAGACCTTTTCCGTAGCTGCTACCCATGAGCCCACCGAATTCGGAACACGTTGGTGGACACACCGGCAATGGGCCAAAACCTTCGTGGGCGAGTGGGTGCGCACTCTGTGGTGGAACGTCGTCGAGCGCTGGAGGTGATCAGAATGGCTTATCCAGAGCGGCAATCCGCCGATTTCGAATCATGAGTTTTCCACCGAAAACTCACAGCCATAGCACAAATCCCATTGACGGACAACTCCATCGGAAGGTACGATTTCCGAAAGGTCACCAACATAGTTATTAACGGAGTTTGGGAATGGGCATGTCCGCGTTACGCGGTATGGTCAGTAGTGTGCTAATAGTGCTGTTCCCCCTCTCGTTGTTCGGGGCCGACTCCAACGCGGCAATGCTTTATACCAGCGGTCATGCTTGGGTAAATGGCACGCACGTTCCCCGACCCTCCTCGGCCATCTTCTCGGGCGATCTTCTCCAGACGCGCGCGGATGCCGTCGCCAACATCAATCAGCCTGGCTCCACGGTCCAGGTGCTTGCGGATTCTCTCGTTCAGTTCGAAGGAACCTCGGTCAAAATTGATCACGGTGCCGTCAGGGTTTCGACCTCCAAGTTGATGGCAACGACTGCCGGTGACGTGACGATCGTGCCCACTTCGAATGATTGGACCGAGTTTAACGTCATGGACATCGACGGAACAGTAAGGATTTCAGCCCGAAAAGGCGATGTCACGGTCAACGACGGCAAAGAAACCGTCACTCTTGCTCAGGGCCAAGAGACCACCCGCGACGAGTCCTCCGCACCTTCTTCCGACAAAAAGGGACACAAAAATCGCAAAACGGCGGCGGGGGCCAGCCCCGGTGCAACCGGCGGAATTCTGAACTCGCCCTATGCGATTGGAATTGGCGGTGCTGCAGTTGTCGGGCTAACAGCGTGGGCCATTTTCCGGGATGACGACCCCGTCAGTCCGGCCAAGCCGTAATACTTGGCTTTCAAATCTGCTGCAATCGGGCGCCGACCACGATTCCTGTCTTTTGGTGAAGTCGTGGTGCGAAATCCGATGAGCACGGACCTCGGCCAAATAAGACTCTCCGTCCAACCCATTTATAATCTCCCTTCCTCACAAGGAACGAGGATTCCCTTTGGCCCTTGACGAAAACATTTACGAGCTGCGCCGCGAGAAGCTGAAAAAAATTCAGGCGCTCGGACAGCCGATTTACCGTACGAAATACGAATTTACTCACACAGTCGAGCAGATTCTTACTGACTACTCTGGCAAAACGGCCGAGGAGCTGGAACACTCGCGAATCAGTGTCCTGGTCGCCGGCCGCATCATGGCTATCCGCCTGATGGGTAAGGCCGGATTTGCCCACATTCAGCAGGGCGGCAAGCGGTTGCAGATTTATGTCAAAAAAGACGCAGTCGGAGATAGCGGATTTGAGCTTTACAAACTGCTAGATCTCGGCGACCAGGTCGGTGTCAGCGGGTATCTCTTCCGCACCCGGACCGGCGAGCTCACCGTGCACGTCGAGCAGATCGACTTCCTCAGCAAGGATCTTTTGCCGCTGCCCGAGAAGTGGCACGGCCTTACCGATGTCGAACTGCGCTACCGCCAACGCTATGTCGACCTGGTGATGAACCCTGAAGTCCGCGAAGTCTTTCTCAAGCGCACGAAACTCGTTCAGTCGGTCCGGAGCACGCTCGACGCTCACGGGTTCATCGAAGTCGAAACGCCGATGATGCAGCCCATCGCTGGCGGCGCCGTCGCGCGACCGTTCGTCACCCACCACAACACGCTCGACATGGATCTCTACCTGCGCATCGCGCCCGAGCTCTATCTAAAGAGGCTTGTCGTTGGCGGGTTCGATCGCGTCTACGAGATTAATCGCAACTTTCGAAATGAGGGTCTCGGCTGGCGCTGGAATCCCGAGTTCACCATGATGGAGGCCTACCAGGCCTACACCGACTATCAGGGCATCATGGCCATCACCCAGGAAGTGATTACTGAAGCGGCAAAGGCCGTTAATGGCAGTACGAAAGCAAAGTGGACCGTGACGGAAGAGGGCAAGGAAACTGTTTACGAACTCGAATGGGCGAACTGGCAACGGCTCACGATGCGCGAGGCCATCATCCAATTCTGGCCTGAACGCGCGGGGGCCAAGCCTGAGATAAGTGACTTCGCCACCCACGATGACGTCAAGAAATTAGTGGAGCGCTTCAACGCCCGACATTCTCACATGCCCTACGATCCGAACGCTCCCGCTGGGAAGACCATCGCGGCCCTGTTCGAAGCCTCGGCGGAAGAGCATCTCATGCAGCCCACCATCATCTACGAATTCCCCACGGCTGTTTCCCCGTTGTCCAAGCAAAAGCCCGACGAGCCAGATTGGACCGAGCGCTTCGAAATCTTTGCCGGTCAGATGGAGATCTCCAACGGCTTCAGCGAGCTCAATGACCCCGAAGACCAGCGCCGTCGCTTCGAAGCGCAGTTGAAAGAACGCGAGCGCGGCGACGAAGAAGCACATCAAATGGACCGAGACTATATCCGCGCCCTCTCCTACGGCATGCCTCCGGCCGGCGGCGTCGGACTGGGTATCGACCGCCTGTGCATGCTGCTCACCGACCAACACACCATCCGCGACGTCATCCTCTTTCCACTTTTACGCCCTGAGAAATCCGAGGATAGCAAGACAAGTGATGGCTCCGAGGACGCGACCGACAAGAAATAACTCAGATAACAAACTAATTGAGAAGTAAGTCATGGGGGGCCGATAGCTCATCGCGTCGAAAAGGGCACGAGCAACTCACGCCGCTCAGCCGCCAGCCCTTTGCCTGAAGGGCGCTGACACGCCCGGTATCTCCCAATGCACTATGAGTAGTGCATTCCCATTCTTATACTCTTGACATAGGTCGGGCTTGTTATCAGCGGCGCTACCGTAGTGTCCGGAAGCCCTGCAGGATACTGGGTCGGTAGCGCTTTGCCGTCCGCTACCGTTGCCGACTCTTCGTTGCGTTCACTTTGCTGCTTTTCTCCGAAGATGTCCGGATCGGTTCGTAAGCAGGCCTTTCCGCTCCGAAGTTCGAACTCAGATACTCGATTAATGCATCTCGATCGTTCGGATCCACAACCGCTCCCCACTTCACCATTTTGTCGACTTCCTTCGTCCATATCGCCTTGTTCAGGCGTTGTTGCAAAATGATGCGCGCCTCGTGACATTCCAGGCACGCAGTCGTGGCCTTCGCTTGCATGCTTCCCGCGGGAAGATCCTCGTTCACCTTCGCAGCTTGGGCACCAGGTCTCGCTACGCCCGCACCACCAGCCAACATCAGCAACAGGACGAGAACGGACCTATGCGACATGGATCTTCACCTCGTCGACTGCGTTGTAGAGATAACCGCTCGGATTCCAGACGGCTGCGGCAGGCTGTACTCGTCCTTGGCTGTCAGTCGACCGAGACTGGATCACACAGTCTCCTCGTTTGGCGTCCCAGTCATAGCTCCATAGACGCCATGCGTAGTGCGATTGCTCACGCCCCAACGCCGCAACACTCCACGACGAGCCGCCATCGGTCGAGATTTCTACCTTCACGATATCCGCCTCGCCCGCCCAAGCCGCTCCGTGTACTCTGAGCTTTCCCGCCTTCAGAGTAGATCCATCCAACGGCCCCGAAATAACCGATTTGACGTTCAACCCGGTCAGTACGTGAGTGTCTTCCGGCTTGACGGAGTCCCCCGGCTTCACTGGCTGATTGGGAAATCGATATCCAGGGCTCATGAAGTTGCCCACAAACTCCGAATCCAGCACTCTAACCTCCGTCAGCCACTTGCATGAGGCAGCGCCAATCCATCCTGGTACCAGCGCGCGGGCGGGGAAACCATGGTGCTTCGTCAGTGGCTCATCGTTCATATGCGTCGCAATCAGAGTATCGGGATCAAGAGCCTTCTCAATCGGGATGCTGCGAATGAATGGTGGCACCTTCCCGGGGACCTCGTCGAGCCCACGGAACATCACATGCTTGCCGCTGGCCTTTACACCGGTCTGCTGCAGGACATCGCGCAATCGTGGACCTGAAAACTTCGCGGTACTCACCGCACCCTTTCCCCACTGAATGCCCGGAACCTGCGGACGATGAAGACTACGCCCGTTCCCTGCGCACTCCAGCGTGTTCACCACCGAGTGCGACTGCAGTTTGCCTACATCCGCAAGCGCAAGTGTGAGCGGCTTCTCTACTTCGCCGCCGACGCTGAGGCGCCAACTCTCCGCACTCAGTTCGCTTGGCTCATGCGTGTGGTTCCGGACGAAGAAACGCGACACAGGAGTGAGCCATCGATCGAAGTACTCCACTGGGGTTTCCAGATCGAAGAATCGCGCTGAACGAACGAGCATTCCATCCTCGCCTGGAATTGCCACGGAATCACCTTGACCGAAGGCTATCTCCCATGACGGTACCGCCGACACCGTACCCAAAGCCAGCGTCGCACCATAAACTTGCTTCAGAAATGTTCGTCTCGAATTCATAAGACAATCCGCCACAATGTGGGGTCAGGTACAGAATATTGTTGAATCTAACACCGCCGGTCCGGATAAAGGAGAGAACCAAACCGGACCGGCGGCGATTCTGAAGAATCGTCTCTTCAGAAGGTGTCCGGTGCTAGAAGACGAACACCGTATCGAACTGCAGGCGCTCGAGCCATGGCTCGCTGCTGGCCAGCGGACGTCCGACCAAAGCCGTGAACCCAAGTTGCACGCTCTTGTCGAACATGTAAAACATGTCGAAGCGGTGCTGACTCACGTTGGTTCCCTGGCGAATGTCGCTGTAGTTGAAGTTGCCCACTACGGCCTCGCGCTCGATATAAATACGTGTGTATCCGAACTGAAAGTCGTTCTTCTCTTGCAGCCGTCCCACTCGTCCTTCCGCCCAGTAACCGCGCCGCTGGTTTGAGGCGCAGGCTGCATTCAGTGTCTGTTTGTAAGTCGTCGTAGCAGTGTTCGCCGGAGCCGGGACAATGTTCTTCACGTTTGCGCAGGCCTGCGTGTTCTGGACGTAGTCGCCGATAAACGACACGGGGAAGCGAGAATTCCCGGTGTTGATGTCGATCTTCGCGAGGTTGTCAAACAAGCCGAATTTCGAACCGAACTGCGCGTTCGTCACAGCCGTGACTCCAGTCGGATAAGCAGTTCCGTTGACCGTGATGATGGTTGTTGCCGTAGTGGTGTAGGTCGAATCCTGGACGGGGTTGCCGGATCCCAATGGCAACAAGCCGACGAGTGGAGTTTGTGGGTTCTTGGAGCTCGCTCGCGCCAGGGCAAAGGCGATTGAATCGGCGCCGTGGTAGTCGTAGTACCCCGAAAACGCGCTCAGCGTAACTCGCGGACCAAGCTGCCACGCAGTCTGCAGCTGGCCACCGTAGGTGATCTGCTGGGCGATTCGCTTGTCAGTCGGTGAAGTTCCTGCGACTTCGGCGAAGGGCAACTGGAAACCAATCAGTGCGATCCGCTTGAGCACAGGCGTATCGATCTTGAATCCCAGCGTTTCGGCCACGCCTTCCGGGTTCAGGTCCTTGTCCCACGTAAGTTCGGTGTTGAACCAGGGATAGTGGAACTTACCGCCGATGATAGTCAGATTTTTGAACTGATCCGGAGTGAATTCGACGAATGCCTGATCCAACGCCACGGCTTTACGCGTATAGAAACCGGTGAGTGTCTGATTAGTCGTGGTGGGATCATTGATGTCGCCGCTGGCGAGCGAGATACCGGTACGGAATTGCGAGCCCAGGTTTGCGTTGGCATTGAAGCGGACCCGAATGCGGGCGCGCGCCCGGTCCATCGACTGATCACTGGGACCTCCAAAAAATGGTTCTGCGCGCAGTCGAACGTCGCCGCTGAAGTGGAGCGGACCCAGAGCCTTGATTTCCCGTTCCAGGGTGCGGATGCGCTCATCAGAGCTTCCGGACTGCACTGTTTGCGCACGGGACACGTTTGGGGCTTGAGGAGGGTTGGCTTGGGGCGCCGGCGTCGAATCCTGAGCCTTCGCTGGGGCGCTGCTGATTGGCGTCGTCGAGGCGACTTCGATTGCCGGCGGTGGATCTGCCTTGCGGCCGCTTTCGAGAGCTTCGATTCTCTGCTGTTGCTCCCGGACCAATTGTTTCAATTGGTCAAGTTCCGAACGGAGCTGCTGCTCGGGGGAAGGTGCCGGGCTCGCTGGCGCCTCGGCCGGAGGAACTGCCGGAGCTACATTTGCGGCAGTCTGCGTTTGTGCCCATGCTCCCGCTGAAAGAGCGGAAAAGGTCAGAGCAGTTAACCATCGTTTGCGTGGTTTATTCATGGAAATACGGTCCTCTCCTTTTTTGAGTGTCCTGCGCCAATTTCGGGGGAGACAGCTGGAGTGATTTCGGTTTCGCTAACAGGCGAACGGAAATCTCTCTGACTCCCAACGGCATGGGGAGCCATGAACTGCGGGCAATACCATTTTATGAATTAATACAATAAACATAGTAGAGATTAACGGAAGACTCCACCCTGATTGTTGCGGACGTGTTAATTATTTAGTCGGCAACGAACTTATGCGGCGCTTCTAGTTCGCGGGAGCCAGACCCCACTTGTTCTGCAGATGCCGCTCCATGGCCTTAAAAACCACCCCGTCGATGATGTAGCCGATCGCAATGATCAGCAGCATGACGGCGATGACCGCGCTCATGTCATTCAAATCGCGGCCCATCATCAGAACCTGCCCCAGGCCTAGGCTCAAATACAGCATCTCAGCCGTGATCAGCGACCGCCACGCGAAAGCCCATCCCTGCTTCAGTCCTGACACGATGAACGGCAGGCTTGCCGGCAGCAAGACATACCAGAACAGCTTGATCCCCTTCGCGCCCAGGTTGCGGCCGGCTTGCCCAAAGATTTTCGGCATTTGTTTGCGCCCGTCTTCCATCGCAAGAGTGACCGAGAGCAGCGACCCCATGATCACCACGAACAGTATCGCGTTCTGATTCAACCCAAACCAGAGCAGCGCCAGCGGCCACCAGCAGATGCTCGGCAGGCTTTGCAGGCTGACCAGCAGACCTCCCATCGTGTCTTCGAGGAATTTGTTGCTGGCCACACCGAGACCGAGAATCATCCCCAGCACCACCGAGATGCCGTAGCCAATCAACACCCGCTGCATGCTGACGCGAATCGCGATCCAGTAGGTGTGATCCTGAAACCCGGCGTAGAGCGATTCCGCAACGCCCCACGGTGTGGGGAACAGGTATGGAGGCCATATTTTCAGCTTCGCGAGCAAAGTCCACAACGCTAGTAGCGCAGCGTAGAAGATGACGTACCGTGCTGCCCGTTTCATGCTTCCTCCCCAGGCGCGATGTGAGGCTTCACGCCGGCCGCGTATTCGGCTTCGAGGGAGCGGTTGATTTCATCGCGCAGTTCCTCGAGAACCTCGCGGGCTGTGAGTGCAACTTCAGGATCTTCCAGACTCCGTGGGCGTGCCAGCGAAATGGGAAATTCGCTCTTCACCCGCCCCGGGCGGAAGGTGAGGAGAACCACGCGGTCGCCCAGGCGAACAGCCTCGCGCACGTTATGAGTTACAAAAATGATGGTGCGACCGGTTTCGTTCCAGATACGCTCCAGTTCATCGTGCAGAAGGTCGCGCGTCTGCGCATCGAGCGCCGCAAACGGCTCATCCATCAGTAGCACGTCTGGCTCGGTCGCGAGCGCGCGAGCAATCGCCACCCTCTGCTTCATCCCTCCTGATAGCTGATGGATATAACTCTTCTCGAACTTCGCCAGATGCACCAGCCGCAGATAGTGCCGCATCTTCTCGATGCGCTCGGCCCTGGGTACTCCCTTCATCTTCATACCGAACTCAACGTTCTCGGCAACGGTCAGCCAGGGGAACAGCCCATGTTCCTGGAAGATCAGAATGCGATCCGTTCCAGGTCCTTGCACCGGATGTCCATCGACCAGAACCTGCCCCGAGGTCTGTGAATGCAAACCAGCGATCAGATGAAGCAGCGTCGACTTCCCGCAACCCGACGGGCCGACAATACACACAAACTCGCCCGCCCGCACCTGCAGGCTGATGTGATCGAGCGCCAGCAGCCGCTCTCCAGTTTGCGTGCGGTAGCTCAGGCAGATCTCGTTGAGGCCGACCTTCGCGATCGGCGCAGCCTGGCTCGCATCGGAATGACCGACGCAAACAGGCCCCAGCTTTGCTGCACGTGCAGGCGCGCGCGGTTCAATTGGAATTGGATACTGGTGGGAAACTGCGCGCGCCTTGGTGCTCATTGGATTGCCTTTCGCTTCTTCTCCCCAAGAACTTGATTCAGAAGCGTCAGATCGTAAAGGTTCGAGAGATTGGGCATCTCGCGTCCGAGAGAGCCGTTTTCAAACGCCTGCTGCGCGGCCGTGTTCAATGCCGAGTGCAGGGGATCATAAGTGACCTGCATGCGCGAGAAGGCTTCGTCCAGAACATCGGCAGGCAGCGCCTTGTTCGTTTCCCGCTGGATCTGTTCATTCAGCAGCTTCTTCGCCTCTGCCGGATGCGCGTCAATCCAGTCGGTCAGTTCGACGTGTGCGCGAATCCAGTTCTTCACTAGGTCCGGATGCGCCTGGAGGAATTTGGAATTGACCACAAGCAGGCCGATCACAAACTGCCCATTCGGCCACAGCGAGCGCTCATCGACGAACAATCGCCCATTGCCTTCGTGGATTAGCCGCGTTGCCCAAGGCTCAGGAGCCCAGGCCGCATCGAGATCCTTCTTCAAAAAAAGCGTCAGCTGATCAGGATTGGCCATCGGTATGATCTGCACATCCCCACCCTTGTCGTTCGTCTTCAGGCCATTCTTCTTGAGCCAATTCCGCAGTGCCACATCTTGCGTATTCCCAAATTGCGGAGAGGCTACGCGCTTGCCATGAAAATCCTCCGGCTTGCTGATCCCTGCATCGTTACGGACGATCAGCGCCGCTCCACCGCTGGCCGCTCCTGCCACCACGCGCAGCGCTTCTCCGTTCGAACGGACATAGCCGTTGATCGCGGGATTCGGACCGACATATGTCATATCGATCGCACCCGCGAATAGCGCCTCAATTGCGGAAGGGCCGGCATTGAAACTGGTCCACTGAATCTTCACCTTCGGGCCCATCGCCTTGTCGAACCACCCGTTGGCCTTGCCGACCATCGCCTGGGCGTGCGTGATATTCGGAAAGGCCCCTACACGGACCGCGGTGACATCACCTTGGCCCCAACCCGAGACCGAAAGGCTAAGCCAGAAAAAAATGCCCAGCACCAATCTTCTATTCACCTTTATGACCTCCAACCACCATGGGGAGGATGCTGGCGGATTGCTTCTTTTGAAGTTTGAGATGCTTGCGAGACTTGCCCGTTCGTCGCGTGTCACTGGTGATGAGATCCGCAAGAGTGGTGTTATCAAGAATGCGTGCCGCGGCGTCCCGAACATCGAGAAAAACCTGGTACAGTGCGCGGTGCTCCAGATCGCGGTCGATCAGTTCGCGCAACTGCTCGGCATCCCCAAATGGAGCGAGCGGACCATCGATAAGTCGGATGATCTCACTGAGCCGAATGTTCCCGGGTTCGCGGCGCAATTGATACCCGCCCTTCGCACCACGAACACTCTCTACCATCCGCGCATTTTTCAGCTCCAGCAGGATCAACTCCAGGAACTTCTCCGGGAGCACTTCCTCGTAGGCGATGTCGCGGATTTTGATCGCGCCCTGCTGATGATGCCGGGCCAGCATCATCATGGCTTGCAGCGCGTACAAACCTTTCTGGGAGATCTTCATGGGTCGAATTATTCCATAAACATAATTAAATTAATAGACATTAGTGATCCTGTAGGCATAGCACGCTCCCTGCCAATCTGTCGTCATAGGTTTGACGCCGAAGAGGTTTTGAATCAGCTACTTAGACAACAGGCTCCGGGTCCGGAACGCATGGGTGTGCAAGCAGTTGCAGCTATTCGCCCTCTACAATTTGTGGAAAAACCACCTGTCCTTATATATAAACCCAACGAAAGTCTGGGGATTAGTTGCCAGCAACCCGGAGAACAATGACCGTGACATTGTCCGGGCCCCCTCGCTCCAACGCCGCGTTCACCAGCCTCGAGCATGCCTCAGCTGGCGATTCCGACAGCGCGAGCCGCGTGAGTTCCGCCTCGCCCACCACGCTCCAGAGTCCGTCCGTGCAGAGAACCAGCACGTCACCCTCTTCCAGTTGAATGGGATGTTCCGGAGTATCCGGCACGATTTCGCGGCCCGACCCCAACGCAGCCGTGAGGATGTGGCGTTGCGGATGCGACTCGGCGTCTTCCGAGCGGACGATGCCGTTCTCCACCAGCCGGCCTACGTATGAATGATCGCGCGTGAGCCGCGAATGTCCCTCCGCCCGAAGAAGATACAGCCGGCTGTCCCCCACGTGCGCGAAATACAGGCTTCGCTCGATGATCGCAAGGGCCGTGCACGTGGTACCCATCCCGGCGAATTGGGGATGTTTCACGGCATAGTGCTGAATCGCGTCGTGAGCCGAGCGAAGCCCGTTTACCAATGCATTCTGCGGGTTATCGTGAAAGTCCCGGTCGTAAACGAATCGTACCGTCTCAACCGCCAGGCGACTGGCTTCCAGCCCGCCTTCATAGCCGCCCATCCCGTCGGCAATCACGGCCAGTCGGCCCTTGCGAACGAATTCTTTGTCGGAATCAGGCTCCCAGTACAGGGATGAATCCTCGTTGTTGCCGCGTAGCCGCCCAATATCCGTCAGGCTTGCGACTTCAAGTCCGGGTTTAGGGTTGATGCAATCAACCGGCATAAACAGATACGAGCGGCAGGGGTCGAAACGAGTCCGCGACCAGGTGCAGTTCCTTGGGATTCACCACCATTATAAAAGACTGCGAGTGCGGCCTCTAGCCAACGTCTCGGGGTTCCCCAACAGAATTGTGTAGCCTACCATTTCCGCGATCGTTTGAACACTTCGATAACTGTGTTCCAAAAGAAAAAAGCCGCGAACGCTGCGGCTCTCTCCTCCAAGTCAAAACCTTTCAACCGCTAGTTAGTTTTGGCGTTGTGCTTGTCCTTGTAGATTCGCTGACTCATGTGGTTGGCTTCCCGATTGAGCTGGCGCTGATCCTGTTTGGTCAGGTGGCCGTTGTCCTTGGCCATGTCCTTCTTTTCGTTGTTCTCCAGGCGCTGTTCGCCACGCTCGAGCCGCCGCGTCTCTCCGGGAGTGAGTTGGCCACTCTTTACGCCATTGGCAATTCGGTTCTGCTGATTCTGTTCCCGCCGATTGATCTGGTTGACGCGCGGATGACCAGGATCGAAATTCCCGGCTCCCGCACCGGAAGTGTTGTCTTGTTGTGCGGTCGCCGATCCGATAAACATCAGACCACCGACCGCCAGGACTGCGAGCGACTTGGTAATGGTGTTCGTCATGCGAGTGTGAACCCCCGCGCAGAAGTGTAGTTTTGCCAAGCCCGCACGTGGGCATTACCAAGGTGAATGTGAGGGATGCTCGCAAGGTAACGCCGAAAGGTAATCAGCGCACGTGTTACCACCGGTGCTTCCTCATTTGGCAACGTGCCGGAGAACGAGTTAACATCGTCCACTTCTGAGGACTCGTAAATGAGAACTTCTCTGGATGTTCGTGTGTTATGCGCGCTCATTGCTCTGTCCGCTTGTTCTATGTCGTCGCGGCCTATGGCTGCGCAGCAGCCCGCTTCCTTGCCCGCCGAAACTCCGGAGAAATTCCACCCGGTCAACGGCAGCTTCGATTACATCAAGCGCGACGTCATGATTCCCATGCGCGATGGAGTCAAGCTCCACACTGTCATCATGATCCCCAGGGGCGCGAAGAACGCCCCCATCCTATTGACCCGGACTCCTTACAGTGCGAGCGCACAAACCAGTCACGGCGCCAGCTCTCATCTGGGCACAGCTCTTTACGGATACGACAATGCCGTCGACGTGATCCTCGAAGACGGATACATCCGTGTTATCCAGGACGTCCGCGGCAAGTATGGCTCCGAAGGCGACTACGTGATGAATCGTCCGTTGCATGGGCCCTTGAATCCTACGGCCGTTGATCATTCCACCGACACCTACGACTCGATCGACTGGCTGGTGAAGAACATCCCCGAATGCAATGGCAAGGTTGGCATCCTCGGTATTTCCTACGATGGTTTCCTTCCATTGATGGCGCTGGTCAATCCTCATCCCGCGCTGAAGGTTTCCGTGCCTATGAATCCCATGGTCGACGGTTGGATGGGCGATGACTGGTTTCACAACGGCGCGTTTCGCGAGCAGAACATGCCGTACATCTACGATCAGGAGGCGACCCGCTCTAACACTGAGCACTGGTGGACCGATCATTTCGACGACTACGACCTCTACCTGGAGGCAGGCTCGGCCGGCGAATTAGGCCGCCGTCATGGTCTGGAGCAGGTCGGATTCTGGCGAAAACTGCTCGAGCATCCTGCCTACGATTCCTGGTGGCAGCAGCAAGCCATGGACAAGATTATTGCCGCGCAGCCCTTGAAGGTCCCGATGATGCTGGTCGACAGCCTCTGGGACCAGGAAGACATATACGGCGCGCCTGCCGTATACAAGGCGGTGAAGCCAAAAGACACCGGCAACGACAAGGTCTTTCTGGTCATGGGCCCATGGCATCACGGCCAGGAGATCTCCGACGCCAGTTCGCTCGGCGCTCTGAAATTCGGCAGTGACACTGGCCTCTATTTTCGCCAGAACATTCTCAAGCCATTTTTGGCGCAGTACTTGAAAGATGGCGCTCCCAAAGCCAATCTCGCTACGGTCACAGCCTTTGAAACAGGCACGAACATCTGGCGACGGCTGCCCGCGTGGCCTGCCGGGTGTGAGTCCGGCTGCCCAGTGCATGCCAAGCCACTCTACATGCAGGCAGGATTGAAGCTAGGTTTCGATGCGCCGAAACCCGGCGACGCTGCGTCTGAGGAGTACATTTCCGATCCCGCCAAGCCCGTCCCATATCGTGCTCGCCCAAGTCAGCCCGTGGGATACAGTGGCCGCTTCACTTGGCCGCAATGGCTCGTGGACGATCAGCGTGAAGCATCCGGGCGTCCTGATGTTCTCGCCTTCACGTCCGACATATTGAAGGAACCGGTAAAGATCACCGGACAACCCGTGGTCAATCTGATAGCCTCAACCAGCGGAACCGATGCGGACTGGGTCGTGAAGTTGATTGATGTCTATCCAGACGAGGTGCCCGGACAGGAAGAAATGGGCGGATACCAACTTGCGGTTTCGATGGACATTTTCCGTGGCCGCTATCGCGAAAGTCTCGAAAGGCCGAAGCCGATCGCTCCCGACAAGCCGCTGCTTTATCGCTGGGCTCTACCGACCGCGAACCACGTCTTCCTGCCGGGCCACCGCATCATGGTTCAGGTGCAATCCAGCTGGTTTCCGCTATATGACCGGAACCCGCAAACTTTTGTGCCCAACATTTTCTGGGCTAAGCCGGAGGAATATAAGAAAGCGGTACAGCGCATCTTCCACTCGTCGGATCAGGCCAGCTTCATTGAGTTGCCGGTCGCCCAACTGAATTGACCTGGATCGTCAACTCTGACGCACAATGCATATCGTTGTGCGCCAGTCGATCTGTTAGTGTCCCATATGGTCGCTCGGGGTCTACGATAGCCTGAGCCTCGAGGTTCCCGTACCCGGAAGCCGGCGCGGCGGAGTCTGTTACGAGAGTCCCTGATCGGTACAATCAGTGTCAGAACCGCTGCTTGGCTGCGCAGCGGCGATATGGGAGAGCCCGGCACGGAAGTGCCGGGAAAAGTGTTCAATCACAATCGGGCTACCCGCATGTCCAAGAACATCCGACACCTAGTCGCTCTGCTCCTCGTGGTTACTCCGCTGTACGCTCAGAGCAAACGTCTGTGGGTCCTGCAGTCTGCCGGCGAAATGGTCGAATACGACCCCGCAACCTTTGTCCCGAAGCAACGCACCAAGCTTCCTGACGAAGCCGCGAAATCTCCCGCCAGCCTCTCCGTCAACCGCCAAGGCCAGATTCTCTTTGCCCCAACGATTCCGTTGCCGCTTTCCGACGCTGACACCGCCAGCCCGCGTAAGGTCTGGTTCTGGAATGGGCACGCGTCCCTCTCCATCGATCAAAACCTCGAGCACAAGGAAGAGGAGCGAGGATCGAATCAGGCGGTAACCGAACTCATTCCCGTCCCGTACCTTTCGGCCGACGGAACTCATCTCCTGTGGTTTGCGAATGAAGCCCGCCGCCTGGAGCGTGAGGGCCTCGACCTCTCTACCACCAATAGCTTTCAAGCCTGGCAGACCGATCTGGAAAGCAAAGCACGCGAGGAAATCACCTCCTCGAAGCTGCCCGATTGCCGCTGTCCCACTGGAAGCTGCGAGGAGAGCTGTCCGTCATTTGCGGTATGGGCTCCCGATGGTGGAGTCGAGAACTTTTTCCTGACCACACAGTTCATTGCCGGTCAGACGACAACGTCCTACAAAGCAAGTACCCGGTATCAGCAGCAAGGCGGCAAGTGGACTCCGATTGCGTTCCCTGACCCTTTGCAGCGGGTGTTGGACGCAAGTCCCGGCGGAAGCGTGATCGTGGAGGCGATTCCCGACACCGGTTGCTGCGGATGGTCAAACCAGAGCAACGATCAAACCCTGATCGTTACCGATAGTAAGACACGCATCGTCTTTGACGAGCAGGCGACATACAAGAACGCCGATTACGACGTCAGTTTTTATACCGCGAACGCTCGCCTTTCGCCTGACGCATCAAGCATTGCCATGACGATCGTCGCGACAGCACCGAGCAACAAGCCGATCCAATTATCCGAGCAGGGGCAGGCCAATCCTGAGGAGTCCCAGAGTATACGCAAAGCTTTGCTGGACTTGCCGGCTGTGGAAATCAAGACCATCGACGACGCGCCGCGCCGCCTCGCCTTTCTGCCGCATGCCGCTCTAATCGGATGGCTCAACGATAAGGAACTGCTCATTGTCGAGAACCATCTACTGGTTGCATACAATGTCGCGACAGGCGCGCGAAGGAAGTCACCAATCCGCGTAGAAGACACTGCTCACGTCTTTCTGCATTAAATATAGGGACAGCCGCCTCGGCTGTCCGCCGAGCGAGCCCTCGGCTGCAGGCGGCGAATCGCTTAACTGCCGCGTGCGCTCTTTCGCGGATTCATTCTGTAAATCAAATACCCGAGAGCGTTTGCACCCAGCACCACGCCCGCGATCTTCACCGAGTACTTCCACGAGCTACCCACATGAATGATGGGAAACACCGACAGCACCACGAACAGGAGCGTCACCAGAAACCCCGATGTCGCCGCTACCCTCAGCCACACATCCCCGCGCAGCTCCCTTTCTTTGCGCGCAAGCACCGGAATGGCAAAGAGTGCGAGGTACGCGATCCCGTAGAAGGTAAAACTCCATGTCAGCAATAACTCGAACGACTCCTCATGACCCACTCCAATCAGTGCTGCGATCGCAACTAGCAGCGTGGCAGCTCCAAGAAAGAGCACTGAATTGACTGGAGTCTTATAGCGTGGGTGCAGCCGCGAAAACCACTCCGGCAGCAGATGATCCCACCCGGCCACCATGGGAAGCCGTGTGCTCGCTGTGAAGAACGCGCAGAAGGTCGCCAGGTAGTAGATCAGCAGAAAAAGTACAGCAAAGGGCATAACCACCCTGAATCCCCCGAACGTATGAAAACCACGGCTCAAAGCTTGCGGAATCGGAGCGACCACATCCTCAGCCGATGGATCAACAAAAGCGAGGATCGCACTGGTGGCAAGAATGTAAGTAAGCGCGACGATCGGCGCCGCCAGCCAGACCGATCGTGGCAGATGGCTTTGCGGTTTGCGGCACTCTCCTGCGAAAACCGCCACGTATTCGAATCCCGTCAGAGCTCCGAACGTCATCTTGCTGAATACGCTCAAACTGAACAGTGTCATCGGCGGCATCACCAGCCGCAGCGGGTGGTACTCGCGCAGGTCTCCATGCCAGCGATTCGCAAACGGGATCACAATCAGCACGACGATAGTGATCAAAAAAACTGCGGCTCCCAGATTGTTGATCCATTTGCCGATCCCCAGCCCGAGCCCGGCGACACACATGGTCGAAGCGATCATTGCGAATGAAGCCGCAATAATCAGGCCCTTGCTCGATGCGATCCACGCTGCACCTGGAATCACGTAGGACGCAAAGGAAACTGTCAGCAGCCCCCCCAGACCCACGTAGATGATGGCGTACAGCCAAAGATTCCAGGCCACCAGAAAGCCAGTCTGATCGCCGAACGCGATGCGCGCCCACTCGTACAGCCCACCCTCGACTGGCAACCGCCGGTTCAGGTGCATGACAACTAGCGCCTGAGGAATAAAGAATGTTGCGATGGCGACAATCCAGAACAAGACATGCGACGTTCCTGCCTTGACGGCCGTTCCCATGTAATCGGCCACAATGATGATCAGTAGTTGCGCCAGAACCAGGTCGACCAGGCCCAGTTCCTTGCGCAAATCCGAGATGTGCGCCTGAGCTTCGGTTTCGACTCGCGGCAAAATCGCACTTTCCGTCATGGACATGAGTGAAGGTATTTCCACTCAGTCTCCGCGCTCATTGTGGAGACCGGTGACGTTTTGACCTTTTCTTATTTCTTCTCCGAAGCAAGGGCAGGCCTAAGCAGCAAGTCCTGATAATCGAAGCTGAAATCTGCCAGCGGCGACACCGCCGCCATCTTCGCGCTCGCAATCGATCCGTCGGGGTTCAGCGCGAATGTCACGAACGCATCTTCAATCGTGCGCACTCGCCAGTGCGTCTTGAATGTGTCGTACTGCCAATGCTGCAGATCGCCGACCATGTTCGGTGTGTGATCGAAGCTGATCACCAAGCCTCCATTTTCCAGGCGAATGCTGATCGGCCCGTACCAGGCATCGTTATAGGTTCCCGCATATTTTTCCAACGGCAGCGACGGTTTAGAATTACCCGCCCGCGCCCCTTCCGCCTTTTTCATGGCCTCGGCAGCTTCTTTTTCTTCCCGATCTTTCACCGCCCAGAATGCCCCGATCCAGTCAGTGTTCGGCAATTGCATGTAATAGTCGAGAATGTGGTACAGAATCGCGTCAAAAGCGCCGTCCTCCTCCGCATTGGTAAGAATCACGACGCCAAGATTCTCGTCTGGCACGAGCATCACGCGAGACACGAATCCAGCCACTCCACCGGTATGTCCAACGAGCTTGCGCCCGTGATAATCGCGCAGCCCCCATCCCAGCGCGTAATCGGCGAAATTAGCTTTGAGTCCAGCCAGTCCGGGCGGAGGATCGCCCGTGGGTAGAATCGTCTGTGGCGACCACATCTCCCGCGAGCGCTGTTCGCTGAACAGCCGCCCTTCTCGATCGCTAAATTTGCCCCGATTCAACTGCACCTGGACCCACTTCGCCATATCGGCGGCACACGAGTTGATCGAGCCCGCCGGTCCCACATTGTCCAGATCTTCCAGCGGAATCACCTGTAGTCTTTCTTCTACCCGCGAATGCGGCCACGCATAGTCATCCCCGGGCTTGAAATCTCTGCTGCTCACGGTCGAATGCTTCATTCCCAACGGCTCGAAGATTCTTTGCTGTATGTAGTTGTCCCATGACGTTCCGGTAACAGCCGGAATGATCTGCCCCGCCGTCATGTACAGAAGATTGTCGTAAGCATAACGGCTGCGGAAACTCGTTTGTGGCTTCATGAATCGCAGCTTGTGGATGATCTCTTCTCGTGTGTAAGTCGAATGCGGCCAGAACAGCAGGTCTCCCTCCCCGAGTCCCATGCCGCTGCGGTGCGTCAGCAGATCGCGGATCGTCATCTCGTGGGAAACGTACGGATCGTACATGACGAATCCCGGAAGCCGCTCATACACTCGGTCGTCCCACGAGAGTTTTCCCTGATCGATGAGCGTAGCCAGCGCCGCCGTTGTGAATGCTTTTGTATTCGACCCGATCGCAAACATGGTGAATTCATCCACTGGTGTGGGATCGCCGAGCTTCCGGACGCCGTAACCTTTCGCGAAGACGATTTTTCCGTCTTTCACAAGCGCGACCGCCATGCCCGGCACATCAAAGGTCTTCATCGATCTAGCAACGTACGCGTTGAGATCCGCCGGTGGAGCACCAGAAGTCCCAACGCTCTGCGCCCGCAGTGATGTCCCGAAAGCCGGCCAGAAGGCCAATACCAGTGTCAACGTGACAAGTTTTCGCATAGGTTTGTGCCCAGAACCGAAACGCCGAGATTAGAACATAGGGCGGTGAATTTCCGCTAGGAACCGAGAAAGCAGAAAAAAGGCCGGGAATCGAGAGGTGCAAATTGATTCCCGGCCGATGGGACAGATCAGTTCATGCGATTCGAAACGACGGCCGTAATGTAGGTGAGCAGTTGATCTATATCTAGCTCGGACTCCAGCAATTCCTGCATCTCAGAGGCGCTGAACCCGGTTCGGGCTGCGGCTTCTTGCAGCAGATTGCTATAGTCGGCCGCTTCGGTACGGTAAAAACTCATTCCATGCTCCTCAATCTATCAGTCCAGGCAGTGAAAGTGGGGCAGGGCGAGACACGGGAAATCCCCCCCGGGAGCCCAGAGTTCTCGCCGGACTGCCCCCTTTCCTGCTTCGCGGATGCGAAGCAAGCTTGAGCGCAGTCAGCAATCAGACCTAGCGCCGTATCGAACGCAACAGGATGGGTCGGAAGTTGGGGTCCAACTCGCAGGCAGTGTATTCAACCTCGCGAGCAGGACGCCACAACTGAACGGTATGTGGAAGCTGGAACAACACGGCGACCGCGACGATCGCCGGTGCCATCGTGGCCCGTGCGTAGACCACCAATGGTGCTGTTTGCTGGTGGAACGCGGTGTCTGGTAGATCGACATCCGGCAGCACGACAATTACCAGCATGAACAGCACGACCATGCTGAGGATTAGCAGCGTCGACGCATTGATGTTCCACCGCAACATAGTTCGATCTGTTTTGCCAGAGTTTGTTGCTGAAGTCAATCCCTCTTGGGTGCCGTATCTCCTCATTAGAATGCTTCTGACCCACGCCCCGTTGTATGAGAGCCAGACTTGGGCGATTAGCCCGCCCTGAATTCAGAAACCTGGGTCAAAATCAGCGAGCGTCAGGCCTCATCAGAAAGGAAAACCCTTCCACTTTGTACAGCACCTTGCCCGGCCCAGATGGGATGGCGGGAACCTCGCCTGCTCGGACTTTATCGAATGCCGAGACCAACCGAGGCAGAACTGAGGGTGTAGCCACCGGAATGTTATGTGCTCCCAGTACCAGTCTGACCTGCCGCTCCAGTAACGATAGTCGCCGAATAGAGCCAACATAAGCGGCGAGGTCTGTTTCCGGGCGAAACAGCCAGATGGGAGCTGGGTAATATGTATCCCCGGTGAACAGGAGTCCGTTGGCGCGATCGAATAGCGTGATCGCATCGGGAGTGTGTCCTGGAGTCGCCAGCACTTCAATGGTCCGCCCCCCTAGGTCAAACTTGTCGCCGTCATGCGTGAAGGTTTTGATTTTCCAAGGCCGGGTAGCGAACGTCTTGGAATCAAATCCCGCGGGCAGCGCTCCACAGATCTCACTCGGGGTAATTTCAGCTTGAGCATCTTCCCGCGACCCCCGTGCGTTCTTGCGGCTAAAATCCGTATCCATGCCGTAAACCTCAGGGAACTGCCAGTTCCCGCCGACGTGGTCATCGTGAGTGTGTGAATTCACCACGATGACGGGCAGCACGGTGAGTTCTTCTGTGACCTTCTTGATGTCGCTGATGCCCATACCTGTATCGAACAACAGGGCACGCTTTTCGCCAAGAATCAGGTAGCTGATCACTTCCTCTGACTGGTGTGGTTCGTAAATGGCGAATACCCCGGCAGTGGGCTTATATACTTCAAACCACGGATCGCTCACTTTCACGCGTTCTAGTGATCTGTATTCAGGGCGAGGCAGGGGACGGCACCAATCGGGAATCGGACTCTGCGCGACCATTGGCAGCGTGGTCAGAAGGAATGCGAGAATGATTCTGTGCTTCTGCATCTTGAATCGTTGCGCTAGCTTAGCGTATCCAAGCAGGTAGCAGCTAGTGGGCACGACTGTTGCTGCTCAGTCCTCGAGATAACGCATGGTCTCCAAGAACTTCATTTTCTGGGAAGTGGACGTGCAGCGGGATTTCGTTCTCCCTGGCGGGAAGCTTTACGTTCCTGGAGCCGAGAAATTGCTGCCGAACATCCGTCGACTCACCGATGCCGCACGTCAAGGACAGGTTTTCCTCGTATCGCACGGAGACTTCCATACGCCTGATGACCCCGAGTTCAAGATTTTCCCCCCTCATTGTTTGAAGGGCACGCCGGGCTCCGAACTGGTGCCCGAAGCGATTACGGGGAATGTTGCGCGCGTCCCCAATGAACCGGATGCAAAGTTGCCGGACGATCTGACCAGGTTTCAGCAAATCCTGCTGGAAAAGCAGACACTAAACATCTTCGAGAGCCGCCATGCCGACGCGCTGTTGAAGAAGCTGGGAAGTCAGGCGGAGTTCGTGGTCTTCGGTGTGGTAACCGAATACTGCGTCGGTTTTGCCGTCAAAGGCCTGCTTGAGCGCGGACGTCGCGTCGCCATAGTCGCCGATGCGATTGAGACGTTGAAGAAAGTGGACGGCGAGAAGGCCCTTGCCGAATTCGCCCAGCTCGGCGCACGCCTGACGACTACCCACCACGCCCTGGCCAGCTTAACCCGCTGACGCTCTATCTATCCATCAATGATGGCCGCGATCCCGATCATCTCGGTTGTGGTCGCCATGGTTGTGCCGCCACGTCCAGTATTCCTTCTGCTCCTCCGGGCGCAACTTGCGAAAATCCCGGTCACGGTCGCGATGCGTCTCATCCGCCCATCGCTGATAATAGACAATCTCGTCCCGGTCCCAGTTGTGGTAGTCAGTGTAGTAAGGATCGTACACGCGGTAATAGTGATGCTCGCAAGCCACTCCTGCGGCCATAGTCGCGAGAGCCCCCGCCAGGGCCAGGATTCTTGCGCAATTTGCTCCACCCGTCATCTCGTCTCCTTGGATATGAATGCAAACACCGGGAAAGTATCTTAGTTGCCGTTCGCGCCGCGTCGGTTTCTTGCCCAGCCGAGTTTCCGGCCAAACTAACGTTTTCTTGCGACTAGTATTTCTTTTTCTTTCGAAACCTTTTCAACCGGCCGCGGCCTGTAATAGACTACGGTGTCTTCCTCCTGGAGGTGTGGGTAGTGGGAAATCCGTTACAGGCGCTGCTGGACATGCCCGCGCGCGAACGGTTGGAGCGGGGCCTCGAGCATACTCCCCGCGAAATCTGGCAGCAGCCCGAGACCTGGGGCACTACGTACAAAATCTGTAGGGCGCGCAAGTCCGAGCTGGCAGACGCCCTGCGGCGCGCCGGAATCGGCCGCGGCACAGCTTCTCCGGACGTGTACCTCGTTGGTGCGGGAACCTCAGACTACACCGGCCGCGCGCTTGCTCCACTCCTTCGCCGCCGGTGGGGCTGCAATGCTTGGGCCATCCCCAGCACAACTCTGCTTACGGATTTCGATGACTTTCATGTTGCCGGCAAAGACTATCTCTGGATTTCCTTTTCCCGTTCGGGAGACAGTCCCGAGGGCGTGGCCGTTCTGGAGCGCGCGCTGCAACGGAACCGCGCCATTCACCATCTGGTCATCACGTGCAATCAACAGGGAAAGATGGCGGAACTCTGCGCCAGCTACCCTGACCGCGCCTTGGCTCTCGTACTTGACGATGCCGTGAACGACCGTGGCTTGGCCATGACCAGTTCGTTCAGCAACATGCTCGTCGCGGGCCAGTGTGCAGCTCACCTCGACGACCTCGCCGAATTCGAGGCCGTAATTTCAGGTCTGTCCGAGTGCGGCCGTCAGTTCCTTCCGGTCGCGGCTGAAACCGCCGCTGAAGTCACCTCGCTCGGATGCACCCGGGCCTGCTTCGTGGGATCGGGAGCGCTGCGCGGGGTCGCCGACGAATGCGCGCTGAAAGTGGTCGAATTGAGCGCGGGGAAAATCACCACGCTGGCCGAAACACCGCTGGGCCTCCGTCATGGTCCGATGTCGAGCGTAGATAACCAGACCCTCTTTGTGGCTTTTCTGTCGAGTGACGCTCGCCGGCGCGGTTACGAACTCGATCTGCTGCGCGAGATCGATCGCAAAAGGCTCGGCCGGGTGGGGCTGGGAGTTACTGTCGGAGACGGTGCAGACCTTTCAGAATTCCTGGATTACCGCCTCTCGCTGAATTGCCCCATGGATTTTCCGGACAACTACCGTCCGGCTCTCGATGTAATGCTCGGACAACTTCTCGGCCTCTTTGCATCTCTCCGCTGCGGTCTCAAGCCGGACCAGCCCAGTCCAACGGGTGCCATCACCCGCGTGGTTGAGCCAATCAGACTGTACTCCTGAGAGACCCACAGCGCCCCAGCGATTGCGACACAAATGGCGCGCGGTACTACTATTGCGTCAACGGCTATCTCTGGCTTCCAGGCGTCTCTACTCTCGGTACAGCACCAGCGCACATCCCAGCAACATCATGCAGGCAGGCCACAGATGCCCGACCAGAGGGCTGCGAAACAGCTTGCCGTCCGAAATAAACTTGAACAGAGCGACGCCGATTCCCACAATCATGAACCAGAAATGTTCCCGTTCAACCAGCAGCATCGACGCCGACATCTCATGATGGTGTTGGGAATGGGAGCTTTCGTTTGCTGTCGATCCCATCGTCATTTGAGAATGGTCCATCGGCATCGCGCCATGATCCATGGCGGTGTGATCCATTCCCATGCCGTCATGATCCATGCTCATCGATGTCGACTGCAAAGTGTCCGTCTTGCGCTCCGTCCCGTCGACATTGAGTCTTGGATTTACAAGGTAAGCCTGTGCTTCCGGCGAGTTTGCTCCGGAACCGCCGGTGTGATCGTGTACCAGCAACATGCTCGCCCCCACGAGCGCGAGTGCCGGGAAAGCCCAGGTTCTCCACGTTTTGGACAGCGAGCCGCGGATACGAAAGTACTCGATCGCGCCGATGGCGATCAGTAGCACCGCGTAAATCTTATGCTGCCGTGCCTCCGCGTCGTGATGGATGAGCCACGCCCAACTGAGATTTCCGCGTGGCCAGATTTCGCCGTCGCTCCAGACTGCAAGAAACAATCCAACACCCACAAATAGAATGGGCAACACATAACGCAGGGCTTTTAACCGGGGAGAAGTCTGGCTCGCCAGTACCACGATCCCGACTCCAATCAAGGCCCAACCGGCGATGTGATGGTTAAACTCTGACGGCGCCTTATTAGGATCGACCGGTTGCACTACTGCAGGGGATGAAACAGGTTGCGGCGCTGCTTGCGCCATGAGGATCTTGGTCGCCAACCCGGAGAGAAGAATCAGGCAGCAGCAGGCCACGGCATTTGGGGTTCGAACCATACTTTAAAGCGTCCCTTTCAATGGTTTGAAGAATTTCACACAAATTGTTGTGGTGCCGATCCAAGTTAGCCGTCCACATTGGATTTACGTACGGATAACAACGGAGCACCCAACAGTACACTGTAAGTAGTGACAGTGGGATGGACTCCGATATTCTCGCTTGCAGCCGCCGCGTTCCGCGATTCCTCTCCGCCAAACGCCTCCTCAAAGCGGTATTATGCACTGGTCCACTGTGGAGGAACTATGGCCAAGGAGATCTCCCGCCGCGAATTTCTTGAAAACGTAGGCATCGGCGCCGCTGCCAGCACAAGCCTCTTGCTGCTCAAGGATGTCTCTAACGCAGAGGATGCCAGGAATGTCCTTCCGGCGCGCACCTTGGGACGCACGGCAGCGAAGGTCTCGATCCTTGCCTTCGGTTGCGGCAGCCGGTTCCTGATGTACAAAGACGAAGACGCCGCGACCGCAATCCTCAATCGTGCCATCGATCTGGGCATCACATATCTCGATACCGCTTATGCGTACGGCGACGGCGAGAGCGAAACTCGAGTCGGCAAGGTTATGGCGACCCGCCGGAAAGATGTCTGGCTTGCCACCAAGATTCCTGATCGTACCCGCGACGAATTTCTCCGTCGCCTGGAAGGAAGCCTCAAGCGGTTGCAGACCGATCACGTCGATCTCGTCCACATTCATAGTCTCGGCCAGGCAGAGGACCTTGAGAAGATCGAAGCCAAAGATGGCGCGCTGAAGGGCCTGATGGAAGCTCGCGAGCAGAAAATGGCCCGCTTCGCGGGCATGACCAGCCACACCAACGGAGAAGTCATGGCCAAAGCGATCGAGCGCCATGACCTCGACTGCGTGCAGATGGCGCTCAATGCTTCCCGCAACGGCCGCTTCGAAGAACTCGCCTTGCCTGCAGCCAACAAAAAGAACTTGGGCGTAATCGCCATGAAAGTGACCGGCCAGGAATTCCTGGTAGGAGAGGGAGCAGGGAAGGCAGACATGAGTTCGCTGCTTCGCTACTCTATGAGCTTGCCTGTTACGACTGCAGTAGTAGGAATGCCGAAGCCGGAAATGCTGGCGCACAACATTGAAATAGCGAAGAGCTTCGCCCCACTGACGGATCCGGAAAAAGACCGTCTCCGGCAACAAATGGGCACTGCCCGTGAGGGCTTGGAGAAACGTCTGGTTGGCCATCTGGACGGACCAACAATCAATCCAGAAATCTTCCTGGCGTAGAAAGCGCAATCGCCTAGTTCGGAGGAACTGACGACGGCAGTCCCATCTGCCTTCGCAGCGCTTGCCACTGCTGCATGACGGTGGGGTCCTGCGAGAGATCGGCCGCTCGGTGGAGCGCCTCCTCAGCCTTGACGAGATCGTTGCTTTGCACAAAACAGATTCCGCGACCAGCCCACGTATACCAATCATCCGGGTACTCGCGGTTCACTTCGTCGAAAACCGGCATGGCCTCGTTGCAACGTCCGTCGTCTGCAATCAGGAGCGCCGCTCGTACGCGTGTGTCGGCCAGGCCTCTGGCCACCGGACGATTGTGTGGAGCAAGTTCATGCCCGACCGTGAACACCGAAGAGTCATCTTTCCATTGCTTTTCTTGCGACCAGGTCAACGGCGCGAATGCAATCGCAAGCGCACCCGCGGCGCACAGCAAAACCCATCGGAGTCTCTTCGCAAGATGTACTCCGATTGCGACTAATATGCTCAACCCCGCCAGAGGTAGATACACGTAACGCCCATGCAGGAAATCTCCCGGATTGAGCGCATTCAGGTTGAGAGTCGGAAGAAGCGGCAGCATGAGCAGCAGCGCGCCAGCGATCAGCCCAAAAACAACCTTTGCGGCTTCGCGTTCGAAGAGTTGATTTCGCGCGGTTCGCCAAGACCAGACGCAAAACGCTGTGAGCGCTCCTGCGCAGAGAAGTAACATCAGCAGCGGAAGCAACACGCCTCTTACTGAGAAGCTCCCGATCAGAATCGGATCCGCGAACGAATACGACCTTACCGGCCAGAGGATGGCTTTCACGTAAAACCACAGCATTGCCGGCCAAGACAGAACGACGGTGCTCCAGGGCAAATGCTGCGTGGCGGGAGCGAGCCTGCCATCCAAAACGCTCCAGCGAATCAGCAAGTAGAGGAGACTAACAGCCGCGAACAACACGACTGGGCCGAATGCCCTTCGTCGAACCTCAGCGCGATCTTTCCGGGAACGGTCCTCCGTTGCCGGTTGACCTCCCCTGGACGTGATTGCTAGAACCAGAACCACCATCGGAAAAACGATTGCAGTTTCTTTCCCGAACAGTGCGGCAAGATATGCCAGCGCAGAAGCGAACAGCCATTTCCCGGACCCCGTCCGTGCTTTTTTCTCCGTGGCTTTTCGGGATTTCCGGGCTGAATTCTCCGAAACAGTGGAAGGGCTCTCAACATATTTGAGGTAAAACAGCAGCGCAAGCAGAAGACCAAGTGTTAACAGTGGGTCTGGAACGGTAACCCAGCTCACGGATTCCGTGTGTGAGGGATGCAGCACAAACAAAGCCGCGGCAGTGAACGCTGCCACCCGATCACCCAACAACCTGTACATCAGCAACCAAAGCGTGATTGCCACCAGCAGATGTTTGGCAATGCTCAGCAAGTGCCAGCCCCAAGGCGATAGCTCCGACAGTAGGAAGTTGAGTCGCAGCCACAACACAAAGACTGGACGATAGAAACTCGGGGGACCTCCCGTGAACTGCGACCACACGTAGCTCGTGAAGTAGTCCAAGAGATGGCCGGATTCCTGGATGCGAGGATCGCCTGTGAAGCGGTGATCATCAAGAATGAAACCGAACTTCAGCGATGGTATATAGATTGCGAGACCAAGACAGAACAACAGCGCAGGCCACGCGATTTGCTTCGCCAACTTCAGTCCTGAGCCTTCGACGTGCGGTTTCTGTGATGCAGATTTCTTCTGTTGAACCTGCTTCGATACATCGGCGGAGCGCATCAGTAGTCAGATTGTCTCACAGACTCCCGGCAGCGGATTGATCTCTCGCTCACCTCATTCGAAGGGGTGGGATATTTGGTTGGCTTGGGGTACTAACTGGCGATAGAGGTAGTCGGGGATATCACTGTTCCAGTAGCCGGCGGTTCTCGCGAATCCGACAATTCCTAGAAAGAGAACCGCAATTGCGGCGGCCATCGCCCAGGCGGGAATGCGGCCTTGTTTCGGCGAGCGTGTCCACGGAGGAAGCGAGAGGTCCAGCGCGCCTTCGGCGGGGCAGACCGCCACACATTCGAGACACCCGGTGCATTCGGCGGATTTGATCGTGATCAGCTTGTCGACCGGCAACGACGAAGGACACAGTTTGGCGCACTTGGCACAGTCGATGCACGTTTCATCGGAGCGCCGAATCCGGACGGGACTGAAGAAAGAAACGATACCGAGAAGCGCGCCATAGGGGCACAAATAGCGGCACCAAAAGTTTTGGATCAACACTGACGCAATCACCAAGACCCCGAGCACAATCGCCGCCGTTTCGCCGAGATAGCGGAAGAAATTCAGCATGCGCACGTCGGCGATGGCGCCATACGGCGAGTGCATGAACTGTTCGAGGGAATCGGCCGGCATGTTTGCGACCGCCCACACGAAGAAGCCGAGTAGGAAATACTTCAATCCACGCAGAGGAATATCGAACCAGCGAGGCAGGTGAAAGTTGCGGCGGAAGATCTCGCGTCCGGCGCGCCAGAGATATTCCGAGAGCGTGCCGACCGGGCAGAGCCAACTGCAGAACGCTTTGCGGAGAAGAAACGCGATGGCGACGAACGTGACGAACAGGAACATGGCCGCGGGATGCGTCGCAGGAACGCGTCCTGTGGTCAGCCAGTATTTGAAGTTCATCATTCCGGCGATGGGAAGCCAGCCTTCCACGCCTGCAGGACGGGTTGCTGTTCGCAGATGGTTGCCCGTTTCGAACGCGCGCACCCAGACATAGAACGCGGCGCCGATCCAAACGTTGAGAAGTAGGAAGGCGCACTGGAAACCGCGGCGAAGCAGTTGCGAGCGGTCGGGGTGGGCTCGGCGGACAAGCTTTTTGCGGTCGAGGATGCTCTTGTCAACTAAATGCGGCTGCTCGGGGTCCGCCGGCGCTTGCTTGCACTGTAAGAGAGTCCCCATTTTCCACCGACTCGAATTCATCCACGCCTGCGCAGATTGCTTAGTTGCCCGCGTGCGGCGCAGGACTCGGTTCGTACGGGCAGAACGGGTCTGTACCAAGCGGGTCACCCGTGTAGGCGAATGCGCGGGCGCGCGAGCCTCCGCAGATGTGGCTGTACTCGCAGGCCCCGCACTTTCCGTGAAATTGATCGGGTGAATGCAGGCGGCGGAAAATTTCGGAGCTGCGATAGATCTCGACCAGCGAATCTTTGCGCACGTTGCCGCAGCGCAGCGGGAGAAATCCCGAGGGGTAAATGTCGCCGAGGTTCGAAACGAAGACAATCCCGTGGCCGTCGCGAATCTGGAAGCCGTGGTAAACCGAACTGGTCTTCATCTGCGGCGCATGCATTCCCGATCCACGCATGATTTCCAGGGCGATCCGGCGGTATGAGGGCGCTTCAGTCGTTTTCACCTGGAAGGGTGAGTGTTGCGAGAGTTCGAAGACCCAGCGCATGATGCGCTCGCCTTCTTCGGGTGAGACTTCGTTCAACGCCTTGCCGCGCCCGACTGAGATCAGCATGAAGAGGCTCCAGCGCATGACGGGGAATTCGCGGCAGAGCAGTTCGTAGATCGCGGGCAGATCGTCCGCCGTCTCTTCCGCGACAAGAGTGTTGACCTGGATAGGCAGCCCGAGACGTCCACAGTGGCGGGCGGCTTCGATGGTCCGGTCGAACGTTCCCGGGACGGCGCGGATGGCGTCGTGCTTCTCAGCACACGAGCCATCGAGGCTGAGGCCAAGACTTTGGATGCCGTGCTCTTTGAGCTTCGTGATGGCCTGGTTCGTCAGTTCGGGCGTGGCACTCGGGGTGATCGAGACTTCCAGTCCGAGACCGTTCGCATAGTCGATCAACTCGTAGATGTCGCGGCGGCTAAGCGGATCGCCTCCAGTCAGGATGAGATGGGGGAGGGGACTGCCGAATTCCACCAATTGGTTCAGGAATCGCTTGCTTGCTTCCGTGTTGAGTTCCAACGGATGCGCCGTTGGCATCGCCTCAGCGCGGCAGTGCTTGCAGGCAAGGCCGCAAGCTTGGGTCATCTCCCAGTACACGAGCAATGGATTTTTGGAGAAATCATGAGCCAGATGGCCCATATTTGGAGTAGTGCCAGCAACCACAGCCATGACGAACCCCCTTCGGCGACTCCTAAGAAACAATCCCCACAAGCAAGCTCAAGAGTACGTTTTGGTGTGGGAAAAAGGCTGTGATTTGAATCACAGGGTGCGGTGACGCGTTTCGCAAAACGGCGGGGGCAGGGGCGGGGAGCGTGGGCCAGGCTAGATGCGTTTTCAAGCGCTTGGGGGAAGTTTACTTGTTCGTTAAATCCCCCCTCCCCGATCTCCTGAAATCCTTCACTTAGGGGAAAACTCAAAATAAAATCTTGCTGCTCAATATTTTGCGGGCAAAATATTGAAGATGTTGGACTTAGGTCATCTATTCGCGCGCGCTTTTTTTGGGGGGGGTGTCTCGCAAAATATTGAAAACATTGTAGTTGTCCGATTCTAGAGTGCGATAATCGCCGCAAAATCTTGAAGCGCTTGGACTTACACGCAAAATATTCTTTTCAAATAACTTAGATGATGGCGCGAATGCCGCGCTCAGAGTATCTCGGCGATTCATGATCGGCGATTGAGGCTGTGGAAGGCAAGGGCAGATGTCACATTGTCGGGCTGTGGAAAAGTGCGCCGCGAACGACGCCTTTCTGGCGGCTTCCTCTCAGTGGCTGGAGTCGTCTGGTTTTATGCCGTCGGATGGTTGCTCGATTGGTGGCAGCACAGGCGATGTTTGCGAAGATCATCGGCGAGTGCATGATTGGCGAAACATCGCGATTGCACTCAAAACCTCCCGAACCGGGTTGTGAGCGCAATCGCCGCGAGCCCATCTACATCCTTAGTTCGGAAACCGCATTTACGTATTCATCAGTGGCCTGCGCCAGCCGCTCGTGAAGGTCGTCCCGGTTTGTCAGATCAGTCTTTCTTAGTTCACGAAGAATTACTTGCACTTTCTTTTCGGCGGCTCGAACTTCTTGTATGGTTGACATGACTCCCCTCCGCAACTAGTCCTCGCAGGCTCTCAGGAACGAGTTGGAGAGAACGTGATTCGAGTCACACGCAGCTCGTTTGGCGCAATTTGGCGCTCACTGTGCCGCCTAAGCAGTGCTAACAGAAACTTTTATCAGGTTCTTTGTGAATGCGAGCGCAACCATGGCCCCGAAAAGAATCATCTGCGGAGTCTTGAAAATCTTCGGGATGCACACGCTCGATTGTGAGCGCTGCAGATTCTCAGACGGATGCGAAGGCCGATTCATGCGGCAACGGCTTCTGGAACTTTCCTTAGAGTTAACCCAAACTCCAGATGCGAACCCGAGCCCTCCTGCGGACGACCAAGCAGCGTAAATGTCCAGTCGACTGGTGTAACCTCCCCATTGCACTCAAAACCACGTTCGGGCTGCCAATGAGTCATAACAAACAACGGCTGAGGCTGCTCTTTCAGTTAAGTGAAAGAAACATATTCTATGTGGAACTTTTTTGGTGCTTAGGGCGTGCGTCCAACCCAAAATCTCTGGAAACCCGCTCGTACCAGCCATTGTCATCCAAGGCTGCCCAGTTAACCCACTCCGTGTCATTCATTGATGCCCGCCAGTCGAGGAACGGCTGCGCATCCGACCCGACTGGATAGCGGAGTTGCCACGAATTGCTCTCGATGATCTCGACAATCTTGTTCGCCACAATCGCGGGTTCCGCCGGGTTCGCCAGGGCGGCCACGAACATACCGAAAAAGCGACTGACGTGGGAGTATTGCGAGCCGACTATCGGCTCCGCGACTCGCCGCGCCATTGGCGTGTCAATGATTCCGGGCTCGACGATTGCGACCCGGATGTTGAAGGGCTTCACTTCCTGAGCGAGTGATTCACTGAGAGCTTCCAACGCAAATTTCGAAGTTGCGTACGGAGACATCGGGGAAGCCGAGATTCGTCCGGCGACCGACGTTACGTTCACAATGCATCCCCTGCGGAGTTTCCTCATCTCCGGCAAACACGCGCGAATACACCGCAAGCTGCCGAAGTAGTTTGTCTCCATCGTGGCACGAAAAGCTTCGAAAGGTAGCTCTTCGACCGAGCCGAGGCGTTCAATGCCGGCGTTGTTAACCAATGCATCGAGACATCCCGTCTTGGAACGGACAGTCGCAAAGGCCGCCCCGACAGATTCGTCGGAGTCCACATCCAATGCCAGGATGGATACCGGCAATTTTTCCTGCTGCACCGTTTCTTGCAGTCTTCGGTCCCGCTCAGGCTTGCGCATGGTGGCATATACGGCATGCCCCGCCCTGCCGAGCGCGAGTGCTGTTTCTAAACCGATCCCCGAACTACAACCGGTCACAAGAACGGTGGACATGATTTCCTCCAAGTTGGTTCGACAGGACGAGTGAGGGTACGGGAACCGGCATATCATACATTCGTATTTCACCCGGAGCCAACGTTAGCGAAATTGTCCGCTCAAGGAAATGTGTTCAGTGGGTGAAAAATCCATTACACGCATCATCCCTTTGGACGCTGCGAATCAGCGCGGTATTTTGAAACGAAACTGTCGTCTTGATCACTACTGTCTCACGGAGCTCACTTCTGAAAAGGAGTACAGATGAGCGTCTACGTTGTTTTCTTCGGCGGATTTAAAGCTTCTAAAATCGACATGGAACTCTGGCTGGCCAGCGCCAATAGCATCTGCGGTGGGGACGTGGTGTATGATGCATTCCCCTACCCGGACGGCGCGAGGTCCGGTGATACAGCCGCCGTCAACGGCTTCAAGCAGTTCGATACGGCGATCAAGAAAGTCGAAGGCTCCAGCGCTGATACTATTTACATCGTTGGCCATTCGAGCGGCTGCGCCATTGCGAACGAGCTGAACTCGCGCATTAAAGGGGACCACAGTCGTATCACGCTGGTGGACCTCGACGGGTTTGCGCCCTCCGTCGATCAAATTAGAAAGTCAAGCCATCAAGTCTGGTCTGCTGAAGGCGCCAAGGGCGGCAAGTCACTGCACCACGACGACTGGGGCCGGTTTCAGGGCCAGCTCCAGGTGTACACAGCATCCAGCGCCACGAACATTTGGTCGCTTCATTTCTCCCTGGTGAACACCGCTGCGACCAACGCCATCAAGAGCAGTTCTGACGAGGACTTAAAGAAGGGCTACGCCGGATGCATCGCGAACCTGTGTTGGCTCAGATAGATTGGAGTCCGACCAAGTAAGAGTTGGATAGCCTCCGATAAGCCATCGACTCGTCAGTTCGAGCCCGTGCTTGCCGATTGCAGTTCTACCTTTTCGGGCGCACCGACAGCAGGACGTCAAAATGGTCACCGCTCTTCACGACGTTGAGACCCACGAGCGAGGACACCTTCTTGCTCGAGAAAAATGCGACGTACATATTCATGCGGTGTCCTTCCCACTCGGGCAAAGAAGCCTGCGTCAACTCAATCAGATCCTCGAATTTGTTCGCGGCCTCAACCTCCGAGTCGGTGCGATAGAGGACGCACTCAATCACTGGTTCCTGGGGGTAGCCTGAACCGCGGCAGCTTACCGCGCCCGGGAGGCTTACGGACGGGGTCCAATCCACCCATTCTTGTGCTCCCAGCGTTTGGAATCCGGACGGAGCTTCGGAAACGTAGCGGAGTAGCGTAGTGCGAAAGGAGTCCCGGAACGAGATTTTTGGCGCGGGCAGGGAATTCCCTGCCGCAGGGCTCGTGGTCGATTGAGGAGACGGGTCTTTCGTGACCGGTTGCGGATTTTGCGTTTCGACGGCGGGCTTGAGAGCCACCGGAACACTTCGATGGCTGTAGGTGTACCAGGTGAGGAGGCCCGCGATGGCGACGAACCCGGCCCCAGCCAAAAGGTACAAACGGCGGGAGGTGACATGGGCCACAGGCACCGGGATGGTCTTCGGGTCCTGTCTCGCGTCTCCAATCGCCGACAAAAGATGCTTTAGCGGTTCGTCGTAGGCGGTCCGGAAATCGACATACTGGATCCGATTCAACCGGTACGGGACTTCACAATCCTGATGCAGGACCGGAATAATCGGTTTTTTCTTCGAGAGAGCATACCCGATCTCGTCGAGCACGTTCTGGGAAGAGACCGATTTGGGCGAGAGCACGGCCAGCATCTGTCCACACTCGAAGAGTCCGCGCTCGATCGCCTCGTCCCAGTCCTCACCGGGATGAATATCGAGTTGGTCCAGCCAAATCGAGGCGCCGGCGGCGCGCAAGTCTTGGCAGAGGCGCAATACGAAGTCCGTATCCGCGCGCGAGTAGCTCACGAATGCTTTCGCCGGGTCTGCCATGATGCCTTTTGCCAGTACAGCTTTTAGCAAACGCGTTAGAACCTGCTATTTCGCCACCCGCCTCTTTTGGGGCCAGCGCAAGTCACCCACTTATCCGGACGCAGCTTGACTCTTCCTCAGCAGGTGAGCCAGTCGCGCCGATTCGCGCTCCAATCGTCTGGCTACGGAGAAGACGGCGTTGACAGGTTTCTAATCTGGAAATCTCCTTTTCGGCTTGAAAGACGGCACCGACTATACACCTTTCTTACCCGCTCACGTAGTATCTCAAAACCCTTGAAAACCAGGAGGAGCCAGGTTGGGAAGGTTTCACTTCCAAATCTCCTCACGGGCGAGCGGATCCCCTCCCCATCGACACCGCCGACGACACACTGGATGCAAGCCCTCATGCGCCCACACCGGTACTCTTTTTACGTGTAGTCGAACAGGGTCATGAAGCCGAAATCCATGTGGAGCTGCTGATGGCAGTGGAACAGTGTTAGTCCGGGATTGTTGGCGACGAAGTCGATTTCTGCTTCCTGATAGCCGCCCAGCATCACCACATCTTTGAGGATTCCAGATGAAGGCTTCCCGAAGATCTTCGTGAGTTCAAAGCTGTGGCGGTGCAGATGGATCGGGTGGATATCATCGCTGGCGTTGCGCATGCGGATGCGGTATCGCTTGCCTTCCTTCAGATGAAATGCCGCCGGCTGGACTTCTCCGGTCATGGGATAGCTGACGCCGTTAATGGTCCAACGATTGAATCCGTCTTCGGCGGCGTTGTCCTTGGCAAACGTCATTTCAAAGGTCTCGTCGGGAGCGGGGCTGGTTGCTCCCGGATTGGCGAATCGCAGGTAGTTCCAGTGGAAGGGCGCAGGCTTGACCCACTCGCCTTTACCTTTTTGGCCTGCATATTCAACGACAATCCCCATGCCGTGGCGGCGGTCATCATCGTCGAGGTCGCCCAGAATCCACACACCCGGGTGATTCATTTCCACGACGGCGGAGATCCTCTCGGCCGTTCCCAGCCAGAGAACCGGAACCGAGACAGGATTCGGCACCGGATTGCCATCGAGCGCAACCACACGGAACGTGTGCCCAGGCAAGGCGAGGCTGCGCATTTCCGTCGCGCTTCCGTTGAGTACATGAAACAGAACCCGCTCGCCCTGCTTCACCCGGATGGGCTCGCCGTGTCCGAGCATGCGGCCGTTGATGGTGAACGATCGATAGCCGACCTCATATCCGTGCGGCATGCCTTTCGCCAGCGACGCCTTCATCGCGGATTCACCCCGGTCTTTGAGTTCCTTTACCTCGAGTGGAGGCAGGAAATCCTGAGGCATGTCTCCGCCGCGGCTGAAGGTCGGTTCGAATTCCTTCAGGACGAGGAACACCTCGCGATCATGATTGCCCGGGGCATTCTGTCCTTCGATGTAAACCGGGCCAACCTCTCCGCCGTACTGCCCGGCTGCGAGACTTACCCCGCCGCGATTGTGAGTGTGGTAGAAGCGGAAACCCGCGGGACGCGGAGTAAATGTGATTCGGCGCTGGCCATGCGCGGGGACAAACGGCGTCCCCTCTTCCGAGGCGCCATCAACATCGACGGGGACCAGCTGTCCGTGCCAGTGCAGCTGTTCCGGAGCATCCGTGTCGTTGAAGATGTCGACCGTGACGGGCTGTCCTTCCTTGAGGCGAATCAGCGGCCCAGGGAACTGGCCATTGTAGGTAGTGAGGGAGATGATGCGGTTGGGAGCGATCTCAACCGGAGAAACCTTGATGCGCAAAGTGTAGTCTGCGGTTTGGGACGCGACGGCTTGCGCAGGGGCTTTCGCAGTGCTGGTTTCACCCAGGATCTCTATTCGCGGTAGAAGAATCGCACCGGTGGAGATTGCGGCAGTCTTCAAGAATCGGCGTCTTGACTCGCTTTGCATCCGTAGACCTTCCATTGTTCGTTGAGAGCCCGAAAGCAATTCGTCGACTTTACATCTATGGGATGCTGAGCTTGATTGCGAGGAGCAGTGAAATATTGTTCGTTGCTACGGAGTCTCAAAGGCGGAGACCATCCCAACATCAGCCTCTAGGAGGCAACATCCTGGAAATGATCGCCGCAACCGTGGTTGGTTCGTGCTGCCCCAAGTCGCCTTCCAGGGTGTAAGAACGTTCGAAGGCGTTGGGTCCGGTAATCTTCAGGTCCCAGCGATCACTTCCTTTGGAGCCCAAGATTACGACCCGCCAGTCACCTGGGCGGTCCGCCAGGATGTGCTCGATCCTTGCGACCAGGTCGCGTTGCAGGGTCGCGTCGCCGGTGTTCTGGGTTTCGATCGTTACTGGCATATAGAGAGTCTACGACATGTTCCTGTTTTTCATTTTAGGAGGCCGTTCGGGAAAATCCTAAACCGCTGAGATCGCGGAGGGTTCGCCGAGGCGCGGAGAGAGTCTTCGGAATTCGTTTGAGAGGATGCGCCTTCCACTCCGGTTACCGGCGCCCGACGGGCCATCTACAAAGGTAATTAGGCGGCGGGAAGACCGGGAACCAATAATAAAACGACACGTCTGAAATCATACTTGGTGATCCCATGTCTTTCCGAAGATTGGTTGTGCTTCTCGGAGTTCTGCTTGTTACGGGAGCCGCTTTCTCTTCCGACAAGCTGATTGCGCTGACGTTTGACGATGGGCCGCGGCCCTATGTGCTGTTCGGGTCGAAGGGGGAACATGCGGGCCCCGGGTTGATCAGCGTGCTCGACAGCAACGGCGTGAAAGCGACGTTTTTCGTCGTGGGGTGGCGGCTGACGCCGAATACCTGGGGAGAGAAGCGGGCCGAAGAGAATGTCGGGATTACGTGCCTCGATGCCGCGCATCGGTTGGCAGGCGATGGCTACGAACTGGAAGATCACACCTATAGCCACATCGAACTGCGCACGGCGGAGCATAAGCGCGGAGAACAGTGGGTAGTCAGCGATGTCAATCGCGGCGCGGAGGCGATCAAGGCCGTCACGGGCACGCAGCCGCGTTATTTGCGTCCTCCGGACTGGATTATTACGGATGATGCCAGACGTGACCTGGAGCGGCAGGGATACCAATTGTTGACCATCTCTTCGGAGAATCCAATTGCCTTACGGGATGTGAACTCGCTCGACTATTTGTGCGCCGGCAGGCATCCGGCAGGTTGTCCCAAGCCTTCGCTGGCGGATGGGGTGCTGAAGCAGATCGAGCAGCGCGAGAAGCATGGAGTGTACACGCACATCCTGGCGTTTCATGAATTGTCGTCGACTACCGCGGTCATGCCGGAATTGATTTCAGAGCTCAAGGCACGCGGGTATCGGTTTGTGACGTTGCGTGAGTATATGCGGCTGGTGGGAACGAGAGATCGTCGGTGAGTGTAACCGGATTTGTCACGTCGTTATGTCGGGAGACCCACTACGCTTTGAGCTCATTGATTTCTGACAGAGATCCCTCGCCCGCACCTTCAGGGGTGCGATTATTCAGCTCAACGTTACAGTCATTGTCGTGAATTTTTTCTTCATCAATCTTGCATTTTCAGGCGCTTTTCCCTTGACATGCAATCGCAGTTATGGGAATCTCCCTGCAGTTCGGTACGTAGTTTGAACGATTCCTCCCACGATTTTCCCCTCTGAACTAATTAAAAGTTCTTCCTCACTGCGCAAGCCCCGGGGTAGCAGTTCGCGCTGCGGATCATATCCCTCACGGAGCTCCGGTTAGCGCCGGCGCTTGAAGCTGGGCCCATCACTAAATTCGACTCTATGAGGAGACTCAAAATGAAGTACAAAGCGATTCTGATGTTTGCAGTGGTATCCACGATTTTCGCAGCGCTAGCTCAGGCGCAATACAGGCCCGATCTGATGCCGTCATTGAAGGCCGATCCATCCGCCAGCGCAGCGTCGATCAACGTGAAAAGCAATGCCAGCGCACCGCCATCCACAGAAACCTGCACGTACAACTTTACCGTTCCCGGAAAGCTCAACAGCTTCCTGAGTTTTTGTGTGACTGTGAACGGGAATATCGCGTCGCTCCAAAGCCCGAGCGGGTTTGATCAAATTGCCCAAGGCGGCGTCGGTGAAGGCTATGGCATTTGCGACGTTTCAACGGGCGTCTCGTACTACGACTGGTCGTACTTCGATAGCGGAACCTGGGGCGCGCCTGTTCTGGTTTCGAGTACCGCGAGCGCGGTAAAGATCGCCCGAACCACCACGGATGGCCTGTGGACCCTGACCCAGACGATTGCCAAGCAGGCCGGAGTGCAGCCGTTTGCGAAGATTACCATGGCGCTCAAGAACAACACCGGGATAGCGAAAACCGCTTACCTGGTGCGTTATGCCGATATAGATCCTGCGGCCTCTCCGTTTACTGACGCCAATTTCTCTGAATCCTTCGACTCCAGCCAGTATGGTGCCTGGGGTTACGCGGCACTCAACAACTCGCTCGGACATGCTTCCCTGGGTGTAATGCTCGAGGAGATCGGGCAACCCAACGTACCCTATGGCTTCGAGGGGATCGCCCAGAAGACGAGTGGTGCCCCCAATCCCTGCAGCCCGGGTGCAAACTACGCCGGATATCAAGCCTCCGTTGACGGTTCGGTGGAACTGTTCTGGGTCCTCTCACTCGGAGCAGGCAAGACCGGTACTGTGAACGCAAAGTACGAGCCGTTCTGAAGTCGTTTCTGATTCGCTTTGCTGCTGCTTTGCCGGGCGCTGCCTGGCAAAGCAGGGCAGCAAAGTGATAGCCCGGTAGCTCGACTAACAATCCGATTGGGCGATGGTTGACGAGATAAGACACGGGCATTAGTACAAGCTTGAGCCGTCAACGCTGCTCTCGAACTGGGGATTATGAGCCTAGGTTGTATGCGGATGGGCAAGATAGTGCTGCCGCAGCAGATCCTTCCCGTAGTCATTCCCGTTGGGCGTGCGCACGACGCAGTGGATGTGCTGCTGCGTGGGCCTGTTCGGGTCGGCAGCGAACTTCCTGAGATTGGCCGGACGCTGATGATCGAATTCAATCAGAATCACCGGGCTCTGCACGCGGTAGTAGAAAACGCTGTCGGGTTGTACGCCGCCGATCCATGTAAACCAAGTGTTGTCGAGGTGGTGGTCGACTTCGTCCATCTTCACGCGGGCGTGGCTGTCGTCCATGTTGCTGACGTAGAGGTGAATGAGGTCGCGCAGGCGTTGGCGTGTCGGGCCGGCTAATTCGTTGGTGCGCAATCCGGCATAATCGATCACCACATTATCTTTGAAGGCTTCCGTCAGATTGTTGTTGCCGGTCTTGGAGAAGTTCAGGATTGCCTTTTTCTGTTGTGCTTCCGGAAGGGTCTTCAACCACTCCAGACCGTCGTGCTGTTCTTTCTGCAGAATCTCAATCCCCGCATATTTGCCGGACGTCGCCTTCACCGGCTCCGAACCGATGAACAATGGCGTCATCACGACCTGATCTCCGAGGACGAAGTAGTTGATGATCGCGTGATGGCCTTCGAACTTCCAGCCCCATGGTTCGGTGGCCGAGGGCTTGCCGTAAATCTGCATGTAGTAGAGCCACTCTCCGAGGAAGTCGTGATCTCCGGATAACTCAGCCAGGGTTTCGTTCAGCCGCATGATGTTGCGCGTGAGTTCGAAGCCCTGCGTGCTGAGTGAGGCGCGCATCAGGCCAAAGGCGGCTTCACGCTGGCGATCGTTCATGTCGGCAAAGCAAATTCCCTGGCGCGCGTAAAAGTGCTGATTCATCCACTTCCGCCATTCGATGTCATCGACCGGATAGATGGTTCTGTACAGCTGTACGGGATTCAGTGTGGCGATGAATGCCGCGGCCGCATTGCGTACGGGTTCGGTGGAGACTCCGGCCGGCTTGATTTCGAATAGGCCGGGCATGACTTCGCCGTTGGTGGTGATGCCCTTGAACGGTTGGGCCAGACCTTCTTTCTCGTAGTCCTCTGACATGCGGCGGAACTGTTCCGCAATCTCGGACGGAGACTGGGATCCTTGCTGACCGAGAACGCGGGGAGCCAGAAGAGCAGCACACATTAAGGAAGAGATAAAGTCACGGCGCGTCGGCGCGGCGGGCCGGTGATGATGATGAACATGGTCGTGGTGATGCGGCTTGTGTCCCACAGGATGCTCCCCCTTCGGGTGGCGGCAAGATAGCACGAGCGTCCGAGTTGCGGCAATCGATACCGGTTATGCCCACGCGAGCGAGACGTGATAAGGTTCCCCGGGCGGAATTCTTCCCGGAGGTGACGATGCAGAGACGCACGTTTATGAATCTGACGGCCGGCGCCATGAGCGCGCTGGCGCTTGATCCACTGGCGCGAGCCAGCGGGGACGACAAACCGCAGGAGGTCAAGACACCGGTGCCTTATCCGGATGCGGCAGTCGAAGTTGTCGATCCACGATTTGCCAAGTACAGGATTATCACCGCAGCGGTAGAGCGGCTTTTCACGGGCACGCGTTGGGCCGAAGGCCCGGTCTGGTTTGGAGACGGGCGTTATCTGTTGTTCAGCGACATTCCCAACAATCGCATGCTGCGCTGGCTCGAGGATACCGGCGAAGTCAGCGTCTTCCGCAGCCCGTCGAATTACAGCAACGGCAATACCCGGGACCGGCAGGGAAGGCTCATCACGTGCGAGCACGATTCGCGCCGCGTTACTCGCACTGAGCACGATGGCACGATCACGGTTCTGGTGGATCACTATCAGGGCAAGCCCTTCAATGCGCCGAATGATCTTGCGGTGCACTCGGACGGCGCGATCTGGTTTACCGATCCCGGCTACGGGATCATGTCGAATTACGAAGGGCACAAGGCGGCTTTTGAACTTTCCGCCAACGTTTATCGGCTGGATCCGAACACGCGCGACTTAACTCTCGTTGTCAGCGACATGGATAAGCCGAACGGGATCTGTTTCTCTCCGGATGAGAAGAAGCTCTACATCGTCGACACTGGCGAACCGAAGCACTCGGGCGATCCCCGGCCTATCCGCGTGTATGACGTCGATGATGGCAAGCGGCTGAAGAATGGACGCATGTTTGTGAATCTCGCGCCCGGTTCCTCGGATGGTATCCGCTGCGATGTGGATGGCAATGTGTGGTCCGCTGCCGGATGGGGTGCTGAAAGTTTCAATGGAGTACATGTGTTCGCCCCGGATGGTGTACTGATTGGGAAAATTCATCTGCCGGAAACTTGCGCGAATTTGTGTTTCGGCGGCGCCAAGAAGAACCGCCTGTTCATGGCTGCGAGTCAGTCGCTGTACGCCCTCTATGTCGGGACCGAGGGTGCGCAGGTACCTTGAGTTGGTCAATCACCCACGCTGGGCTGTTTGCCAGATACCACGGAGCTATCCATGACGTCGGATGTGAACCGGCGCGATTTTATGAAGATCACTGCGGCCGCAAGCGCCGCCTTGGCCATCCCAGGTTCATCCGAGGCTGCCAGCACCTCCAAAACGATTGGCATCCAGGTTGGCGCTGTCTCGTTTGTCGATGAAGGGACGGAGAGAGTCCTGGATGTCTTGCAGGAACGAGGCTGCGTCAACACATTATTTCTGGCGGTCTTCACCTACGGTCGAGGCATCGCCGGACGGCAGATTCCCGGCCAGCCGCTGCCCGATCATGGCAAGCAAGAGTACGACCTCAACTTTCACGGCGGGAACTTCGCCACGCCGCATCCCGAGTTCTACAAGAACACGGTTCTGAAAGACACGCGCGCGCCCGATCACGGCAACCTCGACATCCTGGCTGAAGTTTTACCCGCGGCAAAGAAGCGCGGAATCAAGGTCATCTGCTGGCTTGAAGACGTGTTTCGCACCGACTTGCCGAACATCGAGAAGGTGCAGGAGCGGGATCTGTACGGCCGCAATGCCGAGACTCTCTGCGTCAACAATCCCGACTACCGGAATTTTCTGACCGGCCTGGTCGAAGACTACGCGCGCTCCTACGACATTGACGGAATCATGTGGGGATCGGAGCGGCAGGGCGCGCTTTGCGACAGCCTGGGTGCCACCCATGACACGCCACCGGTCGATCCAGGGCAGGTGACCTGCTTCTGCGAGTTCTGCCGGAGTAAGGCGAAAGAGCGCGGAATCAATCCGGATCGCGCGCGTCAGGGATTCCTGGAGCTGGAGAAATTTGTACGTGCCTCGCGCAGTGGAAAGCGGCCGGTCGACGGCTACTACGTGCAGTTCTGGCGGCTGCTCTTGCGATATCCCGAACTGCCGGCATGGGAAATGCTGTGGACTGACAGCTTGCGCGACACGTACGCAGCGATCTACAAAACGGTAAAGACTGCCAAGCCCAGCGTGCCTGTCGGTTGGCACATTTGGCACAACAACTCGTTCAATCCCATCTACCGCGCCGAGCAGGACCTGCATGAACTCTCGAACTATTCGGATTTCATCAAGGTGGTGATGTACAACAACTGCGGCGGCGAGCGGATGGCCCTCTATATCGACAACGCCGGCTCAACGATTTATGCCGATCTCTCGAAGCAGGGATTGCTTGACTTCAACTACGCGGTGATGGGGCTCAAGGAGGGCAGCTATGACCAGATTCCCCGTACCGGCCTCTCTGCCGACTACGTGTTCCGCGAGACGAAGCGGGCCCTGGAGGGTGTTGCAGGCACCAGGACTCAGATCTGGCCCGGCATCGATATCGACATTCCGACCGAGCCCAACCACAGCAAGTGCACGCCGCAGAGCGTAAAGCAGGCGGTTTTGGCGGCGTTCCGCGCCGGCGCACCTGGGGTAATCCTGTCTCGGAAGTACTCCGAGATGCGGTTGGCTGACCTGAGTGGCGCCGGAGATGCAATTCGCGAGCTGAGACTGTCCGCTTAAAGAGGATCGACAAGAAAGCCGCTACCGATGCGCCTGCCTCGGAGGATCAGGCAAGAAGTTCATCGAAACGAGCAAAGAGCGCGAGTGCAGGCGGGCTATTCTCATTGTGACCGAGGCGGACGCTGCGGAGAGCGGACTCGGAGGAGAAACCATGCAGAAGCGCAAACTGGGAAAGAGCGGTCTGGAAGTGTCGGCGATCGGATTCGGCTGTATGGGTCTGAGCTTTGGCTTTGGCCCCGCCGTGGACAAGCAGCAGGGAATTTCGGTGATCCGCGCGGCGGTGGAACGCGGAGTGACGTTCTTCGACACGGCCGAGGTTTATGGTGCCTACACGAACGAAGAGCTCGTGGGCGAGGCTCTCGCTCCCTTTCGTTCTCAGGTGGTGATTGCCACTAAATTCGGCTTCAACATCGACGGGGAGGGGAAGCAGGCAGGCCTGAATAGCCGGCCGCAGCATATTAAGGATGTGGCTGAGGCATCGCTGAAGCGCCTGAAAACCGATGTCATTGATCTTTTCTATCAGCACCGTGTTGATCCGAGCGTGCCCATCGAAGACGTCGCCGGGGCTGTCAAGGATCTAATCCAGCAGGGCAAAGTGAAGCACTTCGGTTTGTCGGAGGCGGGCGTGCAGGTCATCCGCAGAGCCCATGCCGTTCAACCGGTCACCGCGCTTCAGAGCGAGTATTCGCTTTTTTGGAGAGAGCCGGAAGAGAAGATCCTGCCGCTGCTCGAAGAACTGGGCATTGGATTTGTTCCCTTCAGTCCGCTGGGCAAGGGCTTTCTGACCGGAGCCATCAAGGACGATACGCAATTCGATAAGACAGACTTTCGCAGCATCGTCCCCCGCTTTACGTCGGAGAACCGCAAGGCGAACCAGGCACTAGTCGATCTGCTCAGCCAATTCGCTCAACAGAAGAAGGCGACGCCTGCTCAAATCGCGCTGGCGTGGATTCTTGCGCAAAAGCCCTGGATGGTTCCCATTCCCGGCACCACGAAGCTGCATCGGCTGGAAGAGAACCTCGGTGCCGCGGGTGTCGCACTCGCACCCGAGGATCTCCGGCAAATTGACCGAGCGGCTTCACAAATCACCCTGGTCGGAGAGCGGTATCCGGAAGCGGCGCAGCGCATGATTAATCGTTGAGTGCGACGAAGCGACTGGAGAACATGAAAAGGCTCACGTCTGGCGTGTTGACGGTAATCGTCCTTCTGCTGCCGCTGCTGTCGTCCGGGCAAGGCGCCAACCAGAACGCACAAGATAGATTTCTTGGTGGCTGGCGGCTGGCATGGCTTGAAGAGCCTGATGCCGAGGGGAACATTCACAAGGCCGACTGTACGGGATTGCTCGTGTATTCGAGGGATGGCCACATGTCGGTCCAGGTTATGTACCGGACACCGCCCTCGCAGACCCGGTCGGCGCCTGTGCAATATGCGCAAGGCGGCTACGAGGCATCCTTTGGCAGGTATCAGATTAACGATGCCCACAGTTTTACTTTTCACGTTGAAGGTGCACTCGTCCGTACGCTTGTGGGAGAAGACCTGCAGCGCATGTACGATTTTTCTGGCAATCTGCTGATTGTGAAGTCGCCGGATCCGAACGAAAAGTGGAGAGTCGCGTGGGAGCATTACTGATTTTTCGTGGCGTGTCCTCAGAAAGGGCGGTCCATCATGAGCGAATCGAAAGCAGCAGAGAATCTGATCGGCAATTTCGCGCCGAAGCTGGTGGAACTGACGGATCGAGTGCTGTTCGACGACATTTGGGAGCGGAAGGAACTGTCAAAGCGGGATCGCAGCCTGATCACCGTGGCCGCTTTGGTAGCACTGAATCGCCCGGACCAGCTGCGGTTTCACCTGAACTATGCTGTCCAGAATGGCGTCAAGCAAGAAGAATTGATTGAGGTCATCACACATCTGGCATTCTATTCCGGATGGCCGAATGCAATGAGCGCCATCCTGATTGCAAAAGAGATCTTCTCAAAACCCTGAGGCAAGAGTTTTCCATCTAAAGGTTCAACCGTGGAGGAAAACATGTCAGCGCAAAAAGACTCCTTGAAGGACCAACTTTCCCGATCGAGCGAAATTGATATCAGCGTCAAAGGAAGGAAGTCAGGACGGACCATCTCCAATCCGGTCTGGTTCGTGTTCGACGACGGAAAGCTTTACCTGCTGCCGGTGAAGGGCACGGATACGCAGTGGTACAAGAACGTCCTTGAGGATCCGGAGATTCGAGTCAAGGCGGGAAGTTCAGAGGCGGCACTTAGCGTTACTCCTATCACGGATGGAAAACAGGTAGCGTCTGTCGTTGAGAAGTTCCGTAATAAGTACGGGCCCGGCGACGTGAAGAAATACTATTCGAAGTTCGATGTTGCGGTTCTCGCTTCTTCGCCATAACGGATCTCTGATTCCGCGGCTTGCAACCGTGGCCAAGTAGGCGTATAGGCGAATTATGCTTCCAGTCAAAAACCGAAACTGGCTGTTGGCTTAGTGGGCTGGGGTTCAAAACAGAGAGATAGTTCGCGGGCCATCCGAATCCCGGAAGTGACCTGGAAAGGAAATTCTTATGCTCACCTTGAACGTGAACGGAATGCGGCGCGAGGTAAACGTGCCCGAGGATACCCCGTTGCTCTATGTCTTACGCAACGATCTGGAGTTGATTGGTCCGCAATTCGGCTGCGGGCTTGCGCAGTGCGGGGCTTGCGCGGTTCTGGTCGATGGCAAGGAAGCACGCTCGTGCGTCACGCCTGTTTCCAGCGTTGCCGGACAGGAGATCGTCACGCTTGAAGGCTTGCCCGCCCGCTGGGCCAAGCAAAAGGGCCTTTCCGCCGAGCAAGCGAAGGACACGCTGCATCCGGTGCAGCAAGCCTGGATCGAAGTACAGACTCCGCAGTGCGGATTCTGCCAGAACGGCATGATGATCAAGGCCACGGAACTGCTCGAAAGCAATCCCAATCCGACGGTCGCGCAGATCAAGGACGCATATACAAATTCCGGGCCCTCGCCCAATCTGTGCCGCTGTGGAACCTATCTCGCGATCATTGAAGCAGTACAAAACGCCGCCACGATCATGGCGAAGGGGAGGTAAGCGATGGCCACGATGAGTGAAAAAACAACGACAGTTGTCGGGCCGACTCTCTCGCGGCGGCAGTTCATTAAAGCGGGTGGCGTCCTGGTTGTCGGGTTCAGCTTCGCAGGACCAGAACTTCTGAAGGGCGATACGGCAAAACCCGCCACGTTCATGAACTCACTCGATCCTACTCTCGGGAGTTCCTGGATCGAGATTCATCCCGACAGCACGGTACTCATTCGCACAGGGAAGAGCGACTTCGGGCAGGGGTCTACGTTCACCGCGTACCGCCAGATCGTCGCGGAGGAGTTGAGCGTTCCTTTCGAAGCCATCACCACGGTCATCGCCGGAGACACCGATCGGACGCCCGACGGCAGTGGCGCATTCGATTTCCTTGGGCACGGGATGCCGAACATCCGCAAAGCGGCCGCCTACACCTATCAGGCTTTGCTTGATCTCGCGTCGGAAAAGCTTGGCGTTGCGAAGGACAAGCTTTCGGTGAAAGAAGGCATCGTTTCTGGAGGCGGCAAGAGCATCTCCTACGGTGATCTGGTTAAGAACCAGCAGTTGAAGCTCACGATTCCAGTGAAGGGCGATCTGACCGGGATCATGGGGCTAACGATCGAAGGCAATCCGCCGATGAAGCCGGTCAGCGAGTACACGATCATCGGCAAGTCGTTCAAGAATTCCATCATCAGCTCGAAGGTGCGGGCGAGAGAAACCTGGGCCACCGATGTGCGTTTGCCCGGGATGTTGCACGCACGCGTGGTGCATCCCAAAACGCTGGGCTCGACCCTCATTTCCGCTGGACAGGTAGACAAGGCCAAGTTTCCGAATTCACAAGTCATTGTGAAGGGCAACCTTGTGGGAGTGATCGCGCCCACCGAGTGGGAAGCGATCCAGGCCGCCGAACAGGTAGCGGGCGCTACAAAATGGACCGACTGGAAGGGCCTTCCGGGCAACGGGAGACTCTACGAACACCTTCGCCAGGAAGCCGACTGGACCAGCGCAACCGTCACGAAAGGAGAGGCCAACAAAGGCGATGTGGACTCGATCCTTGCCTCTGCGAAAAAGAAGCATTCCGCGACATATCAGTTGTCTTACATGAAGCACGCGCCCATTGGGCCGACCGTGGCCGTGGCCGATGTCAAACCCGACGGCACCGTCCATATTTATACGCACAACCAGAATCCACAGGCGCTGCGCGGCGAAATTGCCATGATGCTGAAGACAACGCTGGATCATGTGATTGTCCACTCGTACCCGGGGCCCGGGCACTATGGACGTTCGAATGGCGGAAACGCCGGGGCGGAAGACGAAGCCGTGCTCTTGTCGCAAGCGGTGGGAAAACCCGTACGTGTGCAGTGGATGCGCGCTGATGATATGCAGTGGTCCACGCAGTCGTCGGCTGCTTTCTCCGACGTGCAGGTTGCTCTGGATGAAAGGGCCAGAATCGCGGCTTATCAAGTCGATCACTTCATGCCGGCTATGCAAGACGACCGGCCAATCGGGGCGGTTCTCGCCGGGTTACCTACCATGGCCCCGCCGAATCCACATGGAGATTTTGTAACGAATACGGCCAATGGCGTTGAGGATCCCTGGATTTATGCTCCGATTCCCAACGTCGCAGAGCATGGCCACGGTACCTATCAGGTGGGGGAGAAAGTCTCGCCCATCGCCGTCGGCCTGCGCGACCACAGCATGCGAACTCCCGGACAGTTTCAGCAGAATTATCCGCGCGAACTGGCGATGAGCGAGGCGGCTGCGCTTGCCGGTGCGGACGCGATTCAGTTCCGCATCGAGCACGCTAGTGAAGAGCGCGCCATCGGTGTGTTGAAGGCAGTGCGTGATGCTTCTGCCTGGGACACGCGTCCGTCGCCACGCCCGGGTGCCGTCTCGACGGGATCGTCGCCGGTGCGAGGCCGCGGAGTCTCGCTCATGCTGCGCAGTGGAACCTACTGGGCCGCTGTTTGTGAGATATCAGTAACGCCTGCCACGGGGGCAATCAAAGTCGAAAAGTACACTCTCGCGGTCGATCCGGGCATCGTTGTGAATCCGATGCAATTGAAGCGACAGTGCGAAGGTGGTGCGGTCATGGGAGTCAGCCATGCGTTATTCGAAGAAGTAACCTTTGATGAGAGCAGGATTATCACGGAGGACTGGAGCAGCTATCCGATCCCGAGTATGTCAGATATCCCGGAGATCAAAGTCGTGCTGCTTCACAACCCGAAAGTTGGCGCGTACGGTGGAGGGTCAGAAGCAGCGAACGCGTTGGCTGCGCCCGCGATCGCAGCGGCTCTGCATGACGCTACCGGCAAGATCATGCGGAGGCTTCCAATGAAGCCGGCATACGTACAGGCGGCTTTGAAGGGGTAGCGTATCGGAGAACAACGATCGCAAGCAAGGCATTTCTACTTGGCCTCGTGATGGTCGACGCTGATCACGCGCGTAATCTTCCAAACGCCGCCTTTGTTCTGCCAGACGTGGATGAACTTTGCCTGGCCAACGACGCCGTGATCCTGTTCATAAGGATGTAGGAAGCGATGAACTCCGATCTCGACCGCGCCGTAATCTCCCAGGGGATAGACTTCGAGCGTCCCGGGCACGAGTTCGCGCTTCACCTTGCCACAGAGGTTGTTTTTGATGGCATCGACGATTTGCGAGCCGCCGACGAGGAGTCCGTTCTTGTCGTGGTAAAACTCAGCGTCGTCCGCCCAGAACGACTCCTCGGCCCTCATGTCACAGCGATCGATGGCGTCGAACACCTGCTTGTCGAGTTGCGAGATCGTCTGATAAAGCGCATCGCGCGCGGCTGCCTTGGCCACAGGAGCGGGCTGGTTGGACGCCTGGGCCCGGGCCTTAATATCCAGAGCAATTAGGCATACTAATATGCAAACTCTGTGCTTGTTCAAAAGATGTGTCCTTGGGCGCAGTATGATCCCCTCGGAGCACCGTACGTCGCAAATTCAAGGAAAGTTCCCGAAATCGCCTTCGGTGAACAAAGGCAAGGAATGACAGGAATAGAGGTATGCTTTAGACCATGAAGGCAAATGGAAAGCTCGCACTATTCCCGCGGCGCGCCAGGGTAGATGGCGATGACGCTCCCGAGACGATGAAGCTGGCCCGCCTTCTCGCCGCCTATGCCCCCCATGACGGGAGCTTTGATCTGCGCATTCCGGGCCTGATGGTCAGCCGGATCTCCCGCGTAAATAAGGAATGCGTGCATGCGCTGCGGGTGTCTTCGTTGTGCATCGTTGCCCAGGGCGCGAAGACCGTTATTGTCGGCGACCAGGTGTACGAATACGACTCGTCGCAGATGATCGTCTTTTCAGTGGCTCTGCCGGTAGCGGCCCAAGTCACGCAGGCGACCCCCTCCCAGCCTTACCTTTCGCTGCGTCTGGAACTTGATCCGCACAAAATTGCCGACCTCGTGTTGAAGGTGTTTCCCCGAGGGCTGCCTGCGGTGCAGGAGAGGAGCGCTGTTTACCTTGCCGCGGTCGACGAGAGCATTGTCAACGCAGCAATTCGATTGATGGAGTGCCTGGCACATCCGGGCGAGGCGGAACTGCTGGGACCCCTGGTGACGGAAGAGATCCTGATCCGCCTTCTGCGGAGCCCGATCGGTGTTCGCGTGGCACAGATGGGACTTGCCGAGTCAAACGTGCAGCGAATCGCGAAGGCTGTTTCCTGGCTGCGTGAGAACTATTCGCAACCCATGAAAGTGGAGGAACTGGCCGAAATGGTGCACATGAGCATTTCGTCATTTCACGAGCACTTCAAGGCAGTCGCGTCGATGAGTCCGCTGCAATATCAAAAGGTGCTGCGGTTGCAGGAAGCGCGGCGCCTCATGCTCTCCGCCATGATGGACGCGGGAGCTGCGAGTCAACGTGTAGGATACTTGAGTGCTTCGCAATTCAGCCGGGAGTACAGCCGCTTTTTCGGAAGCGCGCCCACCCGCGATATCGCCCGCCTGCGGCAAGAAACACGAATGTGGGCGTGATCCATCGAAACTAACCGCATGAATCCTCTCGCCGGATGGGAGAACTTCTATGTCATTCTCGGCTCGTCTGCGGGCGCGCTGATCGGATTGCAGTTCGTAGTCATGGCGTTGTTGGCCGACCTGCCCCGTACGGCCTCGCAGGCCGAGGCCGGCAACGCATTTGCGACGCCGAATGTTGTTCACTTTGGAGCAGTCTTGTTGCTGTCAGCACTTCTCAGCGCGCCCTGGCGCGGCATGGGCATAGTCACGGTTCTGCTGGGGATACTTGGCTTCGGCGGAGTGGCGTACGCACTGATCATCGCCCGGCGCATGCGAGTGCAGACGATTTATCGGCCTGTATCCGAGGACTGGTTGTTTCATGCGATTCTGCCCTTCGTCGGATACGCGATGCTTGCTACATCGGCTTACGAAGCTCGCACCGATACCTACAGCCCAATGTTCGGTGTTGGAGGAGCGGCGCTGCTTTTACTTGTCGTCGGCATCCACAATGCCTGGGACGCGGCCACCTATCACATCTTCGTGGTCAGATCCAAACGACACCACCCTGAACAAGATTCCCTGCAACCCACGAGTTCCACCGAATCGCGCGGCTCGCAGTAAGTTCTCCGGCCAACGCCAGATGATTCGTTTAAAGTATCTGGGAATGAAATGCGTTCTTTGCTTGTTTCTTCTTTACTGGAATCTTGGCGAGGCTCTCGCGCGCGAGAATCAGAACATCCCCATATTCGACGTCAAAGCGGCTGAACGGTTTGCGAACCTGGCGCTTGTGTGTGTGCACAAAGAGTATCCCAATCACATCAGCCACACGCTAAACAGCGATGCCGATGTGGCTCCGCCGCGGAAGCTCACGCCGGCATTTTACGGCTGCTACGATTGGCACTCCTCGGCACACGGGCATTGGTTGCTGGTCCGGCTCGTCAGGACGTTTCCGGATGCTCCGTTCGTGACTGCAGCCCGCGATGCCTTGAGGCAGAGCCTGACAGCGGAGAATCTGGCGCAGGAAGCTACATATCTTCGCGGACAAGGACGCTCCAGCTTCGAGCGTCCCTATGGGCTGGCCTGGCTGCTGCAGTTGGCGGCGGAGTTGCGCGAGTGGGACGATCCGCAAGCAAGAGAGATGGCGGCCAACTTGCGTCCCCTGGAACAGGTCGTGCTCGAAAGGCTGAATGGTTGGCTGCCCAAGCTTTCCAATCCCGTGCGCATTGGCGAACACGATCAGACCGCTTTCGCAATGGGGCTGATGCTCGACTACGCCAGGGGCGCAGCCGATGAGAAATTTGCGGACTTGCTAAACTCCAAAGCAAAGCAGTTCTACCTGCATGACACGGATTGCCCGCTGGCGTACGAGCCATCGGGCGAAGACTTCCTGTCGCCATGTCTGGGAGAGGCCGACCTGATGCGGCGGGTACTGCCCAGCAGCGAGTTTGCGGTATGGCTCCGCACATTCATGCCGCAAATTTCGAATTCAGAGAGCACTACATGGCTGCAGCCGGTGGTATCACCCGACCCGAGCGATCCCAAACTGGCGCACTTGGATGGTCTGAATCTTAGCCGCGCGTGGATGTTGAAGGGCATCGCATCGGCGTTAGCAAAAACTGATCAACGCCTGTCTGCGATCAACGCGGCGGCCGAGGCCCACGAGAGAGCCGGACTGGCCGCAGTGACAGGTGAGCACTATGAGGGTGGCCACTGGTTGGGAAGCTTCGCGGTTTATCTGGTCACGCAGCGAGGAGTTGTTCCCAGGTAACGTCCATGCCATGTGGCACGCGCACAGGAAATCGGCGCGGCGTGGAGCCGCGCCATTTTTCTGCAGAAGAAGCCGCGGATGGACTAGGTTGCTTCCTTCACCGTGATTTCATACTTGAAGTTGTCCGGATCGAAGGGGTCGACGCGACCGTCTGCGGTTTCTGCTTGCGGATACATGAAGTAGACGAGCGGCTGTTCACTCGATCCGGGCAGCGCGACGTCGTGAGCGTAGTTGTAAGCCATCCAATTCATCTCCCAGGATCCGAACAGCCGCGTGCGCGCCTTCGAGACGATCTCGTCATCCAACTTGAGGTTTCCCGGTGGCTCCTCCAACACAACCTTGCGCACGTCCGCAGGATCGACCGGAACCCACCCGTATTGACGGAGGTGGACCTGCGCGCGGCAATGTTGGGCTTTTGAGATGTGATCTGTAGCCACGCCGAGACTCTTGTAGCCGAGGTCGGATTTGGCGACGCGAATTCCATAAACGTCGCGCGCCGGGAGACCAGCGGCCCGTGCCAGCCCGACGTAGAGTGGGTTGAGGTCGGCGCATTTGCCGCCCAAGTCGCCTGACTCGAGCATGAAGCGGATGTCGCCCCGCCCACAGCCCCGAGTCTTTGGATCGCGGAAGGTATTTTCCACGATCCACTCATAGATGGCGCGCGCCTTGTCGATGTCGGTGGCGGCGCCCTTCGTGGCTTTGTCGGCTGTCTCTTTCACAATGCCGTCGGTGGGCACGTATTTGCTGGGCTTGAGGAAGTATTCCAGTTCTGCGCGTGAAGCGCCGGCGACCTTTGACGGCGCAGAGAAATCGACACCGTAATTCTTGAGCGAAACTCGGCTGGTCAGGCTTAGAACCGGTTTGGTGTGTTCCGGATAAGTCGCCGACACAATTCCGAGCGAATCCTCTTTACTTTCGGAGAATTTCGCTGTGCCTCCCTCGGCAACGTAATGATTTGCGAGGGTCTTCTGAAACGGTGTTTCGCGGATGAGCGCTGCCGGTAGCCATATATGCGTTACTCCGGAGGGCTTCAAGACTTCCACCCGAGACGTCACTTCAAAAGTTCGCCAGGCCGAAGCCAGCGTGTCGGCAACAAGTGGGACTGCCTTTGAAAATGCCAAGCTGGCACACATGGTGCCGGTCTGCCATAGGAACTCGCGCCTCTTCATAGGATCCTCTTCAAGGGTGACCGATTGGTTGCGGAAACGGGGAATGGAGACGGCCGACGGGCGTCTTAGAGGAGACGGCTTCAAGTAAAACCGCGCAATGCAAACCCCACGTGGAGGAAAGAATACACGCAGACGAGCAGTGGTGCCAAGTCAAGGGCACCGTAGCCAGCTCCAAGTTCTTCAGATGGACGACGGGTTCGAGAGCGTGCGTGTATACTTCTCTCGTTTTTCAATCCCCTGCGGATGTAGCCCGATTGCTTCACAAGTCCTTCTTCTAATTCCTTCGCGAAGCGTGGGCGCAGACGAAACGCTCTGTTCGCGGCCAAACTGACCCGCGTTAAATCGCGAGTGGCGATGGTTCTTTCAGTTGAGGCGTCTGACTCACAAGGCGGGTGCAGTCCTGATCGGACTTGTCGTGTGCTGCCACGCGCAGACCCGTACAACAGGAGCATTAGTTGGCAGCGTTCTCGATCCAAGCGGCTCGGCGGTTCCGGGGGCAACCATTCGCCTGAAGAACATTCAAACCAATCAGGTCGAATCGGGCAACTCCAATGCGGATGGTCTCTTCGCATTCGCACTGCTGCAGCCGGGCGATTATGTCCTCGATGTTAACAAGCTTAAGTTCGCCACTCTGCACCGTACTGGCCTTCACATCAACGTCACTGAAACTCTCCGCCTGGAATTGCAGATGCAACTCGAAGGCGCGCGAGAGCAAATTGATGTGACCGCGAATGCGTCGTTGGTGCAGGCCGACAGCGCTGCGCTTGGACACGTGGTCAATGAGATCGGCGTGCAGCATCTGCCGCTGGTCACAAGGAATTTCACACAAATCGCGGTTCTTTCGCCGGGTGTTACTGCCAGTGTAAACAACGCCATGGAACTGGGTCTGGGGGGAGGCGGCTTATCGCAAATTGAGATGTCTAATGATGGGATTTTCGTTCACGGAAGCCGCTCGTATGACAACAATTTCCAGATCGATGGAGTTAGCACAAGCGATGTGCAGGGAAGCAGTTCAGCCAGCGGAGGAGTCCCTATTCCCAATCCGGATACCATCCAGGAATTCAAGATGCAGACGGCTCTTTACGATGCTTCTTACGGAAGGTATGCGGGTTCGAATATCAGCATCGTCAGTAAGTCCGGAAGCAATGCCTTGCACGGTAGCGTGTTTGAATTTTTCCGCAACGACGCGCTCAACGCGAACGACTACTTTCGTAACCGGACCGATCAATCGCGAGGCGTTCTCAAGCAGAATCAGTTCGGAGCTACCGTTGGCGGGCCGATCCGGAAGGATCGATTATTTGCGTTCGGTTCGTATCAAGGCACGCGCCAGATCAATGGACTAGCGGCCGGTCAAGCGCGCATTGCATGCAGCGTAGCGCTGAGCACTCCACCGTTGACAGACGATCGCTCGCCAGCCGCTCTTGGAGCCTTATTCGGAGGCATGTCAGGAGCGAACGGGGGAGTTGCAGTGAAATCCGATGGGTCCAACATAAATCCTGTTGCACTGACACTGCTGAATTTCAAACTGCCCGATGGAGCGTTCCTTATTCCCAGCCCGCAGACTGTGAACCCTGCCAAGCCATTTTCCAGTCAAGGATTCTCCACCTTCAGTGAGCCGTGCCACTTCAACGAGGACCAATTTACGACGAACGTGGATTACATAATCTCGCAAGCTGACAGAATCGCCGCGCGTTTCTTTTTTGCGAATGACAAGGCGCTTATAACTTTTCCGGGCAGTGCGGTGAACCCCACGGGAAATACGCGTGGATTCCCTGGTAACAGCCATTCTGACTTTCGCGTTCTCTCCGTGTCTCACACTCACGTTTTCGGAAACGCGACGCTGAATGATGCGGAAGTTGGTTATTTGCACACCGCAACCAGTACGATTCCTTCGGTTCCATTTCACTGGTCTGATGTCGGCGTGACCGAGAGCGAAATGAACCGTGCAAACGAACTGCCAACGTTACTGATCCTCGGATCCGTCAGTTTCGCCCCGGCATTTCCACGGACCATCACACAAAATAGTTTGTCTTTTAGCGACACGTTCAGTTTGCTTAGGGGCAAACATGGGGTGCGGTTTGGAGGGTCGATCGCGCGAATTCAGGACAATCTTCACACGGTCGGCATTGGGTCCTTTGTGGAATTCCTCAGTTGGCCCGACTTTCTGTTAGGCCTGAATGCGAACGAGAATGGCACAGCGAGATTCAGCAACGTTTTTGAATCGCTCGATAATTTCGGTTTGCTGGACCGCGAGTACAGAGCCTGGGAAGGCTCGATTTTCGGACAAGATGATTATCGTGTCAGCAAGACAATCACGGTCAACTTAGGATTGCGTTATGAGCGGCTCGGGCAGTTTGCCGATGAGTTAGGCCGCAACTCTTCCTTCGATGTTGCGCGAGCTGACCCAAACCCTCTACCGGAAGGGAGCGTCGCAGGCTATGTGGCAGCATCCAACTTTGCGGGCACGATCCCGCCTGGAGTTTTTCGGGCCAGCAATGAATTTGGAAACTACGGAGAGGGACAGAATCTGGTCGCGCCGCGTTTGGGTTTTGCCTGGAGAGTCGTTCCTCATCTCTCATCCTTTGTATTGAGAGGCGGGTACGGATTGTATTTCTCGCGTCCCACGGGGCAAGCTTTCTTCCAGAACGTGTTCAGCCCGCCTTTTTCGGTAACCCGAATCATCTCCGGCCCGGGAAACGCGAGCGCAAGCTTTCAGACTCCCTTTCGAACGCCATTCCCAACGGAGGATTCATTTCCGTCCTTTCCGGAATATTTGCCGAGTACGGTGGGAAGCCTGGACACCGTATCTCCCCATTTTCGCTCCGCAGTTGTACAGCAATACGGACTCAATGTGCAGACGGAACTTGGCCCTGATTGGATCTTCGAACTGGGATATGTTGGAACCCGAGGCACGGACCTGCAACGGTTCCGATCTTTCAATCAGGCACAGCCGGCGACGCCCGATCATCCCGTGCGCGGTGAGGTCGAAAACACCATCCTGAACATTCCAGATCGAGTTCCAATTGTCGGCTTTACGCCCAATGGGATGATTCTCAACGAATCGGCTGGGCAGTCCTGGTACAACGGACTGGAAGCGAGCCTGACGAAGCGCCTGAGCCGTGGACTTCAGTTTCTCGCGTCGTATACGTTTTCCAAAACGCTGGACACCGACGGAGCCAACGTCAACGCCACGTCATCAGGGAATGCTATTACTCGCGGAGATCAGAACGATCCGAATGCGCGCCGCGGCCGGGTCAGCTTTGATCGTACCCATCGATTCGTGTTCAGTACAACGTATTCCTGGGCAGGGATTGGGAAGGGCATCACACATCTGCTGACGACGGGTTGGATGGTAGCCGGAGTAGTGACGGTCCAATCCGGCAGCGCCATGACGGTTATTGCCGTCAATTCCCCCAACATATTTGGTATCAGCCAGGATCGTGCTCAGTTGGCTCTCGGTTGTTCGCCGGCTCAGCTCGTCACAAGGGGATCGGTACAGTCGAAGCTAAGCAATTATTTCAACAAAGCGTGTTTCACAACCCCGCCTATCATCGGAGCTGACGGAATTGGAACGGATTTCGGTAATAGCGGGACTGGAATCGTCAACGGCCCTGGACAAGCGAACGCCGATCTTTCGATTTCTCGAACGATCCCGCTACCATTTTCCCGGGAGAGCAACCTGCTATTTCGCGCTGAGTTCTTCAATGCCTTCAATCATCCGCAATTTTCAAACCCCGACAATAATTTCAGTTCCCCCACCTTTGGAATCGTCCAGTTGACTGCCGTAAGCCCAAGAGTGATCCAGTTGGCTTTGGATCTCAACTTCTAATTCTCCCTATATTGTTCTCGCGATAGATAAAGGGCTGGTAATATGTTCAGGCTCGCGTCCGCCAATCGGCGGCCTGGTGGTCAAGTGTTCAGACCCTCGATATCTAAGAGGCTGATTGCCGCACTAATCCTGGCGATCACGGTAAGCTGTGCCTTTGCCCAAACACCCAAAAACGTCCTCGTCGTGCACGGCGGTTTTCCCAAGCTGCCCTATAACACCGCTGCTGATCAGGAAATAGAAGATGTCTTCGCGACGGATCGCGATTTCCATATTCAGGTATTCAACGAATACAGAGACGAAAAGAGGCTGGACACTGACGATCGGCAATTCATGCGATTCCTGAGCCAGAAGTACGAAGGACAGCATTTCGATTTAATCTTTGCTGTAAGTCCCATAGCCCTCCAGTTATTGCTGAATGAAGGTCGAGATGTGTGGCCGAATACTCCAATAGTCTTTGCCACGATTGTGCGCGCGATGATTCCGAAGCAGTTACCGTCACAATTTGTCGGAGTTTCCAGTACGCTGGACCTCGCCGGCACACTCGACTTGGCATTGCACCTGGACCCTGTTGTGGATCGAGTGTTCTATGTTGTGGGAACGTCGGAATGGGAGCAGTTCGAGCGGCGCTCAAGTGAAGCCGAACTGCAGCGTTTTGCCGGAAGAGTCAAGATCGAGTACCTGGATGATCTGGAGTTCCCAGAACTTCTGAGTAAGGTATCTCAGCTCCCTCCGCACAGTATCGTTCTCTACCAGGAATTCAACAAGGATCCGAGCGGCAGAGTTTACTCACCTCCTCAGGTCTGTTCTCAGTTGTCGGTCTCTTCGAATGTACCGGTTTATGCCTTTTCGTACTTAGGTCAAGGTGCTGTAGGCGGCAGCATAGTGAATTTCAGCGCAGGGGACCGACAAGCGGCCCTAATGGCGTTGCGTATCATGCACGGGGAGAAGATCGCTTCTCAAGTTGCCGAGGCGCCGGCGAACCTGGTCAAGGTGGACTGGAGACAGCTGCATCGCTGGCAACTTCCGGAAAGCAGACTCCCCGCGGGAACAATCGTGGAGTTTCGGGAACCCACTCTCTGGGAACAATACAAGTGGTACATCATGACCGGTGCGGTTGTGCTTGCGCTCCAGTTTCTGCAGGTTATTAAACTGAAAATCGAGGTGAGCCGGCGCAAGCGGTCAGAGCTCGAACTGAGGAGCCTGAGCGGCCGCCTCATCAGTGCCGGGGAGGCAGAGAGGAAGCACGTTGCCCGTGAGTTGCACGATGATATTGGACAGCGCGTCGCCATGCTATTGGTTGAGATCACCAGTCAGACTGAAGAGACGACGAAACAAGGCTGGGTGCAGCAGGTGATGCAGGAACTCGACGAAATTGCTTCCGACGTTCACAACCTGTCGCATCGTCTCCATTCCAGCCGGCTAGAGTTGCTGGGCTTAGAAGTCGCATTGCGTCGAATGTGCCAGCAACTGGCACGACAGCATCACCGCGATATCCAGTTCACGGCCTTGAACGTTCCTTCTCCTCTTGCAGATGGTGTTGCCCTTTGCTTCTACCGTGTAGCGCAGGAGGCGCTCAACAATTCCATAAAATACAGCGGGTCCGAACGGATTGAGCTGAAAATTAGCGCTGACGACGGAATATTGCGGATGGCAATCAAAGACTTCGGATGCGGGTTCAGTCCGTCGCGCGCCACGACTGGCTTGGGACTTGCGACGATGCGCGAACGTCTGAGGATGGCGGAAGGGCAGTTACTGATCAGCTCAAGGCCTGGGAACGGGACTGAGGTGACCGCGGAAGCCAGGCTGGGCCGCCGGTCTCGCGACCTTGCGGCATGATACGGGCAAAATGGTTCCTACAACCGATTGCGTGGCACCAGCATGCTTCAGTCATTCATGCGGCGGAAGCTCAACACTCTTGTCAAAGAATTGAGTTCCGCCGCACGATGATTCGTCTTGTCGATTCCTCGCTTAGTCGAGAGCGAGCGCCGCAGCCGCGAGTTTCTCCAAGTCGAGATACTGCGCTTTTTCCACGGTCACACCCACCACCTGAATCGTGCCTCCCGTGAATGTTCCGGGAGATTCGTACTCCTGGCTGACGGCGTCTCCACTGTCGCGGCCGATGCAAAGACCGTCGCCCGAAAGAGTGAACTTTCCGGGTTGAGTCCGCATCGGGCCCTGGGCTACGACCTTATCGTTGACGTACAGCTTAGTCGTGCCTGTCGACTCGTGGTACTTCCCGGCTCCTTCGCGAGTGAATTCCACACCCAAGGTGCATTTTCCCGGCTTCAGTTCGGTCGAAACGAATTGCTGTTCCGGCTTGATGCCCAGGAAGTTGTAAACGTAATACAGCTTCTTGTTCTTAATAAACAGAGAATGGCCCCCGAAGCGTGATCCGTGGGCGAAGATCACTCCCGAGCACTTGGAGTCCTTGATCTCCACATCGGCGATGATCTTGTACGAACGGCCTCGCGTGTTGACGGCTACTCCCTCGGGGACGGGCGCGGTGCCCGGATAGTAGAGGAATCTCTCTCGGGGCGGTTCATCCGACGGCCGCTCCACATTCAGTTGTTCCAAGGCGGTGCGATCATCCAGAGGCAGTACCAGATTCTTGTCTGCCTCTTCGAACCATGCCTTGATCAATTCCTGGACTTTCTCCGGATGCTCCTTCGCCAGGTCCTTCGATTCAGAGCGATCCATATCCGTGTTGTAGAGTTGCCATTCGTCTTTGTCGAAATTGCCCTTGCCGGTCAGCGGCGCGTGCAAGGCGACAGCTTTCCAGCCGTTCTCCCACATGCCGCGCGTACCAAGCATGCAGAAGTACTGGCGCTTCTTTTGCGTTGGTCCGTCAGGCTCGGCGTCAAAGGTGTATTTCATCGAAACGCCCGACAACGGGTATTGTTCAACTCCTCGATAAAGCTTCGGCATCTCCAAGCCGCAGATCTCCAGGATGGTCGGAACGATATCGGTCGAGTGATGGTATTGATGCCGCACCTCGCCTTTTGCCTTGATTCCTTTGGGCCATGAGATCACAAGCGGATCGCACGTGCCCCCAGCATACTGCGAGTAGCGCTTGAACATCTGGAAGGGCGTGGAAAACGCGACTGCCCACCCCGTGGGATAGTGCTCGTAGGTGTCGGGCCCGCCCAATTTGTCGTAGAGCTTCAGGTTTTCCGACAATTCATCCGGGTAGCCGTTAAAGAATTTGTTTTCGTTCACGGAACCGTTGGGACTTCCTTCGCCTGACGCGCCGTTATCCGCAGCGTAAAGAACTATGGTGTTCTCCAGCTGTCCGCTCTTTTCGAGATAGTCGATGATGCGGCCTACCTGCGCGTCGGTGTATTCAGAAAAGCCCGCGTACACTTCTGCCAGTCGGGAGAACAATTTCTTCTCGTCGGCGTTCAGCGTATTCCACGGCCGAACCATATCGCCGGCGTTCGCAACATCTTCGGGCAAAGGATTGATCGGCGTAAGCTGTGTGCCTGCCGGCAGAATCCCCTTTTCGATCATGCGCGGCAGCACCCATTCGCGGTACGCCTCATAACCATCGTCGAAGTTCCCTTTGTACTTGTCGATGTAATCCTGCGGAGCGTGGTGAGGCGCATGGTTGGCTCCGGGGCAGAACCACATGTACCAGGGACGCGAAGGATTGCTGGCTTTCTGATCGCGAATCATTCCGATCGCATGGTCCGCCAAGTCCTTGGAAAGGTGATATCCATCTCCCGGTCCATACTCCTGGTCGACAAATCGATTGTCTTCCACCAGATCGGGATACCACTGGTTCGTCTCGCCGCCCAGGAAACCATAAAATCGATCGAAGCCTTGTTGCAGGGGCCACTGTTTCCGGCTTGCACCTGAGGCGACGTCCTGCTCGGCGACATTGTGATCCTTGCCGATCCAGAACGTGCTCCACCCGGCGTCTTGAAGAATCTGACCGACCGTGGCGCACTGAGGTGGCAGTCGGCAGTTCGCGCCGGGGAATCCGCTGGCCGCCTCGGTAATGGCCGCCATACCGTTCAGGTGATGATTTCTCCCCGTCAAAAATGTTGACCGGGACGGTGAGCACAGCGCGGTCGTATGGAATTGAGAGTAGGTGAGTCCATTGTCGGCTAGTTTCTGTAGCGTGGGCATGTTGATGCGTCCGCCGAATGGGGACCACGCCGCAAGACCGGTATCGTCGTAGAGGACAAACAAGACGTTCGGAGCGCCTTCGGGCGCCTTCGGGGGAAGATAGGGCCCCCAGTCTGGTTTGGAATCGCGGACGTCAAGTTTGATTACTCCTTTGAACGGTGTCGTAGGCATCTCGCTAGCACTCCTTTTGTGGTCGATGTGCGCCCCCAGATCGGAAGCCCTTAGGTCAGAGATTTACTCGTCGAAAGTTGCACAGTAACCTGCTGCGATTGACAGCTATTCCAGAAACGATGCGACGTAAACAAACGGAAAAGGATTCACAGCTTCGTTAAACTCCGGGCCAGAAGCATCCGAAGAAACTCACATTCTCTGAGGCTTCAGGACTTTCCCCGAGACACGTTCTTCGGTGACTTCTCTTCCAAGGTGGAGAGCAGCAGGTCTGCGGATGCGGGCGGTTTCACGGAGCCCTCGTGAATTTTTTCTCCGTCGACCTTCTGACCGTACACCTTTTCGTTGGCGCCCGAATCAGGGCCCAGGGACGTTCCTGAAAGTGACACTCCACCGAATACTCCGTGCGCACGGGAATAGGAAAGCATCTCGGCGCTCATTCCCGCATTGGTAGACGCCTCCGCATCTCTGCCAACCGGTCCTGCCGCGACGCTGGCATCTGCACCCAACTTTGCTTTCCCGTGAAGCACAGCGCGAGCCCCCTTGTCATTCATTACTAGGACGACAAAGTCCGTCGCCTCTCCTCCCGCCTGCAAACCAAAGCTGCCGCCACTTGACTGCATCATGATCGGGGCGCTCCACGTGCCATCGAAGTTCTCGCCGCTTCTGCAACTCATGACCCCACGGCCATACTGACCCGCTACAAGGAATCCTGCTTTCTTCACCGATGGCAGAACAATCACACACTCGGATTTGTTCAACACACTGAGTGGAATTCCACTCGGCCCATTCAGCAACTCTTTGAGCACTTCACCCGAGGACTTCACCCTTTCCTGCTCTTTATCTTCGTCCCCGGCCACAGCGACAAGCGGCAACAAGAGACAAAGAAGAATGGCAGCCATCGTCCTGCCCGCCATCTTCGGCAGGTAAACGTTGTTTCTCGCAATCATAGGAATCTCCTTGTGTGTGCACTTCGACATGCGATATGGAGGTGCTTGTTGAGAGAGGTTTACCCGCTGGAAGTCGCACCGTAACCTGCTGCGATTGACAGGCAATATCTGCAGCCTTACGTCCGAGTCAGGTGCAGCTCACATACGTGAGCGGGAACTTTCCTGCAAACAAGGCAGAGAATGACGCGGAAACGTTTCGTAGATTGGGGTTTGCGGAGGGAACTAATTAGCTTCGGGGCGCGCGTGCACATCACAAACTGCCGCCATCGCACGAAGTTCAACCAGGCATCCGAGAAGACGAGTCGCTACGTTCGGGCAGCCGGCACGTCACAAATGTATTCCGTCAATTTTTTCTTCGTGACCTTCGGAATCACGGAAACCAGTTTTAATCGTAATTCGCGGCATCCCAGGGGCTCCTCGATAGCTTCATTATGATGCGAAACGGCTGGTGCACGGCAAGTAACTTTGGGCACCACAAATGGCTTTGCACTTGCTTCAAGAGATCTCTAAGTCATTACTAAGGAACGCGACAGGGGGCCGGAGTCATTCCGCAGTTCAGGCGACTTGACTGTCACCGAGAGAGTCTGTGCGGCGTAACGGCCATACGTAACCCTGACAAGCGTAAAAACAAGAACCCGGGTCTGGGGGTGAGCACCGAGACCCGGGCTGGCTGTTCCGTGCGTAAGAGAGGACATCCGGCGGTCCGGCGATGTGCCAGATCATGCCGGCGAGCGGATCACTCACTCTCCTGAGTCGCGTTTGCCTGGTTCGACGGCGCGACGTCGCATCAAAGGAACAGCAATCCTGCTTTGGAACTTCAGGCCCCTCGGGGCTAAAGCCCTGGAGTCAGCCCATGATAACGGCTGTGCTAGAGCCTGCTCTACCAACACCATTTCATCAACCGCTACAACTGCGAGCGGCCGAAGCGTTACTTCTTCTGCGCTTCGCGGATATAGGCGACGACCATCTTGATCTGGTCGGGCGTCATGCCTTTGTTGGCGAATGCGTGCGAGGCCTTCTTGCTCTTGCCGCCGTTGGCGATCGCGTCGGTCAGATCAGCATCGGAGACCTTTTTGGAGTCATCAGTGACCAGGCTGGGAATCTTCGCCGCTGGCTTGCCGCCAAGATCGGCGCCGTGGCAAGCCGCGCACTTGGTTTTATAAATCGTTGCGCCATCGTCTGCCGCCCATGAGAGATTGGGCAAAATCAAGAACAATGCGAGCGCAATCATCACGATAAAGATGACTAGTTTGAGAGTTTTCATGATTGCCTTTCCCTGCTTCCAAAGTCCTGCCGGCAGTGTCCGGGCCGAAGCCACTCGCGAACAAGCCTCAAGACGCGATGAATACTGACGAACCGTATTGCAGTTTCCATGGAGTAAGCGGAGATGGTCAGTGATTCCAATCACGATCGGTCGTGATTGTGCTCCGGCGCTAACTTCCTGAAGGCGCGGGAGATCGCGCCAAAAGACTCCCCGCGTCCGCGTGATATGCCGCAGTGAGCCGAGATTTGGCATCAAGAGGCAATGCGGAAATCGCTGAAAACAAAGACCGAGGCACTGGCGCTTTCGCGAGAATTATTTGGCAATGCGCTTGCGATTTCCTCTTGCATCTTGCGCACGAGGTAAGTCTCTTGGAACCGACGCTCATGGTTGTGGGCCTGAATCATCGCATCGCACCCTTGGCTATGAGAGAGCGGTTCTGGATTGGCGAGAACCGCCGTTACGAAGTTCTGCGCCAGTTGCACAGCGCCGATGGCATCGAGGAAGTTGCCGTGCTTTGCACACGCTGCCGCACGGAGTTCCTGGTTTGGGCTAGCGAGCCGACGCTGGCCGCCAACTCGCTGCTGCAATTCCTCAGCTCCTACGGATTGAAGTTAAGCGAATGGCAGCATTTCTATCGCCTGCTGGATGCCGCAGCTCTTACCCATATCTTTCGAGTGACGGCGGGACTGGATTCGCTGTTTCTGGGTGAGCCGCAGGTCGCGGCTCAGGTCGAGGCTGCATGGCAGCAGGCAGGCACCGTTGGTTCGGCAGGTCCTTTCCTAAACTCCGTTCTGACTAAAGCGCTTGAGATTTCCAGAAAGGTTCGAAGTGATACCGCGATCGGGAAGCTCGCAGTTTCCATTCCTACCGCGGCATTGGAACTGGCGCGCCAGATATTTGGGACGCTCGAGAACCGCCGAGTGTTGCTACTGGGCACCGATGAGATGTGCGAACTCTCCGTGCGTCACATCATCGCGCATGGCGCCGGATCGGTGGTGGTGATCGATCAGTCTCCGGCGCGGGCGCAGGAATTGGCAAAGACGCTGGGCGGAACGTCAGCTACTATCGCCGACCGCTGGAAGTACATGCTCAAAGCGGACATTGTGATCGCAGCTACGGGATGTCCGCATGTAGTCCTGACTCATGATGAAGCGGAGCGCATCGCACGCGAACGGAATCGCGTTGCGCTCGTGATCATGGATATCGGCATGCCGCGCGATGTCGATCCTGACGTGCGCCGGGTCGACGGCATCATGCTCTACGATCTCGAGGGGCTGGAGCGCGCCGTGCAGCAACGCACCGAAGACCGCATGGCGGCTTCGGAAGAGGCGGAGCGGACAGTTGCTACCCAGGCACAGGAGTTTTGGAGCAAGATTCAGGCGCAAACGTCCGTGCCAACCACCGTGGCATTGCGCAATCGTCTCGACGAGATTTGCCGGCAAGAACTGGAGTCCTTCATCCGAGAGCGCGGGCCGTTCAACCGGGAGCAGGATCAATTGCTTCACGCCGTTACAGCACATGTCATCCATAAAATTGCCGGCTCCCTGGCTCGCGAACTCAAGGACCTTCCGGAAAAGGAGGAGCAGGAGCAAATGACGAAGGCGGTCACGCGCTTGTTCCACCTGGAATCGCCGCAGAAGGCGCTTGCCGGCACCAGATCAAAGCAGGAAGAAAATGAGCGAAAAAAACAAACCGCCATTGCCATCAACTACTGAGCCCCTCGCTTCGGCCCCATGGAGCAGCATGCAGGCCTATGCATTGGCTGCATTCTGCATCGTGCTGGGAGTGGTGCTGGGGTACCTATTCCGCGGATCGGCTTCCTCGATTCCACAAACCGTAGCCGCCGCGCCGAGCACCAGTGTTCCTTCGGATGACACTCAAGTGCAAGCCGCGTTGCAGCAATCCGTCGCACCGCTTCTCGATGCGGTCAACAGGAATCCAGCTGACTACGACGCTCTGGTGAAACTCGGGGATTTGTATTACGACGCCCAGCAGTTCCAGAGTGCAATCCAGTATTACGAGCGCGCGGTGGCCATCCATCCAGAGAACCCGGATGTGCGCACCGACATGGGAACGGCTTACTGGTACTCGGGCAATGCCGAGAGGGCGTTGGCAGAGCTGGAGACATCGTTGAAGTACAAGCCCGGGCATCCGCAAACGCTATTTAACCTGGGCTGGATCAAATGGCAGGGGAAGGCCGACCCGAAAGGCGCCATCGAGGCTTGGCAGAAATTGCTGAAGACAAATCCGGATTATCCGCAAAAGCAGCAGGTGGAGCAGTACATCGCGAAGGCAAAGGAACACGCCACCAGAGGATGAGAGTTCTTACTGCCGCGCCACTTCATATTCATAAATCGGCGCATCTGGGCTTCCGAAAGGAAGCCCAGGCTAATTCTCCGCTGACACGGGATCTGAGGTTTCTTCGTCTCCCGCCGATCCCAACTCGAACTTCTTGAGCTTATAGCGCAGGGCGTCGCGGCTGATGTCGAGAAGGCGTGCGGCCTGGGTCTGATTGTTGTTGGCCTGGCGCATGGCGAGTTCCACCATGGCTCGCTCAACTTCTTCCAATGAAGTTCCTTCTTCTGGGATGTACAGGCGTGGAAGCGCGCGACCATTGGGGAGTTGCTTGCCGCCATCAGTGGAGGGTGCGCTGCTCGCCTCGAATGCGGTCAAGCCCCCGCGGGCAGCGTTCCCGACCGCGAACGGCAGGTAGACGGGACGCAGAATGGGTTCGTCTTCCAGAATCATCGCGCGCTCGATGGAATTCTTGAGCTCGCGGACGTTGCCCGGCCAGTTGTGTGCAAGCAGCAGGCGACGCGTGTCGGGACTGATACCGCGCACCGATTTCTTGAACTTGCGGTTGTACCAGTCAATGAAGAAATCGACCAGCGGCAGAATGTCTTCCGCCCGTTCGCGCAGCGGCGGAATGAAGATGGCGATGATCGCAAGACGGTAGTAAAGATCCTGGCGAAAATGGCCTTCGCGGACAGCCTTCTCGAGGTCACGATTCGAGGCGGCAACGACACGCACGTCCACCTGCATGTCGCGCACGCCGCCGATGCGCCGGATTACCTGATCTTCCAGTACACGCAGCAGCTTGGCCTGCAGCAGCGGAGAGAGTTCGCCGATTTCGTCCAGGAATAACGTGCCGCCGTTGGCCGTTTCAAACAGGCCCTTCTTCATTGCCTTGGCGTCGGTGAAAGCGCCTTTTTCGTGGCCGAAGAGTTCGGCTTCCATCAGCGTCTCAGGGATCGCCGAGCAATTGATGGCGACAAACGGTCCATGCTGGCGGGAACTCTCGTAGTGGATTGTTTTCGCGATCAGATCCTTGCCGGTGCCGCTCTCGCCTTGAATCAGGATGGTAGTTGCTTCACTAGCCGCGACTTTCTGCACGAAGCTCATGAGTTCGGCGCTCTTGGGCGAAACGGCGACGACCTCGTGATATCCGGCGTGACGGCGAACCTCGCCGCGCAGCGATTGCACCTCGGTGCGCAAGCGGGTTGCCTCGAGTGCATTCTGGATGGTGACGTGGAGTTCGTCGAAGTCGAGCGGTTTGCCGACGAAGTCGTAAGCCCCGAGTTTCAAGGCGTTCTTGACATCATCCAGTTGAGGATCGGCCGTGATCATGATGACGGCTGGAGCATCAGGAACCTTTTTGATCTGCTCCAGGACCTGGATACCGTTCAAGTCGGGCATGCGGACATCGAGCAAGACCAGGTCGGGGGATTCCTGCTGCGCCAGGCGCAAACCGGGCTCTCCGCCGGGCGCCTCGACGACCTGGTATCCCCACTCTTCACATTTCTGGCGGAGCGACCAGCGGACTAGGCGCTCGTCGTCGACCACCAGAATCTTCTCGACGGGCATTGATTTAGCTTACTACGGAAGGGAAGGGAAGGACACGTGGGAGGGCACCTGCTGCTATGGAGATTACGACCTGACTCTCGCGAGCGGCCAGACAACCCTGGAGGCGACCAGTTTTCTGTTTGACAGGGATCTGAACGCCGCGTCGTACCTGGTTCTTAGTGACCATGACGGAAGCGGTGTCTCATACGTCTACGGGGCCCAATTGAGCGCCGATGGCAGCTTGTTGTTTCAGCCGTCCACCAACGGCATCGATGTTTTCGACGGTCGCCTGGGAATTCTGCGCTCGCGCATTTCACTTCCCTTTAGCCTTTCTCAAAGCTATGGTGCGTTGGTGGCGAATGGGAAAGACAACGTCTTGATCGCAATCACCGGAAGCACAGGGACAGGAATTGCGGTGGTGGATCTCAGCTCAATCGCAGGTCCAGCACCTCTTCCGTACCTGGAGCCCGGGTTGGTAACCACAAGCATTCAGGAGCCGACAGGGAGTTCTTCTGCAGCCGCGCCTGCCCATAGCAAGAGTGTGGGACGACATCTGATGCCGAAATCCAGAGTTCCTCATATTACAAAAGGCATTCTTTTCTCGACCGCGGCCGCCCGCGGGACTCAAACTGCTCCCTAACTTCTATGTATCGTCTGAACCGCGCGAGTATTGTTCCGTGCATGCGGGCTTATTATGCGGAGGGCGCCGCACTCCGTTGCTGCGGCAGCACCACCGCGAACGTCGTGCCTTTGCCCACGGTGCTGGTGACGTCGATGCGGCCGTGGTGGTCTTCTACGATGCGACGGGCGAGCGAGAGGCCCAGGCCGGTGCCGTCGCCCTTTGTGGTGTAGAAGGGGCGGAAGATGTTGGGCAGGTGATCAGGCGCGATGCCGCGGCCGTTGTCCTTTACTTCAATTACGGCGGTCGACGCCTTTCGCTCGACCGTGACTTCAATTATTCCTTTTGCATCGATCGCTTGCTGCGCATTGAGCAGGAGATTGAGCAGGACCTGATGGATCTGATCGCTGTCATGCTCGACTTCCGGCAACGTGGGATCTTTGTGCAAGGCGATTTCAATGCCTTTTGCCAATGCCTGCTGTCGGCCGAGCATCACAGCATGTTCGACCGTCGTGTTCAGATCACTCTTGCGTACCTTCGGCGGATGGGGGCGGGCAGTCTGCAGCAGATCAGTAACGATGTGATTGATGCGAGCGACCTCCTGGCGGACATCTTTGACCACGGCGCGAGCCGGGCTGGAGGAGGGGAGGTCGCGCCCGATGATTTCGATCACTCCAGCGATCCCTGCCAGGGGATTGCGGATTTCGTGGGCCAACCCAGTCGCCACTTCACCAAGCGTGGCGAAGTGTTCGGCGCGCGACATCTGCGTACGGTGCAGGCGCTCGATTTCTTCGCGGTTCTCGCGAAGCTGTTTCACCATCTGGTTGAAGTTGCGGCCAAGGTCACCGATTTCATCGTTACGATGGGCGAAGCTAACGGAGACGTTGAGATCGCCGCCGCCCAGTTCCGCGATCTTCTGCTGCAGTTCGACCATGGGTCGCTGCACGGTGTAGGTGAGAACAACGAGCAAGGCGCCGCAAATCGCGACTGCCCCTGAGCCTGCGACCAACAAGACGATGTGGCGTTCAGGATCGCGCCAGGAAAGGGTGGCGAGCAGGAATAGCAGCATCCCGCCCAGCAGGACGCACGCGATCGGCACCAGCGCCTTGATTTCCCAGTTGATACGAAGCCAAGGTAGTTCGGGGTCGTCGGTTTGGCGAGCGCCAACTTCCGCCAGCGACTCCACCGCCGGATCACTGGCATCGCCGGTGCTGAACGAGCTTATGCGCGCTCGCGCGGGAACGACTGCTTCGTTCGATTCCAGGTTCGGTTCTGGGCTCGTCATCTCTTTCGCCGCATTAGGCATACGAATGCAATCCGTTGAGCAGATACGTCACACCGAAGAACGTGAACATAACGACTCCGAATCCCAGGATTGCGAAGTAAGCCGCCCGACGGCCACGCCAGCCGCGAGTAATCCGCATATGCAGGTATCCGGCATAAACCAGCCAGGTAATCGCCGCCCACGTCTCTTTGGGATCCCAATTCCAGTAGGAGCCCCAAGCCTTGTTGGCCCAGTAGGCGCCGGCGGCGATCATCAGGGTGAGCAGGGGGAAGGCAATACAAATCGTCTTGTACGTGATGCGGTCGAGAGCCTCGGCATCGGGTAACAGGCGCTCGAGGTCTTCGCGCCGCCACAGCAATAACAGGTAAAGCAGATTGGCGAAGATCCCTCCGACCAGCCCGGAGAGAATGAACGGGCTGGTCCCGAGAGCAGTCGGGTAAAGACCCGCGGCATCGAGCGAAGGATATCGGCCGTCACGAATGCGAAGGATGAAGAACAGCAGCGCCAATGATTGCAGCAGGATGCTGACGAAGACCGCACGGTTGGCGACACCAATGAAGCTTTCGCTCTTCTGAACTCGCGAGAGGATATACAGCGTCAGGGGAGCAACCACGGCCGCGAACACCAGCAGCATCAGCCAGCCGAGATCAGGAATAGTTACGAACAGGCGCACATTCTTGGCGAGAAAGACCTCCGACTTGTTCTCGGGATCCCATGCGATGACGTTGAAGCCGCCCCAGCCTTCAAAGCGCGTCAGGATTGCGCCGTAGATTCCCACGGTGAACGTGGTTGTCGCAGCCAGGAAGTTTTCCGTCTTTAGCTTGTCCTGGATGAGGAACATCATGGCGAGCGCGAAACTCAGTGCACAGGCGGCGTAGGCGAGCATAGCCAGCGTGACATGTACGTGCAGCCATGTGGATTGGAGCGCCGGGACCAGCGGACGGACTTCGCTGCGCAGTAATTGCATCAGCACAACGCCGACGATGGCAACCGGCATCGTGACGGTGCCGATTACCTTGACTCCGTATTGCTTCTCCGCGACCAGAGTGAGCGCGGCCAGCGTCCATACAAAACTCAACAGCATTTCGTACAGGCTGGCAAATGGGGGATGGCCGGCCTCGTACCAGCGGTGCGCCACCGCTGCCGTGTTAGCGATGAGGCCGGCCCAGGTGGCCAGAGACGCAAACTTGATGTAAGACTCAGTTCCCGTGACGCCGAACCCCAGATACAGGGCGCCTGCCCCGGCGTAGAACACCAGAGCGGCATACAACAGGTTGGCTTCACTCAAGATATCTCCGCTTTTGACTACATTTAAAAAAGCAATGAACAGCAGGAAGGCGATGCTCAACCCCACCATGACGACCAGGGTCATTCCGGTTGCGGGATGCTGTTCGACTCTTGCTTCGCGGGCCATAGTCTGTTCTCTCTCCAGTCGCCGGACTCACCTTCCGGCGGATGTTGTTTTGGGGAGTCCTGCGGCTGGCTGGTCCGCGGCCTCCTCGAATTTGGGTTTCAGTTCTTTTTCGATCTGCTCGACAAATCGCTTGAAAGTCTGCTCGAAGGCGTCACGGTTGCGATTGGCGGATCCACCGACCCAAAGCGCGAGGTCTCCCTGTTTGTCCTGCACCGGGACGACCCAGTAGCGCACGTGGACCACGTAAAAGACGAACGTCAAGCCGATCGCCATCAGCAGGACACCCGACCACACTGCCCACTGGCCGGGTTCATGTGAGACCTCCAGTCCTGTGAACACGCCCGTCTTCAGATCTTTCGGTTCGAAGTTGTAGGGGGAGGAACTGTTCTCGGCGACACCGGGTATCTCGGGGAGCCAGAAATTTATTGCTTTCTCGCTCCTAGCCGAAGTCACGATCAGGTGTACCGCGGGATTCACGACGTCGTTGCTGCGCGCGTAAACGTGTCCATCCTGCACCACGTAGTCGGGGATAAACTCCGCGATCTGAACTTTTGTGTCGGCATCGAGTGACACAACTTGATTTGGGCTGAGCGAGATCTCCTGTGCATTGGTAGCGCTGTTTCTGGGAATGACATGGAGCACGAGGCGATCGAGCTTTCCGGTACGCCCATAGCTGGCTTGGTAGAAGCGGATGCCGTTATAGACCAGAGGATCGTTGACGACGATTTCCTTGCTTGAGACTTCACGGTCGCCATCGACGACCGCGAGCTTCGACCACCAGCGTTTTGGAGTGCCGTCGCTATAGGTTTCTTCGCCTGTACCGTCGCAGCGAATGGAGAAGGGCAGTGTGCGCGATGTGCCGTTTCTCATCTCGATCTGACTGCCCGTTGAGCCTGGGGTCAGCATCAGGAAGCCGCGCCAGCCGTACAGCCCGTCGATGATGGCGCCGAAGAAGATCAGAAGCAGGCTGGTGTGGACGATGTAAACCGCCATCTCCGAGATGCGGTTGCGCTCGGCGAAGAGCGAAAAGCGGTCGGGGCGCACAATGCGCTCCGACTTCAGGTGCATGTGTCGGAAGGCACGCTCGGCCGCGGTCAGCCCCTGCTCTTCGTCTTTGATGGAGATGTGCGCCTGAACAGGAAGAACTCTGCGGAAGCCCTCATCGGGACTCTTGTACGGACGCGCAAAATAGCGCCAGGCGTTGGGGAAGCGCTCAAGCGAAGCAGCGATGATGCTGAGGCTGACCGACGCCATCAGCGCCAGGAACCAGCGCGTGTGATAAACGTCTGTCAACCCGGTCGCATCGAGGAAACGCAGCATGGCCGGGGAATATGCGCGCGCCATGTCGTCCGGATCTGTCATGGGCCGCTGCAGGATGACAGTGCCGGCGGCCGAGAAGATCACGACCAGTATGATCAGGACAACGCCGGTCTTGATCGAGCTTAGAGTTTTCCAAGTGCTGCTCGCGGTGGACCGAAGTGACAGGGCCATAGAGTTCGCTTCCTCAGTCCGAGGCAATGCACGTACTACGCCAACCGCACTGGCGATTGCAAGAGGCTGTGCTTCAATAGGTTGGCGAACTACCTCGGACTCGCCGTGTGCCAGCAATGCGGCATAACACTCATCACGGCTGCGGTGCCTTTGAGATTTCACCCACCGCGAAAGTCATGTGATTTCAATCACAAAAGACGTATTCCAGCGTGCGCGATTTCACCAGTCCCACTGTGGGAGAAAGCCCATTTAGGTTAGAAAGACTGGATTGTGGAAAACCGCAACACTCGAGTCTCTCCCTTACAACTCGTTCTGTTCTAGATAGTTGCAGTTCTAATCAATTTTGATCCCCACTCGCAAAAGTACGGGCACGGTCGTGCAATTGCGAAGGTGGCATGACCCCAGAGCTACAAGGTCGAACCCTCCAAGTCGAGACGGAACGTACCGGGCGAAAACTCCTTAAGTTCTTGGTTGTTGCAGGCCTTCTGATCCTGGCCGCCTCACCGGCCTTCGCGAAAACCCACCCGGTTCCTCTCGAAAAGAATGTGGATTCGGCCAAGTGCCTGGAGTGCCACGAAGACAAGAGTAAGGGGAAGGCAGTCCACTCCGCCATTGCGACCGGGTGCCTGAGCTGCCACGAAGTCCGGGTGAATCGGGACGTTACCCGGGTCAAGCTGATGACCACCACCACGCAGGCGCTATGCCTGAGCTGCCATGACGAGAAGAAGGTGCAGCCGGGCCAGACGATCCATCCGCCCGCGATTCGCGACTGCGTAAAGTGCCACGATCCACACCAGTCCGACAATCCAAATCAACTTCTGAAGCCGACGTCAGGCACAACTGCGCAAGAGAATCTTTGCCTGCGCTGTCACAACATCGGAGTGAATGTTCCGAAAGATGGCAGCCGGCACGCGGCGCTGGATATGGGTTGCGAGACTTGCCACCTGACCCACAAGAACGGCGAACGCGACAAGCTCGAATTCGCGGCGCATTTGAAGAAAGATGTTCCGGCGTTGTGCGTGGAGTGCCACGACCCCAAGGACGCCAGCCTGCAAAAGGCGCATCAGGATCAGCCGTTCGCCGGATCGAACTGCCTGCAATGCCACAATCCGCACGAGTCGGCGAAACCGAAGCTGATGCAAACGTTTCTGCATGTTCCCTTCGAGAGCAAGATGTGCGAGAGCTGCCATCAGCCGGCGAAGGATGGGAAAGTTGTCCTGACCAATAGTGACTCGCGCGCGCTCTGCGTGAGCTGCCATGACGAGCAGGCAAAAAAGATCGAAGCGGCGAAGGTGCCGCATCCGGGTGCGCAGGGCGATTGCATCGCATGCCACAACCCTCACGCTGGAAAGTCTCCAGGATTCCTGCAGCCAGATCCGGTGAAAGCCTGCCTGGCCTGCCACAGCGATCAGGCCGAGCAGATGAAGAAAGCCGTGCTGCATCAACCGGCCTATGTACAGGGATGCGCAACCTGCCACGAACCGCACGGCGGCGACAACGAGCACCTGCTGCGCGCCACGACGATCAACAAGCTTTGTCTGGAGTGCCACGGGCCGGATGCGACTCCGCAGAAGCTCGAGAGTGAGCATCTGGTCACGATTTTCGACGGCAAGGTAAAGCTGCCCGAGAACTACTTCCGGAAAGTGACTCTGCTGCCGTTGCAGTACGGGCATGGGCATCCGGTGGACCGGCATCCGGTGATCGACATCGTCGACCCGACGAACATGAACAAGGTGTTGAAGCCGATCAATTGCCTGACCTGCCATCAGGCGCATTCGGGCGGGAAGCCGGGAATGCTGGTGAAGGATCAGGCCAACGATATGGCGTTTTGCATGAGCTGCCACACGGAACTGACCAGCGCCAAGGGTTCGCAGGCGCAGGGAGCCCAGCCTGCGGGTGCACAGCCGCAGAGCGCGCAACCACAAGGCGGAAAGACACAATGAAAGCGCCCTCAGGAAATATGCGGGTTGTAGTGGTGCTAGTGGGGCTGCTGTTCTGCCTGAGTCTGGCGACATCACCGGTCCACGCAGATAAGAAAAAGAAGGAGCAGCAGCCTGCCCCGCCGCCCAACGTTCTGGAGAGGATCGACTACTCGAAGCTGGTGTGGCCGAATCCTCCGGCTCCGACTCGCGTGAAGTACCTGAATTACTTCTGTTGCGACAAGTATGTGCCCGACAGTGAGAAGAAGAAGAGTTCATGGATGGATCGGATGGCGGGTGCGGAATCGCAAGGGCAGAGATTAGACAGAAAGCCGCTGTTCGCGCTGTGGACGCCGTACGGCATCGCGGTGGACTCGAAGGGGAATGCCTATATCGCCGACGGGAAGGTTGGAGCCATCTTCGTCTTCAATACGGAGACGAAAGACCTGCAGATGATCAAGAACGGAGTGCACGCGCACTTCGGAGACATCATCGGGCTAGCCATTGACGATTCCGATCGCCTGTTCGTCTCCGACACCAAGCTCCACCATGTCCTGGTCTTCGACAAAAACCACAAGATCGAGGGATCGATTTCTGAGGGTGGACTTGTGGATCCGGGGGGCTTGGCGATCGACAACGAGAATCGTTTCCTGTATGTGGCGGACGCGGCCCTCGATCAGGTGTTCGTGTATGACGCCGACAAACTGAACCTGATTCGCAAGATCGGCACGGCAGGCAAGAAGCATACGCTGACGGAACCGGGGCAATTCTCGGTACCCACCAATGTCGCCGTCGATGCCGACGCCAATCTTTATGTCACCGATATGTACAACAACCGCGTCGAGGTGTTCGATGCGGACGGGAACTTCATTCGGCAATGGGGGAAGTCTGGGGACCGTCCGGGAACATTCTCACGGCCGAAGGGAATTGCGATCGATGTTGATGGGCACGTCTGGGTCGCTGACGCGGTGCAAGACATTCTGCAGTGCTACACGGCCGATGGAAGGTTCCTGATGTGGTTGGGCGGGCACGGACTGTTTCCGGGGCAATTCCGTGCGCTGGCCGGGGTGTATATCGACAAAAACAATCGCATCTTCACATCGGAGCAATATCCGGGACGAGTGCAGATGTTCCGCTACTTCACCGACGACGAGGCGCGGGCGCAGATCAAGCAGCGCCAGGCGGAGATAGAGCAGCGGCGATCTCAGGGGACAGCTAAGCCAGGAGCGGCGGAGAATGCCGCGCCGGCAGCCCCGGCGGATTCTGCGGCACAGAAGCCGCAATAGAGTTTGGCCATTCCGGAATGGCCAAACCGGGGCCGGTGGAAGCCGGCTCCGGGCAACACAGCAATAGCAGTCTAGCGGTAGAGGTAGCTGTAACAGCTGTTACACACAGGAGGTTGTTAGACCTTATGAAAAAGCTATTCCTCGTCTTGTTTGTGGTCGTGATCGCTGCCGGCTTGGCTGCGGCACAGACTTACACGCAGGGCTCCGGGTTGGTCGGATATGACATTCTCGGCGCCCACCAGAACGGCGGCCGCGGTTGCGCCGGCTGCCATGCCCCGCATAGCGGCGCAGCGGGTGGCGGTGGCAACGTAGCCGCCAATGCAGTAGCGTTCAATGATCCTCTCTCCGGTTCGGAAGCTCTCTTCGGACAGGATGTAACCCCGCTGTTGGGTTACAACATTACGTTTGCCGGCGGTTACGTGGAAGCTCTGCCAGGTGAAGCGGCCGCCTACACCACGCAAGTTGACGAACTGCGCGAGATCACCATGTGCCTGGCCTGCCACGACGGCGTGGTAGCCAAGGGGCAGATGATGAACGGTGACTCGTGGGAGCGGAGAATGGGTCTTCTGCCGGCGACGGCATATGGAACTCGTCCGATCCCGACGTTGCTTGGCAACGACAGCGGCAACGGCAACACCTCCGGCTACGGCAACGACCACCCGGTGGGAACGCAAGCGAACCTGGGCGCTGCCCGCGTCTGGACGAATAACACCACCACCAGCCCATTGACCATTACGGTCGATGCGACGAACGGCATCACCAACATCGCACCCAACTCAGCCGCGTACGTGCAGTTTGCGGCGAACTACGGCTATCCGGCACTCGCCGGCAGCGCGTGGGGCTGGGGCGTATCCATTCCTGAAGGTGACACAAATCCGGCCCATGCTTACCTCACCTGCACCACGTGCCATAACCAGCACGCGATGTACGTGTATGTGGCACCCCGCGGCAAGCAGGCTGGCGCGGCGATCGTCGGTAGCGGCTCTTACCCGACGTACTTCTTCATCAATTCGCCGTATAACCCGGGCGCTGGCAACAACAACCCGCAACGAGCTGCCTCAGCGACCCAGTTCTGCCGTCAGTGCCACTTTGGTGAGTCGAACGAGGCGTTCGGCATCAACAACGTGTCCACGCAGTTCTAACTTGAATTGCCTGGGGGAGAGGAGGTCTCTCTCCCCCACTTTTGAAGGTTCGAGTGGAGGGGATGCAATGAGGTGCCAAGTGGGGTTGGGGAAAACGATAGGAAGTACGGTGCTGGCGTTTGCGGTCGGTTGCAGCGCACAGGTTGTGGCCTCACACGCTCCCACTTTGACGGCACCGAAAGCGGCGAATGCAGCCACGGCGACATCGCCCACACCCGCACCGCCTTCGTCAGGGAATCCGGTAGCAAGAGTGAATGGAGCTGTGCTCACGGATCGCGATCTGATGCGCGAGGTCGAGGTGATCTTCCCGTACGCAAAGATTCACAACGGCATTCCGAAAGACATGGAGCCCGAGATGCGCAAAGGCGCACTCGACATGATCATCTTCGAAGAACTCCTCTATCAGGAGGCGCTACGGGAGAAGCGGACAGTCGATCCGGAACGCTTACGGACCGCGGAAGTGGAATTCCGCAAACAGTTCTCCAGCGAACAGGAATTCAACCAGGTATTGCAGAAGGAAGTGCACGGTTCGAAGCAACTGATGCGAGAAAAGATCCGACGCTCACTGCTGATTGAAGACATGCTCAAGACGGAAGTGAGCGACAAGGCGAGAGTCACGGAGGCAACCGCGCTGGCGTATTACAAAGCCAATCCTAAGAACTTTCAACGTACGGAGATGTTCAGCATCCAGACGATTTCGATCATCCCGCCGGAGAATCCGACTCCGGACATGGCACAAGAGGCGCGCAAGAAGGCGGAGAGCGCCCTGAAACAGGCGAAAGCGACCAAGACGTATCAGGAGTTCGGCTTGCTGGCGGAGAAGATCTCCGAGGACGACTGGCACGTGAACATGGGCGACCGCAAGGCGGTGGAGCGGGATAAGCTCCCGCCTCCTGTGGTTGCTGCGGCGCTGGCGATGAAACCTGGGCAGGTGAGCGATCTGATCCAGTTGGGACCGGCTTACACGCTGTTCCGCTTGAACGCTCATGTTGCGGCGGGGCTTGCGCCCTTTGCGGAAGTGAAGGCCAAGCTGATGAGCGATATGCAGAAGAGCAAGACCGATCAGGTTCGTGCAGAACTCAATAAGAAGCTGCGGAAGACAGCCAAGATCGAGGTCTTATGAAGCAACCGGCACAAGCCGGTTCTTGCAGGCGGTATCAGGATCTCTGGCTAGAAATCAGGTAGGAAATGCAGCGGGTGATTCAAAATGCGCATCGATGGCTGGCGGGGGTGATACTGCTGGCGCTACCCTGTGCCGCCCAGATGCAAGTGGGCGACAATCTTCACATGAGCATGAGTGGGGATCTCGGGGTTTCGTATGCGGGCGGAAACGATCAAGGCTTGTCGGACCACTCTCTGGGCTTTTCGGGAGACGGCACTCTAACCGGCAATTATTACAGTCCAAATTTCCTGAATTTTAATGTTGATCCGTTTTATAACCGAGCGCAGACCAATTCTGTCTTTGGCAGCCTGACGAACACGACTGGCGTAACTTCGAATGTGAATCTGTTTAACGGCAGTCACTTCCCGGGCACGGTGTCGTACAACCGGTTGTTTAATGCGACGTCTCAGTTCGGCGTGCCGGGATCGGAGATTGGACTGGCCCAACATACCAATACGCAGGGGTTTGGCATCGGGTGGAGCGCCTTGGTGCCGGACTGGCCGACGTTGATTGCAAATTATTCGGTGAACAACAATTCCAATTCGATCATCGGGCTGGAAGGGCAAAATGACGAGACCGACCACACACTGAATCTTGTGTCGCAGTACAGATGGAATGGCTACCAGATGACGGGCCAATTCATTCATCGCAACGTGGATGCGGACTTCTCCCAGATTGTTGGTCAATTGGTACCGGTTCAGACCGAGAGTTCGAGCAACACCTACGCGGCGACGGTTCAACATTCGCTGCCCCTGGCGGGCATGTTCGGGGTCACGTGGAACCATCTCAACTACGATTATGACTACACAGATTCTTACTCGGCCAAAAGCTCGGGCGGGTCAACGACCGTAAACGGGATTGCATCATTCCACCCGACGAGTAAGTTGGGGGTCGCGTTCAACGCAAATTACAATGACAGTCTCTTGGGCAGTGTGCCCGAAGGGGTGCTGAATAATGGCGCTGTGCTGAATATGGCAACCCTGGGCAGCTTCAAGTCGGAGTTGGTGGGCTCAGACGTGTACTACCAGTTGTTCAAGTACCTTGGCGTACATGCCGATGTCAGTCATATTCATCAATCGTTTCTCGGGCAGACGTATTCGGCGACACAATTTTTCGGGAGCGCAAATTTTAACTTCGATCATTCCTTGCTGAAGGGCCTGTCATTCTCAGTGGGAGCGGTAAATACGGTGCAGCAAACTGACAACACCGGAGTAGGATTCGTGGGAACGGTGAACTACACCCGGAAACACTGGGGATGGGATTTCAACGCCAATTTCAGCTATGCGCAGAATGTGCAGACCGTGATGTTGGTGTACACAACATCGTCACTTACCTATCTGGGCAGCGCAAGGCGGCGCTTGAGTGAGCGAACCTATTTTATGGCCGGGTACAGCGGCGCGCACAGCGGCATCACCGCGAATTCCGGGTCAACCAGTCGAGCGGACCGGGTGTGGACGACATTCATGCATCGCGGGTACACGTTGAACACATTCTTTAACAGGTCGAGCGGGGAGGCCGTTTTGACCTCGAATGGGCTGGTGCCCGTGCCCGGCAATGTGCCGCCGCCGGTATTGCTCGGTGCTCTCACTTCGTACGACTCGCAGGGATGGGGTCTGAATGCGGGAGCCACGCCCATACGGCAGCTCACGGTCAGTGCGGGCTTTTCCAAGTCGAACGGACATACCGTTGATCCGCTGGTGACAACCGCGACCAATACTGAATTGATCAATGTCGTGGCGCAGTACCGGCTGCGAAAGGTATTCCTGAACGGCGGATACACGCGGTTGAGCCAGAGTATTGGCACGGTCGGCACGCAACCGATTGATATAACCACGTATTTCATCGGGTTCTCGCGATGGTTCAACTTCTTCTGAAGCTCGCAAAGGGAAGGGTTGTGCGACCGGGCGTCTGGCTGGCATGCATCTTCTTTATGCTCGCAATTCCTTTGTGGGCGTCCAAGACGAAAAAGGAAAAGGTGGCGGAGCCCGCACCGCCCGATCTTCTGCTGGAAGGCGGGCGCAAGCTGCAGTACGAGCGCAGCTTCAGTTCGGAAAAAGAAGTCGAGGGCAAGCGAGGTTTCCTGAAGAAACTGGTGGACCTGGCAATTGGCGAACCCGACCACCCTCAACTGGTTCGTCCCTACAGCATCGCCGTGGATTCCCGGGGACGTGCCATTGTGACCGATCCCGGCGCGAATGGAATTCATATCTTCGATTTCGAAAATCACAAGTACAAGTTCATTGAGCGGCGAGACAAGGGCCGGGAGTCGATGCAGACTCCGCAGTGCGTGGCGGTGGATGCAGAGGACAACATCTACGTCAGCGATTCGACGGCGGGCAAGATTTTTGTTTTTGAGCCAAGCGGGAAATTCAAGCGAGCGATCGGAAGCTTGAAAGGTGGCGAGGGATACTTCAAGCGGCCGACGGGGATCACGGTGGATTCCGCGGCGAAACGGATCTACATTACCGACACACTGCGCGACAAGGTGTTCGAACTGGATATGGACGGTGCCATTGTGCAGTCCATCGGGCGACGGGGCAATGGTCCCGTTGAGTTCAACCTGCCGACTGAGGTCCTGGTGAAGGGCGAGGACTTGTTTGTCGTCGATGCGATGAATTTCCGAGTGCAGTTTTTGAACCGCTCGGGAGGATTCGAAACCGAAGTCGGGCGAGTAGGAGACTCCAGCGGAACGATGTTCCGGCCCAAGGGAATTGGCGTCGACTCCGAGGGACATCTTTATGTCGTCGATGGGTTATGGGGCGTAGTGCAGATCTTTGACCGTGAAGGACGGCTGCTCTACTACTTCGGAGCGCATGGTAACGGACTCGGAGAGTTCCAGTTGCCAGCAGGGCTGTTCATTGACCGCGAAGACCGGATTTTTGTGGTGGATTCCTACAACCGCCGCGTGCAGGTCTTCCGATATTTCGGATTGCCGAAGACGGCCCAAGGAGGACCGCAGTGAGACGGTACTTCCTTCTTATATTCGGGTTGTGCTGGTGGGGAATGACGTGCCAGGCGCAGGTGTCCGGGGATGTGCTCGGTTCGCATAATTTGTCGCTGAGCGGGACTTCGCCGGTGAAGGGTGGGCTGGATCCGTGCCTGTTCTGTCATGTGCCGCACTCCGGTGTGCAGAATCCTAATGGCGCGCTGTGGAGCCAGACGCTTTCCACGCAGATTTACAAGTCCTACAGTAGTACGACTCTGCACAATACCAGCCTGCAACCGATGCTCGGCGGGGACAGCAGCCTGTGCTTGAGTTGCCACGACGGGACCGTGGCGGTGGGACAGACGCAGCCGTACGGGCAAATTCAGATGAGCGGCAACATGTATCCGGCAGACAAGTTCGGGTCCGATCTGCAGGGCTCGCATCCGTTCAGCCTGAAGACGCCGCTGGTGGACGCCCCCGACCTGGTACAGTCGCTCGCGTCGAGCCACACGACGGCGGATCCGCTTCACGCCGTGAAGTTGATCAATAACGATGTCGAGTGCACGAGTTGCCACACTCCGCACTCGCAGATGGTCGACACGGTTTCGAAGAACTTCCTGGTGCGCGACAGTTCGAGCGGACAACTCTGCCTGTCGTGCCACGAGGTGAATCCGCGGACGGTAAATGGGCTGAATAATCCGTTGGCGCAGTGGTCGGGAAGCATCCACGCTACTTCGGGAGTTGCCATCGCGAATGGCCCGGCGTTGGGCAGCTACGGGACGGTGGCACAGAATGCGTGCCTGTCGTGCCATATGCCGCACAATTCGCTGGCGGGTCCGCGGCTGTTGCGTGGACCGCAGCCGCCGATCCCGAACATGGACTCCGCGACGCAGGCTTGCATGACGTGCCACAACGGTGGATCGAATATCTCACCACCGATTCCGAACATATACGCGGAATTCTCCAAGATCGCGCATCCATATCCTTCGGGCGTGAATATCCACGATACGGCTGAGGCCCCGCTGCTCAACAACAACCGCCATGCGACTTGCGTGGACTGCCACAGTCCGCATGCGTCGATGCAGCAGAGTTCGTTCGCAACGCCGCTGCCTCCGGCAATTCGGCCGCCGCAGGCGGGATCGATCGGGATCAGTTCGACCGATGGGACTACGGTCGTCACTCCGGCAGTCAATCAGTATGAAAACTGCCTGCGGTGTCATGGGAGCAGTACCGGCAAACAGGCGCTGGCGATCTTTGGGTACTTGCCGCTGCGTGCAGTTGTGAACGGAAGTGATGCGTTGAACCTGATTCCGCAGATGACGGCCACCGCAGCCTCCAGCCATCCGGTCATGCATGATCGGACCAGCGCGCTGCCGCAGCCGAGCTTGTTGCCGAACATGCTGAATCTCGACGGCACGACGCAGGGGCGGGCGATGGGCACCCGAATCTTCTGCACGGATTGTCACAACGCGGACGACAATCGCGAGTTCGGCGGTACCGGTCCCAACGGGCCGCATGGATCGAAGTGGACGCACCTGCTCGAGCGCCGGTATGAGTTCAGCCAGGCGCCTGCTCCGGGACAGGCGATCACCAATCTGTACCCGACTCCTGATTTCAGCGTGAATGGGCCCTACGCGCTGTGCGGCAAATGCCACGATCTGCAGAGTCAGGTCGACAACAATACAAGCTGGGCCGAGCATTCGCGCCACATTAACGATGGATTCAGCTGCTCAGTTTGCCATACGGCCCATGGCATGGGCCCCGGCACCGCCAATGGAACCGGCGAGCGGTTGGTGAACTTCGATGTCAGTGTTGTGGGCCCGAACGGGAGTGCACCGATTTCCTACGACCGGACCACTGGCACTTGTTCGCTGACGTGTCACAATCATGCGCACGGCTCGGCCGCAGCGGCGAAAGGCGTGGTCATGCGCAGCAGCGGGTTGCAACATTAAGAACAGAGGTCCGGTCTCGAAGCCTTAAGGGGTCAACCAAAATTCAACCTTGAATGCATCGGTCAATCCTGCCGTTGTGCCACCCACGGCTCGCGAAGAACTTGTATCGCGGGGGCAGCTTGGATTGTGGGCCTTGGCGCTGCTGCTACTGTTCTCGTTCGCCGCGGTGTACGAGTCGGTGCGTCTTTCATCTCTGAATGCACCCGATGTCTGGGTTCATCTGCGAACCGGAACTTGGATACTGGAAAATCACGCGATTCCCCGCAGCGGCCTGTTTTCTCAATACTCGAACCGGTCTTGGAATGATTCTTCGTGGGGCTTTGACCTAGTTCTGGGAACCGCCTACCGGATCTTTGGCTTGCGGGCGATTCCACTCCTGCAGATGGGGTTTGCGGCGGCGGTTGCTGTGATTACCTTTCTGCTCGCGCGTTCCGGGCGCGCCGGGTTCTGGCAAGCGGTAGCGCTCTCAGCGATTGCGCAATATGTTCTGGGACTGCAGCCGCTGCCCTACTTTTTTTCGATTTTATTCTTCGCAATCGAGTTAAGGCTTTTGCTGGAGAGCCGGTATTCCGGATCGGTGCGAGAGCTGTACTGGCTGCCGGTCTTGTTTCTCGTCTGGGCGAATTTTCATGTTGGGTTTGTTCTGGGGCTGATTCTACTTGGTGTGTTCCTAACTGCTCTGGCAATCGAGCGTTGGTTAAGAACACTGAGTGTGTCGTGGCTCAGCAAAGCAATCTTGCCGCTGCCCTTGAAGCTGGTGAGAGCAATCGCCGCTTTGTCAGTGCTCGCAACATGCGTAACACCCTATGGGTATCGACCGTTGGCGAATTTTCTACAGGCTTTGTACAGCGATGTTGCTTTCCAGCATTTTGCTGGTTTGAGTGCGATGAGTTTTCGGCGTCCGCAAGATTACGCACTCATGCTGATGGTGATGATGGCGTTTCTGGCGCTCGGGAGGCGACGGTCGCTGGAGTTATTTGAGCTGTTGGTGCTGCTTGGCGGGACTGCCATCGCATTCCGCGTTCAACAGGATGGGTGGATGGTCGTGCTGGCGGCGGTGGGTGTGCTCTCGAGGACATCGATCATCAAGCGTCGTGCCGGCCAGCGGCAGCCGGAGATGACATCCGGCTGGAAATGGGGAGTGGTGGCGATTACGGCCATCGTTGTCGTGATCGCTGGCGTTCGCCTGCCGGATCGCAATGCACTGATGAATCGAATCCGACAAAACTTTCCTATGAGCGCCTGCGATTTCATCGCGTCGAACCGGCTGCCGCAAGCGCTATTTAATGAGTATGCATTTGGAAGCTTTCTAAGCTGGTATTTGCCTCAATATCCAGTTGTTGTGGATAGCCGCGTGGAACTCTACGGGGACAGGATTCTCAGCGAGTATTTCGATGTGGTTGGCGGGAAGGAGCGGTTAGATGCGCATCCGATCATTGCTCGCGCCGGGACCTTGCTTCTGCAGCGGAATTCAGCTATTTCCAAGGCGCTCAAGAATCTGCCTGCTCTTCGAGTTGAGTATCGCCTTGTCTACAGCGACGATCTTGCGGACGTCTTCGTCCCACAGAGCGATCAGAGTCGATAAGTAGCAAGCTCCCTCCTCCTATGCCTTTTGAAGCACTCAACTTAGGCAAAGTCTGCCAGAAGTGGGGCATCTGGGTGCATTCCGTTTTACTGGGCAGGTGGCGCTACCAGTTACGCGCGAATACTACGGCCAGATCATCACGATAGATCACGCGGAATCGACGGTCTAACTGCAATTGGGTGGCGATGGGGAACTTCTTCTTCAACAGGACTACACCGGCTTCATTGAGACTAGGGTCATTCATGTAGGAAGGGTCGGCTTCCTGCGTGGAGTAATACTGCTCGTCCATGGCGTCGCCATAGAGATCGGTGCGGCCATCGATCGACACCGGATACTGCGGCATGTAGAAGATCAGGAATCCCCCCCAGTCGAAACTGTTGTAGAGAGGGCCTCCGACGGGGTTGCGGCGGAGGAAATTCACGGCGTCCACAGGGTATTCACCGGTGATGGCGCGGTCCAGACCGCGCGTGGTGAAATCGGTGCTGCGCGCACCCGCTACAAGCAAGACGAGGCTTGCGACGGCCACCGCCGCCCATTCTGCGGGCGGGATCGGACGAGTGGATGTCTCCTGCTCCGGAGTGGCGACGTCTGCGATGACTGCGGCAGCAACGACGCAGAGGAACCAGGCGTCACGCCAGGTGCGAAACGCGAATATCGTGGCCAAAAGCAGCAGAGCGAATTTGAACGGATCGATCTTCTTCTTCCAGCCGATAGCGAAGTAGGCACCGACGGCTAACAGCAACTCCAGATATTGGTTGAAGTACTCGAAGCTCAGTGCCTGGAGCTCGCGAATAATCTTGTACATGATCTTCGATTGCGAGATCACAAAGGCTTCGTGATAGAGGTGGTACGAGTATGGTCCGACACAGGTCGCCGCAACGCAGGCGGCGAGGACCAAAAAAGGGGGCACGATGGGCAGGCCATGCGACTCCAGGAAATTTGGATGGATGCGCTTAAGCATCGCGATCTGCTGCAGCAGATTAACGCCCGCGAAGAGGCCGATAACGGCAAGACCATAGATGAACTGAATGTGGATGTTCGCCCAGACCAGGAAAACTAGCGGCAGCCAGTAAAGTAGGCGCACCCGTCCGGTGCGTTGGGCGTCGAATAGCAATGTCAGAACGATCGTGAACAGAATGACTGAGAAGAACACCGGCCGCGGCGCGATGTTAAAGAGAAACGCGGCATAGACGGCGATCGAGAGCCCCCATGCCGCCCAGAAGCGTCCAGAGATGCGGTAGAGCATGACGAAGATCGCCAGAGCGACCGCAATGGTGAGTAGTGTTCCGAAAACGCCCACACCAATGAAGCTGAACCAGTTGTAGGCGCGCGCCAGCAGGACTTCGTATCCCCAGCTGTAGGCCATCCAGGGGCGAGTTGCGGCCGTGTGGGAGAAGATTCCGTTATGGGGGAACGCGCGATTCTGGAGTATCCAGTCCCCAACGCACAGGTGCCACCAGATGTCGGGATCGAGGACAGCGAGCTTGTCCATGAAGCACTTCAGGCCAACACCGACGATCAGAGTGGTGAGTGCGAAAAGCCGTAACAGGCGGAGTCTGGATAAGCTGATCAGGTCTTGCGCCACACTCATCGGAAAGCTTGCCTCATCGCGAACTTCAATACCCCGGCAAATTACTCATCCTATTCGTTTTCAAATACGACCGAAGACAGGATCAGCTTAAGCGATTCCCTGGCACTATGCGCCGTTGCGTCTCCAAGCGAATTCGGAACCGAAACCTTCTGGGTGGCGGAATCTTCAGAAATCGAGACCTGGATCTGCAACTCGTAGCATTTCTGCCGCGTGAATGTTCGATAGAAATCGGATGACTGCATGTGTCCAGGAATCTTTTTCGTGCCGGACGCATGCCGGAATGGGCGCGATCGGATGGAGATGGAGGTCGAAGAAAGATCAAGTGTTCGCGAACGCGCCTTGTCGTCCTTATAGGAAAGGCAGTCCGACTCATTTGCACCCGCCACGGTAGCGACAGTGAATCCCGCGGCTTCCAGCCTGGTTTCGCGTTCGCTCTCGAGGGGATAGATCACGCACGCTACCGCGGTCGAAAAATCACACACGGGAAGGGTTGACTGCCGACCTTGTGTGGCTCTCAGGATACGCTCTCCAACCAGCAGTTCGTAGCTTTCGGGATAAACGAACTGGAAATTTCCATCCGGACTGGTGAAGGTGTCCAGAGTTGGTGGTCCTTGCGCCAGGGTGCCGAGGCAACTAAGAGCCACGACCACCACTGCGGTGCGAGTCAACTTACGCACGGAATCCTCAGTCGCGATTTTGCACGCGTGCTGCCAGTTGAATATGAGCGGGACGAGCGAAATTTCTAATGTTTATGGAGGATTACGAGACTGTCGCGGAATTTCGTGGCGACAATTCACACAAAATGCTGTGTGATATCACGCACAGGAAGGCCGAGGCCCACTGAAGCAAGAACCTGCCCCTTCTTGCGTTTGGGGCGTGCCTTCAGCTTCCACTTCACAGGGCGACTGACTGATCAAGGCCAATTTACGCTACCATCTGCTGATATCGGTTATCGCTGTACTTAGCGTATCGGCTGCAAATAGCACAGATCATTGAAATTGTGAGCGTTGTCACAGACGGCAGGGGAGCGTCGACTGCGATAATTGCCAATGGCATTCGATATGATTGGATGCAGACGGTGAACTACTTCCGCGTCGGACTGACACCTTTACTCGCCCTGTTGGTTTTCGCTTTGGTCTCGTGTAACAAGGAAGAGCAACCTCCATCCAAATCGGAGACTTTAACCGACACCGCCCCGGCACAGCGCTCCACTGACGTCCTCCCAGAACAAACCGACGCCGATGCGATAGGCTCGGATCTCGTCCCGCCAGAGGACGTTTCGAACGAGAGCGTGAGGAATGAGAAATCGGGACTCCTGGTGCTTCCTACGAGTTTCGGACGCCGAACCGGAGACTTGGATGAAATGCTCAGGGAGCGCCGAATACGAGCGCTCGTGGTCATCAACCCGATAGGTTTTTTCTATTCCCACGGCAAGCCGAAAGGGATGACCTACGAAATGTTGGAGCAGTTGCAGGCTTATGTGAACAAGAAGCTGAATACGGGCACATTCGACATCAAGGTTACGTTCATTCCGATGCGGCCAGATGAACTCGGCCCGGCGCTCCGAGCGGGAATCGGTGACGTCATTGCCCAAGGTGTGGTCATTACACCTGGACGACATCGGAACTTCGCATTCACGACTCCCACTAAGAAAGACGTTACTCATCTCATCGTAACCGGCAAGGAACTGGGGAGTGCGCGAAGTTTTGATGATCTCGCGGGAGCAGACATTTACGTGAATCCGCTGACGGCTGCGTACGACATGTTGACGAAAATCAGCCAGGAACGCGTCAGGAGCCAAAAGCCACCCCTGTCTATAAAGGCAGCTGACAGGAATCTCCTGGAAGACGATCTGGTGGAGATGGTGAATGCCGGGCTAATTCCGGCCACGGCGGCAATGCAGCACAGGGCGACTTTATGGGCACAGGTCCTGCCCAACATCAAGCTGCAGCCGCAAATGGTGATAGAGGAAGATGGCGAGTTAGCCTGGGTCGTACGCCAGAACAACCCTGAGTTGAAGAAGCTGCTGGACGAGTTTATTGAAAAGCACGGAGAAGGAACCTCGTTCGGAAACACCCTGCTGCGCCGATACTTGCAGAACACCAAATGGGTGAAGAACTCGACTTCCAGGCAGGAGATGAAAAAGTTCTCTGAGTACGTGGAGTATTTCAAAAAGTACGCGTCGCAATACAGCTTCGACTACCTGATGATTATGGCGCAAGGCTACCAGGAGTCATTCTTGGACCAGCAGAAAAGAAGCAGGGCGGGCGCGGTCGGCATCATGCAGGTCATTCCGAAGTATGCTTCAGCGGCTCCCATCAACGTTCGTGATGTGAGCAAGGCCGACAACAACATTCTGGCTGGAGTTCGCATGCTGAATAATATTCTGACGAACTACTTCGACGATCCTGCCATAGATCAGGTGAACCGGACTCTGTTCACCTTCGCCAGCTACAACGCGGGGCCGAACCGGATTGTTCGCTTGCGCAAGCGGGCCGCGGGAGACGGGTTGAACCCAAACAAATGGTTCGGCAACGTGGAACTGGAAGTCGCCAAGGACATCGGGGAAGAGACGGTGATGTACGTTGACAATATCTATAAGTACTACGTCGCCTACAAACTGGCCGCCGAAAGCCAACAAAAACTCCAGAGATTGAAATAGAACGAAAGATCAGCCACACTCTTACCTCTCCGGATGTGGCTCTCTGCGTTTGGCGCATCCCAGAACCTAAACTACATCGCAGGCTTTTCAGTCTTCGTACCTGCAGGGATGCTCAGGTGTTTTTTCGCTTGCGCCAGCATCTGTTCAACCTGCTCTTTCCTTGGACTGTTGGGATCGGCCTTCAGAAAAGCTTGCCAGGCTGCGATGGCAGCTTTCGGATCGGCTTTGCCTTTCCACTCGAAGTAGCCAAGGTTGTAGAGCACCTGGGGATTTTTGGGATCGATGGCGAGCGCGCGATTCAGGGCCGCAATACCGCGGTCGAGGTCGCCGAGCTTCACGTAGACGAAAGCCAGTTCGTTGAGAGCATCTACGCTAGGCTTTGCGGCCGCCGATTTCTCGTAATATTGTTGCGCGCTCTGGAACTGCTGTGCCGCCATGTAGGCGTGAGCGATCTTTGCCAGGAGATCGGGATCATTTGGACGCTTTTCAAGGTCTGCCAGCAAGGGAGCGACCTGCTTGTCAGCCATGCGCTTCATGTCCGCGGCCGACGGCATTTGTGGAGCGGCGGTCGATGGGGATGCCGGCGCGGAAACAGCTCCGAGCGACGGTGAAGGACTGGCCACGGCCGGGGCATGTAGCAGATAACCGGCGGCAATGCCCAGCAAGAGGCAGATGATCGCCATCCCGTAAGCTTGAGCATTGTTCCAAAACTTCGGATCTTGGTCGCTCACTCGATAGTCTCCTTACGGCGCTGAAGAAAACCGGCAGTGATGGAGTTTACCCACAGACTGCCATAACGTCTTGTGCACGTCGAATGCCAAGCGACTTCCCGACTCCTCCCTTTTAAGTCCAAATTCCACAACACCTTACGATAGTCTGAAGCAGCAGGATGTAGCTCTCTTGGGCGATAACGCGGGGCTTCTGAGGTTCTCCCGCGGTTTATCGCGCAGGAATTTGGGGCTGGCGAAGATGCGCGGTTGGCAGGCGCACGGGCGAGTGTGATTGCAATCACACCCCTAAGACCCGGCATCACGCGAGAATGCGGGTGTCTGTGGATTGGGGAAAAGGAGATCAGTTATGGAAGGCAAGGAACCGGGTGCTGGCCAGTGGACGAGCACCCAGGCGTATGTGTTGTCGGTGATCTGCCTGCTGGTTGGGGTGGCAGTGGGATATCTGGTGCGAGGTTCGGCACCGGCGTCAGACAACGTTTCGGCGCAAGCTCCGGTGAGTGCTGGCGACTCGTCGCTGCCATCGAGTCCCGCAGCACAGCCGAGCGCCGAGCAGTTGCGGCAGGTGGCAGATACGCAAGCGCAGCCTCTGCTGAAGCAGCTCGAGGCGGAGCCGAAGAACGCGGCGTTGCTCTATCAGATCGGCAACTTATACTACGATGCGCAGCAGTATCCTGAGGCAGTGAAGTACTACGAGCAGTCGCTGAAAATTGATCCCAAGGCTACCGACGTTCGTACCGATATGGCGACGGCGTATCACCTGATGGGGCAACCCGACCGGGCGATCCAGGAGTACGATGCCGTACTCAAGATCGACGGGAAGCACGCGAACGCACTGTTCAATGAAGGCATGGTGAAGTGGCAGGACAAAATGGATTTGAACGGCGCCATCGCTTCGTGGAAACGGCTGCTCGAAGCGCATCCTGACTACGCGCAACGCGACAAGGTGGAGAAGTTGATTGCCCAGGCCGAGCAACATCTAACTGCACAGGCGGGGACGAAATAACTATGACTGCGGGCGTCGAGAAGGTCGACGCAAACGCCGCGACGCAGGCGGCGCAAGACGCTCCGCCGATGCGCCGACGATGGACTCTGCAGGTTGCCGCGGCTGTTTTCATCCCGGTTGTCGCTCTCGTGATATTTGAACTTGCCCTGCGGATTGCAGGTCTCGGCTTCAGCACCAGTCTGCTTGTTCCGTGCACCGTGAAGGGCACTCCTGCGTCGTGCTACAACCTGTTTTTCGCTACCCCCTACTTCCCGGCAGGGATGGTGCAGACTCCACGACTCTATAGCGTCCCGAAGACGAAGGCTCCGAATACCTATCGCATTTTCGTGCTGGGGGAGTCGGCGGCGATGGGCGACCCCGACAGCGCATATGGGTTCAGCCGGTATCTTGAGGTCATGCTGCGAGAGCGATTTCCCGCGATGAAGTTCGAGGTGGTGAATACCGGCAGCGTGGCCATCAATTCGCACGTCGTGCTGCGAATTGCCGAGGGATTGGCGGATCAGAAACCGGATTTATTCATCATCTATTCGGGGAACAATGAAGTCGTGGGGCCATACGGGCCAGGGACAATGCTCACCTCCGTTGGCATGAGCAAGTCGGCGGTCCGGGCGAGCACTTTCTTCCGATCCACCCGGATCGGGCAGTTGGTCACCAAACTAGGTACGAAGAAGCGCGAGTGGCACGGCATGGAGATGTTCCTCGATGAGCAAGTGCCGGCCAGTTCGCCATTGATGCCAAAAGCATACGCGAACTACGAAGAGAATCTGGGGGAGACGATCCGGATAGCGCAGGCGGTGGGCGCGAAAGTGATTGTTTCGACAGTGGCGACCAACCTGAAGGACTGTGCCCCGTTTGCGTCGCTGCATCGGAAGAATCTGAGCCCCAACGATCTGAACCGATGGTCAGCGCTGGTAAACAAGGGTGGCGAGTTCGATGTAGCGAATTCCCCGGCAGAGGCAATGAAGCAGTATCAGGCTGCCGCCGCGATCGACGATGAGTATGCCGAACTTGAGTTCCGTATGGCGCGTATCGCGGTGAAGTTAGGCGATTACAAAGTGGCCAGGGAACATTTTCTTCGCGCTCGCGATCTGGACACTTTGCGCTTTCGCGCTGACAGCCGGATCAATGAGATCAATCGCTCCGTGGCGGCTAGGTCAGGAGTAACCCTTGTCGATGCGGAGAAAGTTCTCTCGGACGCGGCTCCCAACGGAATTATTGGCACCGATCAGATCTATGAACACGTGCACATGACACCAGAAGGCAATTATCTGCTGGCTCGGGCGATGTTTGCCGAGATTGCGCCCAAGCTTGCGCAAGACAGTCAGGCCTTGGTCCCGCTGTCGGAGGCGGAGTGCGAGCGGCTGCTGGCGCTCACCGGGTTTGATCGGTGGCGGATTGCGAACGAGATGTTCGGGCGGCTGCAGAAAGCGCCCTTTACGAACCAGCTCAATCACTCCGAACAGTTGTTTCACTTTGCCTGGGGGGCTGAGCCACCCAGCGAAAATCCGAACGACACGGTGACGCAGTATCAGTGGGCGATCGCACGCAATCCAGAGGACCCGATGCTCCATCTGCGCTTTGGAAACTTCCTGTTTCCTTACAATCGCAATGCGACGGCGGAACAGATCGGGATGGCACAGCCTTGGGACGGGTATCCAATGTTTCTGCCGGATGGAACGCAGGTGCGATAAGATCCGCTAAAAGCAAGCCCAGCTTCGCCGGGCGGACAGCCAGGGCGGCTGTCTCTACATGCTGCGTCGCGGCTTCGACTCTGAAGTTGCTCTTGACGAAGGTAAGTCGCGACCAAAAGCGGCGATGCTCAGTATGCCGATGGCGATACTCCAGATCGCGAAAAAAAGCCAGCCGGCATCGGAGAAGAGAGAGTCATTCAACATCATTTCAAAATCCTCCGGGACGCGAGGCGGCCTGCGGGAAAACCGCCTCGCGTCGTGCGTGACAGACTCTTGGTCCCGTGGACCAGGAGCTTTCGCGGCAGTTACTCCTCGGGAGGAGCAGGAGCCTGCTTGTTCATCCGCTCTTGCATGCGGGCTTCGTGACTGGCTTCCATCTGTTTGAGCTGAGTCTTCTGGTCATCCCGAAGCAGCTGATAAAGCTGGTTGTGGATGCGAGTCTCCTCCACGGTAATAGCTGCCTGGACTTGCGCCTTTTGCGCTGCTAAGGCTGCTACCTTGGCTTGATCGAAAGTACCTTCAACGTATTGCCGGAGCTGCTGGTCGATCTGGTGCTCCTGTTGGTGCAGCGGCTCAATGGTCGGACGCTCCTTCTGCATAACGGACTTCATCTGCGTCTTCTGGTCGTCGGTAAGATTGAGCTTCGCGGCGAGAAAGGGCAAATGACCTGGCATGCCCATTCCCATGCCGTGGCCGTGCATCGGGGGAGGTGGGGGTGCGTCGTCTGCAGTCTGGGACTTGGCGATTACTGAACCCATCAGAACCGCCATGAAGGCGATCAGCAAGCGGAAACGAATTACTTTCATGGGATAACTCCTGTTGTCGTCCGGGTGAACGGTTTGTCCGTACAAAGATGGAAACACGAGTTGGGCAAGAAAAGCGGTAAAAAGTCGGTCAACCGGAGTAAAGTTTTGTAATGGGGTAGGGAGTGGGAAGGGTCGGTTGGGCCGTTCACCCGTTTTTCGGAGGGCGTGGTCGAGAGCACTCCCTGAAGCGCTTCGAGCGCGCGGTTGACAATTCTTTACCACTAAAACTGGGATCGCAGGTGCAAAATCAAAAGAGCAATGGATCGCATTCTCGTTATTGATGATGACGTTGAGCTTTGTCATCTGGTTGGGGAGTATTTGCGCGCTGAAGGCTTCACGACCGAGTGTGTGCACGACGGCGAAACCGGATTGAAGAAAGCGATGGCGGGGGAGTATTTGCTGGTTGTGCTCGACGTGATGTTGCCGGGCATCAACGGATTCGAAGTGCTACGGAGAGTCCGCGCGACGTCGCGACTGCCGGTGCTGCTTCTCACTGCGCGCGGCGAAGACGTGGACCGGATTGTTGGGCTCGAGATTGGAGCGGATGATTACCTGCCGAAGCCGTTTAATCCGCGTGAACTGGTGGCACGCATTCGGGCGGTGCTCCGCAGAACGCACGGTGACGCGGGCGCTCCTGCGGCGCCGGAAACGGTGTCAGTCGGCGACGTAGAACTGGATCCGGCAACCCGAACGGTTCGCCTCGAGGGCAAGCCGGTCGACCTGACTTCGGTGGAGTTCAACTTGCTCGAGGTGCTGTTACGCGAGGCCGGGCGTGTCGTACCGCGTGAACGCCTGGTCAACGCGGTATTGAGCCGCAAGTTCTCGCCATTTGACCGGAGTATTGATATGCACGTCAGCAAGGTTCGCAAGAAATTGGGAGACACCGATAATGACGAGCACATCAAAACGGTGCGTGGGGTTGGGTATATCTTCGCCAGGCCGCGGGAGAAGACAAAAGTCTAGACGAGAGGTTTGAAGGAGTGCGAAGCCCTCTGTTCGAGACTCTGACTCCTCGCAAATGCGGCTGGAAGCCCCTTAGGTTTTGCTTGGAGCCAAGGCTCAAAACAGTCGTTCGAGTTTAGATCGTTCGAAATTTCGATACTGCCAATGAAGAGTCTCTTTTTAAGAATCTTTATTTCGTTTTGGGTAGCCCAGGCATTGTTTGTGGTGCTAGCGATTGTCGTAACGATTGCGCTACGCCCTCGCACTTCTACCTGGGAAGCTTTGCGGACCACTATATTGAATGACTCCGTGAGTGCGTATGAAGAAGGTGGGCAGCAGGGCCTGCGCGATTACTTCGAAAGTCTTGACCACAGCCAGCACGTGCGCGCCTATCTCTTTGATGAACACGGGGGCGAGCTCTCAGGTCGCCCGGCCCCGGACTGGGCTATGCGTGTGGCCGCAGGCGGGCCACGCATCCCGCACGATGGTTTCGCTTTCCCCGCCCCGCCGCTGCAGCGCGATTCCCGGGCTTCCTCGGATGGCAAGCATCGCTACACGCTCGTACTTGGACTGCCGCCGGGACCGCGGGTGTTCTTTGGACCGCGGGGCTTGCCGGTTCCGGGATTGATCATCGCCATCATCTCGTCCGGGATCGTCTGTTATCTGCTGTCGTGGTACATGACGAAGCCAATTGTGCGGTTGCGTACGGCGACACGTCAGTTGGCAGCCGGGAATCTAAGCACCCGGACAGGCGCACCTGCGACGCGCAGCGACGAAGTCTCCGGTCTGATGCGCGATTTCGACGCCATGGCGGAGCGTATTGAAACGCTGCTGAAGGCGCAATCGCGGCTGCTCAATGACATCTCGCATGAACTGCGTTCGCCGCTGGCGCGGCTCAACGTGGCTTTGGGGCTGGCCCGCCAGCGGGCCGGCGTGGAAAGCGCGGACATGTTGGACCGAATCGAACTCGAGGCCAGCCGGCTGAACGAGTTGATCGGGAGAATCCTGACTCTGGCTCGACTGGAAGACGGCGAGCAGATCGTGCCGCAGACACCAGTCGCGCTCGATGAGATTGTGCTGAGCGTGACGGAAGATGCCGAGTTTGAAGCGCAGGCGCGCCATTGTCATGTGCATACCTCAATTCCCGAGGGTGATTGGCAGGTGCGTGGTAATGCATCGTTGCTGCACAGCGCAGCCGAGAACGTGGTCCGGAATGCCATCCGCTATACGCAGGAGGGAACGTCCGTCGACGTGGAACTCATCAGCGAAGAAAAAGCTGGCGGACAGGAAGCGGTATTGCGTGTGAGCGACTCAGGTCCGGGGGTTCCTCCGGAGGCGCTGTCGAAGTTGTTTGAACCCTTTTATCGCCTTGATGACGCCCGAGGGCGACAGACAGGCGGCGTCGGACTCGGCTTGGCAATCACGGAGCGGGCTGTGCGCTTCCACGGGGGTAAGGTCAGTGCTGCGAACCGGGAAGGAACCGGGTTGGTGGTTGAGATTCGATTGCCCCTGATCGCGGGAGGAGCGCTAACTCAAACGCCGAGTGAAGCGGTGCCGGTGGTCGAGGGAGCGTAAAAGCGTCGGCAAAAGGAACAGGTCCTCCGCGGCAAAGAACGTCGCTCAGAACGACAAAAGCATTTGGGTTTGCGGCAGCTTGCGGCCATGCAGGCAACTCCATGCGGCTGCTTAAGGTTCCAACCAAGGGGCGGGGAGATTGCTCTTCCTGCGCTTTCCTGATACACAAATAGGTTGAGATTTCCCGCATTTCAGACTACAGCAACCCGGACGGCGGGTACCGGGCGCGTCTGCTCGCGCAAAGCTCACCTCAAAATGGAGACGATGGAGAGAATGTCGAAACGATTTTGGCTGCTCGGGTTCGTGGGTCTTATTTTTGCCGGACTGCTCGTGGCGTGCGGAAGCAGCTACAACTCGTCGTCGAATGGATTGGTTCTGGTGGGCAGCCAAGGCTCGTCGGTCATCCAGACGTTCAGCCTCAATCTGAACAGCGGGCATGTGTCGTCTCTCGCAAACTCGACCAACGACACGAGCAATCAGACTTGCATTCTGAATGGCTCGCCCGCCTCCATGGTGGCGAATCCCGCGGGAACGTATGCCTACGTGATTTTCAACGCAAGCAGCGTGTGCCAAAATGCCTCTCAACCGGGAATTGCGGTTTTCCAGATCAAATCTGACGGGTCGACGGCACAGATCGGGAATCTGACACCTGACCCTAATCCGATTTCTTTGGCGATGGATCCGACAGGTAAGTTTCTATTTGTGGCCGAGGGCACAAACTCCTGGGGCCAGTCGCCAGCCCCAACCGCCTGCCCCCAGACCAGCGCTCAATACGGAGTATGTGTTTACTCGATTGGAAGCGACGGCACGCTCACTGGGGTTCAGGGAACATTCAACTTCGTGAACGGGCAAGGATTTCGCACGCCCAACATCGTGGCCGTAGCGCCCACGCCAACGGTTTTCCCCGGAACTGGCATTAACGGAGTGCAGAATGCGGTGTGCACGGTTGGAAACACTCCCCCGACCTCTGAATTTCTCTATGCGGTAGACGCAGACAATTATGTTGTCTGGGAGTTCTCCGTGGACACTTCTACCGGCGCTTTGGGCAACCCGAACCCAACAGGTGTACCTTGGTTCAGCACAGATGCGGTTCCGGCAGGAGTCGCCGTCGATCCGTGTGCTCGGTTCGCGTATGTGAGCGGGAACCTGCACAATAAGATCAACGCCTACACGATCTGTACGGTAGTGACCCAGAGCCCTCCCTGTCCGAATGCTAATGGAAGCCTGGTTCCAGTTGCGGAGTCGCCCATTGCGGTAACCGGCAGTGCCAACGGTTTGGGGCCCATTGTCGTCGATCCTTACGGCAACAATGTGTACGTGGTGGGAACACTCTCAAATACTGTCTCCGGATTCAAGATAAGTCCGGTTTCGGGGAATTTGACCGCCCTGACCCCAGCCACCGTGGCGACCGGAACCCAGCCGAAATCGATTGCCATTCGTAGGGATGACAACTGGATGTTCGTGACGAATTACGGGTCGGCGTCGGTGTCGCAGTATCAAGTTACGCCGGCGACCGGTGCACTTACGACGGCGACCCCCATCACTACCGACAACTATCCGTTTGGGGTCGCGGTGAAGTAGCCGTCAATGCCCACGGACCGCCGAGGCGGCTGTCCCTATGTGGGTACTTTCAGAATCAAATAGCCGCCCACCAGAACAAAAATCAGGTCGGGAGCCCACGCCGCCAAGGCGGCGGGGAGCAGGCTCTGATTTCCCATGGCCTCAAAAAATCGCGTGACAACGATATAAAACACCACCACACCGATGCCAATCGCTACTCCGGTAATGGCGCCCCGTTTCCCCGTCGACAGCGAGAACGGAATCGCAAGGATGGCCACGATGAGCGTGATCAGCGGATATGAAAGTTTCTCGTGCAACTGCATTCTGAGACGAACGACGTCAAATCCGCTCTGCTGCAAATCGCGAATGTAACTATGCAACTCGCTGTAGTTCATCTCGTTGTATTGCTTCACTTCTTTCTTGAAGTAATTCGGAGTCTCTTGCAGAGCGGGGAATGTGGACACGTCGAAGGGCCGATAGTTCACGATTGCGGAGACGTTGAGAACACGCTCCCAACCTTGTTCGTACACCCATTTATTGAGGTTGTCGGCCCAATGGGCACGATCGGCATGGATGCGGCGCGTGATGGTGAAGGTCGCTTTGTCGAGCTGGAAGACGCTGATGTTTCCGAACTGATCGCGATCTGGATCGAAGAATTGGTAGTAGTAGATGTCGTTGTTCTGGCCGAAGATCCATTTGCGGTCAGGGCGTAAATAGGTTTGCGGAGGTCGTCCCTTGATCTGGTTGTGCAGAGCTTCCTGACGCTTGTTCGTGTGAGGCAGATAGAGTTGGTCGGCGACGAACAGCGCTCCCGCCAGCACTGCGGCTGCCGCGATAACCGGTGTGACGATCCGGTAGATGCTGGTCCCCGTGGCCTTGATGGCGGTGATTTCGTTCGACCGTTCCATCAATCCGAAGGTGACCAGGACGGCAAGAAGCATGACAAGCGGCGCGACGTTGTACAGCAAATAGGGCGTGACAGTAAGCAGGTATTCTGCGACTACAAGCGCTGGGACTTTGTTTCGCAGGATGTCTCCCAGCAACTCGAAGAGGGTGAACACAAGTAGCAGGACGATGAACGTCGACAGGATCATCCCGAGATACACGAAGAAGTCACGCAGGACATAGTCATCCAGCAGCGTCGGAAACCTGGCGCTGAAGACGCGGCGGCGAGTAGAGGCGCGTTCGAAGGCGTTTTCGCGACGGCTGCGGCCGAAGCCATTCACACGGGCGGGTTCTTTGGGCTTAACCAATCGAAGGGATGCCAGTTCGAAAGGCCGCCTCTCCGCCTGAAGAAGCAGAAACGCCGCCAAGCCGAGGAAGACAATGTCGGCCAGCCACGCGCCGAGCCAGGGTGCGATCCGGCCTTGCCGTGCCAATGAGACCCCGATCAAGGAAACGAAGTAGTAGGCGAACACCAGCAGGATCGTCAGTACGAATCCGCCCGACTTGCCGCTTTTCTTGGAAGAGAGTCCCAGAGGGATTCCTACTAAAGCCAATACAAAACAGGCGGTTGGCAGAGCGAAGCGACGATGAAGCTCAATCGAATACCAGCGGGCTGAGGCCACATCTGAGCTGAGAGCTTTCTGGCGCAGCGTGCCGGTGTCCATTTCTCCGGCAGGCTGAGACTCGTCCGCCTTGTTTTCCGTCGACGGGAGTTCGATCGGAATATCGGTTTGCTCGAAGGTCGAGATTTGATAGTGGTCGGGATCCTTGGGGTCAGTCTCATGCTCCGATCCGTCGACCAGGTGAACGTGCAGGCGGTCGGGACCCTCGCTGATCACGATGCCCTCTTTGGCAAGGGTGATTCGCGGGTTGGCGGCATCGCTAAGGTCGGCCATCAAGACGCCCTTCCAAACCGCTGCGCCTTGGGCATTCTTGACGTCCTGCACGTAGACCACTTTCTTGGGGAATCCCTCATAGAAAACGCGCGGCTGGATTTCGAACGAGACTTGCGAGCCCTTCAACCGGTCTTCCAGCCGGCCCAGGGCGGCCTGAGCGCGGGGGGCGACATACACTCCGTTGACCATCGCGAGGAACCAGGCCCCAAGTACGAAGGCCGCGAGCATGCGAAGAAAACTCCAGATGCCGATTCCGCTCGCCCGCATGGCGGTGATCTCGCTATCGGCAGCGAGCCGGCTGAGGCCGATGAGAATTCCCACCAAGACGCTCATCGGTAAGGTGTAGGTAAGGGCCAGCGGAATCGTGAAGGAAAAGATTTCGAGGACACTGGGCAGCGGCGCGCTGGCGCGGACTACCAGTTCGAGGATGTGTCCCAGGTCGCGCGTGAAAAGTACGAAGGTGAAGATGGCAACGCCAATCAGCGCGTGCGCCGTGACTTCGTTGAGGACATATCGGGTGAGGATCCGCATGCCGAGACCCGTTAAGGCGAGGATAGCATGGGAAGCTTGGGCGATGAGATGCGGACCAAGGTACGGCGCGGCAGAAGGGCCCAGGATCGAGACCCATTTTCGGGGCCGCTCGGCTTTGCCTTCGCGAGACAGCCGAGGCGGCTGCCCCTATGTGATTTCCGTTCAGGCTGCCTTGAAGAACAGCGCCGCCAGCGGCGGGAGCGTCAACTTCAACGAGAACTGCCGACCGTGCATGGGGATTTCGTCGGCATGGACTCCTCCCAGATTGCCCAGGCCGCTGCCCGCATATTCTCGTGCATCGCTGTTCAGCACCTCTCGCCAGTAGCCGCCGTGCGGCACGCCCACACGATAACCCGTCCGAGGCACAGGCGTGAAATTGCAGACAACCAGAACCGTGTCCCGGGGGTTCTCGCTCTTGCGCAGTAGAGAGACGGTGCTGGTCAGGTTATCGTTCGCGTCTACCCATTCGAATCCGGCAGGACTGTTATCAAACACATGCATAGCCGGTTCATTGCGATAGAAGCGATTGAGTTGCTCCATCCAGGCTTGCACGCCCCGGTGAATCTGATATTGCAGGACGTGCCATTCGAGGCTGGAATCGTGAGCCCACTCGCGGACCTGGCCGAACTCTCCACCCATGAAAAGCAGTTTCTTGCCCGCTTGTGCGTACATGTAAGCGAAGAGCAGACGCAAGTTGGCGAATTTCTGCCATTCATCACCGGGCATCTTGCCGATCAGCGAGCCCTTGCCGTGCACAACTTCATCATGCGAGAGGGGCAGCACAAAATTTTCGTGCCAGGAGTAGAGCATGCGGAACGTCAGCAGGTTGTGATGGTACTTGCGGTGAATCGGATCGTTCTGGAAGTACTTGAGCGTGTCGTGCATCCAGCCCATATCCCACTTTTCTCCGAAGCCGAGTCCGCCAACGTAGACTGGTTTTGAAACCATAGGCCAGGAGGTGGATTCTTCCGCGATCGTTTGGGTATCAGGATGCTCCTTGTACGCTTCTTGATTAAAGCGCCGCAGGAAGTCGATAGCCTCGAGATTTTCGCGACCGCCGAACTTGTTTGGAATCCACTCGTGTTGTTTGCGGGAGTAGTCGAGATAGAGCATGGAAGCGACGGCATCCACGCGCAGGCCGTCCACGTGGTACTTGTCTAACCAGAACATCGCGCTCGACATCAGGAAACTGCGGACTTCGGCCCGGCCGTAGTTGAAAATGTGTGTTTTCCAGTCCGGATGGAATCCCTGGCGCGAGTCAGCGTGCTCGTAAAGATGGGTGCCGTCGAAGTAGGCCAAGCCGTGGCTGTCAGAAGGAAAGTGCGATGGGACCCAGTCGAGGATTACACCGATGCCGTGCTGGTGCAGGTAGTCAATCAGGTACATGAAATCTTGCGGAGTGCCGTAACGAGAAGTAGGCGCGAAGTATCCCGTGGTTTGGTATCCCCATGAACCGTAAAAGGGATGCTCCATCACCGGCAGGAATTCGACGTGGGTGAAGCCCATCTGGCCGACATACTGGGCAAGACGGGGCGCCATTTCGCGGTAGGCGAGCGGGCGATTGTGTTCTTCCGGGACACGCATCCACGAGCCGATGTGGACTTCGTAAATGGCCTGTGGCGCACGAAGAGAGTTGCGCTCGGCGCGCTTCTGCATCCACTCGCTGTCGTTCCATTGATAGTTCAAGTCCCAGATCACCGACGCCGTGCGTGGTGGTTTTTCGTGCAACAGCCCAATGGGATCGGCTTTATCCACGCGGTATCCGTGCCGATTCGACTCGATGTGGAATTTGTAGAGATTGCCTTGGCTGGCGCCGGGAGCAAAACCTTCCCAGATGCCCGACGAACCCCGCGATTCCAGACGGTGGGTTCTGGGATCCCACCCGTTGAAACTTCCAACCACGGAAACCGAACGGGCATTTGGCGCCCACACACTAAAGATGGCTCCCGGATGACCTTCGTGGGTGAAAAGATGGGCGCCCATCTTGTCGTAGATCCGATAATGGCTGCCCTCGTTGAAGAGGTAGAGATCGTTCTCGGTCAGAAGGTGCGGGGCGGTAGCAACGGTTTCTGGGCTCATGGAAGTATCAGGGGTTTAGTTTACCGGACCGGCACGTGGTCTGAAACTCGGTGTTCTCTGTAGGCCGGAGCAGGATTGCAGAGGGAAACAAGAGCCTTGCTGAAGTGGCGACCGCCCAGAGCGGGCTGAAGCCGCGTGCTAGACTGACGTTTTCCGATCATGCCCGTTCTGCGCGTCATTCTTCTGTGGCATCAGCACCAGCCTTTCTATAAAGATCTGGTCACCGGCGAATATCGGTTGCCCTGGGTGCGACTGCACGCACTGAAAGACTACTACGGCATGGTGAAGCTGCTGGATGAATTTCCGAATGTTCATCAGAATTTCAATCTGGTGCCATCGTTGATGGTGCAGATCCAGGATTACGTAGCCGGGACGGCACAGGATCCGTTTCTGGAAGTGGCGGCGAAACCTACGAAGGACTTAACTGTCGAAGAGCGCAGGTTTGCGCTGCAGTACTTGTTTCAAGCCAATCCCCAGAACGTGATCGGACGCTATCCGCGATACCGCGAATTGTGGGAGCGTTTTCGGGAACACGGGGATCATCCGGAACGCGCCGAGCGTTACTTCCAGGCGCAGGACTTCACTGACCTGCAAGTGCTTTCCCAGATTGCCTGGTTTGACGAGTTCTTCCTCGAAGAGAAAGATGTTGCCGCGCTGGTGAAAAAAGGCCACAACTACTCGCTTGAAGACCAGAAGTTTGTGATCGCACGCGAGAGGGAATTGCTGGGACGCGTTCTTCCGGCACATGCAGCCGCTGCCAAGAAAGGCTCGATCGAAATCTCCGCAACGCCGTTTTATCATCCCATCCTCCCCCTGGTAAGCGACACGAACGCCGGGGCGATCTCCTCGCCCGGTTTGCCGTTGCCACAAAACCGATTTCGTCACCCCGAAGATGCGCGCGAGCAGCTTCGACGCGGGCTCGATCTGCACGAGAACGTATTCGGCGTGCGGCCAAAAGGAATCTGGCCGTCGGAAGGCAGCGTGTCTGAGGAAGTGTTGGCGATTGCGCACAATCTCGGCGTGCAATGGATGGCCACCGATGAGGGAGTCCTGGGCCGCAGCACCGGCGTTTTTTTTGCACGAGACGGAAACGGCAGGCTTCCGGGGGACCTCGCCGAGAGACTCTACAACATCCATCATTACGAAAGCGGTTCGACGCGAATGCACATGGTGTTTCGCGATCACACGATTTCCGACCTCATCGGATTTGTGTATTCCGGCATGCCACCTGAGGATGCCGCACGACACTTACTTGGAAACATCAAAGATGCGGCTCGCCCAGTGCTGGAGAAGGGGCGCGATGCCCTGGTGCCGATCATCCTCGATGGCGAGAATGCGTGGGAATACTACCCGAAGTCGGGGCGCGAATTTTTGCGCCGGTTCTATGAAGCGCTGCAGCGCGAGCCGGGGCTCGAGGCGGTGACGATATCCGAGGCAATCGCCCGCCACAAAGACTTCGGCAAAATGACCTCGCTGACCCCGGGTTCATGGATCAATGCAAATTTCAATGTGTGGATTGGGGCGCCGGAAGACAATCGCGCGTGGGACTACTTGTATCATGCGCGTGAGTACTATGCCCAGAACGCAGCGCGGGCTACAGAAGCGCAACGCAATCTGGCATTTGACGAACTTCTTATTGCCGAGGGCAGCGACTGGAACTGGTGGTATGGGCCGGAGCATCATTCGGCCAACGATCGCGACTTCGATGAACTCTACCGCAAGCATCTTTCCAATGTGTATCAGGCGCTGGGCGCATCCCCGCCGGATTACCTGGCGCAGCCGATCACTGGTCTCGAAGTGCGGCCCTCGTTTATTCCGCAGACAGCGTATATCCATCCACGGGTGACCGGCGACAAAGTGCGCTACTTCGAGTGGATGGGCGCCGCTGTCTATACAGCGGATCATCGCGCCGGGGCTATGCATGGCAAGCAGTTTCTGCTGGATTCGGTATATGCCGGCATTGATGCGACCTTCCTTTACGGACGTCTGGATTTTGCTGGGAAAGTCCCGATTGCGGACTTTGAGGTGGTGGTCAACCTGGAGTCATGGGCGGCAGGCGAGCCACGGCCGCGGCGCACACTGCGAGTGGATGCCTCTGCGAGCGGGGGTAGGATGCATGAATGGAGAGTCGAGAACGGAGCAGCGGAGCATCTGCTCGCATCGTCCGCGCAGCCCAATGAGCACGTGAAGGTCGTCCTGATGCGGAATTTCGAATTCAAGGTACCGCTGAACTGGCTGCTGGCAGTTCCTTCCACCGGTTCGGAGAAGAGGGCCGAGAAGAAATCCGCTGTGCCGGTAGCGCCGACCAGCAAAGTGCGGCTGCGATTCAGTCTGTGGCAAAACAGGTTGCCGGTGGACTCATTGCCCTTGGAAGGATGGATTGAATTGCAGATGGTCAGTGAGGGGGAATTGCTGTTCGGAGCTTGATGGCGAAAGCTGAAAAGGGGAAACGCCGAGCGATTGACCGCTCGGCGTTTCCCGGCAAATCCGGAGACGAGTTATTTGCTGCCGCCACTTGGTGAAACAGCGCTCGCCGTCGGAGTTGGTGCCGGCGAGTTCGTCATTGTCATGGGACGATTCAGTTCCAGAGTGAGTTCGGTTCCGGCAGGTAAGGCGGCGGAACGGCGCTTGACTAGCCAATGTCCTGTGGTCGCGCCGGCGCCGATCGCCCCGCCGACGACCATGCCCACAGGCCCGCCGACGAGGCCGCCAACCAGCATGCCACCAGCTGTGCCGGCGCCCTGCTCGATAGTGTCGCGGCGATTGTGGCCTGATCCTTTGAACTGGCCTTCCCGGTTTACGTCGGTGTCCTTTACGCTCGTGTCCGTCAGCGTGGCGTCGAGATAGTAACGCTCGCCGGTGGGAAGGACCACGGCTTCCGGAAGGATACTGATCGTGGGTTTGCCCGAGATTCGGCGTGGTTCGCTTACTTTGGTGATTCGGCCTTCGACAGTCGCCCCGACGGGAATGACGGTTTGACCATTCACTACCACCGGCTGCGTGATGCTGCCGCGGAATGGATCGCCGACTTTGTTGCTAAAGGTGGCGAGGGTCGTGTCGAGGCGAACCATCAATGCGGTTCCCGCGGGCACTGGTGCGGGTGTTTGGGCCGCTAGCACGGTTGCCAGCAGCGAGCAGGGCAAGAGCATCCACGATTTCATGGGGATACCTCCAAATCGAAGCTTCCTCTGACTCTAGACCAGGTGGCTGGAAGGCGACAAGCTGCATACAGTACCAGGGGAATCAGCAGAGATAAGAGGTTCTGACAGTGGCCGAGTGGTAGGGCTCCGAAATGGAATTTGGTTGCGGAAAGGTGTGCTCCAGTCACATTTCGGTGATGTCCATCCGATATAATCGTGAGTTTCACCGACAGGATGGAACGGGTCTATGCCGGCTCCGGACTCGCTAACCGGGCGCCGACCATTCAACAGCAATCATCCGCGCCGGGTCCAAATCCGGCGGCATTACGGAAATCATAAAGAGGAAAGAGAAAACTTCTATGTCAAATATTGCAGGCATTCATGCGCGAGAAGTACTGGATTCACGCGGTAACCCCACCGTGGAAGCCGAGGTTTTTCTGGCGGACGGATCCATGGGAAGAGCCATCGTCCCGAGCGGCGCTTCAACGGGTGAGCACGAAGCCGTTGAGTTACGGGATGGCGACACGAACCGCTTCCTGGGCAAGGGTGTCCTGAAGGCAGTCGAAAATGTGAATGGAGAGATCGCCGAAGCGCTGGCGAACTGGGACGGATTCGATCAGCGTGGCCTGGATGCCCGAATGATTGAGCTGGACGGGACAGAGAATAAGGGACGCTTGGGGGCCAATGCGATTTTGGCCGTTTCCATGGCAGCGGCTCGGGCGTCGGCGCTGAGCCTCGATATTCCTCTATATCGTTATCTCGGCGGTGCTGGAGCGAATACGTTACCGACTCCGATGATGAACATCCTGAACGGCGGAGCGCATGCCGACAATAACGTCGATTTCCAGGAATTCATGGTGATGCCGGTCGGGGCACCCACGTTCTCGGAAGCGCTGCGTTGGGGCGTGGAAGTCTTCCATACTCTGAAAGGCGTCCTGAAGAAACGTGGCTACAACACAGCCGTGGGTGATGAGGGTGGGTTTGCGCCGTCCGTCAAATCCAACGTTGAGGCCATCGAAGTTGTGCTGGAAGCTATCAACAAAGCCGGATACAAGCCCGGCGAAGAGATCGCAATCGCGCTCGATCCGGCGGCGAGCGAGTTCTATCAGGATGGGAAGTACGTATTCAAGAAATCAGATAAATCGACCAAGTCGTCGGATGAGATGGTGCAATGGTGGGCGAAGTGGGCCAAAGATTATCCGATTGTCTCCATCGAAGATGGGCTGGCGGAGAACGATTGGGAGGGATGGCGGAATCTGACGAAGGAACTGGGCGGGAAAATCCAGTTGGTCGGCGACGATATTTTCGTGACCAACATCCAGTTCCTGCAGGAGGGGATCGACAAGGAAGTGGCCAACTCGATCCTGGTGAAGGTCAATCAGATCGGAACCGTGAGCGAGACGCTCGACGCCATCGACTTGGCGCGGCGAAATGGATATACCTCGGTGATTTCGCATCGCTCCGGTGAGACTGAGGACACGTTCATTGCTGATCTGGCAGTGGCCACCGGAGCCGGGCAGATCAAGACCGGATCGGCATCGCGTACCGATCGCATTGCCAAGTACAACCAGTTGCTACGGATTGAGCAGGAACTGGGCGGAACGGCACGGTTCCTGGGGCTGGCGGCACTCAACTACAAGGGTTAGCAAGATCCAAACAGCATGGAGGGTGCGATGCGAAAACTGATTGGGACCGTGGTCGCTGTCTGCTTTTTTTCCGCTCTCGGAATCGCCCAGACGAAGGACGCGGCCGCAGCACCCTCCAAGGAAGAAGTACTGAAGTTCATGGACGTTCTCCACATTAAGTCGCAGCTGACCCAGTACTTTGAGGGCGTGGCGAAACAAGCGAAATTGGGTGCCCAGGCGGGATTCAGGGAGAAGATTCCGAACCCCACTCCAGAGCAGCTCGCCGAAGTCGACAAATTTGCGAACGACATGTTCAAAAACATGCCGGTCGACGAGATGATCGACGCGATGATTCCGATCTACCAGAAACACCTAAGTAAGGAAGACCTGGACGGGATTCTTGCCTTCTATTCGTCTCCTGTCGGACAGAAGCTGCAACGCGAGCAGCCCGCCATGACCCAGGAAAGCATGCAGGTTGGCGGCGAAATCGGGCGCCGTCGCATCGGCGCGATGATGCAGCAGATGGATGACTTTATTGCGAAGATGGCTCAGTCGGCACAGCCAGCGCCGAAGCCGTGAATCTCTACTTCATAGTCAGTACAGGGAGATGCTCCAACAGTGAACCGTCCTAAACCACTCATATTGATCATTCTTGACGGCTGGGGGTATCGAGCCGAAACCAAAGCCAACGCGATCGCTCTCGCCCGCAAGCCGACGTATGACCGCTTGTTGCGGGAGTATCCCAATACATTGATTCACACCAGCGGGCCGTATGTTGGATTGCCTGAAGGCCAGATGGGCAACAGCGAAGTTGGCCACCTGAACATCGGGGCCGGCCGTATTGTGCACATGGACATCACGCGCATCGACCTGATGATCCAGAATGGCGAACTCTTTAAGCATCCTGTATTGCTGGAAGCCATGAAGCACGCTCGTAGCGGTGAACGGCGCCTGCATTTATTCGGGCTGGTTTCTGATGGTGGCGTGCATTCCCAGCAGGCGCATCTCTACGCGCTGCTGAAGATGGCGAAGCAGAACGGGCTCGAACGCGTCTTTGTCCACGCGTTCATGGACGGGCGGGATACGCTGCCGACCAACGGCGCCGGTTATCTCGAGCAATTACAGCAGAAAATGCGCGAGTACAACTGCGGCAAAATCGCGACCGTGAATGGCCGCTACTATGCAATGGACCGCGACCGGCGCTGGGAGCGCATTGCGAAAGCCTACAACACGATGGTATTTGCAGATGCTGAAGGCGGGAAGCAGACAGATCCGGTGCAGGGAATGAAGGAGTCGTACAACAAAGGGGTCACAGATGAGTTCGTGGTTCCGTTTGTCTGCACCGACAGCCGCGGACATGCGATCGCCAAGATCCACGAGGAAGATTCCTGCATCTGCTTCAACTTCCGCGCGGACCGCGTTCGGCAGATTACGCGGGCGCTTACGCGCAACAGTGGACTTAATGAAAAAGGCGGTAGTGACCTGCCTGGAGCGGCCGATCTCGATGCAACGATTCCGCGCGACCGCGTTCCGAAGAACCTGGACTATGTCTGCATGACGCAATACGACAAGAACTTCAGCCTGCCGGTCGTGATTCCACCGGAGTCGATGGCCAACATTCTGGCCAACGTAATGGGCGGCCTGAGTATGCGGAATCTTCGCGTGGCCGAGACGGAGAAGTACGCGCACGTGACGTATTTCTTTAACGGTGGAGTCGAACAGCCGTTTCCCGGCGAGGATCGGATTCTGGTTCCATCACCCAAGGTGGCGACCTATGATCTCAAACCCGAGATGAGTGCTTCGGGGATCGCCGACGCGGTGGTCAAGGCCACTGAGGACGGCACATTCGATGTGATGATCGTGAACTTTGCCAACGCCGACATGGTGGGTCACTCGGGAAAAATCGAGCCCACCGTGAAGGCTGTTGAAACCGTGGATGCTTGCCTCGGCCGCATTGAGTCCGCGGTTCGTGCGAAAGGCGGGGCAATGCTGATCACGGCCGATCACGGAAACGCCGAGTTGATGATCGATCCCGAGACGGGTGGACCACATACGGCGCACACCACCAATCCGGTGCCTTTCATCGTGGTCGCGGAAAACGCGAAGCAGTTCACATTGAAGCCGAATGGATCATTGCGGGATATTTCGCCCACCCTGCTTGGGATCCTCGGCGCCAATGAACCGAAGGAGATGACTGGGGCCGACCTGCGGGTGTTTGCCAAGTCCACTCGCTAAGGGGGAGCTGTCCAAAGCCTTGTGTAGGGGCGGACGCCTCGTCCGCCCCGCAAGCCTGAGTGTAGCGAAGGGGCGCTTCACGAGCCCACGGGTCATCGGGGACGCAGGAACATATCAAGCGCGTTCATTGCGACGTGCGCGCGACCCCAGACGAAAGCTTCCGGGACTACACAATCACAGCGTACGCAGTCCTAGTTCGACATCAAGGCCGGAGCTGTGGCCAGCAGTCCGGCAACCAGTTCCAGGTCGTGCAAATCTTCGCGGCTGAAATCTTGTGCGAATTTCGGATCCAACCCCTTGCGTGAAATCTGGATCACGCCCACCACGGCGGAATCACGATCCATCACAGGCACCGACATTAGCTTCTGAATGGGGGCCGGCGCAGCAGCCTCGTCATTGTTTTCGGGCTTGATCGTCTCGAAGATGCTGGCATGTTTCACACGCGCGAAATTATTAAAGATTTCCGCCTTCTTGCTCAGAGCCGTATGCGCCGCAACCGCCTTGCTGGAGAGTGGAATGGCGCCGGTAGTACGCAGGTATTCTGGAAAAATGAAACGCAGCAGTCCGCCTTCGAGGCGCAACAAGGCAACTTCGGTGTATTGCACACGAAAGATCTTCGCCAGGACCATGCATAGGTCAAGCGCCGTCACTCCCTGGCCCAATACAGATCCAAGGGGAAGCAGATGTTCGGGAAGAACGATTTCTTCCATCATCGCCTGATCGTTATTTTGGGTCATAAATGTTCCGTACGCCCCACGAGGGGCCAAACACAGACTCTATCGCATTTTCGACGCCATTAGGCACTACCCAAAGTAATGGCTGTAGAACGTATAAGTGCTGTATTTCTAATCGCAATCTGGGACGACAGGGGCCGCGGGGGTAACCTGGCGTCGCGTCTTACCCGACGCAAACAAGCATTCGGCTGACACTTTTTGTCATATCAGGACGCCATCCTGCACCGCGCAGCCAAAAGTCGTTTACACTTCCAGCCATGAATAATCCGATGCAACCGAACGTGAAGTTAACGAATGATTCTTCCTACCGTGAAAATTATGCGAACAGCGTGCAGATGCGCGTGAACATCTGGGATTTCTTTTTGGTCTTTGGCACATTGCAGCAGCAAACCGAGACGCAGGTAGAGATCCGGAATTTCCAGGGGATTTATGTGAGCCCGCAACAGGCCAAGGCGCTTCTCGGTTTGTTACAACAGAACGTTTCCAGCTATGAAAGTGCGTTCGGAGAGATCAAGCTGGATCCGAGAATGGCGCCTCCCGGGCCTGTGCACTAAGCGGGCTTCAGGACCGGCGTTCAGCCGCTGTAGGCGTTGGGTCCACTGGTCCAGATCTTTTCGAGTTGGGCAATAGTTAACTTCCTCATGCGCTCAAACCCTCAGCCTGCCTTGGTGTTTGCCGGCATCTTTGTAGTCTTTTTCCTGCTGCACGCGCCGTTGCTCCACCTGCCATATTTCTGGGACGAGGCGGGCTACTACATTCCTGCTGCCCGGGATCTGTTTCTCAGCGGGACTCTGATTCCTCACACTACGGTTTCGAATGCGCATCCGCCGCTGGTGATGGCATGGATCGCGCTGTGGTGGCATTGCTTTGGCTACGCTCCCGCGGTGGCGCGCTCGGCGATGATTGTGATCGCGTCCTTCTCTTTGTGGGGAGTCTTTCGGTTGGCCGAGAAGGTAGCGAACACATCGGTTGCGGTTGGCGCAACCGTGTGTACCGGTCTATATCCTGTGTTTTTTGCGCAGAGTTCCCTGGCGCAGGTCGACCTGGCGGCAGCCGGGCTTACGATGTGGGGGCTTGTTGCTCACATTGAGCGGCGCCGGTCTGCAACGGCGATTTGGTTTTCTCTCGCGGTTCTGGCTAAGGAGACCGCGATTCTGGCTCCCATCGCACTTGCTGTGTGGGAACTGGCGGGTCGTTTCGTAGCAAAGAATGTGCGGCTAGGCAGATTGTGGCAGACCGGCACTCCGCGATCTGACCTGCAACGTATTCTTCCGCTGACGATTTCTGTTCTTCCGCTGGTCTGCTGGTACGGATATCACTACGCGCGCACGGGCTACGTGTTAGGCAATCCGGAATTCTTTCGCTACAACGTCGCCGCCACCCTGAATCCGTTGCGATTCGCATTGGCATTCATGTTGAGATTGTGGCAGGCGTTCGGATATCTTCATCTCTGGTTTCTGACGGGAGGAATGCTGCTGGCGATGCTGTTGCCGCCGGTCAGGGACGGTGACATCGAGCGGCCGCGCATTTCCATCCCGGATCAGGCGACGTTCTTCGTAGTCATTGCTGCTTATGTCTTCGCGATGGCGCTCATCGGCGGTGCGGTACTGGCTCGTTATCTGCTCACAGCAATTCCGCTGGTGATTATTCTGGGTGTTTCCACCCTGCGAAGGCGGCTTCGATACTGGATCATCACCGTGGCCGCTGTCGCCGCTGCTTTTGTAATCGCCTGGTTCTGGAATCCTCCGTACGGGTTTTCTCCCGAAGACAATCTCGCGTATCGCGACTATGTCACACTGCACCAAAGCGCCGAGCGATTCCTGGAAGCGCGCTACCCGATGGCGCGCGTACTCACCGCGTGGCCGGCATCGGACGAATTGACGCGGCCCTGGCTTGGCTATGTGACACGACCGATGCGGGTTGTGCGAATTGAAAATTTCTCGCTGGAGCAACTTCTCTCGGCGGCTGACTTCCGATCGAACTTCGACGTGGCGCTCGTGTTCTCGACGAAGTATGAGCCCACCCATCCGCTACTCGAGAATTGGGCAACCTGGACTCGACTGAAGGAGAGGTTCTTTGGCTATGAACGTGATTTGCCACCTGAGATTGCAGCCCGATTTCTCGGGGGGAAGATCGCTTTCGCCGAGGAGCGACGAGGGCAAAGAGTCGCAGTCGTGGAGTTGGAACGAAACGAGGTATTCAACGCAGCGAACAGCGGAGGCAGGGTCAGCGACTATTGCACGGCGAATGGATCGGGGCAACTGCTCAACGCCTATGTTGCCAGTAAGGCTGAATGGGCAAAAGAAAACTCGCGCGAGGGCATCCGAGGCTCCCGCGCGGGAAGCGTCGCTGGCATTCAACGCTTCGCGACTGACGATTACTGCACTTCGTTCAGCTTCTGGTAAATCAGCATCGCCAGGAACGCGAGCAGGAACACTCCAGAACCGATGCTGAATACCCGCATGGGAATCGTCAGCTTATTGACTTTCGTAAGCAATTCCGTCTGCTCTTCCTGCATGTGAGAATTGGCATCATCCAGGAAAAGTTGATCGTCCTCGTGCATCGTGAGCGTGCTCTTGTAGATCAGAAGGACGATCAAACCTACGGCGAAGAGTCCAAACAGACCCCCGACGATTTCAATTGGCGTCATAAGCCACCTCGGCAGAGTCGACCCAACCACAGCGGCTTTCCACTTTCTGGCAGGGGCACGCAAACCCCGCATCCAGTCCCGGGGAAGGCCTCAACGGCACGATTATAGCCCTGTTGGCAAGTCCCCGGGGATGATTTAATCCACAGCACACCGGCCTGTTACAGAATCGGAACAGTGCGACTTCCCCCTTGCAATCCGCATCAAAATGGGGTAGATGATTCCTACCATTGTGGGCTGTCCACGAAACGGTCGGAAACACTTTGCTATAATAAAACAGCTTTAAAGCCAAGGAGATACGAATGGCCACAACAACCGTCCCCGAAGTTGCCAAAAAAGCCCCAATTACCCTGACTGCCAATGCCGTCACCAAGGTGAAGGAAATCATGGCACAACAGAACCCCGTGCCGGCGGGCTTGCGCATTGGAGTCGTTGGCGGCGGATGCTCCGGCTTTTCCTATTCGATGCAGTTTGAGAACGGCGCCGGGATGATGGACAAGACCTTCGATATGGACGGTCTTAAGGTGTTCGTCGATGCCACTTCGGTGATGTATCTTAACGGCGCCATCGTGGATTATGTCGAGACGCTGGAGGGCGCGGGTTTCAAGTTCGAGAACCCCAATGTGAAGAGCACTTGCGGTTGCGGTTCATCGTTCAGCGTCTAGCTGGAGCTGCCTCGGCGGCTCGCCGGACGAAGCCAATGAAAAAAAAGGCCTCGCGTATAGCGAGGCCTTTGCTGTGTGATCTGCAACAACGCCTATGGCTGCACGGGCGTATCGGTGGGTTGGCTTGGATTTCCTGAATTGTTGGTCCCCGGGGGTGGCGGAGGTGCGGCCGTGCCCGGTGCTGACGTGCCCAAGCCTGGAGTGGGGTTCTGTCCGGGACCATTGATATTCTGCGGGCCGGTCCCGAACATCTGCAACTGCGGCTGATACGGAGTCGTAATCAGAAAGCCCCGATCGATGCTGGGATCGTAAACGAACTGCCACTCGTTGTACTTCTTCTTCTTATCGAATTCGCGGATGGTGCCTGCTTTGCTCATGCTCGCGACTCCAACGATCGGCAGACCTCCAAACGTCTGCCCCGACTGATCTGAAGACCCCTGATCGCCGGTGTCGTTCGTTCCGCCAGCAGAGGCAGCTTGGGAATCGCTTCCTGAGTCCCCCGCTTGCGCGGAGTCAGCGCCGGTTTTTTGCGGGACCTGGCTGCTTTGTCCGAAACTGGAATTCGTAGGGTTGTTCGGAGTTAAGCTCCCATTCGCTCCGATCGTGCTCGCGCCGGGAATTACTCCTCCGCCCGCCATCCCCATCATCCCCATCTTTACCTCGCCGAAGTGCAATAGCTTGAAATCCTTGCCTGTCAGGGGATCCTTGTAGCGCTTGCGAAGGAAGCGCAGCTGGTTCGTATTTTCCAGATTCTCGATGTTGGCCGGATAGCGGCCAAACTTCTTGTAGTAGGCGCGAACCGCGCGCGAATACTGCACGCCGCGGTGGATCATCTCTTCTTCGCGGTCACGTTGGATCTCGAACTTGAGATCAGTGACGATCGTGGCGGCTACAATAGCCATGACTGCCATCATCAGCAGCAGACTTAGAAGGACGTATCCCTGCTCTTGATGACGACCGCGCCGTCGTTGTGATCGGGAAAACATCGAAAATCAGTGGCCAGTGATTAGTGGTCAGTGGCCTGAATCGGTTGCTTTAGCTGAGCCACTGGTCAATAGCCATTGGCCACCAGGTTTCTTACCCTCCCTGGGTGAGAGCAATCATCTGCGGCGGACCGCTGTAGACCATGTCTTGAATCTCAACGGATGAAGTTGAAATGCGGATGACCTTGTAGCGGCGGTCCACAATTTCGCCTTCACCGGCCACGAACACGTCGTCTCCGTTCTTGAGGAAGATTTTTTTCGGTTCTCCCGGCGCGCTGGCGAAGCCGTAGAACTTCAGGGGAATCGGCGGTGGCGGCGTCGGTTTGGGTTCGACATACTCTGGCGGAGAGTTGTCCACAACGGGCGGCGCCACCGGCTTCGGGATCTCCACATCTTCTCGCTGAGAAACGAAAATGTTCCGGCCGGCACCTTCATATTGCGTTTTCTCACTGCTTGCTAACAAGTCCAGACGCAGCGTGGGGTCGAGATTTTCCCCCTCGGATTTCTTGCCGGCCTTGGCAGACGCTTTCGTGCCTGATTTCGACGTCGCAGGGCGGGGCACAATCGGGGATGCGGCTTGCGCGCTCGAATCCGAGGAAGACGATCCTCCGATGAGTGGGATCAATTCATATGCGCACACAAGCAGGGCGATGACCCCGAGCACGATCGCCCACGTTGTCTGCTTCTTGTTTTCAAATCCCAGCTTCACTAGGTTGTCCCTATTTTCAGGTACGCCTCAAGTTTAACGCTTAATTTCACCGGGCCTTGGGGCTCACCGCCCAATGTGATGCTATTGATGACGAAAAACATCTCATCACGCTCGATTGCGTTGATAAAGTGGGCCAGCGATGTATAGCTTCCGGAGAGGTCCGCTTCCATCTCGATCGGCTGCAGCCCATTGCTGCTGGTATCTGCGGGCTTGTACCGCACCTGCTCTATCTTGACGCTATTTTCAGCTGCGACCTTGCCGAGGGCGCCGTAGATCTGCGAATTCTGGGAAGGGAAGCGGTCTTTGTAAAAATCACCGATCTGACGCTTTGCCAGTTCGATCTTCTCCGGCAGGTCTTTTAACGGCGCTACCTGTCGCGTCTTGGTCGTCAGCTCGGCCTGAAGCTGGTTGCGCTGCAACTGACGCGATTCAGCCGAGCCCACCAGCGGAGAAAAGTATAGAATCGCCGCGAGCAGATCCACTCCGCCCAAGATCGCCAGGGTCAGCTTCAGTTTCTTGCGGGTTTGCCTCAGGTCGGGCATCAGTGTTGTATCCCCTTCCTGGGAGATGGCTTTTGAGCGGCCGTCTTCGGCTTTTGAGTTTTGACAGGCTTCGCTTCCATTGAGGTACCCGGTTGGGTGAGTAGCTCTGGAACATAAATCGCGGCCATCTCGATTTGTTCCGTGTCGCCCGTTTGCGAGTCCACGTGCCTTTCTGCCGTGATTGCGGTCTGCACAAAGCGACGTGACTCTTCCATGCGCCGTTCCAACTCCACCGCACGGTCTCGCGAGTCGCCCGCGACTGTCATCTTCAGAGCCAATTCGTTGTTCTCATCCAGTTGCGGACTGATCGAGACCAGATGCACCCTGGGCGGCATCACCTTTTCGAGGTTCTCCAGCACGCGCGTCCAGGAAAACGCTTTCCGCTCGATCAATTCGTTCAGGTATCGCGACTGATCGCGAGTCGTTCGGTTCTCAGGTAAATTCAGGACTCGATCTGCCTCGGCTCGGGTGCGATCACGATCGGCGATCAACGCTTTCGTCTGCGCCATGATGGCGCGATCATGGTGCGAAGCCACGTACCCGGTAATATCGAGCACCAGCAGCACGAGCGTTAGCAGCCCGAGTGCGCCCAGAGCGCTGCCCCAGCGCATCCAGAACTGGCGCGCATCCTCGTACGGCCGACTCGCCAGATTGATATCAATATGCATACAAATTCGTCGCGCAGTTAGTGGCCAGCGTCTGTAAGCTATTACCGAATAGTGACTACCGCCTACGAAACCAGCGCACCTACTACTCCCGCCATCCTCCAACGTGGCACAGCGCCACCAGAACTCGATCCTAACTGGGCCGAGGATACCAACTCCTGGACATCCGCTCCCGTCTGAGTGCGCAATGCGGCAGCGGCGCCTCCGGACTCCGGCAGCCCTGCCACGTAAATCCGCTCGATATTCAGGTGATATGTGTCCTGAAAGAAAACGACCGAGGGATATACTTCTTCGGCCAACTGCTCTCCGTTTATGGTGACTCCACGCGCATTTTCCAGAGTTCGGAACAATTGCAGCTGATCCTCATTCAAAATCGCGATGCTGGTGGTGTGGGCATCGACCTTGATGACCATGGTCGGTTTCTTGCCGTCGGCAGCACCCAGCGCCGCAAGAGTCGACGGCAACACGATGCCGGGCTCAAATCCCGCTTCGCGAAACGTGCTTTCGTAGTCGTCGATCACGCTTCCGAGCGCGACTGCCGCCACAACCTTCACTTCGTCGCCGACCTTCTGCGCATGGTAAGAGACCTTCGCTTTGTCCACGTCAAAAGGAAGAGACTTCTTCAGACGGAAGCGTACCACCCCGAGAGCTTCCTCCTGATCCGAGGGCAGCGTATCGAACTCGACCAGCATGACGCGTACGGCCGCATCGGGAACGATGGCGATGACATCTTTCGAGCGTCCTGCCACGCCGCCAAGGGCATTCTCGATGCCCTCACGTACTGACCCGCGTTGCCGCACATTGTTCTCGACCAGATCGGGTACGACACTGCCGGGAGCCAGTTCCCGGGCAGCGCTGGCCTCCAGCCCGCTACCATTGTCGATCACCCGCCCCGCTAAGACGCGATCGGCGGAGATCTCGCAAGCCAATTTTGGCTTGGCTGTATTTAGTGTTGGACTCATCTCCGAATTACGCCTTTATCTTTCAAATCAGAAACCGTCCGCTCAAGAAATGCAATAGCTGAAACAGCACATCCGAGGGCGGCAAAGTCCAGCGCTTCAAAGTTCGGATACGCGCGATTTTCGGCGGGGGAAAAGACGGGGTCGGAAATCCTGCGCCCAGACTCTGAACCTTGACCCTCTGAAACCTGCCTTATCTCATTGCCTCGATAAATGTGACCTTATTGATCTCCTTCAGCGTGGTCAACCCGAGCCGCACTTTGTCCAATGCCGATTCACGCAGGAAACGCATGCCTTCCTCGCGGGCGGCCCGCCGGATTTCGGATGTCGGCTTCTTCGCCAGAATCATTTCGCGGATGCGGTCGCTCAAGTCCAGCAATTCGTGAATCGCCGATCGACCGCGGAATCCCGTGCCCGCACATTCGATACACCCCGGGCCCTCGTACAGCGGAACCTTGCCCCACTGCTGCGGATCGAGGCCGCTGGCTTCCAGCACTTCTGGCGCGTAGTGCACCTCCGTACGGCATGAATCGCAGATCAAGCGGACCAACCGCTGCGCCAGGATGCAATTTAGAGCCGAAACGAAGTTGTATGGCTCAACGCCCATGTTCAGAAATCGTCCAATCACATCGACGACGTTGTTGGCGTGAACGGTGGTGAAGACCAGGTGACCGGTCAAGGCAGACTGGATCGCGATCTGCGCCGTTTCCGCGTCGCGGATTTCGCCGACCATGATCTTGTCGGGGTCGTGGCGCAAGATCGAACGCAAGCCGCGCGCGAATGTCAGACCCTTCTTTTCGTTGACCGGAATCTGCGTGATACCGCGCAACTGGTACTCGACCGGGTCTTCAATGGTGATGATCTTGTCTTCGTCGGTCTTGATCTCGTTGACGGCGGCATACAGGGTGGTCGTCTTACCGGAACCTGTCGGCCCCGTAACGAGCACCATGCCGTAGGGCTCTTTGATATAGCGCCGGAAGCGGCGCAGGTCGTCGTCATCAAAGCCGACCACGTCGAGCGTGAGCGTGCGGAATTTCTCGCTCATCGACTCCTTGTCGAGTACGCGGAGCACCGCGTCTTCACCATGAATCGAGGGCATGATCGACACGCGGAAATCGATGGCGCGCCCGTTGTACTTGACGCGGAAGCGGCCGTCCTGGGGCACGCGGCGCTCGGAGATGTCGAGTTCACTCATGACCTTGATACGCGAGATCACAGTCGAGTGGTGCTCTTTGCCGATCGGCGGCATGGCCTGGGTGAGCACACCGTCGATACGGAACTTGATCACTACCGAATCATCACGAGTCTCGATGTGAATATCAGAGGCGCGCCGCTGCAGTGCGGTGAAAATTGTGGTATCGACCAGTCGAATGATCGGGCTCGTGTCGCCCGTGGCCGTCAGCTTGTCGATGGTCAGCGTCTCTTCCGCGCCTGTGTTTTCGTCTTCGCGGATGATGGTGAAGCCTTCGCTGGCTTCCTCGAGCACGCGCTGGGATTGCTCGGTCTTCTTCAGGATGTCGGAGATCTGCTTGAGGGTCGAAACCTTGGTGACGATGCGCTGCTTGAGCAGCAGGCTGATCTCGTCAATCATCATCAGTTGGCTGGGATCGGCGATCGCGATCGCGAGCTTGCCGTCACTGGTCTCTTCGAGCGGCACGAAGTTGTAGCGGAACATCAACTCCACCGGGATTCGCTTGAACAGCTCGTGATGCAATTCATACCCACTGAGGTCGATGAACTCGCAGCGGTAGCGCCGCGCGACGTCCTGCGCCCGTTCCAGATCCGATACGACGTTACCGGTCGGACTAAGGGGAGCGCCGTTGCCGCCGCCTACGAAGAGAGATTTCTTATCTGCTGTTGCCATTACCTGTCCCCGCCAAACTACCCTCATTCTTTAATGGTGAGCCCACGGCCAATTCTGTTTCCTCGCACTCATCCTCACTGCTTTCAGCTCACCTCACGCCCAAGGTGAAGATCGGCAAGTACAACGAAATCAACACACCGCCGACGAAAATTGCCATGATGATCAGGATTAGAGGCTCAATCAGCGCCATGGCCGCGCCCAAGGCCGTCTGCACATCTTCTTCATAGAACTCGGCGACCGAGTTCAACATCTGCGGCAGTGCGCCGGTCGACTCGCCGACTTCAATCATCTCCACCGACAGTTCGGGGAAGATCTTCTGCTCTTCGAGGCTGGGCGCCAGCCCCTGACCTTCCCGTACGCGGACGCTCGCCCGCGCGACCCCTTTTAGGATGCGCCGGCTGCTCATCGCGGAACCGGCTGTTTCCATCGCCGGGACCAGAGGCAATCCGCCTTGCAGCAGGGTCGAGAGCATTCGGGAAAAACTCGCGACCTGATGCTTGATGCGGATCTCGCCCAGCAACGGCAAACTCAAGATAACGCGGTCGATCCGGTCCGCCCCGCGATCGGTATCCTTCCACTTCCACAACACAATCCCGCCGACGACGAGGCCAACCAACACAAATGGCGCGTACTTTTGGGCATTCACGCCGACACTCAGCATGAAGAGGGTGATCTCGGGCAGCTTTGCGTCCAAGCTATTAAAAAGATCCGCGAACTTCGGGACGACGTAGGTGAACAGGAACGTCACCATGATCAGCACCACGCTGACCAGCAGCGTGGGATAAATCAGTGAGACGAAGAGCTTCTTGCGGAAGGTCATCGCCATCCGCTGAAAATTGATGTAACGCGTTAAAACTTCGTCGATATTGCCGCTTTTCTCTCCA
>Ga0335083_10000099_pt1 | contig 153309 bp, 139 predicted proteins | sample Lox_Sample_42_FD_206716 | JGI IMG/M metagenome (GOLD analysis project Ga0335083, IMG submission 206716) | Soil microbial communities from Loxahatchee National Wildlife Refuge, Florida, United States - Lox_Sample_4.2 | ecosystem: Environmental > Terrestrial > Soil > Wetlands | place: USA... | reverse complement strand
TGGAAAGTGAATCGAAGAGTGGCACACCGTCGATCATCAGTGTCGTGAAGCGGCCTGCGAGATTGTTCAGGGTGATGTTGCGAACGTTGCAGACCGAGCATTCCGGCTGTACCGAGATGCCCGGGTTGAAGTCAATGGCCTGCAGGACGTTCTGCGCATCGATGCGCTCGATCTGTGCAGCGCTGACGACTTCGGTCTTGACGATGTCGGTCTTGAGCGATCCTGGAGAGAAGTCACGGGTGGCCTGCACAGTCACTTCCGCCAGCTCCTGGTCGTCGCTCCTGGCATTTGCGGAAGTTGTGCCTTTCGGGGACGACCCACCAGTGGTGGTGAAGTTGAGGCTTTCCTGGCTTCGGGCGGACGGCGGCAACAGGGTGCCACAAAGGGCAAGAATCAGAGGCACGGCGGGAAGCAGGCGCCTGCTTCCGCAGGCGATTCGATGTTTATTCACTGGACGCTCCTGCGGTCGCGCGGCGCCGTGAGCACGTCACGGCGCGAACGCGAAACATGGATCATTGAAAGACCCGACGATGAATCGAATGCGAGGAGTATCTAGAGAAGAGGCGGGCCGCGGCTCAACCAGTGATGAGCCTGTGGCGCAGCGACTGGAAGCGCTTCTTCCTCAAGTCGCCGTGCCGCCGCCAGCGGACGTTGAAGCGCAAGAATTGCCGGCAGGAACGGGGGCAGCGAGGTCAGACCGCCCAGCGCAAGTTGCTGGCACAGCGGACAGGGAATGCGGCCCTTTGTGGGCTTGGAATCCGCATCAGAATGGCCGGCACCAGCCAGCGAAACGTGGACTGTTGCCTCGTCGCCATCCGTATCGTGGTGGACATGCGACTGAAGGGCCCAGGAATTGACCAGCAATGCGCACGACAGCAGCCAGATGCCCAGTATTCGCACAGTCTTCCTGCGGCAGCGCATCGCGCTGAACGCGCGCCGGAACTGCAGCCCGTTGCGGCAGGAAGGCCTCACGGGATCCGGTGAACCAGGCATGGGCCACATCGGCGGGTTCCGCAGGAATTCCGCAGCGTGCGTTGAAACGGAACGTTGGCTGACACGGCCATTGACTGGTAATAGTATAACATCAATACGGATTGCGCTATCGTGAACGTGGAGCTGACATTAACCAGCCGGTCAGGAGGGCCTTCACCATGCTCCCATCCGTCTTGTGCCTGATCACGGACGACGTGGATGTACAATCCCAAGGGAAAGCGCTATCCGGCGCGTCACGGCGCAGCACCCAACCACACAGATATTCCCGCCGCCACCATTCGGGGTTTCGCTGGACAGCAGTGCTGTGGATGATCCTGGGACTGACCCTGTCGGACTCCGCCACATCGCTCACGGCACCCCGTCCTGACCCACCGGCCCGACCGATACCGCCGAAAATCAATGGAGTTACCACCCTGGATTGGGAAGACCTGCTTCCCGAGAAAGAGCAGTTTTCGTTCAATGCGGACGCTGCCCCGGTTCACAACTACCTGGGTGAGGCGGCTCCCGCTGCGAAGCAAAGTGGATCGGCGGCGACCATTTCCCGATTCAATGGCGAAGTGGTCAAGGTGCCGGGGTTCATCGTCCCCCTCTCGATTACTTCAGATGGAGTCGTCAGCGAGTTCTTCCTGGTTCCTTACTACGGCGCCTGCATCCATGTGCCGCCGCCGCCGCCGAACCAGATCATCTACGTGAAGATGGCGAAGGGCTTCAGGATCAAGAGCATCTTTGACCCACTGTGGATAACCGGCGTCCTCCGAACTGATTCCAAGGCCACTCGCATGGCCACGGCCGCGTATTCAATCGCCGGCCAGAAGACGGAAGCGTACGTATATTGAACGTCCACGAATCAAATGACGGCAAGGAGACCTGCAAGGTGGCCTCAGTTGTGGTCAATTCCAACCGGGCACTCTTGCTTGTTATCCTGTAACTAACAGAGTATTTGTATTTGTTCTTGACGCGAAAGCCCAGCCGCCAACATGCCGGTCGCGCTGGCTGCTGATCGGCCCGGGTCTGCTTAGACAATTTCCGATTCCATTCCGATCCTCCCCTCGCGCCGCAGCGGTGTCGCGCGAAGTGATGGGCCGCATCCTTGGCACGAAACTCCCTGCTTCAACGGGCGCAGGACCGTCTCCAGGCTGATGCCGGTGGGATGCGGGGTCTGGTGGTCATGTTGGAGCCATTGGTTTTGATGACGCCAAGTCCGTCAAGGCTTGGCGCAAGTGCGACAATTCGTCACACACGGTGCGCGGTGTGATCGATGCTAACGTGGGCGCGGGCAGCCGGGATGAACAGGTGTTGCGGTGGCGCTTCAACGCGTTCTTGGAGTGGTGGCCGTGTTTTTCATGTCGAGTTCTATGGCCGGACCTTCCGTGACTGCCGGCCGGGAACTTTACGAGACAAACGGATGCGTCAATTGCCACGGGCTATTCGGGAAAGGAGACGGACCCGCCGGTTTGGCGCTACCCACCAAACCCGCAGACCTACGGGATCCGTCTCGATTCAAGAAGGGTTCCAGTGAGGCGGCGATCGCCAGGACACTGGAAGAAGGCATCGCGATCGAACACTACATGCCCGAGCTGAAGGCCACGCATCACATGATGGCCATGCCGAAGTTCGATCATCTGACGAAGACCGAGCGCCGGTCCATCGCGCTGTACGTCCTGTCATTGGGCAAGGCAAACAACTGAGGGGAATTCAGTGGTGAAGACCAGAATGAGAAGCATGGACCTGGGGGTCGTCGCGCTGCTGGGCGCTTGCGTGGTCAGCTGCGCGGTACTCGCCGCGGACAATCCCAATGTCATCGTGCATGACGCGTGGGTTCGAGTACCTGCGCCGTCCAAAACGGACACTGCCGCCTATATGGTGATCGAGAACAAGAGTGCCAGTGCGCGGTCCGTCATCTCGGCCAGTTCGAATGACGCAGCAAAAGTCGAATTGCACGAAATGAAGGTGATGAGTCCCGGAAAGATGGATGCGAAGGACGGGATGTCCAGTATGTCGAAGGACAACGATGGCATGTCCGGAATGTCAAAAGGTGCAGACAAGGAGAAGGAACCGGGCGGCTCGATGATGTCGATGATGCCCGTGGCCAAGATCGAGGTGCCCGCGAACAGTCGAGTCAGCCTTGCGCCCAATGGCTATCACTTGATGCTGTTCGGACTGAAGTCGAAGCTCTCTGCGGGCAGCAAAGTCAAAGTTACGCTCCAGCTGGATGATGGATCCACAGTGCCGGTCACGGCGAGCGCGCGCGCCTCGGAGTAACCACGGGAATATCGAAGGTACCGCCATGCGCGGAATCATCCTGGGGCTGGTCGCGCTGACCTGTCTGGGCTGCCAACGGGCGGAACTGCCTGTCCTTTCCGTCGGCGGGGACTTTGCGCTGACCGATCACGACAATCGCCCATTTCAGCTGTCTTCCCTGCGCGGCAAGGCGGTACTTGTCTTTTTCGGCTACACAACGTGTCCGGACGCCTGCCCCACCACTCTGTCGAAGCTCTCTGCTGTCTATAAAAGACTCGGGAAAGATGCGGCGAGGGTCAAGACGCTTTACATCTCGGTTGATCCCCAACGGGACACGCCTCAGGTGCTGAAGGAGGATCTGTCCAACTTCCGCATCAACGCGCTGGGGCTCACCGGAACAAAAGCCGAGATAGACAAAGTCGTGGCGCAATACGGGGCCTCTTACCAAATCATCCCGACGCCTGAATCCGAGGCGAAATACACCGTTGCGCACAGCACCACGCTGTATGCATTGGACCGGGCCGGCCGGACACGGATACTTTTCTCCTATGACGCGAGCGTGGATGAGATCACGGCTGGTCTGAGGAGAATTCTGGCGTCCAGTTCGTGACGAATGGCCCATTCCGGGATCCGCAGTATCGGGGATGGCAGATGCTCGCGATGCTGACACGCAGAATCAATCGCATGGCAAGGCGCTCCGGGTATCCTCAGCACTGGTACTGCCGGGTTTCTGCGCCCGCGCTCTGATCCCGGCCGGATTCATGCCCGCCCCGGGCGGCCTGATCCTCTGCGGCGGCTATGCAGCGGCACCTGTTGTCGCTGCCAGCTCCCCGGGCCACACCATGTCAGCGATGGACATATCGGGCATGGTCATGGGCATGGCCGGGATGGATATGGCGTCCCGTGGCACGATCGTGCCGACTCGGCTCCTTCGCGGGCCGCCCGCCCTCACCTAGGCAAGCTCCCGGCTGACCTGACCCCGGCAGAACCTGGCGCCGCCCGAGGTGCGCCAGGAAACCCTCCCCTCACGCCGCAGCGCTGTCGCGCGAAGTTATGGGTTGCACTTTGCCACGAAACTTCTTCTTGGCCTGCCACAAGTCGTAGTTGACCTGCATGCCGTACCAGAATTCTGGCGACGTACCGAACGCCTTGGACAAGCGCAAGGCCATCTCTGGGCTAACGCCAGTGGCACCGTTCAGCAGACGCGAGAGCGCCACGCGACCCACGCCCAGACGCTTGGCCGCGTCGGTCACGCTGATCTCGCTCAAAGCTTCCTTGAGCACTTCGCCGGGGTGGCTGGGGTTGTGCATCTGGCTCATGTCGCCTCTCCTAGTGATAGTCCTCGTAATCGAGCAGCACCACGTCTGTGCCCTCGAAGGTAAATGTCAGTCTCCAGTTACCATTGACCGTGATCGACCAGCGGCCTGCCTGATGGCCCTTCAGTTCATGTAACCGCCAGCTTGGGACCGCTCCAAGATCCTGCGGCTGCGTCGCGGCATCTAAGGCAGTCAGCTGAGTGCGCAGCTTCTTGTCGTGCTTTGGCTGGATGCCAGCCTTTGAGCCTGTCCGGTAGAAGCGTTCGAGTCCATCGTGGCGGAATGACTTAATCACGACATATCGTATCCTGATAGGATACAAGCTACAAGCCAAGAAAGCATGACCGATCCACGCGAATACTATCCAGACCACCAAAGTCCTCAGCGATACTGGTTGCAGCGCGATATGCATGGACTGTATATTTGTACAGTCTCCGATTCCCAGCGTCGGCACCGTAGTCTCGTTCACTTCATGCGACGATTGCGGCCGAAGACTTCATGACGCGGGCTGCGATCAACAGCGGCGCGCGGTCACTGCTTGCGGACCCGGACAAGATTGACGACGGTGAAGCGTCCGCTGCCGCGCTCAATGCAACGACCGCCCTTCGGGACGGCGCTGCGACCGTCGAACGGCTTGCACGCGATGAATCACGCACTTTGCCGCAGCGAAACGAAGCGGGGCAAAGCTTGCGACTGAAGTAGCGACCGTGATTGACAAGGCCGGCGATTCAATTTCTGTTCGTGCCCGCCGGCAGGTCACGTTACTTTTCTTTTGCGTGCGACGGCGCAGTTACTTCAAAGTTTCCTTCCGCACTCTATGACATAGACGAATCCGCGAAGTGCTTGTCGCTTGGGCGCGGAACTGCATCGGTCTTTCATAGCATGAAGGTTGTAGAGCATGTTCTTATCGCGGTTTATTGCTGCTTAGGAATATCAACGCCTCTAGTCGGCAACGACAAGAATTGGGGCAGCATCCTACAGCGCGTCAAGGACGAAATTTCTAAGCGCGGCTCCCGCTGGTCAGAGAAAGACTATTTCCAAGAGCTGTACGCACGCCTAGATGCAGTTAAGGACGCTTGGAGAAACAGCACAATGCATGTCGAAAAGAAGTACACGCCGGACGAAGCTGAAGAAGTATTCACGCTGACGATGCGGACGCTTGAGAAGGCCGCAGCGAGGATGGACGAGAAGGGCGAACCGAAGGCTTAGAATCCCCAAGACGGCCGGGCCAGCCACAACGGTATCGCTAAGTTATTGTTTTTATTATGTAATTGGCGGAGAGTGAGGGATTCGAACCCTCGAGGGGCTTTTGACCCCTACACCCTTAGCAGGGGTGCGCCTTCGACCACTCGGCCAACTCTCCGTGCGTGGCAGGGCGCGGGCAAAAAAAACCCCGCGCCTGCCGTGGCAGCCGCGGGATCATACTGGCCGGACCTGAGAGGGTAAAGGTTGACCGGGTCAGCCGACCGCCATCAGGTCCCTGTCAGCAATATCCGGGTTCTGGGTGGTGGTGGAAGCGCGCTCGTTCTTGATGCGCTCGAAAATCTCTTCGCGGTGCACCGACACGTTCTTCGGCGCGTTCACGCCGATACGCACCTGATTGCCCTTGACGCCGAGGACCGTCACGGTCACTTCCTCGTCGATCACCACCGCTTCGCCTACTCGCCGGGTCAGAATCAACATGAGGTTCACGCTCCTTCGTATGCATGGAGCGCATCTTGAATCAGCGCCCGTCCTCGATTAATCGGAGAATCCCTGAAAGGATAGCGGATCAGGCCGACACAGCGGAACTGCCTCACGTTACCGCTCGGTAAGTATTTTTACGCATGGACGCGGTTCAGTCCTGCAGCTTGTCACGCACCATTTTGGCGACCTGTGCCAGGGCCGCGGCCAGGGCCGCGGGGTTGGTGCCGCCCGCCTGCGCAAAATCAGGCCTTCCGCCGCCTTTTCCGCCCACCTGCGCGGCCACCGCGCCGACAATCTCACCGGCCTTCACGCGCGCCACGAGATCGGCGGTGACGCCAGCGACCAGCACCACCTTGTCGGGTTCGTTGACCGAAGCGAGCACGATGACTGCCGACTTCAGTCTGTTTTTCAGCTGATCCACGGCGCTGCGCAGCGCCGTGGCATCGGCGCCCGCCACTTCGGTGGCGATCACCTTGGCGCCACCCACATCCAGCGCGCCGGCAGCCAGGTCGGTGCCCTGCCCGCTGGCCAGCTTGTCCTTGAGTTGCCGCAGCTGCTTCTCGAGCTGCCGCACCTGTTCCTGTCCCTCCTGCACGCGCTGCAGGACATCCTCGCGCGTCCCGCGCACGGCACCCGCCACGCTCTTCAGCAGTTCGTCGGTCTGCGCGACATATTCATACGCGCCCTCGCCCGTGACGGCCTCGATGCGCCGCACGCCGGCAGCCACGCCGCCTTCGGAGACGATCTTGAACAGGCCGATGTCGCCGGTGCGATGCACGTGCGTGCCGCCGCACAGCTCCATCGAGAAATCACCCAGCCGCAGCACCCGCACCACATCGCCGTATTTCTCGCCGAACAGCGCCATCGCGCCGCCGGCCACCGCCTCGTCGTACGACATGGAACGGATCTCGCCCTCGAGGTTGGCGCGGATCTCCTCGTTCACGCGCCGCTCGATGCGGCGCAGTTCCTGCGGCGTGACCGGCTGGAAGTGCGCGAAGTCGAAGCGCAGCCGTTCGGGCGCCACCAGCGAGCCCTTCTGCTGCACGTGATTGCCGAGCACCTCGCGCAGCGCGGCATGCAGCAGGTGCGTGGCGGTGTGATTGCGGCGGATGGCGTCGCGCCGGGCGCCGTCGATGCGCGCACTGACGACATCACCCGCATGCAGCGGCGCGCCCGCCAGCCTGCCGATGTGCGCGAAGGCCGCGCCGCGCTTGCGTGTATCGGCCACGACGAAATGCGCACCGGCGGTGCGCAGCTCCCCGGTATCGCCCACCTGGCCGCCGGATTCGGCATAGAACGGCGTGCTCTCCAGCACCACCTCGCCCTCGTCCCCGGGCTGCAGGATCTCGACCGGCGCGCCGCTCTTCAGCAGCGCGACGATGCGCGAAGTGCCGTCGGCATGCTCGTAGCCACGGAATTCGGTGGTAGTGCCCAGGTCCGGGCCGGCGCGCAGGTCCACGCCGAAGCGGCTGGCCGCGCGGGCGCGCTCGCGCTGGGCTTCCATCTCGCGTTCGTAGCCGGCCATGTCGAGGATGAGGCCGCGCTCGCGCGCGATGTCGGCCGTGAGGTCGGGCGGAAAACCGTAGGTGTCATGCAGCTTGAACACGACCTCACCCGGAATCTCCACCCGCAACCCGGCATGCGGGGCGTGCTGTCCGACGGGAATCCCGCGAATTGCCTGCTCGAGGAGTGTCATGCCGGTCTCGAGCGTACGCTCGAACTGCTCGCCTTCCTTCAGCAGCACCTCGCGGATGAACGACTGCTTCTGCCGCAGCACCGGATAGGCCGCGCCCATCACCTCGACGAGCGCGGGCAGCAGCCCGGCGAAGAAGGTGGGCGAGGCGCCGAACTTGTGCCCGTGGCGCATGGCGCGCCGCATGATGCGGCGGAGCACGTAGCCGCGGCCCTCGTTGGAGGGGGTCACGCCATCGGCCACCAGGAAGGAGCAGGCGCGGATGTGATCGGCGATCACGCGCAGCGACGGACTGGCCAGATCCTGTGTGCCCAGCAGCTTCGCGGCGGCCGCCACCAGGTGGCGGAACAGGTCGATGTCATAGTTGGACTGTACGCCCTGCATCACCGCGCAGATGCGCTCCAGCCCCATGCCGGTGTCCACCGAAGGCTTGGGCAGCGGCGTCAGCGTGCCGTCGCCCGCGCGCTCGAACTGCATGAACACGAGGTTCCAGATCTCCACGTAGCGGTCGCCGTCCTCCTCCGGCGAGCCCGGCGGACCGCCCGGCACCTGCGCGCCGTGGTCGTAGAAGATCTCGCTGCACGGGCCGCATGGGCCGGTGTCGCCCATCGCCCAGAAATTGGATTTCTCGCCCAGGCGCGTGAGGCGATCGGCCGGCACGCCCACTTCCTCGATCCAGATCTTCGCGGCCTCATCGTCGTCCTGGTACACCGTGACCCACAGGCGCTGCGGGTCGATGCCCAGCGTGCCGGTCAGCAGGTCCCAGGCGAAGCGGATCGCGTCGCGCTTGAAGTAATCCCCGAAGCTGAAATTGCCCAGCATCTCGAAGAAGGTGTGATGGCGCGCGGTATAGCCGACGTTCTCCAGGTCATTGTGCTTGCCACCCGCCCGCACGCAGCGCTGGCTGGTGGCGGCGCGCACGTACGGGCGCGGATCCTTGCCGAGGAACACGTCCTTGAACTGCACCATGCCCGCGTTGGTGAACAGCAGCGTCGGATCATTGCCCGGCACCAGGCTGCTGGAGGCGATGACGGTGTGGCCGTGCGCGGCGAAATAATCGAGAAAGGCGCTGCGGATCTCGGCGGCGGAAAATGGCTTCTTGGCGGTGTTCATGTCACATCGAGGATCGCCCGGAGCTTCCCCGGGCAGTCCCGGTATGATCCTTGGAAAGCCCGGCCTTGCAAAGGCCGCCGCCAGCAACCAGGGCTCGCCGCTAGGGGCCGTGGCTCACCATGAAGGGACGCGCCAGTGTCTGGTACAGCCGCTGCCGGCACACCAGCGCGCTGACGCCGCGGCCGATCAGCACCACGGCCATCAGTGGCAGCGTCAGGCTGCGGTCGCCGATCATTTCCCCGACGATGACCAGCGCCGTCAGCGGCGCCTGCACGACCCCGGCGAAATAGGCTGCCATGGTCAGCACCGCGATGGTGCCGCTGGGCGCCGCGGTGAGGACGCGGCTGAGCGTGCCGCCGATGCCGGCGCCCACCGCCAGGCTGGGTGCGAAGATGCCGGCCGGAAAGCCGGCCGCATACGAGGCCAGGGTGGCAAGCCCCTTCTCCAGCGGATACCAGGCGCCGGGCAGCTCTCCGTGCTGCAGCAGTGCCCGCGCCTGCTCGTAACCGGTGCCGAATACCCGCCCATCGGAACACCAGCCCAGCAGCGCCACCAGGGCGCCGCACAGCAAGGCCAGGTGCAGCGGCGAGAAACGTGGCACACGGCGGATGATTTCCGGCACGGCGAAGCGCGTGAGCAGCATGGCACGCTCGAACAACCCGCCCGCCAGGCCACCGACGACGCCGCACACGGGCACCACGATCCATGCGTGCAGGCCCGGCAAGGTGGCATCAGTGGTGCCGAAATAGGTGTAATCGCCGGTGAGGGCCACGGAGGTCACACCAGCGAGCACCACGGCGGCAAAGATGATGCCGGCCGAACGCTCCTCGAAGGAGCGCGACAGCTCCTCGATCGCGAACACCACCCCGGCCAGCGGCGTGTTGAAGGCGGCGGCCACGCCGGCTGCGCCGCCGGCGAGGATCAGTCCGCGATTCAGCCCTGCCGCGGGCAGGCGCACGAAGCGACCGAGCGAGTACAGGATGGAGGCGCCGATCTGCACGGTCGGGCCTTCGCGGCCCACGGAGGCGCCGCAACCCAGCGCGCCGATGGTCAGCACGAACTTGCCCGCGGCGTTCTTCAACGACAGCAACCGGTCGCGCATCGGCCCGGGTTTCAGATGCAGGGCCGCGATGGTTTGCGGAATGCCGCTGCCGCGCGCCTCGGGAAAGAAACGCGCCGTGAGCCAGCCAGCCAGCGCGAAACCCAATGGCGGTGCCAGCCACCGCCACGCCGCGCTCGCAGCCGCGAGGTGGCGAAACAGATGCTGTGCGTGGTCGCTGCCCATGGCGAAGGCAACGGCGACCAGGCCGGTGAGCACGGCGCCGGTCCAGAACACCAGCGTGCGCCACCACAACCCGAGCCGACGCCAGCGACGAACGCCGCGTGGAATGGCCCAGGGCTGCCCGGGCGATTCGGCGCCGGACGGTAATTGTGGCGGTGGAGAATTCAACGAGGACTTTCAGGATTCCGGATCACTGCGCGGACGGGATATCCTCTTCCTGGATCGTCCCGCCCAGCACCCGGGCAACATCATCCGCGCAAAAGCCCCGGTACTGCAAAAAGCGCATCTGCCGGGCGCGCTCGGGCCATGCCCGCGGCAGGGCTGCGCCAAACTTGCGGCGCCGGACCTCCATGGCCAGGGCCCGCCAGTCCTGCTCGCCTTCCAGCGCCGCATGGATCTGCTCGTCGGTGAGGCCGGCCTCACTCAGCGCAAGGCGGATGCGTGCCGGTCCCTGGCCACGGCCGGCCAGCATGCGCACCAGGCTCTCCGCGTAGCGTGTGTCGTCGAGCAGGCGTTCGGCGGCGCACTCCGTCACCACCGACCGCGCCACCGCCGCCGCGTAACCCTTGCGGACCAGCGCGGCGGTCAATTCCGCGCTGGCATATTCGCGCCGGCCAAGCAGCGCCAGCGCAGCCGCCCGCACTGCCTGCGGATCGGCGGCCCGATGCTCCTCGACGCGGCGCTTCATGCGGCGCCTAGTTCAGGCGTTCGACCTCGGCCGCGGGCGTCTTGCGCGGCGGCAGCAGGCGGGCACGGATCTGCTCCTCGATTTCGCGCGCCACCTCGGGATGCTCGCGCAGGAAGATGCGGGCGTTGTCCTTGCCCTGGCCGATGCGCTCGCCGCGATAGCTGTACCAGGCGCCGGATTTCTCGATGATGCCCTGCGCGCTGCCCATGTCGATGATCTCGCCCTCGCGCGAGATGCCGGCACCGTACATGATCTCGAACTCGGCTTCCCGGAACGGCGGCGACACCTTGTTCTTCACCACCTTGACGCGGGTCTGGTTGCCCACGACCTCCTCGCCATTCTTGATCGCGCCGATGCGGCGGATGTCCAGGCGCACCGAGGCATAGAACTTCAGTGCGTTGCCACCGGTGGTGGTTTCGGGGTTGCCGAACATCACGCCGATCTTCATGCGGATCTGGTTGATGAAGATGACGATGGTGTTGGAGCGCTTGATGTTGCCGGTGAGCTTGCGCAGCGCCTGCGACATCAGGCGTGCGTGCAGGCCGACCTGCAGTTCGCCCATTTCGCCCTCGATCTCGGCCTTGGGCGTGAGCGCGGCCACCGAATCGATGACGACCACATCCACCGCGCCGGAGCGCACCAGCATGTCGGTGATCTCCAGTGCCTGCTCGCCGGTATCCGGCTGCGAAACCAGCAGGTCGTCGATGTTGACGCCCAGCTTCTGCGCATAGGAAGGATCGAGCGCATGCTCGGCATCGACGAACGCCGCGGTGCCGCCGGACTTCTGGACTTCGGCCACAACCTGTAACGTGAGCGTGGTCTTGCCCGAGGATTCCGGCCCGTAGATTTCCACGACGCGGCCGCGTGGCAGCCCGCCGATGCCGAGTGCGACATCCAGACCCAGCGAACCGGTGGAGACGGCTTCCACATCGTAGGAGGCGCTGGCGTCCCCCAGGCGCATGACCGAGCCCTTGCCGAACTGCTTTTCGATCTGGCCGAGCGCGGCGACGAGCGCCTTCTTGCGGTTTTCTTCCATGGAAAATGCCTCGATGGGGCTGGTGGGACGTTGCGGCAGATGATGCCACAGAGTACTGTACGTGTATACAGTGTTTCTGCCCTCTTCGGCCAGAAACGCGCGCCAGGCTAGGGCTCGAGCAGCAGCCCCAGCGCACACGCGGCGGCCTGCCGCCGCACCGCGTCACGATCGCCCGCGAAGCGGCGCTGGATGGCGAGCGCAGCGGCCGAACCATTTTCCAGCCGCTGCGTGCGCGAGAACCATACAAGACCCACCGGATGGGTCGGGGTGCCTCCATCCGGCCCGGCCACGCCGCTGATGGAAACCGCGCGCTGCGCCTCACCGACGATCAGCGCACCGACCGCCATCTCGATCACCGTCTGCTCGCTGACCGCGCCATGTTCCTTCAGCGTCGCGTTCGCCACGCCGAGCTGCCGGTGCTTGGCCTCGTTGGAATAGGCGACGAAACCGCACCTGAACCAGCGCGAACTGCCGGGCACATCGGTGATGAGCTTGGCCACGTAGCCGCCGGTGCAGGATTCGGCCGTGGCGACGGTCAGCCCGCGCGCGAACAGCACCTCGCCCACGCGCGTGGCGAGCAGGGTGAGGTCGCTGTCGGAAGGAATGTTGTCCGCCCCCATCCTGGTGGCGGGCGTGGCTGGTTTGCCGGCAGCCGTCGCCGCGGGCACTCAGGCCTGCTTGGCCGCGGCCAACTCGCGGGCACGGGCATCCTGCGCGCGGCCGAGCCCGAGCGACAGCGCCAGCCAGCCAACCGCCACTGCCACGCCCACCGCAGCCACGGCCGGCAGCGCCAAGAGCTTCGCCAGACCGGAGTAGATCTGCGCGTTGAGCGCATCGGCACCGCGGAACACCGCGCCATCGATGATGTTCTTGGCCTTGAACTTCTCTTCGCGACTGACCACCGTCCACATCGACTCGCGTGCGATGTTGGCGACGCCGAAGTTCGCCGAGCGCTGCACGATCTGGAAGATCGCCGCCACCCCCAGCACCGGATTGACGGCCAGCAGCACGAACCCGACCACGAACACCAGCGCGACCAGCGCGGCCGAACGGCCGGTGCCGATCATCGAGATGATGCGACCCGTCACCAGCACCTGCATCGCCAGCGACAGTCCGTTGGCCCAGCCGGCGATGTTGGCGAAGAATGCCGTGCGCGCCGCCGAGGTCATGTGCGCGTCACTGACCAGCCCCTGCAGCATGAAGTACAGGAAGGTGCCTGCCAGCGACAGCAGGAATACCCACAGGCCGATGCCGCCGAGATAGCCGGACTTGAACAGCAGCGAAAAGCCCTCGAACATGCCGCCGCCCACCGGCTTCTGCCGGCCGGCGCTGGCAGCGACGAAACCCTGCGTGGAGGCCTGGGCCTCGGCGGCCGCGCGCTCCAGCCTGTTGGCGCACAGTACCGCGAGTACCAGCAGCCCGCTCGACACCAGCAGCAGGTTCGCGACACCGATCGGCCCGACCAGGCGCGCAGTGATCAGCGGACCGAGGATCGAGCCGATGGAACCGCCGGCGCCGATGAAACCGAACAGGCGCTTGCTCTGCTCGGCCGAATACAGGTCGGCCATGAAGGTCCAGAAGATCGACACCGTGAACACGGAGAACACGGTGGTCCAGATGAAGAAGGCCCGCGCCACGCCCACGGTGGCGATGTGCGACCTCATCAGGAACCAGAACACCAGCATGTTCGCCACGAGGAACAGGTAGACGACCGGGATGAACACGCGCCGCGGCAGCCGCGCTGCCAGCGCTGACTGGAACGGCACCGTGATCAGCGTCGCGGCGAACGTGGCGAGGAACAGCCACGACAACCCGCGCGTGCCGCCCTCGCTGCCCATGGCGTCGCGCAGCGGCTGGAGCATGTAATAGGTGGACAGCAGGAAGAAGAAATAAGCGAAGGACCACAGCAGCGCCCTCACTTCCCCCGGTTTCGCATTGGCCAGCTTCTTGACGAGCGTTTCCATCAGGCCAGCATATCCGCCATCGGTTCCCAGGCGCTAGTATTTTCCATGGCCGGACAATGCGGATCATCCCGATGAGCGGCGCCGACGGCGCTGCGGACAGCAGCCGCTGGCTGGTGCTGGCGATCACCGCCAGCGGCCTGCTGCTGATCTGCATCGACATGACGGTGCTGTACGTCGCGCTGCCCGCACTGACGCGCGCGCTGCACGCAGGCAATTCCGCGCGGCTGTGGATACTCAACGCGTACCCCATCGTGGTGGCGGGACTGCTGCCCGGCCTGGGTGCACTGGGGGACCGTCATGGGCACCGGCTGTTGTTCTGCACCGGACTCGCCGTGTTCGGCGCTGCTTCGCTTAGCGCAGCACTTGCGCACAGCGCGCTGGTGCTGATCGCGGCGCGTGCGGCGCTCGGTGTCGGCGCCGCAATGATGATGCCGGCGACGCTGGCCATCATCCGCGCCACGTTCACCGATCCGCGCGAACGTTCCTTCGCGCTCGGCCTGTGGTCGGGTGTGGCCTCGGCGGGCATGGCCGCAGGCCCGCTGCTCGCGGGTCTGCTGCTGACGCGCTTTCAATGGGGAGCCGTGTTCCTCATCAACGTGCCGGTGGTGGGGCTGGCGCTGCTGGCGACATGGTGGTGGGTACCACGGCGCGTCGCGCCCGGCGGACCGCGCTGGGATGCGACCGGTTCGCTGCAGCTGCTGCTGGTGCTCACCGCGCTGATGTATGCGATCAAGGAACCCGCGCGGCAGGACTGCTCGCTGCTGCGGCTCGGCGCGGCACTGCTGCTGGCCGGCGCCGGCGTTGCGCTGTACCTGCGCGGCCAGCGGCGGCGCGCCCAGCCGCTGCTGGATTTCACGCTGTTCCGCAGGCCGCTGTTCGCCGGGGCTTTCGCCGCGGCCTGCCTGGGCACTGCCGGCGCGGTGGGCCTGGAACTGGTGATGAGCCAGTACCTGCAGCTGGTGGAGCAGCGCGCGCCGCTGGCGGCGGCACTGGTGCTGCTGCCGCTGTCCGTGGCGGGACTGGTCGCCGCGCCGCTGGCCGGCAGGCTGCTGCAGCGGCGCGCGCCACGCGCGGCCGCCGGCGGCGGCTTGCTGCTCGCGGCACTGTGCACGGCGGGACTGGCGCTGCTGCCGCCGGCGGTGCCGCTGTTCACCGCGCTGCGGCTGCTGCTGCTCGCCGGCACCGGCGTCGGCATCGCCATCACCGTCACCTTTGCGTCCAGCACCATCATGAACGCCGCGCCGCCCGAACGTGGCGGCATGGCGGCCTCCATCGAGGAGGTAGGCTTCGAATTCGGCGGGGCACTGGGCGTGGCGCTGTTCGGCAGCGTGATGACTCTGGCCTATTCCGGACACCTGCTCGCGTTCGACTTCATCGGGACAATGCCCGGGGTGGAACGGGCCCGCGATTCGCTCGATGAACTGCTGCGCGTCGCCGCCACGCTTCCCGCGGACACGGGACAGGCGCTGCGCGCGGCGGGCGTGGCCGCGTTCACCGCGGCGCTGCGCGCGGTGCTGCTCGGTGTGGCGCTGCTGTGGCTGGCCACCGGAGTGGCCATCGGGGCAAGTCGCCGGAAGCAGCCCGCATGAAGGTGCCGCCGCTGGCCAGCGACAACTGCCTGTTCCTCGACCTGGACGGCACCTTGCTGGCGCTGCGCGATGATCCGGCTGCAGTGCCGGCCGACCCGGCCCTGGTGCTGCTGCTCGAGGATTGCTCGGCACGGCTCGATGGCGCGCTGGCCATCATCAGTGGCCGGCCGATCGCGGACCTGGATGCCAGCTTCGGTCCGCGACGCTTCGCGGCCGCCGGCATCCACGGGCTGGAACGCCGCGGAGTGGATGGTGTTACAACGTCGGTGGTGCCGAGCGCGGCACTGCGTGCCGCCGCGCGGCAGCTGGCCATGGAGATGGAGGACATGCCGATGTCACAGCTCGAGGACAAGGGCGCCAGTGTGGCGCTGCACTGGCGCCGCGCTCCGCAGCAGGCCCCGGCGCTGCGGCAACTGGCGGACGAGGCGCTCGCCCGGCTCGGCCCGGAGTTCCGGCTGCTGGAGGGCAACTGCGTGATCGAGGTGCTGCCGCGCAGTGCCAACAAGGGGGAGGCCGTGCGCGGCTTCCTGGCGGTGCCGCCGTTCCTCGGACGCAGGCCCGTGTACGTGGGGGATGACCTGACCGACCTGCCGGGTTTCGCCGCCGCGCGCGCCGCCGGTGGCTACGGCATTGCCGTCGGCTCGCGCGTCGACGCCGACTATCGGCTCGCCGACGTCGCGGCCGTGCGCGGCTGGCTGGGTGGCAGCGATGCCTGAGGCACAGGCGCTGGATCTGGCCGTCGTCGGCAACTGCCAGGTGGGCGCGGTAATCGATGCGCGCGGACGGCTGGTGTGGATGTGCCTGCCGCAGCCGGACGGCGACCCGGTGTTCTCGGCGCTGCTGCATGCCGAGCTGGGCGATTCACGGCGCGGCGTGTTCGCGATCGAGCTGGCCGACCTCGCCGAAGCCCGCCAGTGCTACCTGCGCAACACGGCCATCCTCGAGACGGTGCTGACCGCGCGGGACGGCAGCGCGCTGCGCATCACCGACTTCTGCCCGCGCTTCAACGCGCGCGGCCGGATCTTCCGCCCCGTTTCGCTGGTACGCATCGTCGAGCCGCTGGCCGGCCGGCCACGCGTGTGCTTCCGCCTGACACCGACGCAGCGCTACGGCCGCGCGCTGGCGATCGCCGGGCGCGGCAGCCACCACCTGGATTTCGAGGCCGCGGACTGGCGTTATCGCGTCACCACCGACGCCTCGCTGCTGCAGCTCGAGAACGGCACGCAGAGTGTGCTCGATGCGCCGCTGACCTTCGTGCTCGGCCCGCAGGAGTCGATCGACGAGGCCCCGCGCGTGCTGGCGGCCAGCTGGCTCGACGAGACGCGCGCCTACTGGCAGGAATGGGTGCGCAGCCTGGCGGTGCCGTTCGAGTGGCAGCAGGAAGTGATCCGCGCGGCCATCACGCTCAAGCTGTGCACCTTCGATGATTCCGGCGCGCTGCTCGCGGCGCTCACCACTTCCATCCCCGAGGCCGCGGACAGCGGCCGCAACTGGGATTACCGCTTCTGCTGGCTGCGCGATGCCTACTTCACGGTGCAGGCCCTGAACCGCCTGGGTGCCACGCGCACCATGGAAGGCTACCTGCACTACATCGACCGCGTGGTGAGCGCCGCGGGGGATGCGCCGCTGCAGCCGGTGTACCGCATCTCGGGCACCGGCGACATGGTCGAGGAGATCATCGACACCCTGCCCGGCTTCCTCGGCATGGGACCGGTGCGGGTGGGCAACCAGGCCGCCGAACAGGTGCAGCACGACGTGTACGGCGCGGTGATCCTCGCGCTGGCGCAATTGTTCTTCGATGAACGGCTGGTCAGTCCCGGCGATGAGCGGCTGTTCCGCGAACTCACCAAGCTCGGCGAGCGCGCCTTCCGCTTCCACGACCAGCCCGATGCCGGGCCATGGGAATTCCGCGGCACCGCGCGCGCGCACACTTATTCATCCGTCATGTCGTGGGCCGGCTGCGACCGCCTGGCGCGCATCGCCACGCGCCTGCGGCTGGGCGAGGATGCGCAGCACTGGCGCGCGCGCGCCGATGCCATGCGCGGCCACATCCTCGAGCGCGCCTGGCATCCGGCGCGGCAGGCCTTCGTCGCGGCGCTCGACGGCACCGAGGATCTGGATGCCTCGCTGCTGCTGCTGCCCGAGCTCGGCTTCATCGACGGCAACGATCCGCGCTTCATCGCCACCGTCGACACCATCGGCCGCGAGCTGCGCGAAGGCGACCTGCTGTTCCGCTACCGGCACGCGGATGACTTCGGCCGGCCGGAGACCGCGTTCACCGTGTGCGCGTTCTGGCATGTCAACGCGCTGGCCGCCACCGGCCGCCTCGAGGAGGCACGCGCGCAGTTCACCGCGCTGCTGGCGCGGCGCAACCACGTGGGGCTGCTGTCCGAGGACATCCATCCGCCCAGCGGCGCGCAATGGGGCAACTTCCCGCAGACCTACAGCATGGTCGGCATCATCAACTGCGCGCTGCGCCTGTCGCGCTCCTGGGATGCGGCGCTGTAGCCGCTGCCATGCCACTGGAACCACCGCCCGCCAACGCCCAGGACTGGCCGCGCTACCTGCGCCGCATACTGCTGCGCTACGTGCTGCCGTTCGTGGCCGCGGCGGCGGTGCTGGCGCTGCTGTTCGTGCCCTACATCAGCCGCCTGTCCTTCGGCGACCTGCGGCCGGGCGCGATCCGCAACTTCCTGTTCGCCGCGGTGGTGATCGGCGCGGCGCTGTTCGCGCTGGCGGTGGGCCTGTCGGTGCGGCTGCTGGTCAACCGCTGGATCCGGCTGCTGCTGGGCGACATCCGCGCGCGGCGCTTTCTCGACGATGCCGCCACCGACGGCGATGCCTCACCCATCCTGAAGCGCGTGCGCGCGGTGCTGCGGGAGCTGGAAGAACACCAGCGCATCGAGATCGAGTTCCGCGAGAACTGGACGCCGCAGGCGCTGCAGCAGGTGGTTGGCGACCAGCTCGATGACTGCGCCATGCTGGTGGTGTCCAATCGCGAGCCCTACATCCACCGCCGCGACGCGCACGGCAACATTGCGGTGCAGGTGCCCGCCAGCGGCATCGTCACCGCGATCGAGCCCATCATGCGGGCCTGCTCGGGCACCTGGATCGCCCACGGCAGCGGTTCGGCCGACCGCGAGGTGGTGGACAGCGCGGACCACGTACGGGTGCCACCGGAAGACCCGAGCTACACGCTGCGACGCGTGTGGCTCAGCGAGCAGGAGGAGGAAGGCTACTACTACGGCTTCTCCAATGAAGGCCTGTGGCCGCTGTGCCATCTCGCCTACGTGCGCCCCGCGTTCCGCGAGAGCGACTGGCAGTGCTACTGCAAGGTCAATGCGCGCTTCGCCGACACGGTGGCCGCCGAGGCCGGCCGCAAGGAGGCGGTGGTGCTGGTGCAGGATTTCCACTTCGCGCTGCTGCCGAAGCTCATCCGCGAGCGCGGCGTGCGCGCCACCATCGCGCTGTTCTGGCATATCCCCTGGCCGAACGCGGAAACCTTCGGCGTATGCCCGTGGAAGAAGGAGCTGCTGCTTTCCATGCTGCAGTCCGACGTGCTGGGTTTCCACACGCTGTACCACTGCCAGAATTTCCTGGCCACCGTGGATCGCTACGTGGAATGCCAGATCGACCATGAGCGCATGACGGTCACGCTGCAGGGCCACGTCTGCCAGGTGACGTCCTATCCCATCTCGATCGAATGGCCGCCGCGCTGGCTGGCGCGGGTGGCCGCGGCGCCGCTGGCGCAGCAGGCGATACGCGAGCGCTTCAAGCTCGCCCCGACGGTGAAGCTCGGCCTGGGCGTGGAGCGCTGGGATTTCACCAAGGGCATCATCGAGCGCTTCCATGCGCTGGAGATCCTGTTCGAGAAGCAGCCGCGCTGGCTCGGCCGGCTGACCTTCCTGCAGATCGCCGCGCCCTCGCGCAGCAAGCTGCCCGCCTACCAGGCGCTGCAGCAGCAGACGCTGGCGGAACTGGAGCGCGTCAACGCGCGCTTCGCCACCGCCGACTGGCAGCCCATCGTGCTGCTGGCCGAGCACCAGGAGCCGGCGCAGGTGTTCGAGCTGTTCCGCGCCGCCGATTTCACGCTGGTCAACAGCCTGCACGACGGCATGAACCTGGTGGCCAAGGAATTCGTCGCCGCGCGCGACGACGAGGACGGCGTGCTGATCCTCTCCACCTTCGCCGGCGCCTCGCGCGAACTGCCCGAGGCGCTGCTGGTGAATCCCTACGACGTCGGCGAGACCGCCGCGGCCATCGCCGCGGCGCTGGACATGCCGCGCGAGGAACGCCGCAAGCGCATGCAGCTGATGCGGCGCACGGTGGCCGAGTTCAACATCTACCGCTGGGCCGGACGCATGCTGATGGACGTGGCGCGGATCCGGCAGCGGGCGCAGCTGGAGAGCTGGTCGGCGCAGTAGAATGGCGGCAACGCCAGCAACGGATGAGCGGGGAACCCCAACGCATGAGCCTTGTCGTCGGCCTGGATGTCGGCACGCAGAGCGTCAAGCTGCTGGCCTACGATGCGGCCGCTCAGCGGGTCGTCGCGACACACAGCCACCCGCTGCAGCTGCTGGCCGGCGACGACGGCAGCCGCGAGCAGCGCGCTGAATGGTGGCTGGCCGCGATCCGCGCCTGCTTCGCACAGCTGGATGCCGCACTGCGCGCGCGGGTCACGGCCATCGGCGTCTCCGGCCAGCAGCATGGCTTCGTGCCGCTGGATGCCGCCGGCCAGGTGCTGGCGCCCGCGAAGCTGTGGTGCGACACCAGCACACAGGCGGAGTGCGCGGAAATCATGGCCGCGGCCGGCGGCGCCGCGCGCTGCGTGCAGCTGGCCGGCAACCCGATCCTGGCCGGCTACACGGCTTCCAAGCTGCCCTGGACGCGCAAGCACCGCCCGGAAGTGTACGCGCGCCTGGCCAGCATCCTGCTGCCGCATGACTACGTGAATTTCTGGCTCACCGGCGAGCGCTGGATGGAACACGGCGATGCCTCCGGCACCGGCTGGCTGGATGTGCGCGCGCGGCGCTGGTCGGCCGAATTGCTCGCCGCCACCGATCCGGATCGCGACCTCGCCGCGCTGCTGCCGCCGCTGCTCGCCGCCAGCGCCAGCTTCCCGGTCGCGCCGGCCATCGCCGCGGAGCTGGGCCTGCCACGCACCGTGCGCGTCAGTGCCGGCGGCGGCGACAACATGATGGCCGCCATCGGCACCGGCAATGTGGCGCCCGGCATGCTCAGCATGAGCCTCGGCACCTCCGGCACGCTGTTCGCCTGCGCGGATCATCCGGTGGTGGACAACGACGCCGGCTGGGCCGCGTTCTGTTCCTCCACCGGCGCCTGGCTGCCGCTGGTATGCACGATGAACTGCACGGTGGCCACGGAAAACGTGGCACGCGCATTCGGTTTCAGCGCCCGTGAGGCAGATGCGGTAATGGCGGACACGGCCCCGGGCGCCGGCGGCCTCATCATGCTGCCCTTCTTCAATGGCGAACGCACGCCGGACCTGCCGCTGGCACACGGCAGCTTGCACGGCCTGCACGGCGACAACTTCACGCGCGGCAACGCCTGCCGCGCGGCCATGGAGGGCGCGACCTACGCGCTGCGCAATGGCTTCGACGCGCTGTGCGCGGCTGGACTTTCCTTCGATGCCATCCGCCTCACCGGCGGCGGCAGCCACAGCCCGGCCTGGCGCCAGATGATCGCCGACGTGTTCGACCTGCCGGTGGCAGTGCCCGCGCAGGCCGAGGGCGCCGCGTTCGGCGCGGCGCTGCAGGCGCTGTGGGCCACGCAGTCGGCCGGCGACGACGCGGCGTTGCAGCGCATCGCGCGCGAACATGTGCGGCTGGCCGGGGAACTGGGCACGCATCCGGATCGATCCGCCGCCGCCGCGTACCGCGCGTCCTACCAGCAGTTCCTGCGCCACCTGCAGGTCGCCAAATCGCTATATTCAACGACGGGTAATCCATGAGCACATCCTTCATCGGCAGTCGCGAGTACTTCCCCGGCATCGGCCGCATCCCCTACGAGGGTGTGGAGTCGGACAATCCGCTGGCGTTCAAGGTGTATGACGCCGGCAAGCGCATCGGCGGCAGGACCATGGCCGAGCACCTGCGCTTCGCCGTGTGCTACTGGCACACCTTCACCAATGCCGGCCACGATCCCTTCGGCCCGGGCACACGCCGCTTTCCGTGGGAGGCGGGCTCGCCGCTGGCCACCGCGGAGGCGCGGCTGGATGCCGCGTTCGAGTTCTTCACCAAGCTGGGCGTGCCCTACTACTGCTTCCACGACGTGGATCTCGCCCCGGATTCCGCGGACATCGACCAGTACGAGAAGAACCTGCGCTACATGACGGCGCTGGCGAAGGAGCGGCAGGCGGCCACCGGCGTGAAGCTGCTGTGGGGCACCGCCAACCTGTTCTCGCATCCGCGCTACATGAATGGCGCGGCGACCAATCCGGATTTCAACGTGGTGGCGCGCGCCGCCGTGCAGGTGAAGGCGGCACTCGAGGCCACCGTGGAGCTCGGCGGCGAGCACTATGTGTTCTGGGGCGGACGTGAAGGCTACGCCTCGCTGCACAACACCAACATGCAGCGCGAGCTGGCGCACTTCGCGCGTTTCCTCGCCATGGCGCGCGACTATGGCCGCACCATCGGCTTCAAGGGCTACTACTTCATCGAACCCAAGCCGATGGAACCGATGAAGCACCAGTACGACTTCGACAGCGCCACGGTGGCCGGCTTCCTGCGCCAGCACGGGCTGGACAAGGACTTCAAGCTCAACATCGAGGCCAACCATGCCACGCTGTCGGGCCACACCTTCGAGCATGACCTGCAGGTGGCGGCGGATCACGGCCTGCTGGGCAGCATCGATGCCAACCGCGGCAATCCGCAGAACGGCTGGGACACCGACCAGTTCCCCATCGACCTGTACGACACCGTTGGCGCCATGCTGGTGGTGCTGCGCCAGGGTGGGCTGCCCGGCGGCCTCAACTTCGACGCCAAGCCGCGTCGCGAGTCCACCGACATGGAAGACCTGTTCATCGCGCACATCGGCGGCATGGATGCCTTCGCGCGCGGGCTGGAAGTGGCGCATGCGCTGCTCACCGACTCGCCGTGGGAACAATGGCGCAAGCAGCGCTACGCCAGCTTCGACAGCGGCGCCGGCCGCGATTTCGCCGACGGCAGGCTGCAGTTCGCCGAGCTCGCCGCGCTGGCGGCGAAGAATGGCGAGCCGGCGCAGATCAGCGGCAAGCAGGAGCGCTACGAGAACCTGCTGAACCAGTTCCTGATGCGCTGATGCGCGCCGGGGGGCACAGAGCATTCACGGTCGCGCGCACCCCTGCGCCGCAGTACAGGCTGGCGTGCCTCGTGGCCGGCTGGGTGCTGCTGCTCATGAGCTTGACGCCCGCGCATGCCGAGGACGGCTACGACCTGTGGCTGCGCTACCGGCCGCTGCCGGCGGCGCAGGCCGCAGGTTACCGCGCGCATGCCGGCGAGCTGCTGCTCGACGCCGCGACTCCCACGCGCGCCGCGGCGCGCGCCGAGCTGCTGCGCGGCCTGCGCGGCCTGCTGGGGCGCGCGCCGGCGCCGGTGCGCGCGGTGCACGGCAATGGCGCCATCATCGCCGGCACGCCAGCCTCCGCCCCGCTGCTTGCGACACTGCATCTGGACCTGCGATCTCTCGGCGATGAGGGCTATCTGCTGCGCAGCCTCACCGTGGAAGGCCACGCCGCCATCATCATCGCCGCGAACTCGGATGTGGGCGTGCTGTACGGCGCGTTCCGCCTGCTGCGCCTGGTGCAGACCGGCCAGCCCCTCGAGCACCTGGACCTGCGCGATGCACCACGCGAAAAGCTGCGCATCCTCGACCACTGGGACAATCTCGACGGCCGCGTGGAGCGCGGCTACGCCGGCACCTCGATCTGGGACTGGTGGAAGCTGCCGGACTACCTGGACCCGCGCTATACCGACTACGCCCGCGCCAACGCCTCCATCGGCATCAACGGCGCAGTGCTCAACAACGTCAATGCCAACGCCGCGGTGCTCACGCACGAATACCTGCTGAAGGTGGCCGCGCTGGCCGGCGTGCTGCGTCCCTACGGCATCCACGTGTACCTCAGCGCCCGCTTCAGCGCGCCCATCGAGATCGGTGGACTGAAGACGGCCGATCCGCTCGACGCCGCGGTGCGCGCCTGGTGGCGCGCCAAGGCCGACGAGATCTACCAGCTCATTCCGGACTTCGGCGGTTTTCTCGTGAAGGCCAGCTCCGAGGGTCAGCCCGGCCCGCAGGATTACCACCGCACGCATGCCGATGGCGCCAACCTGCTGGCCGACGCGCTGGCCCCGCACGGCGGCATCGTGATGTGGCGCGCCTTCGTGTATTCGAACGAGAACCCGGATGACCGCGCCAAACAGGCCTACACCGAGTTCAAGCCGCTGGACGGCCAGTTCCACGACAATGTGCTGGTGCAGGTGAAGAACGGCCCGATCGACTTCCAGCCGCGCGAGCCCTTCAGCCCGCTGTTCGGCGCCATGCCGAAGACACCGCTGATGATGGAGTTCCAGATCACCAAGGAATACCTGGGCTTTGCCACGCACCTGGTGTACCTGGGCGCGCTGTACGAAGAGGTGCTGCAGTCCGACACCTGGACGCAGGGCAGGGGCTCGACGGTGGCGAAGGTGGTGGATGGCGAGCTCGAGGGCCACGCACTCACCGGCATCGCCGGGGTAGCCAACATCGGCGCCGACCGTGACTGGTGTGGCTCGACGTTCAACCAGGCCAACTGGTACGCCTTCGGCCGCCTGGCGTGGGATCCGACGCAGTCCGCGCGCGCCATCGCCGAGGACTGGACGCGCATGACCTTCAGCAACGACCCTGCGCTGGTCAAACCCGTGGTCGACATGATGATGGCCTCGCGCGAGGCGGTGGTCGACTACATGACGCCGCTGGGCCTGCACCACCTGATGGGCCGAGGGCACCATTACGGCCCCATGCCCTGGGATGATGCCGGCCCGCGCCCGGACTGGACGCCGGTGTACTTCCATCGCGCGGACCGCAACGGCATCGGCTTTGACCGCAGCCGCACCGGCAGCGACGCGGTGGACCAGTACGCGCCGCCGCTGGCCGCACAGTTCAACGACCTGGCGGCCGTTCCCGAGGCGCTGCTGCTGTGGTTTCACCATGTCCCCTGGGATTACCGCCTGCGCTCGGGCCGCACGCTGTGGGAGGAACTGGTGCGGCACTACACGGCCGGCGTGGACGAGGTGAAGCAGATGCGCGCCACGTGGGCGAAACTCGATGGCCGTATCGACGCGCAGCGGTATGCCAAGACCGCGGCCTTCCTCGGTATCCAGCAGGACGAGGCACAGTGGTGGCGCGACGCCAGCCTTGCCTACTGGCAGAGCCTCAATGGCCTGCCGCTGCCGGCCGGTTACGCACCGCCGGCCCATCCGCTGGACTGGTACAAGAATCTTTCCTTCCCCACCGCGCCGGGGCATTAGGATCGCAGGCCATGAGCACCGCCACTGCCAGCACCCCTGGCTCCAGCCGCGACCGCGAGATCGTCGCGGCCAGGGTCATCGTCACCTGTCCCGGGCGCAACTTCGTCACGCTGCAGATCACCACGCGCGCGGGAGTGACGGGCCTGGGCGATGCCACCTTGAACGGCCGCGAGCTGGCGGTGGTGGCGTACCTGCGCGAGCACGTGGTACCGAACCTGATCGGCCGCGACGCCGGCCGCATCGAGGACACCTGGCAGTTCCTGTATCGCGGCGCGTACTGGCGGCGTGGGCCGGTGACCATGAGCGCCATCGCCGCGGTGGACGTGGCGCTGTGGGACATCCTCGGCAAGATGGCCGGGCTGCCGCTGTACCAGCTGCTCGGCGGACGCTCGCGCGAGGGCGCGCTGGTGTACGCGCACGCCAACGGGCGCGACATCGCCGAGACCAGCGCGGAAGTCGGCAAGTACCTGGAAAAGGGCTTTCTCGCGGTGCGCGCGCAGTGCGGCGTGCCGGGGGTGAAGAAGGCCTATGGCATTTCGAGCGCGGGCAGGCCCTACGAACCGGCCGAAAGCGAACTGCCGGTCGAAACCGCCTGGAACACGCCGCGCTACCTGGAAGTGGTGCCGCGGCTGTTCGAGCAGCTGCGCCGCGAGCATGGCAACCAGGTGGAGCTGCTGCATGACGTGCATCACCGCCTGACGCCCATCGAGGCGGCGCGGCTGGCGCGCGACCTGGAGCCGTACCGGCTGTTCTGGCTGGAAGATGCCACTCCCGCGGAGAACCAGCAGTCCTTCGAACTGATCCGCCGCCATGCGGTGACGCCACTGGCCGTGGGCGAGGTGTTCAACTCGATCTGGGACTGCAAGCAGCTGATCGAGAACCAGCTCATCGACTACATCCGTACCACCATCGTGCACGGTGGCGGCATCACGCACCTGCGCCGCCTGGCCGATTTCGCCGCCCTGCACCAGGTGCGCACCGGTTTCCACGGCGCCACCGACCTGTCGCCGGTCACCATGGGCGCGGCGCTGCACTTCGACACCTGGGTACCGAACTTCGGCATCCAGGAGTACATGTTCCACGGCGAAGAGACCAATGCGGTGTTCCCGCACGACTACTCGTTCCGCGATGGCCGCCTGCACGTGGGCGACACGCCCGGGCACGGCGTGAGCATCGACGAGCAGCTGGCGGCGAAGTATCCGTATGCGCCGAAGCAGCTGCCGGTGGCGCGGCTGGAAGACGGCACGATGTGGGACTGGTGACCGGGAGGGGCGCGCGATGACAAGGCAGACAGGACCGCGCGTGCGGCGCGGCGCGGGGCTCACGGCCGCGGCCATGATGGCGCTGGTGTCCGGCGCCGGAACCGGCGCACCCTCCTCGCCGGCGCAGCCATGGCTCGACACCCACCGCAGCTTCGAGGCGCGCGCCGCGGCGCTCGTGGCGCAGATGACACTGGAGGAAAAGGTTGGCCAGATGCAGAACACCGCGCCGGCCATCCCGCGGCTCGGCCTGCCCGCCTATGACTGGTGGAATGAAGCCCTGCACGGCGTGGCACGCGCCGGCGAGGCCACCGTGTTTCCGCAGGCCATCGCGCTGTCGGCCACCTTCGACGTGCCGCTGCTGCACCAGGTGGCCACTGCCATCAGCGACGAGGCGCGCGCCAAGCACAACGAGTTCCTGCGCCAGGACCAGCACGCGCGCTACCAGGGACTGACCTTCTGGTCGCCGAACATCAACATCTTCCGCGATCCACGCTGGGGCCGCGGCCAGGAGACCTACGGCGAGGATCCCTTCCTGACCTCGCGCATGGGCGTGGCCTTCGTCACTGGCCTGCAGGGCGATGATCCGCATTACCGCAAGCTCGACGCCACCGCCAAGCACTTCGCGGTGCACAGCGGCCCGGAATCCACCCGCCACGTGATCGACGTGCATCCCACCGAGCGCGATCTCCACGAAACCTACCTGCCCGCCTTCCAGGCGCTGGTGCAGGAGGCGCACGTGGACGCGGTGATGGGCGCGTACAACCGCATGGATGGCGAACCAGCCACCGCGAGCCGCCGCCTGCTGCACGACACGCTGCGTGAACAGTGGGGCTTCACGGGCTACGTGGTGTCGGACTGCGATGCGGTCGGCGATATCTTCAGGACGCACCAGGTGGCGAAAACCGCCGAAGAGGCCGCGGCGCTGGCCGTGAAGAACGGCGATGACCTCAACTGCGGCCGCACCTATGCCGCGCTGGTGAATGCCGTGCAGCAGGGGCTCATCAAGGAGAGCGAGATCGATGTCGCGGTGAGGCGGCTGATGACCGCGCGCATGCGGCTGGGCATGTTCGACCCGCCGGAGAAGGTGCCCTGGTCGAAACTGCCGTACTCGGTGAACCAGTCTCCCGAGCATGATCAGCTGGCCTTGCGCGCGGCGCGCGAGTCGCTGGTGCTGCTGAAGAATGACGGCCTGCTGCCGCTGTCGAAGAGCGTGCGCCACATCGCGGTGATCGGCCCCACTGCTGACAGTGTCAATGCATTGCTGGGCAACTACAACGGCACGCCGGCGGCGCCGGTGAGCATCCTGCAGGGCATCCGCGCCGCCGTGCCCGGCGCCGATGTCGTGTACGAGCGCGGCGCGGAACTGGTGGAGGGTCTCGTCGAGCGCGCCATTGCCGGCGCACCGCCGATTACTCCGCCGGCCAGCCCGCCCTCCGCCGATGCGGCGCTCGCCGCCGCGCGCAATGCCGACGTGGTGATTTTCGTCGGCGGCCTCACCACGCAGATCGAAGGCGAGGAAATGCGCGTCAGCTATCCGGGATTCTCCGGCGGCGATCGCACCGACCTGCGCCTGCCCGCCACACAGGAAAAACTGCTCGAGGCATTGCAGGCCACCGGCAAGCCGCTGGTGCTGGTGCTCACCGGCGGCTCGGCGCTGGCCGTGGACTGGGCGCAGCAGCACGTGCCGGCCATCCTGATGGCCTGGTACCCGGGCCAGCGCGGCGGCAACGCGGTGGCCGATGTGCTGTTTGGCGACGCGGATCCGGCCGGCCGGCTGCCCGTCACCTTCTACAAGGCCGATGAGCAGCTGCCCGCCTTCGACGATTACCACATGGACGGGCGCACCTACCGTTATTTCAAGGGCACGCCGCTGTACGCTTTTGGTTATGGGCTGTCGTACGCGCACTTCGATTATTCGGCGCTGAAGCTCGACCACGACCGCGTGGGCAGCAAGGGCCGCCTGCGCGCCACGCTGCAGGTGAGGAACACCGGCCAGCGCGCGGGCGACGAGGTGGTGCAGCTGTACCTGCATGCGCTGAGCGCACCGCATGCGCGCGCCAGCAAGGAGCTGCGCGGTTTCCAGCGCATCACCCTGCAACCGGGCGAGGAACGCAAGGTCTCCTTCGACGTCTCGCCGGCTACCGACCTGCGTTACTACGATGAGCAGCGCCACGCGTATGCAGTGGATCCTGGCGGGTACGAGGTGCAGATCGGCGCCTCGAGCGCCGACGTACGCCTGGCGCAGGCCTTCACCGTACATTGAAAGGAACGATGAACAACGACACACGCGCATCCAGCCGCATCGTCTGCTTCGGCGAACTGCTGCTGCGGCTGTCCGCGCCGGGCAGGGAGCTGCCGTTCCAGTCGCCGCGACTGGAGGCGCATTTCGGGGGTGCCGAGGCCAATGTCGCGGCCTCGCTGGCCATACTCGGCCATCGCAGCGCCATGGTGAGCGCGCTGCCGGACAACGCGCTGGGGCATGCCTGTGCCGCCGAGCTGCGCCGCCACGGTGTGGAGACAGCCGGTATCCGCTTTGCTCCGGGCCGCCTGGGGCTGTACTTCCTCGCGCCCGGGGCGATGCAGCGGCCCGCGGAGGTGATCTACGACCGTGCCGATTCGGTGTTCGTGCGTACGGCGCGCGAGGATTACGACTGGCCGCGCCTGCTGGAAGGCGCAGGCTGGCTGCACCTGTCGGGCATCCATGGCGCGCTGGGCGATGACACCGCGCAGGCGGCGCTGCGCGCAGTGCGCGCGGCGCGTGCGGCGGATGTGGCCATTTCCTTCGACTGCAACCACCGCGCGAAGCTGTGGGGCGGGCGCGCCGCGCAGGCCCCCGCGCTGCTGCGCGAGCTCATGGCCGAGGCGGAACTGCTGTTCGGCAACGAGCGCGACATCGCACTGGTATTCGGCACCGATTTCCGCGACTCCGACGGCGAACAGCGCTTCCTCGCCGCCTCGCAGCTGGCCTTTGGCGCCTTGCCGCGGCTGCGCTGGATGGCCGCCACGGAACGACACGTGCTGGATGCCGACACGCACGAGCTGCGCGCCCACCTGGCCACGCGCGAGCACGTGCTCACCACGCGCGCGCATCGCCTCGCCGGCATCGTGGATCGCATCGGTGCCGGCGACGCCTTCGCCGCCGGCCTGCTGCATGGCCTGCTGTCCGGCATGCACCAGCCGGCGACACTGGATTTCGCGGTGGCCGCGGCCTGCCTGAAGCACTCGGTGCCCGGCGACGTGAACCTGCTGCGCGAGGCCGACATGCGCGCCTTCCTCGCCGAGGATGGCCGCGACGTGAAGCGCTGATGGCCGCGGACGAAGCGCGGCAGCAACTGGACCTCGCCGCGCTGGCTTCACTTCCCGCGTCCGTGGCGCGTCCCGCCTTCAATCCAGCCGCGACGCGCGTCGGCATCGTGCACCTGGGCCCCGGTGCATTCCATCGCGCGCACCAGGCCGTGTACGTGGATGACCTGCTGGACGCGCATCCGGACTGGGCGATCTGCGGCGTCTCGCTGCACAGCACCGAAGTGCGTGATGTGCTGCGTCCGCAGGACAACCTGTACACCCTGGCGCTGCTTGGTGGCGAGAGCCGCTTGCGCGTGATCGGCGCGCTGCGCGAGCTGCGCAGCGCGCGCGAGGAGCCGGCCGCGGTTCTCGCACGCCTGGCCGATCCGGCCGTGCGGCTGGTGACGCTCACCATCACCGAAAAGGGTTACTGCCTGGCAGGCGAAGATCTGGACTTCACGCATCCGGAAATCGCGCATGACGTGGCCTTGCCGCAGGCACCGCACAGCGCCGTGGGCCACCTGGTTGCCGGCCTGGGTGCGCGGCGCGCGCGCGGCATCGCCCCTTACACGGTGCTCAGCTGCGACAACCTGGCCGGCAACGGCCACCGGCTGCGCCGCGCCACGCTGCAATACGCCGACCGTCTGGATCCCGCGCTGGCGCGCTGGATCGAAGCCGAGGTCGCCTTTCCCTGTTCCATGGTGGACAGCATCACGCCCGCCACGGACGAGCCGCTGCGCCAGCGCGTCGCCGCGGAACTGGGCTGCCGCGATGCCTGGCCCATCCAGCGCGAAACCTACACGCAGTGGGTGATCGAGGATCGCTTCTGCAATGCGCGGCCGCCCTTCGAGCTGGCCGGCGCACAGCTCAGCCACGACATCGCCGGCCACGATCGCGCCAAGCTGCGGCTGCTCAACGGCGCGCATTCCACGCTGGCCTACCTGGGTTCGCTGCTGGGCATCGACACCGTCGGCAACGCGATGCGAACGCCGACGCTGGTGCGCTTCGTCGAGCGCCTGATGCGCGAGTCCATCGCCCCGGTGGTGGCGCTGCCGGCGGGCCTGGATCCCGGTCCGTACATCGATGCGATCCTGGCGCGTTTCCGCAATCCCGCCATCCAGCACAAGCTGTCGCAGATCGCCTGGGACGGTTCGCAGAAACTGCCGGTGCGGCTGCTCGGCACCATCGCCGAGGCGCTGGCGCAGGGCCGCGACATTGCGCCGCTGTGCCTGGCCATCGCCGCCTGGATGCAGTTCGTGCGCCGCCAGGCACGCGCCGGCATCGCGCTGGTGGATCCACTGAACGAACGGCTCACCGCCATTGGCCGCGCCTGTACGGGCGATGCACGCGCGGATGTCGCCGCATTTCTCGGGCTCGAGACCGTGTTCGGGACCCTGGCCAGCGAGAAAGGCTTCGGGCAGCCGCTGCGCAAGGCCTATGCCTTGCTGGCGGATGGGTCGCCGGCCGCGGTGGAACAGGCGCTGGCCTGAAGCCGCCGCGTCAGTGCGCGACATCGAGCCCGCGCACCTTCACACGCACGCGCGCGATGAAGCTGGACGAGGTCATGTACAGCGTGTGCCCGTCATCGCCGAACTCGCAGTTGGACACCACGCTGCCGGTCGCGATGCGTCCCAGCCGTTTGCCCGCGGGCGAAAACACCAGCAGCCCGCCGGGCGCGGCCGAGAACAGCCGGCCATCGGCGGCCATGCACATGCCGTCGGGATTGCCCTGGTCGCCGGCGCGCACCAGGTCCGTGGCATCGGCGAACACATGCTTCCCGCGGACCGCGCCGTGCGCATCCAGCGCATAGACCATCCACACCGGATTCGCGGGATCGGAATTGGAGACATACAGGTGCCGCCCGTCCGGCGACAGCGCGATGCCATTGGGAAATTTCAGGCTGTCGTCCAGCAGGTGCACCGAGCCATCCGGATCCAGCCGGTACACACCGCTGAAGGCCAGCTCGCGCACCGGCGAGTGCTCGATGCCCTGCAGTCCATACGGCGGATCGGTGAAGAACACGGCGCCGCCATGGCTGCGCACCAGGTCGTTCGGGCTGTTGAACCGATGACCCTCGAAGCGCGTCGCCAGCATGGTCTTCTGTTTTGTCCGCGGATCCAGCCGCGCGATGCCGCGCGAGCCCGAATCGGCCAGCAGCACCGTGCCCTGGCTTTCGGCGAACAAGCCGTTTGCGCCCGGTTCGCGCAAGGTGCCATCGTCCGCGCCGGCATACCCTGAAGGCTCCAGGAACACGGCAAGCCCGTCTTGTTCCGACCAGCGGTAGATGCGGTTCTTCGGCACATCGCTGAACAGCAGGTAGCCGCCGCTGCCGATCCATGCCGGTCCTTCCGCCCAGGTGATGCCGTCGGCGAGCTTCTCGATGCGGGCATCGGCGGCGATCACTTCGTCGAACGCCGGATCGAAGGCGGTGATGTACCCGATGGCCGGGAAAGGCGGCGACGCGGCGCCCGCCACGGCGGCAATTACCGGCGAGAGCAGCCCCATCACGCATCGCCGCGCCTTCACAGCCGGTACGCCCTCTTCGGCAGCCGGTAGGCGAGCTCCACGGCCAGCTCCGCGGCCTCGTCCTCGTCCAGCCGGTGCTCGGCCACCAGCTTCGCCAGCACCGCGCAGTCGATGCGCCGCGCGACATCGTGTCGTGCTGGGATGGAAAGGAAGGCGCGCGTGTCGTCATTGAAGCCGATGGTGTTGTAGAAGCCGGCGCTGGCCATCGTCCGCTCGCGGAAGCGCCACATGCCCTCGGGGGCGTCGTGGAACCACCAGGCCGGCCCGAGGTACAGGCAGGGGTAATGTCCGGCCAGCGGCGCGAGCTCGCGCGCGTAGGTGCTTTCATCCAGCGTGAACAGCACCAGCGTGAAGCGCGGCTCGTTGCCGAAGCGGTCCAGCAGCGGCTTCAGTGCCCGCACGTATTCGGTGGCCTGCGGAATGTCGCCGCCCTTGTCGCGGCCATAGCGCTCGAACAGCGCGCGATTGTGGTTGCGGAACGCGCCCGGATGGATCTGCATCACCAGGCCATCCTCCAGGCTCATCGCCGCCATCTCGGTGAGCAGCTGGGCGCGGAACAACTCGGCTTCGGCGGCGTCTGCCCTGCCCTGCACCACCTTGTCGAACAGCTTGCGCGCGCCGGATTCGCCAAGGTCCGCCGTCGCACAGCTGATATGCCCATGGTCGGTGGAGGTCGCACCCATCGAGGCGAAGAAGGCGCGGCGGTTGCGGTGCGCGCGCAGATAGCCCTGCCAGGTGTACACGTCCTCGCCAGTGAGCTCGCCGAAGCGGCGCAGAGCCGCCGGGAACTGCTCGTGTTCCGGATCCACCACCGCGTCCGGCCGGTAGGCGGTGATCACGCGCCCCTGCCAGCCACTGGCGCGCAGCGCCGCGTGATGCGCCAGCTCGTCGACGGGCCCCTCGGTGGTCGCGATCACCTCCATGTTGAAGCGCTCGAACAGCGCGCGCGGCCGGAACGCAGGCGTCTGCAGTGCGGCGGTGATGGTGTCGTAATACTCGTCGGCGGTGCCCTCTTCCAGCCGCACGCGCAGGCCGAAGATGTCATGGAACACATGGTTCAACCACAGCGCGGAAGGCGTGCCGCGGAACAGATGAAAGTGGCGCGCCAGCAGCCGCCACGCCGCGCGTGGTTCCACCGCGGCGCGCGAGCCATCGCGGCGCGCGATGCCCAGCGCCTCCAGCGGAACACCCTGGCTGTAGAGCATGCGATACAGGTAGTGATCCGGCAGCAAGAGCAATTCGGTGGCATTGGCGAAGGGCTGGTTGCCGGCGAACCAGGCCGGATCGGTGTGGCCGTGCGGGCTGACGATGGGCAGATGCGCCACCTCGCCATGCAGGCGGCGCGCGATGGCGCGCTGCGTGGATTCGGGCGGAAACAGCCGGTCGGGGTGCAGGGTCAGCGGTCGGGCATCGGTCTCCATGGCGCTAGTTTGCCATGCGCACTGCCTGGCTAACCCGTGAGATCCAGCTGCGCGGGCTGCATGCGGGGCGCCAGCAGGTGTACCAGCAGCAATGCCAGCAGATAGGCCGAACTCGCCAGCAGGAACACCGGCACGTAGCTGCCGGTAACACCCAGCAGGAATCCCACCAGCTTGGCGATCAGCATGCCGCCCACGGCGCCGGCGAAGCTGCCGACGCCGACCACCGAACCCACGGCCGCGCGCGGGAACAGATCCGAGGTCAGCGTGTAGAGATTGGCCGACCAGCCCTGATGGCCGGCCGTGGCCAGGCCGATGATGCCGACCGCCACCCACATGTGGTGCGCGCGCGTGGCGAACAGCACCGGCACCACGGCCAGCGCGCACAGCAGCATCGCGGTCTTGCGCGCGCGGTTCACGCTCCAGCCATTACGCAGCAATCTGCCACCCAGCCACCCGCCGCCGATGCTGCCGGCGTCGGCGCACACGTAGATGGCGATCAGCGGCGGGCCAAGTTCCAGCAGGGACAGGTCGTACTGGCTGTGCAGGAACTTGGGCAGCCAGAACAGGAAGAACCACCAGATCGGATCGGTCATGAACTTGCCGACCAGGAAGGCCCAGGCCTGCCGGTGGCGCAGCAGCGACAGCCACGGCACGCGCCGCGTGGCCGGCGGCTCATGGCCGATGTAATCCCGCTCGGCTGCCGACAGCCGCGGCTGCCGGTCAGGCGTGCGATAGGTGGCGAGCCAGCCGATGAGCCAGGCGGCGCTCAGCACGCTGGTGAACAGGAAGGCGGCCTGCCAGCCGAATGCGGCCGTGACCACCGGCACCAGCAACGGCGCGAGAATGGCGCCGATGTTCGAGCCGGAGTTGAAGATGCCAGTGGCGAGCGCGCGCTCGCGCTGCGGGAACCATTCGGCCACGGTCTTGATGGCCGCGGGAAAGCTGCCGGACTCGCCAATTCCCAGTGCGAAACGCGCCATCGCGAAACCCAGCACGCTGGCCGCCAGCGCGTGGCTCATGGCCGCGAGGCTCCAGATGCCGATGGCCAGCGCGTAGCCGATGCGGGTGCCGAGCCGGTCGATCACGGCGCCGGCGCACAGCAGTCCGATGGCATAGGCCGTCTGGAAGGCGAACACGATGTTGCTGTACTGCTGCTCGCTCCACGAAAACCGTTCCTGCAGGAACGGCGCCAGCACGCTGAGCACCTGGCGATCGACGTAGTTGATCGTGGTGGCCGCCAGCAGCATGGCGCAGATGCGCCAGCGGAACCTGCCCACCGAGGCCATCGTCGATGACATGCCGGCCAACCTCCCCCGTCCGCCGCTGTGGCAGCGTCCGGCAGCTTATCCCACGGGCGGGTCCTCGATGGCGAATACTGTCGCCCGCGACACGGGGTTATCATGCCTGCCGCCACCCTCCGCGCGGTGGCTCGCAACAAGAACCAAGGGGGAGACGGTGCCAGCCGAAAACAGCAGCAACGCCCGCAAGCTTTCGGTCATGGAGAAGATCGGCTACAGCCTGGGCGACCTGGCCGCGAACCTGATCTTCCAGACGCTGGTCAACTTCCTCACCTTCTTCTACACGGACGTCTACCGCATCCCGGCGGCCACCGCCTCCGCGGTGATCTTCTGGGTCGGACTTGCCGGCGCCTTCGTGTTCACGCCGCTGATGGGTTTCATCGCCGACCGCACCCGCACCCGCTGGGGCAAATTCCGGCCGTGGATACTGTGGACCGCGATCCCGTTCGGCGTGTTCGCGCTGCTGGCCTTCAGCACGCCGAACCTCGGGCCGCATGGCAAGGTGCTCTACGCGCTGATCAGCTACACGCTGCTGGTGGCCATCTACGTCGCCAACAACCTGCCCTATGGCGCGCTCTCCGGCGTGCTCACCGGCAACATGGCCCAGCGCAACAGCATGTCCTCGTACCGCTTCGTGGCGGTGATGATCGCGCAGTTCATCATCCAGGTGCTGCTGCTGCCGCTGGTGCTGATCGCCGGCGGTGGCGACCAGGCCGTGGGTTTCGAGAACACCATGGCCGTGTTCGCGGCGGTGGGCACGGTGTTCTTCCTGATCACCTTCTTCACCACGCGCGAGCGCGTGGTGCCGGAGGCCGCGCAGAAATCCACCGTGCGCCAGGACCTGGCGGACCTGGCGAAGAACCGTCCCTGGCAGCTGATGCTGGTGCTGACCATCCTGGTGTTCATCACGCTGGCGCTGAAGGGCGGCATGTACGTCTACTACTTCAAGGACTACATGGATGGTGCGGCGCTGGCCGGCTTCCTCGAGCACATCGGCTTCAACCGCTTCATCGCCGGCCTGAACGCCATGCTCACCGGCATGGGCCTCACCGAATTCCAGTGGCCGAAGGACGCACCCACCTCGGCGCTGAGCCTGTTCAATGCCTGCAGCATCCTCTGCGGCATCATCGGCATCGGGCTGTCCCGGCGCCTCGCCGACCGCTTCGGCAAGCGCGACGTGTTCGGCACCGCGCTGTTCGTCTCCACGCTGTGCCTGCTGGCCTTCGTGCTCATCCCGCCGCAGGCGGTCGGCACCGTGATCCTGGTCAACATGCTGCAGGGCTTCTTCTACGGCATCACCACGCCGCTGCTGTGGTCGATGGTGGCGGACGTAGCCGATTTCTCGGAGTGGAAGAACAGCCGCCGCGCCACCGCCATCGTATTCTCGGCCATCATGGTGGGGCTGAAAATCGGCCTCGCGGTGGGCGGCTCGCTGGTGGGCAGGATCCTCGCCATCTACAACTACGACCCGGACCTCACGGCGCAGTCGCCCGGCGCGGTGCACGGCATCCTGATGTCGGTCAGCGTGTATGCCTCGATCCCGTTCCTGGCCTGCGTCGGCCTGCTGTTCTTCTACGGCATCGACAAGGCCACCGAGACGCGCATCGAGCAGGACCTGGCCGCGCGCCGCGCGGCCTGAGCCCTCGCGGCGATGGCCGACCGCATCGATCCGGCGGAGCTGCGGCGGCTGGCGGCCAATGCCATCTCGCCGCCGCTGGTCACGCAGCTGCACACCGCGGATCCCTCCGCGCACGTGTTCGACGGCCGCATCTACATCTACCCGTCGCATGACATCGACGCCGGCGTACCCGCCGACGATCTGGGCACGCAGTACGCCATGCAGGACTATCACGTGTTCCGCCAGGACAATCCGTGGAGCGAGGCGGTGGACTGCGGCGAGGCGCTGCATCTGAGAGACGTGCCGTGGGCTGCGGGGCAGATGTGGGCGCCGGACGCGGCGCGCAAGGACGGCCGCTACTACCTGTATTTTCCGGCCAAGCGCGCCGACGGCATCTTCCAGATCGGTGTCGCGCTGGGCGAGCGGCCCGAGGGTCCGTTCAGCGCCGAGCCGCGGCCCATCGCGGGCAGCTATTCCATCGACCCGGCGGTGCTGGCCGACGAGGATGGCGCGTTCTACATGGTGTTCGGCGGCATCTGGGGCGGCCAGCTGCAGAAGTACCGCGACAATGTGTATGGCGCCGCCAGCGCAGAGCCCGCCGCCGATGAACCGGCGCTGGGGCCGCGCATCGCACGCCTTGCCGCGGACATGAAGCAGTTCGCCGAGGCGCCGCGCGAAATCCGCATCCTCGACGAGCACGGCACGCCCCTCAGGGCCGGCGATCACGCGCGGCGGTATTTTGAAGGGCCATGGATGCACAAGTACCGGGGCCGGTACTATCTGTCCTGGTCCACCGGCAACACGCACCTGCTGTGCTACGGCATCGCCGACAGCCCCTACGGACCGTTCCACTACCAGGGACAGATCCTGACGCCCGTGCTCGGCTGGACCACGCACCACTCCATCGTGGAATTTGCCGGCTGCTGGTGGCTGTACTACCACGATGCCATGCTGTCGGGCGGCGTGGACCATCTGCGCAACATCAAGGTCACCGAGCTGCACTACGACGCGCAGGGCCGCATCCGTACGCTGCATCCTTATGGCCCCTGACGCGGCGCTGCGCGCGCTGCCGCCGGCTGAAACCATCGACATCGGCAGCCAGGCACTGCGGGTGCGCATCGCACCGGCTGCCGGCGGACGCATCGCGCAAATCGTCCATGACGGCCAGACATGGCTGTGCGGCCCGGACGAGGATGAGCGGGCCATTGCCTGGGGCTGCTACCCGATGCTGCCCTGGGCGGGGCGCATCCGTGGCGGTCGCTTTGGCTTCGACGGGCACGATTTCCAGCTGCCGGCCAATCTCGGGCCGCATGCCATCCATGGCGTGGGTTTCATGCTGCCCTGGGAAGTGGTCGCGCGCTCCTCCACGCAGGTGGAACTGTCGCTGCGGCTGCCGGACGACGCCCGCTGGCCGTTCGGCGGCGTGGCCATGCAGCGTATCGCCGTCACGGCCCGCGGGCTGCGGCTGGACCTGTCCGTCACCGCCGGAGAATGCGCCATGCCGCGCCCGGTACTGGGTTGGCATCCGTGGTTCCGCAAGCCGGAGCGGCTGGAGTTCACGCCCGGGCAGTACTACCCGCGTGATGCCGAGGGCATCGCGACCCTGCCACCGGCGCCGCCGCCGCCCGGACCGTGGGACGACTGCTTCATCAATACGCGGCCCGTGTACCTGCATCGCGCCGGCCAGGTGCTGCGCCTGACTTCGGACTGCGACCACTGGGTGGTCTTCGATGAGCGCGCGCATGCCACCTGCGTGGAGCCACAGACCGGGCCGCCGGATGCGTTCAACCTGCTCCCCGGCCGGCGCCTCGCCGCGGGTGAATGCGTCACGGCATCGTGCACGCTCGAATGGCCGTAGCGGGGACCTGGAACGGCGGCACGGAACGGATTTTTCGCACGCGCTGGTTGCCGACAGCCGCAGATTGACATATTAATCCACCTGCGATGCCGGTCTCCAGAAAACGGAAGGCATCATCCGCGGGAGCCCCATCCGCTCGCGCAAGTCGTACGACAGCCCCGACCTCGCTGTTTGCGTCGAAGGCTATCGTCTCTTGCGGGAACGGAACTACATGGGGCAGCAGACCGGGAAAACAGGTCCCCGCGACGTCATCGCGACACAGGACACCATGGCCTTCGCGCTGGTGGCGCGACAGCCGATCTTCGATACCACCATGAGCGTGGTGGCGTACGAACTGCTGTACCGCACCCCCGGCGCGTTGCAGGCGCTGGTGGAGGACCCCGCAGGGGCCACCTTGCAGGTCATGGCCAGCGCGGCGCTGGACATCGGCTTTTCGCACCTGGTGGCCGACCACGCCGCCTACATCAACTTTCCACCCGAGCTGCTGACCCGGCAGATCCATCCGCCGCTGAATCCCGAACGCGTGGTGATCGAGGTGCTGGAGGGTTGCACCCCCGCCGAGGAACTGCTGCAGGGCCTGCGCCACCTGCGCGAACAGGGTTACCGCGTCGCGCTCGACGACTACGACGTACAGCGTGAGAGCCACCTGCTGCTGCAGCACGCGGACATCGTGAAGGTGGACGTCCGCGAACACTCCCCGGCCGAACTGGCGGCCAGTGTCAGCGTCCTGCGCCGCTATCCGGTGCGGCTGGTCGCCGAAAAGGTCGAGACACACGAGGAGCTGGCCCATTGCCGGGCCTTGGGCTTCGACCTGTTCCAGGGTTACTTCCTGCAGCAGCCGCAGATCATCCAGGCGCGGCGCATTCCCAGCGACCAACGGGCCGCCCTCGACCTGGTGACCCGCCTGAACGACCCGGATGCTTCAATCGATCAGATCGAGCAGGCCATCAGTCGCGACGTGGGCCTGAGCTGCCGCATCCTCCGCTGCATCAATTCCAGCTACTTCCGCATGCCACGCCCGGTGAGCTCCATACGCGAGGCGATCCTGCTGCTGGGAATGGGCGAGCTGCGCAGGCTTGGCTGGCTGATGCTGGTGACCGGCATCGCGGGACACCCGGGATATCTCTGCGTTCAGTCACTGCAACGCGCGCGCATGTGCGAGACGCTGTGCCAGCAGGCGCAGCTGCCGGGCAGCGAGTCCTATTTCATGACCGGCATGCTGTCGATGCTGAATGTGTTCCTCGGGCTGCCCATGCAGCAGGCGCTGGAGGCGCTGCCGCTGCACGAGGCCGTGCGTGCCGCCCTGCTGCGACGCGAGGGCGAGCTCGGAGCGGCGCTGCGCTGCGCGGAGAACTACGAACGCGGAGCCTGGGAGGAGTTGCGATTCCGCGATTTGACCACCGCGGAGATTGCCGCGTGCTATCTGCGGGCCACTGAATGGGCCGACAGCACCTGGCTCGATTTCCAGGGCGGTACCTAGGCCGCTCAGGGTGACCTGTCCGTGGAGGCAGCGATGACCGCGAGCATGGAATGCATGCGCTCGGTGGTTCCCAGCACTTCCATCGCCACGTCGGTGATCTTGCGATTGTGACTGCGGCAGTACAGGCGCAGCCGGTCATAGGCCTCCTTCTCGGTGAGCTTCAGGCGCTCCATGAGCAGCCCCACCACGATGCTGGTGGTGCGCGCCGCCTTCAACGCCGAGTTCAGCTGCGCCGATTCGCCGCGCAGCGCGACCAGCTCGGAGAAGCGCAGCATCGCGGTGCGTATGGTCGGCACCAGCTGCAGCGGATCAATCGGCTTGACCAGATAGGCCATCACTCCGAGGTCGGCGGCGGCGCGGGCAATCTGGTCATCCCCGTAGGCCGACAGGAAGATCAGCGGAAACGCCGCCGGCTGCAGCGCGCGGGCCACTTCCAGGCCGGAAAGGTCCGGCATGTCGTAATCGAGTATGGCGATGTCCGGCGAGGACTCCAGACAGAGGCGCAGTGCCTCCCTGCCGCTGGACGCCTCGATGGTGGGGAAGCCGGCACTTCGCAGCCCCTGCGACAGGGTGGCCAGTATCAGTCGGTCATCATCCGCCAGCAGCACCGTGGGCTTGGGCCCATCTTCACGTCTCTCAGGAACCGGCATCCTTTCCCCTAGCGACTGCGGAGTTCGGGGTACGCGGCTTCATTTCGGAAACCTCTCCCGGATTGCAATCCAAAACAGTGGCTCGCGGGGTCGAGGCGAGGTGCCGGGCGCGGCACCGGAGGGGATTGTGGAAAGCTTGTGGAGTACTGTCAAGGAACGGCGATGCGGATTTCGTCAAGCGCCAGGCACTGCAAGCACCGGCGGCCGGAGCGTCAACTCGGCGCACACGCCCTCCGGTCCTTCCTCGATCGACAGCCTGCTGGCGCCGGGCGGCACCAGGGCTTTTATCAGGCTCAGCCCTGTACCCAGCCCCGCGCCGGATTCGAGCGAGAATCCCGCTGGCAGCTGGCCGGCCTCATTGATGACGCGCAGCACCGCCGAATCGCTGCCGCGATCGACCGTGACGCGGACACCGCGGTGTCCGCCGGCGTTCGCGCTGTGCTTGATGGCATTGAATACCAGCTCGTTGATGACCAGACTGATGTTCACGCCGTAGCGCTCCGACAGCAGCACCGGTTCGCGCACCGCGGCCGGCGACAACTGCACCTGGATGCGGCGCTGTGACGCCTGTTCGACATTGCCGGCGATGTCGGTCACCATGTCGCACAGCAGGATCTGTCCCTCGCCATGCCTGCTCGCCAGGCCGAGTGCGACCGTGACGGCCATGAGATGTGCCACGCTCTGCTCGATCACTTCCGCGGCGGACCTGCTGTGCGGATCCTGCAACCGCAGCAATCCGATGAGCCCCTGCAGGCTGTTCTTGATGCGATGATTGGTTTCGCGAATGAGCGTGGCACGCAACTGCTGTTCGCGCCGCGACTGGTGCTCCCGCGCTAGTCTGGCCTGCGTGACATCCAGCACCGCCGCGAAGCAGCCATCGACCAGGTCGTCCGGGCCGCGGTGGGGCAGCAGATACACGAAATAGTGACGGATTCCGCCATCGCCACGCAGCGCCTCCGGTTCGGCCACCGCTTCGATACCGCCCAGCGCGCGATCCAGAGCGGGCAGCAGCTGCTCATGGAGTGCTTCGCCCAGCACATCCAGCACATGACGGCCGGTCACATCGCTGTGCTCGAGGCCCGCCAGGGCCAGCGCGCAGCGGTTTGCGTAGACGAAGCGGCGGCTGGCATCCAGATGCCAGATGCCGACCGGGCTGCCGTCGAGCAGGGCACGAAATTCCCGCATCTGCGACCACCCGACATGGGGCCTGGCCCCGGACCCGCCGCCATCGCGGAGATGAATGAACAAGTTCGCCGGGGTGCCGTCCGCGCCGGCCATCAGCGCCACCTCCACGCGACCCGCCTGCAAGGCGCCGCTGCGCGTGCGCAACGTCACCTCGAAACCGGCGGTGCCCGCGCCGGAGGCCACGCGGCGGCACCGTTCACGGTGCGCGTCCCGCTCGTCCTCGGCATAGATCTCGGCGCAGTTGCGGCCCAGGATGTCGACGGCGGAATAGCCGAGCAAATCCTCCGCGCCCCGGCTCCATCCCACGACCGCTCCGTCCAGATCCACCAGCACGACCGCGTCGTTGACCAGCGCGAGCAGTGTGGAAACCGAATCGACGTTGCAGCATGCTGTCGTCTTTATTCTTTGCACTCTACAACCCCTGCACAATTCCACCACCGGCCCGGGCGGCGCACCGGAGACCTCGCAGCGATTCTTCATGCCCCCGGGAGTCGAAGCAATCGGCCATCCCCTGATGTTGAGGGGATACCCGCGTGGCCGCATTCACTCCGGCCATGCGCGGAAAGTTTGGTTCGGGCGCCGAACCGGCAATAATTGCCACCCCGCCATGGGGCGCATGATTGACGGACTCGCCCGATCGTGACCGATTCCCTTGCCCAGCATACGCCGATGATGCAGCAGTACCTGCGCATCAAGGCGCAGCACCCCGACGTGCTGCTCTTCTACCGCATGGGCGACTTCTACGAGATGTTCTACGAGGACGCGCGGCGCGCCGCCGCGCTCATCGACATCGCCCTGACCACGCGCGGCCAGTCGGCGGGCGAGCCCGTCACCATGGCTGGGGTGCCGGCGGTGAGCGTGGAGAATTACCTGGCCCGGCTGGTGCGGCGGGGCGAGTCGGTGGCCATCTGCGAGCAGGTGGGCGACCCGGCCGCCTCGAAGGGACCGGTGGAGCGCCGCGTGGTGCGCACCGTCACCCCGGGCACGCTGGTGGAGGACGCGCTGCTCGACCGCCAGCGCGAGAGCCTGCTGGCGGCGCTGCTGTTCGACGGCGAGCGGCACGGCCTGGCGTGGCTGGAGCTGGCCAGCGGTCGCTTCGCGGTGGTGGAACTGGGCGACGCGGGCGAAGTCGCGGCGGAGCTGGAGCGGCTGCGGCCGGCGGAGCTGCTGCTGCCCGAGGACCAGCGTCGCGACTCCCTGCCCGCCGCGCGCCTGCGTCCGCCATGGCATTTCGATCTGGACAGCGCGCGGCGCCAGCTCACGCAGCAGTTCGGCACCCGTGACCTGGCCGGCTTCGGCGCAGCGGAGCTGACCGTGGGCCTGCGCGCCGCCGGCGCGCTGCTGCAGTACGCGCGCGACACGCAGCAGGCGGCGCTGCCCCATATCCGCTCGCTGCAGGTGCAGGCGCGCGACGAGGGGCTGCAGCTCGATGCGGCCACGCGTCGCAATCTCGAACTGGACCGTGGCCTTTCCGGCAACGACGAGGCGACGCTGTTCGCCCTGCTGAACCGCGCGACCACGGCCATGGGCTCGCGCGAACTGCGGCGCTGGCTGAACCGGCCGCTGCGCGACCGTGGCGTGCTGCGGCAACGGCATGCGGCCGTCGGCCTGCTGGCCGAGTCGCGCCGCTACGCGCGGCTCGCGGAAAGCCTGGCGCCCATCGGCGACCTGGAGCGCATCCTCGCCCGGGTGGCATTGCGCTCCGCGCGGCCGCGCGACCTGGTGCAGCTGCGCGCCTCGCTGGCCGCATTGCCGGGGCTGCGCGCCGCGGTCGGCAACATGGATTCCCCGCTGCTGGCCACGCTGGTGACGCGCATCGACGAGCACCACGAACAGCATGCGCTGCTGGCGCGCGCCATCGCGGAGGAGCCTTCCGCCATCGTGCGCGACGGCGACGTGATCGCCACCGGCTTCGACGCCGAGCTGGACCAGCTGCGCCGCATCGCCACCAATACCGACGAGTTCCTGCTCGAGCTGGAGCGCAAGGAGCGCGAGCGCAGCGGCATCGCCCAACTCAAGCTGGGCTACAACCGCGTGCAGGGCTACTTCATCGAGATCCCGCGCGCGCATGCCGAGAAGGTGCCGGTGGGCTACCTGCGGCGGCAGACCGTGAAATCCGCCGAGCGCTTCATCACGCCGGAGCTGCAGAAGTTCGAGGACGAGGTGCTGGGCGCGCGCGACAAGGCGCTGGCGCGCGAGAAGCAGCTGTACGAGCAGCTGCTCGATGCGCTCATCGGCGTGCTGCCGGCGCTGCAGGACAGCGCCGCCGCCATCGCCAGCCTCGATGCACTGGCCGCGCTGGCCGAGCGCGCCGACACGCTGCGCTGGGTGGCCCCTGAGCTCACCGATGACCCGGTGTACTGCGTGGAAGCCGGCCGACATCCGGTGGTGGAACAGTTCAGCGGCGCCGGGTTCGTGCCCAACGACCTGGCCTTCGACGATGCGCGGCGCATGCTGATTGTCACCGGCCCGAACATGGGCGGCAAGAGCACCTACATGCGCCAGGCCGCGCTGATCGCCGTGCTGGCGCATATCGGCAGCTACGTGCCGGCGCGGCGCGCGCTGCTGGGCCCGATCGACCGCATCTTCACGCGCATCGGCGCGGCGGATGATCTGGCCGGCGGCCGCTCGACCTTCATGGTGGAGATGAGCGAGACCGCCAACATCCTGCACAACGCCACCGACCGCAGCCTGGTGCTGATGGACGAGATCGGGCGCGGCACCAGCACCTTCGACGGACTGTCGCTGGCCTGGGCGGTGGCGCGGCACCTGGCCACCAGGGTGCGCGCCTTCACGCTGTTCGCCACGCATTATTTCGAGCTGACGGCGCTGGCCGGCGAGTTGCCCGGCGTGGTGAACCTGCACCTGGACGCCACCGAGCACGGCGATGAGCTGGTGTTCCTGCACGCCGTGCGCGAAGGCCCGGCCAATCGCAGCTACGGCCTGGCCGTCGCGAAGCTCGCGGGCGTGCCGGGGCCGGTGATCGCCGCGGCGCGCCGCTATCTTGCGGAACTGGAGGCGCAGCGCGACGCGCAGCTGCGCGCGGCGCCGTCACCGCAAGGGTCGCTGCCGCTGGAAGTGCCGGTCGCCGAACCGGCGCCGGACCTGCTGCGCGAAAAGCTCGCCGCCGCGGATCCGGATGCGCTGTCCCCGCGCGAGGCGCACGTGCTGCTTTACGCGCTGAAAGGCCTGCTGCAGGGCTGAGGCTCAGTCGCGCGAGGCGCGCACATCCAGCGCATCGCGCAGCCCGTCACCGAGGAAATTGAGCGCGAACAGCGTGAGGCTCAGTGTGAGTCCCGGGTAGATCAGCAGCCAGGGATACTCCTCCATCGTCTCCACGCCGTCGGAGATCAGCGAGCCCCACGACGAGGCCGGCGGCTGCACGCCGAGGCCGAGGAAGGAGATGAAGGCCTCCAGCAGCATCACCGACGGAATCGTCAGCGTGGTATAGACGATCAGCGGTCCCAGTGCATTGGGGATCAGGTGCCGCGTGATGATGGCGGTACGCGACAGGCCGAGCGAGATCGCCGCCTCGACGAATTCCTGGTGGCGCAGCGCCTGCACCTGGCCGCGGATGATGCGCGCCATGGTCAGCCACTCCACCGCGCCGATGGCCAGGAACAGCAGCAGCAGGCTGCGACCGAACACCACGGTGAGCAGCACCACGAAGATCATGAAGGGCAGCGCGTACAGGATGTCCACGATGCGCATCAGCACGGCGTCGGTGCGGCCGCCGAAGTAGGCGGCGACCGCGCCCCAGGTGACACCGATGAGCAGCGCCACGCCGGTGCCGATGAAGCCGACCAGCAGCGAGATGCGGCCGCCATACAGGATGCGTGTCAGCAGGTCGCGGCCGAAGGTATCCGTGCCCAGCCAGTGGGCACCGGAAGGCGGCGCGGCGCCGAGCACGAGATCCTGCTGCTGGTAGCCATACGGGCTCAGCCACGAGACCAGCAGGCAGGCGATGACGATGACGATGAGGACGATGGCGCCGGCCACCGCCAGGCGGTTGCGCCGCAGCCGCGCCCACGCGTCCTGCCACAGCGAGGTGCCGCGCTCGTAGCGCAGGTCGGTTTCGGTGGCGCTCATGCCCCGCCCTGCAGCGCGCCGCGCACGCGCGGATTGAGCCATGCGGCCAGCACGTCGGACAGCAGGTTGAACACCACGATGAGCACCGCGAAGAAGATGGTGGTGCCGAGGATCACCGTGTAATCGCGGTTGAAGGCCGCCTGCACGAAGAAGCGGCCGAGCCCGGGCACCTGGAACACGGTTTCGACGACGAAGGAGCCACTGAGCAAGCCCGCGAACGCCGGGCCGAGGAAGGACACCACCGGGATGATGCCGCCCCGCAGTGCATGCTTGAAGATCACCACGCGTTCCGGCAGGCCCTTGGCGCGCGCGGTGCGGATGTAGTCCTGCGACAGCACTTCCAGCATGCCGCCGCGGGTCAGGCGCGCCACATATGCGGCGTAGGCGGCGCCCAGCGTCAGGCTCGGCAGGATCTTGTCGCCCGGCACATCACCCCAGCCCGACACCGGCAGCCAGTCCAGCCAGATGCCGAACACCAATACCAGCAAAGGGCCGAGCAGCAGCGTGGGCATGCAGATGCCGGCCATCGCCACCGACATCGACAGGTAATCCCGCCAGGTGTTGGGCCGCAGCGCCGCCACGATGCCGGCGGCCATGCCCAGCACCACCGCGACCAGCAGCGCATAGAGGCCCAGCTCCGCGGTGGCGGGAAGTCCCGCCACAATGAGCTCCCTGACGCTGCGTCCGGGATACTTGAACGAAGGCCCCAGGTCCCCGTGCAGCAGGTCGCGCAGGTACGAGCCGTACTGCGCGAGCAATGGCTGGTCGAGGTGGTACTGCGCTTCCAGCGCGCGCTTCACTTCGGGAATGACCGCCTTTTCCTGGTCGAAGGGGCCGCCGGGCGCGAAACGAACGAGGAAGAACGTCACCGTGATGACGACGAACAGCACCGGGATCGCCTGCAGCAGGCGCAGCCAGATGAAACGGGCCATTACCTTGCCGGCTCCAGGTAGATGTCCTTGAACGAGTAGTAATCCAGGATGTTGGGCGGCATGCCTTTCACGCTGGGACTGACCAGGTGCTTGTTGGCGTAGGTATAGATCGGGATGACGGGCATTTCGCTCATCAGGATGCTCTCGGCGCGGTAGAAGCCCGCGAAACGCTCTTCCTGCGTCTTCATGGCCGGGATCCTGTGCAGGATCAGGTCATCGTACTCGGCATTGGACCAGCCCGTGTCATTGTTGCCGCCGCCGGTGATCCACAGGTCGAGGAAGGTGTTCGGATCCACGTAGTCGCCGATCCACGAGAAGCGCGCGATGGTGTAGTCCATGTTCTTGCGGGTGTCGAGGTAGACCTTCCATTCCTGGTTGACCAGGCCCACGTCGATGTTCAGGTACTTCTTCCACATCTGCTGCAGGGCCACCGCGATCTTGCGGTGCTGCTCGTGCGTGTTGTAGAGGATCTCGAGCGGCGGCATGCCCTTGCCGTCCGGATAGCCGGCCTCGGCCAGCAGGCGCCGCGCCTGCTGCGGATCGAAATCGAACAGCTTGGGCGGCTGGTAACCCAGCGTGCCGGGCGGCGTCATGGCGTAGGCCGGTGTATTGATGCCCTTCTGCACGGTCTCGACCAGCGTCTTGCGGTCGATGGCCATGGACAGCGCGCGACGCACACGTACGTCGGTGAGGCCCGGTTTGGCCACATTGAGCGCATAGAAGTAGGTGCCGAGGTACAGGTTCAGCCAGGTCTGCTCGGGATGGTGCTGCCGCCATCCGGGAATCTTGTCGATCGGAATATCGGAGGTGTAGTGCAGCTGGCCGGAGCGATACATGCGCTCCTCGGTCGCGATGTTCTCGGTGGGATAGAACACGATGGCGTTGAGCCGCACGTGCGCCGCATCCCAGTACAGGGGGTTCTTCTCCACCCGCAGGTAGCGGTTGAGCTTCCAGCCGGCCAGCCGGAATGGTCCGTTGCTCACGATGTTTTCGGGCCGCGTCCAGGCGGTGAACCGGTCGGTCGTGCCGCCGAACTTCTCGACCACGTGCCGCGGCACGGGGAAGTAACTGGCATGGCTCACCAGCTGCAGGAAGTACGGCGTCGGCGCCGTGAGTTCCACTTGCAGTGTGCGCGGATCCAGCACCCGCACGCCCACCTGGCTGAAATCGGTGATCTTGCCGTCCAGGAAGGCTTCGGCATTGCGGATCGGGAACAGCATGTAGGCGTATTCATTGCCCAGCGCCGGCTGCAGCGCGCGCCACCAGCTCCAGCGGAAATCCTCCGCGGTCAGCGGCGTGCCATCGGACCAGCGGGCATCGGCACGCAGATGAAAGCGGTAGGTGAGGCCGTCGGGAGTAACCTCCCAGCTTTCCGCCACCGCGGGCCGGGGCGCCAGCGTGGCAGGATCCTTGCCGACCAGCCCCTCGAACAGCGCCTCCAGGATGCGCGACTCGGGCACGCCGGTGGCGATCTGCGGATCAATGGATTGCGGTTCGGTGCCGTTGCCGAAGTGCAGCACGCCGGTTGCATCACCCTCCTCCACCCGGGTATGTCCGCGGTCGCAGGCCGCGAGCAGCATGCCCACCATCATCAGCGCCGCCACGCGCCATGCGGACCGTGGCGTCATGCGCCAGCCTGTACGGCGGCGCCGCGCCCCAGCAGCAACGCGCGCGCGTAGTCAGTAGCCGGGGCCGCCCACAACTGCTCGGTGGCGGCGCTTTCCAGCAGCTTGCCCCGGTACATCACCATCACCCGGTCGCACAGGTAGCGCACCACCGCCAGGTCATGCGAGATGAACAGCATGCTCAGGTCATGCTTCTCCACCAGCGCCAGCAGCAGTTCCAGGATCTGCTTCTGGATGGTCACGTCCAGTGCCGACACCGGCTCGTCGGCGATCACCAGTTCCGGTCGCGTGGCGATCGCGCGGCCGATGGCGATGCGCTGGCGCTGGCCGCCGGAGAACTCGTGCGGATACTTGCGCACGGAGGCACGCGCCAGGCCCACCTCATCCATCAGCGCGAACACGGCCGGCTCGAGGTTGCGGCGGGTGACGATCCGGTGCAGCAGCAGCGGCTCGGCCAGCGTGTCGTAGATGGTCATGCGCGGGTTCAGCGAGGCGTAGGGATCCTGGAAGATCATCTGCATGCGCCGTCGCCAGGGACGCATCTGCGCGGCGGACTTGCCGATGAGTTCCTCGCCCGCGAACCGCACCGATCCGGTGGCCCGCACCAGCCCGAGGACGCTGCGACCCAGCGTCGACTTGCCCGAACCGCTCTCGCCGACCAGGCCCAGCACCTCGCCCTTGTGCAGCTCGAAGCTCACGTCATCCACCGCCACCACGTCCGCGCCCGTGCCGCGCATCGAACGGAAACGCGTGGTGAGATGGCTCGCCTGCAGCAGCGGCTGCGGGGTGGCACGGCTCGCCACTGGCTTGGCGCCGCGTGGAATGGCCGCCAGCAGCTTGCGGGTGTAGTCGGACTGGGGCGCCGCAAAGATGCGCTGCGCCGGGCCCTGCTCCATGGTCATGCCATCCTGCATTACCAGCAGCTGGTCGGCGAGGCCCGCGACCACGCCCAGGTCATGGCTGACGAAGATCACCCCGAGGTTGCGCCGCGTGCGCAGCTCATTGATCAGCACCAGGATCTGCTGCTGCACGGTGACGTCCAGCGCCGTGGTGGGTTCGTCGGCAATCAGCAGGCGCGGCTCGGCGATCAGCGCCATGGCGATCATCACGCGCTGGCGCATGCCGCCGGAGAACTGGTGCGGATAGGCATCGATGGTGGCAGCCGGTTCGCGGATGCCGACTTCCGCCAGCAGCTCGATCGCGCGCGCGCGCGCGCTGCGGCGGCTGCGCTCGCGGTGATAGAGCAGGGGCTCCATCATCTGCTCGCCCACCCGCAGGAAGGGATTCAGGCAGGTCATCGGATCCTGGAAGATGAAGGCGATGTCCTTGCCGCGCACCTGGCGCAGCTCCTCGCCGCGCAGCTGCAGCAGGTCGCGGCCGTTGAACATGGCGGTGCCGCCTTCGATGCGCCCGGGCGGCATCGGTATCAGGCCCAGCAGCGAGTAGCAGCACACCGATTTGCCCGAGCCGGATTCCCCGACGATGCCCAGCGTGCGGCCCTGCTCCACATCGAAGCTCACGTCGCGGACTGCCTGCACCACGCCGTTGCGGGTGTGGAACGAGACACTCAGTTGCCGGACTTCGAGCAGCGCCATCCAGCGGCACTATAGCGCTAGAATCGCGGCGCAGAACACAGGGAGATCGCCATGGCCACCTCGCCCGCGCTGCTCGTCGCAACCCGAAAGGGCGCCTTCATCCTCAAGGCGGACCGCTCGCGACGCAGCTGGAAGACCGGGGCACCGCTGATGCTGGGGCAGATCGCGCATCACCTGGTGCAGGATCCACGCGAGCCCAGGGTGATCATGTTCTCCTCGAGCACTGGCCACCTGGGCCCGACCATGCACTACTCGCGGGACCGCGGCCGCAGCTGGAAGGAATCCAGCCGGCCACCGGCCTTTCCCAAGGCCGTGGAGGGACGCAAGGCCGAAGTGCTGAACCACACGTTCTGGCTCACGCCGGGCCACGCCGGCGAACCCGGCGTCTGGTATGGCGGTTCATCCCCGCAGGGCCTGTTCCGCAGCGAGGATGGCGGCGACACCTGGGAGCCGGTCAGTGGCCTCAACGACCATCCCGAATACAGCCAGTGGATGGGCGCGCAGGAAAACGGCACGCCTGACGGCCCGAAGCTGCATTCGGTGATCGTCGATCCGCGCGACCCCCGCCACCTGTACGTGGCGATGTCCAGCGGCGGCGTGCACGAATCCCTCGACCGCGGCGCCACGTGGAAGGCGCTGGTCAAGGGCATGGAGGTGGTGGCCGGGTTTCCCGCCGACAAGCTGTACGTGCACGATCCACATTGCATCCGCATGTGTCCGTCGAATCCCGATCGCCTGTACCAGCAGAACCACTGCGGCATCTACCGGCTGGACCGCCCCGGCGAGGAATGGGTGCGCATCGGCCGCGCGATGCCGGCGAAAATCGGCGACGTCGGCTTTCCGATGGTCGTGCATCCACGCAACGACAAGGTGTGCTGGGTGTTCCCGATGGACGGCAGCACCGTGTGGCCGCGCACCGCCATCGGCGGCAAGCCAGCCGTCTACAGCACGCGCAATGCCGGCAGGAGCTGGACGCGGCTGGACCAGGGATTTCCCGCCGCGAATGCCTGGTGGACGGTCAAGCGCCAGGCCATGTGCGGCGATGCCCGCGACGCGGTGGGCCTGTACCTGGGCACCACCAGCGGCGAGATCTGGGCCAGCCGCGACGAAGGCACGAGCTGGCGCTGCATCGCGCGGCATCTGCCGGAGATCTACGCGCTGGAATGCGCGGAGCTGTAGCCGGCCGCGATGCGCGTGACCATCCCCAGTCCGCTGCTGTCGTATACGAACCGGCGGGAAGTGGCCGCAATCGGCGCCACGCTCGCCGATGTGCTGCGCGACCTCGACCGGCAGTTTCCCGGCATCCGCTTCCGGATGGTGGATGAGCAGGACCGGCTGCGGCCGCACATGCGCGTATTCCTGGATGCGGATGAAATGCGCGATCCGTCCGCGGCGCTGGATGCCTCGCGCACACTGCACATCGTGCAGGCGCTCAGCGGCGGTTGAAGCGGCCGTGCTCGAGGAAGGCCGCGACCTGCTCGGCCACCTCGCCCGACAGCGGCAGGCTGATGTGCGAAACCGGCAGCTCGCAGCGGTCGGTCTCGCCTTCCAGCACCGTCTCGGCCACCGCCACGGTGCCGTCATTCGGGCCGTCGAAGCGCGTGACCAGGTGACCAAGGCCGTGCGCGCTGGTGCCGGCGATGACGCCGAGCTGTGCCGCAAAGGGCCAGCGCGGCGGCACGCCCTGCAGCAGTTCCTGGCCGCCCACGTGGCCCAGCAGGCGCCGGGCGCTGGTGAACCGCGCCAGTGCGCGCGCACTCTGGCTGCCGCGCACCGGCGAACCCATGAGCACCACGCGGCAGAAGTCGCCGCTGAAACGCTCGGGCGCGAGCAACCCGAGCTCCAGGGCGTGGTACACGATCAGGCCGCCAAGGCTGTGGCCGATCAGATGCACCGGCTGCAGTGTGCGACGCGCCAGCAGCAGCGCCTGCCGGGCGCAGCGCCGCGCCACGGAATCCATCGACTCGGCCATGGAGGAGTAAGGCATCACGCGCAGCGCCCAGCCATGCGCGGCCAGATGCCTTCGCAGCAGGAAGGCCTCGGCGCCGTTCATCCACAGCCCGTGGACGAACAGCGCGCTTCCCTTAGGCGCCGGCCGGCTGCGGGGTGCGGACACGGATCGACAGTTCGCGCAGCTGCTGCTCGCTGACCAGCGTCGGCGCATCGGTCAGCGGGTCCGCCGCCGTCTGCGTCTTCGGGAAGGCAATGACGTCGCGGATGCTCTCCGCGCCGGCCATCAGCATGACCAGCCGGTCCAGGCCGAACGCCAGGCCGCCATGCGGCGGCGCGCCGAACTTCAGCGCATCCAGCAGGAAGCCGAACTTGCGCCGCGCCTCCTCCGCATCGATGCCCAGCAGCCCGAACACCACCGACTGCATGTCGGCGCGATGGATACGCACCGAGCCGCCACCGACCTCGGAACCATTCAGCACCATGTCGTAGGCCCTGGCCACTGCCCTGCCGGGATCTGCCTGCAGTGCGGCCGGATCATCATCCTTCGGCGCCGTGAACGGATGGTGCATGGCCACCCAGCGCTTCGCCTCGGCGTCGTATTCGAACATGGGAAAATCGATCACCCACAGCGGCCGCCAGCCGGACTCCACCAGCTTCAGGTCGCGGCCGATCTTCAGGCGCAGCGCGCCCAGCGCATCGGACACCACCTTCGCGGTATCGGCGCCGAAGAAGATCAGGTCGTTGTCCTGCGCGCCGGTGCGCTCGAGGATGCCGGCCACCGCCGCGTCGCTGAGGAACTTGAGGATGGGCGAGGCCAGTCCCTCGCGTCCCTTCGCCAGCTCATTGACCTTGATGTAGGCCAGCCCCCTGGCGCCGTAGCGCGCCACGTACGCGGTATAGGCGTCGATCTCGCTGCGGCTGAACGCGCCGCCACCGGGCGCGCGCAGTGCCGCCACCCGGCCATGGGGATTCTTCGCCGGCGCGGCGAATACCTTGAACTCGCAATCCGCCACCAGGTCCGCCACGTCCACCAGTTCCAGCGGCACGCGCAGGTCCGGCTTGTCCGAGCCGTAGCGCCGCATGGCCTCCGCGTAGCTCATGCGCGGAAACGGGTCCGGCAGCGGCGTTTCGATGACCTCGGCGAACACCTCGCGGATCAAGCCTTCCATCAGCTCCATGATCTGGTCCTGCGACAGGAACGAGGTCTCGATGTCGAGCTGCGTGAATTCCGGCTGGCGGTCGGCGCGCAGGTCCTCGTCGCGGAAGCAGCGCACAATCTGGTAGTAGCGGTCGAAGCCGGCGACCATCAGCAGCTGCTTGAAGATCTGCGGCGACTGCGGCAGCGCGAAGAAATGGCCGGGGTGCGTGCGGCTGGGCACGAGGTAGTCGCGCGCGCCCTCGGGCGTCGCCTTGGTGAGCATGGGCGTCTCGATGTCGATGAAGCCATGGGCATCCATGTAGCGCCGCATGCTGCTGGTGACGCGGTGGCGCAGCCGCAGGCGCTGGCTCATCTCCTCGCGGCGCAGGTCCAGGTAGCGGTAGCGCAGGCGCGTTTCCTCACCGACCTGCTCATCGAGCTGGAAGGGCAGCGGCTCGGAGCGGTTCAGCAGCGTCAGCTCGCGCGCCAGCAGCTCCACCTTGCCGGAGGCGAGGTTCGCGTTGACCGTGCCGGCGGGGCGCGCGCGCACCAGCCCGCGCACCTGGACCACGTACTCGCTGCGCAGCCGTTCGGCCTCGGCGAACAGCTGCGGCTGGTCCGGGTCGAACACCACCTGCAGCAGCCCCTCGCGGTCGCGCAGGTCCACGAAGATCACCCCGCCGTGGTCGCGCCGCCGGTGTACCCAGCCGGCGACCGTGACCTCCTGGCCGGTGAGTTGTTCGTTGACCTGGCCGGCGTAGTGGCTGCGCATCGCGATCCCGTGGCGAAAATGAAGGATGGGCAGTATAAAGGGCCCCACCCCGCATCAGGAGAGTCTGCATGAATGCCCAGCTCCAGCCCGGCCAGGCCAGCGATTTCCGGCTGCTCATCGGCGGCAAGCTCGTCCCCGGCGCCGCCACCTTCGATGTCATCAATCCGGCCACCGAGCAGGTGGTGGCGGCATGCCCGCGGGCGGACCTGAACCAGCTCAACCAGGCCGTTGCGGCGGCCAAGGGCGCGTTTCCGGCCTGGTCCGCGCGGCCATTGCCCGAGCGCCGTGCGCTGCTGCTGAAACTGGCCGACGCCATCGATGCCCGCGCGCCGGAACTGGCCCGCCTGCTGACGCAGGAACAGGGCAAGCCGTTGGGCGGCGCCTTCTTCGAGCTGATGGTCGCGAGCGCCAACATCCGCGGCCTCGCCGCGCTCGACCTGCAGGACACGGTGCTCAGCGAGGACGCGCAGGGCAAGGTGATCCGCCAGCGCCGCCCGCTGGGCGTGGTGGCGGCGATCACGCCGTGGAATTTCCCGGTGATCATGATGGTGACCAAGCTGACGCCGGCACTGCTGGCGGGCAACACGGTGGTGGTGAAGCCAGCCCCGACCACGCCGCTGACCACGCTGAAAGTCGGCGAGCTGTGCGCGGAGATCTTCCCGGCCGGCGTGGTCAACGTGATCGCCGATGCGAACGACCTGGGCAGTGCGCTCACCAGCCACCCTGACGTGGCCAAGATCGCGTTCACCGGCTCGACGGCCACCGGCCGCAAGGTGATGGCCAGCGCCGCACAGACCCTGAAGCGCCTCACGCTGGAGCTCGGCGGCAACGACGCCGCCATCGTGCTCGACGACGTGGATCCGAAGGAGATCGCGCCGAAGCTGTTCTTCGCGGCCATGGTCAATTCCGGCCAGGTATGCCTGGCCGCCAAGCGCATTTTCGTACCCGAATCGATCTATGACGCGCTGAGCGCGGAGCTGGCGAAGCTCGCCGCCGCGGCGAAGGTGGGCAACGGCCTCGATGAAGGCGTCGAGTTCGGGCCGGTGCAGAACCGCATGCAGTTCGAGAAAGTGCGCGCCATCATCGAGGACGCCCGCAGGCAGGGCAAGGTCATCGCCGGCGGCGAGCCGCACCAGGGGCCGGGGTTCTTCATCCATCCCACCATCGTCAGCGGCCTGCCGGATTCGGCGCGACTGGTGTGCGAGGAGCAATTCGGCCCGGTGATGCCGCTGCTGAAGTACCGCACCATCGACGAGGCCATCGAGCGCGCCAACGCCTCCGAGTACGGCCTTGGCGGCACCGTGTGGTCGAAGAGCACCGCGCGGGCACTCGAGGTGGCGCAGCGCCTGGAGACCGGCACCGTGTGGATCAACAAGCACCTGGACCTGCCGCCGGCGGTGCCGTATGGCGGCGTGAAGCAATCCGGATTCGGCGTGGAGCTGGGGCAGCAGGGGCTGGAGGAGTTCACCCAGCTGCGCGTCCTCAATATCGCCAAGTAAGCGGTGTCGCAGCCACGGCGGATCCTGTTCCTGACCTCCGGCGCACCCCGCCACCCGGGCGATTCCACGGCGCCATTCATCCTGAACATGGCGCGCGACCTGTGCGGGCTGGGATGGCGGGTCACCATCCTGGCGCCGCACGCTCCGGGCCTAAAGAAGGCCGAGGAAATAGACGGCGTTGCCATCCGGCGCTTCCAGTACCTGTGGCCGGCCGCGTGGCAGAAGTTGTGCTATGACGGTGGCGCCGCGGTGAACCTGAAGCGCCGACGCAGCAACGCGCTTGCGATCCCCTTTTTCATCATCGCCGAATTGCTGGCGGCATTGCTGCAGATCCTCCGGGAGCGGCCGGCGCTCATTCACTCTCACTGGGTGATCCCGCAGGGTGTGGTGGGACAGGCTCTGTCACTGGCCGGGATGGGGCACGTGATATCAGTCCATGGCACCGACATCTTCGGCTTCCGTGGTGCTCCACTGCGCCTGATCAAGCGCTGGGCACTGGACCGCTGCGACCACGTCATTGCCAACAGCACCTCGACCAGGAACGAGGTCGACGCGTTCTGCCATCCGCGGGCGCTGTCAATCATCCCGACGGGCGCCGCTCCGCCAGTACGGAAAGACTGTATTCTGCCGGACCGAGGCGTCTTCGCGGGCCCGGACACCAGTATTGTGCTGTTCGTCGGACGACTGATCGAGGCCAAGGGTGTGCGCTACCTGCTCGAGGCACTGCCATCGATCCTCGCAGCGCGGCAGGTGAAACTACTGATTGTCGGCGATGGACCGGAACGGCCGGCGCTGGAGAGCTGCGCGCGGGATCTCGGTGTGCGCGACAACACGATATTCACCGGGGCGGTGCCACACTCCAGCGTCCAGGACTACCTCTCCATTGCCGACGTATTCGTCGGTCCCTCAGTGAGCATTCCCGGCGAGTCGACCGAGGCTCAGGGCAACACCTTCATCGAAGCGCTATTCGCTCGCGTTCCGGTGGTTGCCAGCCGCCTCGGAGGCATTCCTGACGCCATCATCGACGAACAGACCGGTCTGCTGGTTGAGCAGCGCGCGTCGGAACAGATCGCGCGCGCGGTGTTGCGGATACTGTCCGAACCGGAACTCGCAGGCTCGCTGCGGCTGGCCGGCTACAATCATGCCGCGGCAAAGTTCTCGCGGTCCACCAGTGCCCGCAGGATCGACGCCATCTACAGATCCATACTGGGAATAGCGGCCTGACTGACCATGCGACATCAGTAGCGTGCGGCGGCTCGCCCGCGGTATGGTTTCCCGCGGTGCGGGTCGGCACCGGCGTCGACGTGTTTACCGAGCGGTTATGCACCGGCCTGAACGCCGGCGGCATCCGTGCGGAGATCGCCTGGCTCCCCCGCCGCGCCGAGTTCCTGCCTTGGACAGTGCCGGCTCCGCCGGTACCGGCATGGGTCAATATCGTCCACGTCAACGCATGGCTGCACCGCCGCTTCATCCCCGAGGACCTTCCCGTGGTGGCCACCATGCACCACTGCGTGCACGATCCGGGTATGCGTCCGTACAAGAGTGCCGCACAGGCACTGTATCACCGCCATATGGTGTGGCCGCTTGAGCGCTGGGTCCTGCATTATGCCGACGCCGTGACCGCGGTAAGCGAATACACCGCGCGGCAGGTTCGCGAACAGTTCGGCATCGAACCAATTCGCGTCATCCCCAATGGCCTGCCCACGCCGGAGCAGGCAACCATGGAGCGCAACGAGAGACCACATGCACCGTTCAGGCTGCTGTACGTGGGTAGCTGGACACGCCGCAAGGGCGTGGACCTGCTGGGCCCGATCCTGGAGCGGCTGGGCACGGATTTCGAGCTGCGTTACACCGCACCGCCGGACCTGCGCGTCAGGTTGCCCGGCAATTGCCGCAGCCTCGGCCGGCCGGACCGGCGACAGTTGCAGCGCGCCTACTCCGAAGTGGATGCACTGCTTTTTCCGACGCGACTGGAGGGCTTCGGGCAGGTCGCGCTCGAGGCAATGGCCGCGGGACTGCCGGTCATTGCCACGGCCGGATCGGCACTCCCCGAGGTAGTGGTCGATGGGGTTACTGGCATCCTGTGTCCGCAGGATGCAATAGCGGCATTTGCCGATGCGGCCCGCCGGCTCGCCGGCAATCCGCAGCTCTGGCAGTCAATGAGCAGCGCTGCGCTGGTTCGTGCGCGCCAGCCGCTGTTCAGCATCGATTCGATGGTGGCGAGTTATGCGGAAGTCTATGCAGCGGTGCGCTGACCGCCACGCCGCACCTGGAGGCTCACATGGGAACTGACCGGGACTGGGAAAAGTGGGGCGCGACGGACCCGTACTTCGGCGTGCTCAGCCTCGCGTCCTACCGCCGACAAAGCATGGACAGCCAGTCCCGGGAATCCTTCTTCCGCACCGGCGCAGAGCAGGTGGAGCGAGTGCTGGGCCTGATCGAGGAGCACCTGGGCAGCGTACCGCAACTGTCCAGGACCCTGGACTTCGGCTGTGGAGTGGGACGCATCGCGATACCGCTGGCGCGTCGCTCGGCGCACTGCACCGCAGTGGACATCTCGCCCTCCATGCTCGCGGAAGCCACGCGCAATGCCGCCGAAGCGCGCGTTGAGAACGTAGAGTTCATCCGTGTCGTCGGCGACTTTCACGGGTGGGACGGCCAGTTCAGCCTCGTCCACAGCTACATCGTGCTGCAGCACATTCCGTGGCGACGAGGGCGGCATATCATAAGACGCCTGGCGGCGAACGTCGCGGCCGACGGAGTTCTCGCCGCGCAGTTCCTGACCTCCAGCAGCGCACCAAAGTACGTGCAGCTGCTGATCCGTGCGCGCTATGTTTGTCCGCCATTGAACTGGGTGCGCAACCTGCTGCGCAGGCGACCGATGCTGGAACCGGCGATGCAGCTCCACATTTACGACCGTGCCGCGGTCTCCCGTGATCTGGCTACCCTCGGCTTCCAGCAACTGGCCTGGTGCGCAGACCCCGACGTCGGCGAATTCAGCAGCGTGCTGCTGCTGGCGCGCCGCGCCTCCATGGCATGCGATGCAGGTGCCGGTGAGAGGCAGAGCTAAACCCGGCCGGTGCGCCGGTAGCAGGACAGGATCAGGCTCCACGCGGCCAATGCCATCGACGTCTCAGCGAACACGACCGCGTTGACCATGCCGTGAACCCCGCCACGTGACGCCAGCAGCAGCGCAAGACAGACCATTAGCGCCACCCCACCGAGCTCAATGCCAACTCGCAGCCACGGATGGCCGACCGCCATCAGGATGTTGACCGCGACCATCCGCAGGCACAGTGCAGGCATGACGATGACGAACCAGCGAACGGCCGAGGAAAGACCCGCAAAACCCGTGCCGAACAGCACATCGGCAATCGGGGCGACCAGCCAGACCACAGTCGCCGCGGCCAGGCCGTAGAGCAGGCTGCCACCGAACATGCGGCGCAGCAGCGCAGGCTGCGGCAGGCCGTCGCCGGACTCGCGAAACAGGCGCGGCAGGGCCGCGATCATCAGCGAGGCGACCGGAATGACCAGCGCGCCATTGACTCGCGAAGCAACCGTATAGACGCCGGCCATCGCGAGCGGAAGCAACCGGGGGGCCAACGCCTTGTCCAGCTCCGTGGGACCGCTGGCTGTCAGTGCCTGGAACGCGAATCCGCTGTTGTCCTTCCAGCCGGCCGCGCCCAGCAGCCGCCATTGCCGTGGTGATGGCCAAGGCGCCGCCTGCAGCGCCACGGCAACCGCCAAGGCAATCAGCGTCGCGACCAGGTGACCGACGGCATAGAAGCGCAGTTGTCCACCCATGCCGGCACGCCACAGGCCAACGGCGGTCGCCAGCTGCAGCGGCATTGGAATCATGCGCAACAGCTGCGACCGCGCGACGCGTCCGGCGGCGAGCCGCTCTGCCGCGGACACCGACAGCAGGGGCTGCACCACCACCTCCGCGATGCCGATGCACAGCACCGTTGGCAAACCCAGCTCCAGTCGATGCAGCAGCGCGAAGTACGCCCCCATGTACGCAAGCAACAACAACGAACCACAGAAGGAGGTGGTCCCCAGTACCACGGGAAGCACGCTGGCACGCCGGTTCGGGTCGCGCGCCAGATCCCGCACCAGCACCAGGTGGGTTCCAAAGGTGGCCAGCGTGCCGAGGAATGCCGCCAGCGACAGCAGGCCCGCCAGTCCCCCGAACCCGGCAGGACCCAGCATCCGCGCCAACACCAGCAGGATGGCCGCCTGCACCAGCAGCCGGGCAGACAGTACGCCGGTGGTGTGCAGCGTGGCGCGGATCAGCGGGCCGGCGAGCTGCCTGTGCAATGCCGAAACCGCGCTCATGAATGCAACGCGGGCGTCTTCAGGGCGCTTGCGAGCGGGCCCGCTGCACTTCGGCCCGCAGCTGCCGCATTCGCACCTCCTCAAGCAACACGCGATTTGCGGCTACCAGGTCCGCGAGAATGCCTGACGCGTACACCACGACGGCCGTCACCAGCAGCACGGCCGCGAGGATCAGCGATTGCACGTGACCCTGGCCATCGCCGCGAAGGTATGCCAGCAGGAAGCGCAGGCCGATCACCACGCCCGGCAGCAGGAACAGCGTGCCGAGATACAGAAAGAACCGCAGCGGCTTGTACAATATGAAAATTCGCACGATGGTCAGCAGCGACCGCCACACATAGGCGGGAACCGACCGGACCAGCCGCGACGGACGCGTCGCCCGGTTGACTGCGACCGGCACCGAAGCGACGGCGATATTCTTCCTCCCCGCCTGGATGATGGTCTCCAGCGTGTATGTGTAGCCACTGAACACATACAGACTCATGGCCGCCTCCGCGTGCATCGCGCGAAACCCGCTGGGCGCGTCGGGCACGCTCGTGTTGCTGGCGATTCTCACCGCCGCGCTGCCCAGTTTCTGCAGCAGCTTCTTCGCCCCCGAGAACTCTGCGACGTTCATGATGGGCCGCGTCCCGATAACGATCTGCGCGCGGCCGGCGAGAATCGGCTCGACCAGCGTGGGAATGCATGCCGCATCGTACTGGTTGTCAGCATCGGTGTTGACGATCACATCCGCGCCTGCCTTCAGGCAGGCCTCGATACCGGCGACAAAGGCGCGAGCCAGTCCCTGATTTCGAGGCAGCGAGACGACATGATCCACGCCGGCCTGGCGTGCTACCTCAACGGTCCGGTCAATGCTGCCGTCATCGACGACGAGCCACTCCACGCAGTCGAAGCCCGGGACTGCACGCGGCAGCTCCGCGAGCGTACGCGGCAACGTGTGCTCTTCGTTGAAGCAGGGGACCTGGATAAGGAGCTTTCGCATTCTGGCAACGATGGCGGGACGCACGAACCTTGTAAAGCCGAAAGGAGCGCAATGGGCACTGGCTCTCGCTCAACCGACCCCCGGGCCTCAGGCTGCGGGCGAACCCAGTGCCCCGGCACCCGTGGGCTTTTGCTGCGGCATCACCATGCCCATGGTCACCACCATCTTCATCGCGGCATCCACGGACATGCCGGTCTCGCGCACCTGCGTGGCTGGCAGATAGACGATCAGTCCCGAGGTGGGATTGGGCGTGGTAGGCACATACACGCAGACGTGCTTGCCGCCGGCCACGGCATCGATGTCCGGAACGTCGGATGCCGTCACAAAACCGATGCTCCACAGGTCTTTGCGCGGATATTCGATCAGCACCACCTTGCTGAATGAACCGCCCTTGTCCGACACCAGCGTCTCGGTGATGCCCTTGGCGCCGGAATAGATGGAGCGCACCAGCGGAATGCGGTTGAGCAGGTCTTCCCACCAGCCCACCAGCGTGGAGCCGATCAGGTTGCGCAGCAGGATGCCGGTGCCGAGCAGCACGATGAAGGCGACGATGGCGCCGAAGCCCGGCACGTGGAAGCCCAGCAGCACGTCCGGCTGCCAGCGCGCCGGCAGCAGCGGCAGCACCTCGTCGGCCAGGTCCAGCAGGAAGCGGAAGGTGAGCAGCGTGACGCCCAGCGGCACCCATACCAGCAGCCCGGTGACCAGATAACGACGCAGCGCGCGCAGCATGCGCGGCATCATCGCCGTTTCCGCGGGCGCGCTGCTGCTTTCTTGGCGGCGGGCTTGGCCGCCGCCCTGGGTTCGGGTTTCGCCTCGGGCTTCGGGGCGGCCGGTTCGGCCTTGGAATCGGCGGCGGGCGCGGCCGGTTTTTCCTCCGGTTTGGCCTCGCCCTTATCCGCCTCGACGAGATTGCGCTTCCTGTCCTTGTCGGTCTTGAAGTCCGTCTCGTACCAGCCAGCGCCCTTCAGGCGGAACACCGGCGCCGACACCAGCTTGGCGAGCTGGTTGCGGCCGCATTCAGGACACTTCTTCAGTGGCGCATCGCTGATCTTCTGCAGCACCTCGACCTGTGCGCCGCAGGCCCGGCACTGGTATTCGTAAAACGGCATGCGCGCATTATAAGCGCTTGGCGCGCCGCGCCTTCAGTTGGCGCGCTTCTCGAATTTCAGGGAGTCGTCCTCGGTGGCCACCAGGATGCGGTCGCCGGGAGCGAACTGTCCGTTGAGGATGCGCTCGGCCAGCGGATTCTCGATCTGCTGCTGGATGGCCCGCTTCAACGGCCGCGCCCCGTATACCGGGTCGAACCCGGCCTCCCCCAGCCGGTCGCGCGCGCCGTCGGAGAGTTCTAGTGTCATGTCGCGCTCGGCCAGGCGCTTCTTCAGGCCCGCAAGCTGGATATCCACGATGGCGCGGATCTGCGCGGCGCCCAGCGGGTGGAACACCACGATGTCGTCGATGCGATTGATGAATTCCGGGCGGAAATGCGCCTGCACGCGCTCCATCACCTCGGCCTTCATGCGCGTGTACTGCCCCTCGCCGGCCAGTTGCTGGATCACGTCCGAGCCGAGGTTCGAGGTCATGATGATCACGGTGTTGCGGAAATCCACGGTGCGGCCCTGGCCATCGGTGAGGCGGCCGTCGTCCAGCACCTGCAGCAGCACGTTGAACACGTCCTTGTGGGCCTTCTCCACCTCATCGAGCAGCACCACCGAATAGGGCTTGCGGCGCACGGCCTCGGTCAGGTAACCGCCCTCCTCGTAGCCCACGTAGCCCGGCGGTGCGCCGATCAGCCGCGCCACCGAGTGCTGTTCCATGAACTCCGACATGTCGACGCGCACGATGGCGTCCTCGCTGTCGAAGAGGAACTCGGCCAGCGCCTTGCACAGCTCGGTCTTGCCGACACCGGTGGGCCCCAGGAACAGGAACGAGCCATTTGGCCGGCGCGGATCGGCCAGGCCGGCGCGCGCGCGGCGGATGGCGTTGGCGACGATCTTCAGCGCCTCGTCCTGCCCGACCACGCGCCGGGCCAGCGCCTCCTCCATGCGCAGCAGCTTGTCCTTCTCGCCTTCCAGCATCTTGGACACGGGAATGCCGGTCCACTTGGAGACCACCTCGGCGATCTCCTCCTCGGTGACGCTGTTGCGCACCAGCTGGTTGGGCTTGCTCTCCGCGGCCTGCGCGGCCACGAGCTTCTTCTCCAGCTCGGGGATCCTGCCGTACTGCAGCTCGGCCATCTTCGCAAGGTCGTTGGCGCGGCGCGCGGTATCCAGTTCCAGCCGGGCTTTCTCGAGCTCCTCCTTCACCGAGGCCGCGCCCTGCAGCGTGGCCTTCTCGGCCTTCCAGATCTCCTCGAGATCCGCATACTCCTTCTGCAACCCGCTGAGGGTTTCCTGCAGCACCGCCAGGCGCTTCTTCGAGGCCTCGTCGTCCTCCTTCTTCAGCGCCACTTCCTCGATGCGCAGCTGGATGATGCGGCGGTCGAGCTTGTCCATCTCCTCCGGCTTGGAGTCGATTTCCATGCGGATGCGCGCGGCGGCCTCGTCGATCAGGTCGATGGCCTTGTCGGGCAGCTGGCGGTCGGCGATGTAGCGGTGCGAGAGCTGCGCCGCGGCCACGATGGCCGGGTCGGTGATCTCCACCTTGTGGTGCACCTCGTAGCGCTCCTTCAGGCCGCGCAGGATGGCAATGGTGTCCTCCACCGAGGGCTCATCCACCAGCACCTTCTGGAAGCGCCGCTCCAGCGCCGCATCCTTCTCGATGTACTTGCGGTATTCGTCGAGCGTGGTCGCGCCCACGCAATGCAGCTCGCCGCGCGCCAGCGCGGGCTTGAGCATGTTGCCGGCGTCCATGGCGCCTTCGGCCTTGCCGGCCCCGACCATGGTGTGCAGCTCGTCGATGAACAGGATCACCTGCCCCTCGTGCTTGGCCAGATCCTTCAGCACGGCCTTCAGCCGCTCCTCGAACTCGCCGCGGAACTTGGCGCCGGCGATCAGCGCGCCCATGTCGAGCGCGAGGATCTTCTTGTTCTTCAACCCCTCGGGCACCTCGCCGTTGATGATGCGCTGCGCGAGGCCCTCGACAATGGCGGTCTTGCCCACGCCGGGCTCGCCGATCAGCACCGGGTTGTTCTTGGTGCGCCGCTGCAGCACCTGCACGGTGCGGCGGATCTCGTCGTCGCGGCCGATCACCGGATCGAGCTTGCCGGCGGCGGCGCGCTCGGTGAGGTCGATGGTGTACTTGGCCAGCGCCTCGCGGCTCTCCTCGGCATTGGCATCGTTCACCGCCTCGCCGCCGCGCACCTCGTTGATGGCCTGTTCGAGCTTGGCCTTCGTCAGGCCGTGGCTCTTGAGCATCCGCCCGAGCTCGCCGCGGTCCTCCATTGCCGCCAGCGCGAACATCTCGCTGGAGATGTAGGCATCGCCACGCTGCTGCGCCAGCTTGTCGGTGACATTCAGCGCGCGCTGCAGGTCCTGCGACACATGCACCTCGCCCGGGCTTCCCTGCACCTTCGGCAGCCGGTCGAGCAGCGAGCCCAGCTCGCCGCGCAGCTTGGCCACGTTGACGCCGGCCTTGGTGAACAGCGGTTTCAGGCTGCCGCCTTCCTGGTCGAGCAGCGCCACCAGCAGGTGGGCCGGCTCGATCATCTGGTTGTCGCGCCCCACGGCCAGCGACTGGGCATCGGCCAGGGCATTCTGGAAACGGCTGGTCAGGCGGTCATTGCGCATGGCGAGGATCTTGGGGGCTGCGCGGAACGAATCAATAGGGATTGTTGCGGAGCATTTGCGGCTTCAATGCGGCAGCAGGTGCTCCACCCCGGCCACCACGCCGACGCCGGCGGCGATCAGCAGCACCTGCCAGGCACTGCTGCGGGTATCCACCCGGCGGTGCAGGCCCGGGATCAGGTCGGCCACCGCCACATACAGCAGGCTGGCGGCCGACACGGCCAGTGCATACGGCAGCATCGGGCGCAATGCGGACAGCGCATGGAAGCCCACGATGCCGCCCCCCACCGCGCCCAGGGCCGCGGTCAGGTTCCAGCGGAAGGCCTGGCGGCGCGACAGGCCGGCATGCAGCAGCACCGCGAAATTGCCCACCTCGCTGGGTATCTCGTGCGCCAGCACCGCCACCCCGGTCATCACGCCGAGCTTCACGTCGATCAGGAAGGCCGCTGCGATCAGCACCCCGTCGAGCACGTTGTGCATGGTCTCGCCCACCAGCAGCATCACGCCGGGTGCATCCGGTGAATGATCGTGGTGGTGCTCGGGAGCGTGCGTCTCGCACTGGTCCTCATGGCAGTGGCGCCACAGCACCAGCTTCTCCAGCACGAAGAACAGTGCGATGCCACCCAGCAGCGCCGCACCCACCCGGCCATAGCCGGACGGACCGGCCAGGCCGATCGCCTCGGGCAGCAGGCCCAGCAATGCCGCCGCCAGCAGTGCCCCGGTGGCGAAGGCCACCATCAGCGGCAGCGCGCGACTGCGCATCTGTTCCGGCACCAGCAGGAACAGGCTCGCGACCAGCACGCCGGCCACCCCGCCCAGCAGCGTGAAACCCACGATCCAGGCCAGCGTGTTCATGGCTGGCGCCAGACGAGCGTGGCGAAACGACCGGTGCCGGCCAGATGCCGGTGCTGCACGTCGCGCCGGTGGGAGAAAAAACGCGCCTCGTCGTCGTAGGTGCAGCAGGCGCTGTCGGCCACGTCGGTGATGCGCAGCATGGCCAGTTGCCGGCGCACCACCCATGGCAGGTTGCACTGCCAGTGTCCCGCCCGGCCCGGCGCGAACGCCGCGGCGTTCTCCCGATCCGCCGCCAGGAAGGCATCGCGGACGTCTTCACCCACCTCGAAATGCCGTGCGCAGATGCCCGGGCCGATCCAGCACGACAGCGACACATGCGGGCCGACCCGGGCGCGCAGCATCGCGGCGGTGGCCGCGAGGATGCCGGCGGCAAGGCCGCGCCAGCCGGCGTGCGCGACGGCCACCGCCGACCCGTCGACGGCGGCGAAGACCACCGGCAGGCAATCCGCGGTGAGCACGGCGCAGACCGTGCCGGGGCTGGCAGCCACGGCCGCGTCGGCCTCGGGCAGCGCTTCAGCCGGCTGTGCGTCGAGATCCGCCACGGTGGTGCCATGCACCTGCCGCAGCCAGCGCGGCTCCTGCGGCAGGCTGGCCGCCGTGCGCAGGCGCCGCCGGTTCTCGGCCACGGCCTCGGCTGCATCCCCGACATGGAGCGCCAGGTTCAGCTCCTGCCGTGGCGGCGCACTCACGCCACCCCGACGCGTGGTAACCAGCGCCCGCACCCCCGGCGGAGCGCGCCAGTCGGGCTCCAGCCATCCAGGGTCGGTGGCCATCAGCGCTCGCCCGCGCCCAGGGTTGCCAGCAGCGCGGAAAAATCCTCCGGCAGCGGTGACTCGACGCTGATCGGCTTGCCGCTGACCGGATGCGCGAACTCGAGCCGTGCCGCATGCAGCGCCTGGCGGGAGAAGTCGGCCAGCGCGGCGCGCTCGGCCGCGCCCAGGCCGGCGACGAGCTGCCGGCGTCCGCCATACAGCGGATCGCCCACCAGCGGATGGCCGATGTGCGCCAGGTGCACGCGGATCTGGTGCGTGCGCCCGGTCTCCAGCACCACGCGCAAAAGGGTGTGGCGGGGCAGGCGCTGCTCGATGCGGTAGTGCGTGATGGCCTCGCGCCCATCGGCGCGCACTGCCATGCGCAGGCGGTCGGTGCGATGCCGGCCGATGGGCCGGTCGACCGTACCGCCGCCGGTGAGGGTGCCCACGCACAGCGCCAGGTATTCGCGGCGGATCTCGTGCCCGCGCAATGCGGCGACCAGCGCGGTGTGCGCCTGCAGCGTGCGCGCGATGACCAGCAGGCCGCTGGTGTCCTTGTCGATCCGGTGCACGATGCCGGCGCGCGGCACCGCCGCCAGCTGCGGATCCAGCGCCAGCAGCCCGTTCTGCAGCGTATGCGCGCGGTTGCCCGCTCCCGGGTGCACCACCAGCCCGGCCGGCTTGTCCATTACGAAGATGTGAGGATCGCGGTGACGCACCGTCAGCGGCATGCGCTCCGCGGCCACGCGCTCATCCACCGGCGCGCGCGCCCGCACCGCCACCTGCTCGCCCCCGAATACCGAATCGCGCGGCCGCGCAGGATGCCCGTCGAGCACCACCGAACCGTCGCGGATCCACGCGGCAAGACGCGAGCGCGAGTACTGCGGCAGTGCCCGCGCCAGCGCTTGGTCGAGCCGCTGGCCGCCGGGGCAGCCCGGCAACGTCAGGTTCAATTCCAGCAGCGGGGCGGGTTCGCTCATTCGTCTATACTAGCGTGATGCCCGCCTCCACCGCCCGCCGCGCACTGCTGCTGCTTGCCCTGTGCCTGAACCTCGTGCTGGCGGGTTGCGCGAGCGACGTGAACGGCCGCCTGCAGCGCCTGTCACGCAATCCTCCCGGCATGCTTTACAACGAGGGGCACCGCGCACTGCATGCGCACGACTACGCCTCCGCGGTCGACAACTTCGAGGCGCTCACCTCGCGCTACCCCTTCACGCCCGAGGCGCGGCAGGCGCGGCTCGAGATCATCTATGCCTATTACAAGGAGGGCGAGAAGGAATCCGCGCGCGATGCCGCCGATACCTTCATCAAGGAGAATCCCTCGCACCCGAACATCGATTACGCCTACTACGTGAAGGGGCTGGTCGACTTCGAACGCACGCCCTACAAGTTCGAGCTGCTGCTGGGGGGCGACCCGACGGCGCGGCCGCCGCAGACAGCACGTGACTCGATCGAATCGTTCCGCACGGTGGTCACCAAGTATCCCACCAGCATCTATGCGGCCGACGCGCACCGCCGCATGATCTACATGCGCAACCGGCTCGCGGACTTCCAGCTCCGGGTGGCCAACTACTACATGGCGCGCGGTGCATGGGTGGCCGCGGCGCAGCGCGCGCGCCAGGCCATCGAGCAGTACGATGGCGCACCGGCGGTGAAGGACGCGCTGCGCATCATGATCCGCTGCTACCGCAGGCTGAAATACACCGACCTGGCGGACAATGCGCTGCGGGTGTTCCAGGAGAATTTCCCCGGCGAGTCGCCCGAGCTGCAGGAGCAGCACGACGGCTGGCTGCACCGCCTGTTCGGCGGTTCGCCCAAGACCTAGCGGCGGTAGCCGTTGGTGATGGGATAGCGCCAGTCGCGCCCGAAGGCGCGGCGGCTGACGCGGACCCCGGGCGGCGCCTGCCGCCGCTTGTATTCGTTGCGCTTGACCATGTCCAGCACGCGGCCGACCACCGCGCGATCGAAGCCGCGCGCGACGATCTCGTCGACCGACAGGTCTTCCTCGATGAACGCCTCGAGGATGGCATCCAGCACCTCGTAGGGCGGCAGCGAATCGCTGTCTTTCTGGTCGGTGCGCAACTCCGCCGAAGGCTCGCGCTCGATCACGCGCGCCGGAATCGGCTCCCCGCCGTACTCGCCGCGCAGCCCCGCCTGCGCATTGCGCCAGCGCGCCAGGCGGTACACCAGCATCTTGCTGCAATCCTTGATCGGCGCGAAGCCGCCGTTCATGTCGCCATAGAGCGTGGCGTAACCCACCGCCATCTCGCTCTTGTTGCCGGTGGTCAGCAGCATGCGGCCGGTCTTGTTGGAGATGGCCATCAGCAGCAGCCCGCGGATGCGCGCCTGGATGTTCTCCTCGGTGGTGTCGGGCGCGCGCCCCGCGAACTGCGGCGCGAGCGCGGCCAGCGTCGCCTCGAAGATGCCTTCGATCGGGATGACGCTGTGCGCCACGCCCATGCGGGCCGCCTGCGCGGCCGAATCCTCGCGGCTCATCGGCGAGGTATAGCGCGACGGCATCATCACCACCTGCACGTGCCCGGCTCCGAGCGCGTCGACCGCGATCGCCAGGGTCAGCGCCGAATCCACCCCGCCGGACAGGCCGATGATGACGCCGGGGAAGCGATGCTTGGCCACGTAGTCGCGCACGCCAAGCACCAGCGCGCGGTACACGCTTTCCTCGTCGGCGAGTTCCGGGGCCACCGGATCCGGCGCGTCGGCCGCCAGATGCACGGCGCCGTCCCCGCCGCGGCAGGCATGCAGCAGCAGCAGCGCCTCCTCGAAGGCCGGCGCGCGCAGCACCACCTTGCCGGTGGCATCCATCGCAAAGGAGCGGCCGTCGAACACCAGCTCATCCTGTCCGCCCGTCTGGTTCACGTAGACGATCGGCAGCCCGGTGTCGCTGACGCGCTCGCGCAGCACCGCCTCGCGCACGCGCTGCCGGCGCTGCTCGTATGGCGAGGCATTGATGCTCAGCAGCAGTTGCGCCCCGGCTGCCCTCGCCAGGCGCGCGGGCTCGGCCTCCCACACGTCCTCGCAGATCGTCAGGCCGAGACGCAGGCCCATGAACTCCACCACCGTCGGCGCCACACCTGGGGTGAAGTAGCGCTTCTCGTCGAACACCTGGTAATTCGGCAGGCAGATCTTGCGGTAGTTGGCCGCCTCGCGCCCCGGAACCAGCAGCTGCGCGGCGTTGTAGATGCGCGGCCTGCTGTCGTTGCCCTCGTACTCCGGGTAACCGAGCAGCACGGCCGGCAGACCCGACGCCGGATCACTGACTTCACCGGCCAGCCGCGCCAGCGCCTGCTCGAGCTGGATGCGCAGGCCGCGGTGGAACAGCAGATCCTCGGGCGGATATCCCGACAGGGTCAGCTCGGGAAACACCACCAGATCGGCGCCACGCCGACGCGCCGCCAGCGCCGCCTCGCGCACGCGTGCCAGGTTGCCCTGCACGTCCCCGACGAGCAGGTCGAGCTGGGCGAGCGCGATACAAGGGCCTTCGGCCACGCGCGCCGGTCTACTTCTTGCGCGCCGCGCGACGCGTGGCCTTCTTCTTCGCCGCTTTCCTTCGCGCCACCGGCCGTTGTTTCGCGGGCCGCTTCACCGCCGCCACGCGGCCTGTCGCAGAGCGCTTGCGCTGCTTCGGCCTCTGTTTGCTCTTCTTCTGCCTCTTCTGCTTCAGTGGCCGGGCACGCATCGACTCCGGCCGCGTGCCGATCCGCGTGGCCTCGGTCCGCGCCTTGATGCGCACATTCAGCAACGAGGCCATCGCGGTACCCAGCTCCGCGGGGCTGCGCACCGTGCGCACACCGGCCTCGTCGAGCGCCCGGTACTTGTCGGCCGCGGTGCCCTTGCCGCCGGCCACGACCGCACCGGCATGCCCCATGCGCTTGCCTGGCGGCGCGGTGACCCCGGCGATGTAAGCCACCACCGGCTTGGTGACGTAGCGGGCGATATGGGCCGCAGCGGTCTCCTCATCGCTGCCGCCGATCTCCCCGACCATCACGATCCCTTCGGTCTGTGGATCGCGCTCGAACAGTTCGATCACGTCGATGAAATTCATGCCCCGCACCGGATCCCCGCCGATGCCCACGCAGGTGCTCTGGCCGAGGCCGATGGCCGTGGTCTGGTGCACGGCCTCGTAGGTCAGCGTGCCCGAGCGCGACACGATGCCCACGCAGCCCTTCTGGTGGATGAAGCCCGGCATGATGCCGATCTTGGCCTCGTCCGGCGTGATGATGCCCGGGCAGTTCGGGCCGATCAGCAGCGTGGGCTTGCCGGCGAGCGCCGCCTTCACGCGGATCATGTCGTTCACCGGGATGCCCTCGGTGATGCACACCACCAGCTCGATGCCGGCATCGGCGGCTTCGAGGATGGCGTCCGCCGCGAAGGCGGCGGGCACGTAGATCATGCTGACCGTGGCCGAGGTCGCGGCCACCGCCTGGTGCACGGTATCGAACACCGGCAGGTCCAGGTGCTGCGTGCCGCCGCGGCCCGGCGTGACACCGCCCACCACGCGCGTGCCGTAATTGATGCACTGCTGCGCGTGGAAGGTGCCCTGCTTGCCGGTGAAGCCCTGCACAATCACCCGGCTGCGCTTGTTGACGAGAATGCTCATTGCTGGTCCATTCAGCCGCGTGCTGCGGCCACGACTTTCTTCGCGGCATCGGTGAGGCCATCTGCCGGCGTCACCGCCAGCCCGCTGGCGGCGAGCAGCCCGCGCGCCTGCTGCGCGTTGGTGCCCTCGAGCCGCACGACCACGGGAACCCTGACGTCCACCTTCTTCACCGCGGCGATGATGCCCTCGGCGATCACGTCGCAGCGGACGATGCCGCCGAAGATGTTCACCAGTATCGCGCGTACCCTGGGATTGGCGAGGATCAGCTCGAACGCCGCGGTGACGCGTTCCACGGTGGCTCCGCCTCCCACATCGAGGAAATTGGCCGGCCGGCCGCCATGCAGCTTGATGATGTCCATCGTGGCCATCGCCAGGCCCGCGCCGTTGACCATGCAGGCGATGTCGCCATCCAGCGAGACGTAGTTCAGGTCGTGCTCGGCGGCGCGTGCTTCGATGGGATCTTCCTGGGTGCGGTCGCGCAGCGCCGCGAGCTCCGCATGGCGGAACAGCGCGTTGTCGTCGATGCCGATCTTCGCGTCCAGCGCCACCAGGCTGCCGGCAGCGGTGACGATCAGCGGGTTGACCTCCACCAGGCTCGCGTCCTGCTCGATGTACAGCTTGTACAGTGCCTTCAGGATGGCGGTGAATTCGTTGATCTGCGCACCTGCCAGGCCGAGGCCGAAGGCAAGCTCACGCGCCTGGTAGGATTCCAGGCCCACCGCCGGGTGGATGGTGGCGGAGAGGATCTTCTCCGGCTGCCGCGCCGCCACCTCCTCGATATCCATGCCGCCGGCGGCCGAGGCCACCACGGCGATGCGGCCCTTCTCCCGGTTGAGAGTGAGGCTGAGATAGATCTCGCGGGCGATTTCCGAGCCCGCTTCCACATACACCTGGCTGATCGGCAGGCCGTCGGCGGCGGTCTGCTTGGTGACCAGTCGCCGGCCCAGCATGCCCTGCGCGGCGGCGCCCACCGCATCGAGGTCGCGCACCACCTTCACGCCGCCGGCCTTGCCGCGTCCGCCGGCATGCACCTGCGCCTTCACCACCCAGGTGCCGCCACCCAGCTTGCGCGCCGCCGCCACCGCCTCGTCCACGGTGGCGGCCACTTCCCCGGCGGGAACCGGTACGCCATAGGCGGCGAAGATCTTCTTGGACTGGTATTCGTGCAGATTCATAGAAGTGTGATTCTCTCGTATTCGCCCGGGTGCCGCCAGTTTGGTCGTCGGTGTAGAGTGCCGTGTCCATGCGCAGCCAGTCCCAGGGAAGGTTCGAGCAGGGCGAGAACGCACCGTCGGATTTCGCGTGGCGCGTCGTCGCGCTGGTGAATCTGTACCGCCTGCTGGCGTCGTTCGGCCTGTTCGTCGCGGCACGACTGGAAAGCACCCAGGACATCCTCGGCATCGCGCAGCCCGGTCCGCTGGCGGCGCTGAGCGCGGCGTGGCTGTTCGCCGGCATCGGCCTGATGGCCCTGCGGCGCCTGCCGGTGGTGGGCCTGCGGCTGCTCGCACTGGCGCATGTGCTGGTCGATTCCCTGGCAATCGGCTTCGTGCTGTGGGCGGCCGGCGGCGTCGACAGCGGGCTGGGTATCCTGGTGTTGCTGCCGGTCGCCGCGATGGCAATGCTGGTGGGCAACCGCGACGCCTGGTTCGTGGGTGCAAGCGCGGCCGTGGCGGTGCTGGTGCAGCAGCTCGTGCTGCAGCTGTCCTCCGGCGGCGACTTCGGCGTCTACCTGCACGCCGGCCTGCTCGGCGTGGTGATCTTCCTGGCGGCGCTGCTGCCGCGCATGCTGGTGGGCCGCCTGCTGCGCAGCGAGGCCATGGTGCGCCGGCAGGAAGTGGACCTGGCGAACCTGGCGCAGCTTTCGCAGTACATCGTCGCCAAGCTGCGCGAGAGCATCCTGGTCGTGGATGGAGACGATCGCATCCGGCTGATCAACGAACCGGCAAACGGCATTCTCGGGGGGGCCAATGCATGGCCGGGCGCGCTGCTTGGCGAATGCTCGCCGCGGCTGCTGTTCCTGCTGTCGGCATGGCGCCAGCACGGGGGGAGCCAGGAAAGCGGCAGCTTTCCCGCTGCGGACGGCGCCCGCCTGATCCAGCCGCACTTTGCCCATCTGGGGGCCGCGCGGCCCGGTCCGGTACTGATCTTCCTCGAGGACACCAGCCTGATTGCCGAAAAAGTGCAGCAATCCAAGCTGGCCGCGCTCGGCCGGCTCAGCGCCAGCATCGCGCACGAGGTGCGCACGCCGATCGGCGCGATGAGCCACGCCGGCCAGTTGCTGGCGGAATCCCCGCACATACCGGAGGAGGACCGGCGCCTGACGCGCATCATCCGCGACAACGCCGAACGCGTCAGCCGCATCGTCGAGAACGTGCTGGAACTGTCCCGCCGCGCCACGCGTCATCCGCAGCGCATCGACCTGGCGGACTGGCTGGCCGAGTTCTGGGCGGAGTTCTGCGCCACCCAGCAGATCGGTGCGGATGTGCTGCACCTGGCCGTTTCCGCGGAGGAAGGCTTGCCGCTGCCGGTCAGCGTCGATCCGACCCAGCTGCACCAGATCATGTGGAACCTGTGCCGCAACGCGCTGCTTCACGGTCGCGAAGCCAGTGGCACGGACGAACCCGTGGAGATCCGCCACGGCCGTCTCGCCAGCAATGGCCGCCCCTTCGTGGAAGTACGCGATCACGGGCCGGGAATCGCCCCGGAGGATGCCGAACGCGTGTTCGAGCCCTTCTTCACCAGGGCCGCCCAGGGCACCGGCCTGGGGTTGTTCCTGGCGCGCGAACTGGCCGAATCCAATGGTGCCGCGCTGATCCACGAATCGCCCGCCGGTGGCGGAACGCTGTTCCGGCTGGTATTCACCGATCCGGGCCGCTGGGAAGAATGAGCAGGACGAAGCCAGGATGAGCGACGCACGCGTGCTGATCGTCGATGATGAGCCCGACCTGGTCGAACTGGTCGCGCTGACGCTCGACCGCATGGGCCTGGCCCACTCGGCAGCGGGCACCCTGCATGAGGCACAGAGGCAGCTGCTGGGCGCCAGCCATGACCTGGTCCTGTGCGACATGCGCCTGCCCGACGGTGACGGACTGGGCCTGCTCGAATGGCTGCAGGCACGACGGCCGGGCGTTCCCTGTGCCGTCATCACCGCGCACGGCAATGTCGAGACCGCGGTGCGCGCGCTGAAGCTGGGTGCCTTCGATTTCCTCTCCAAGCCGCTCGACCTGGGCGCGCTGCGGCGCCTGATCACCAGCGCGCTGAAACTCGGCGAGCGCTCGGCGGACGGCGGTCTGACCTTCCAGGGACCACGGCTGCTCGGCGCCTCGGCGCCGATGCAGCAGCTGCGGGAGATGATCGCGCGCGTGGCGCGCAGCCAGGCACCCGTGCACATCGCCGGCGAGAGTGGTACCGGCAAGGAGCTGGTGGCCCGGCTGATCCACCAGTCCGGACCGCGCGCCGACGGGCCGTTCATCGCGGTCAACTGCGGCGCCATTCCCGGGGAGCTGATGGAAAGCGAGTTCTTCGGCCACAAGCGCGGCAGCTTCACCGGCGCAGTGGCCGACAAGAAAGGCCTGGTGCAGAGCGCCGAGGGCGGCACGCTGTTCCTCGATGAAGTGGCCGACCTGCCGCTGCACATGCAGGTCAAGCTGCTGCGCGTGATCCAGGAGAAGAGCGTGCGGCCGGTGGGCGAGACCAGCGAGACGGCCGTCGACGTGCGGCTGCTGTCAGCCACGCACAAGAACCTGGTCGACCTGGTGGCCCGCGGCGCCTTCCGCGAGGACCTGTTCTACCGCATCAACGTGATCGAGCTGCGGGTGCCGTCATTGCGCGAACGGGCCAGTGACATTCCCGAGCTGGCCACGCACATCCTGCGCCGCCTCGCGCGGCGCGCCGGCAGCGAACAGCCGGTGGAAATCACCCCGGAAGCCGTCGCGCGGCTCGGCGGCTACGATTTCCCGGGCAATGTGCGCGAACTGGAGAACATCCTGGAGCGCGCGCTCACGCTGTCGCTGGACGGAAAGATACGCGCGGAGGATATCCGCCTGCGCGCGGTACCCCGCCACGAGGGCGCCGCGGCGCAGTCCGGCGTGCAGGCCGAGGTCGTGGCGACCTCCGGGTCCACCGGCGACGCGCTCGAAGAGCGGCTCGACGGACTGCAGCGCGATGCCATCATCCGGGCGCTGGAACAGACCCGTTACAACAAGACCGCGGCAGCGAAGCTGCTGGGCGTGACCTTCCGTGCACTGCGGTACCGCATCAAGAAGCTGGGCATCGAGTAGCCGCGCGGCCCGTCACAAAGTGACGTGCCGCGTCACATTCTGACCTTCACCGTCGTCGCCGCCGGCCGACAGCGCAGCAATCCGCGAACGGCCGCACAGAACAAATCCCGCCGGATCATTAGCTTAGCCATCAAGGCCAGGCGCTGGCACGTGCCTTGCTTTCTACCGTCCATCGGCACCAGTGCCGAGTCGCTGCTCAACCTAGGGAAGTTTCAGGAGAAACATCACATGACGAAGTCTGTACAAAAGGGTTTCACCCTCATCGAGTTGATGATCGTGGTCGCGATCATCGGCATTTTGGCGGCCATCGCGATTCCGGCGTATCAGGACTACACCATCCGCGCGCAGGTGACGGAAGGGTTGAACCTGGCTTCGGACCTGAAGGCCGCGATCGGCGAGCTGTATGCCGACAAGGGTGACAAGACCCAGATCAACAGCAACGCCGGCGGTCTCCCGGCTGCGACCGACAAGACTGGCAAGTACGTGAAGCAGATCTTGGTCACCGACGGCACAATCGAGATCACCTTCGGCAATGATGCCAACAAAAAGATCGATGGCTCGAAGCTGACGCTGCAGCCGGGCGCGAATCCCAACGGCGACGTGGTGTGGTACTGCGGCGGCAGTGGAACCTCACTGCTCGAGAAGTACCTGCCGGCCTCCTGCCGCAACAACTCGACGCACGGTAACAGCCTGAGCTGAGCTGGCGGCGGACTTTTCCGGTCGCCGCGACCGGAAGTCTCGAGAAGCCCCTCCCTTGTGGAGGGGCTTTTTTTGGGAAGGCGCCCCGCAAATCCGCTTCGGGTCCGTGACGCAACACACCCATGCGCCGCGCGTGCTTTACATAGAATGCGCCGATGCACCGGGATCTGTCCGCTGGACAGCGACGCTGGCTGTTGGCGCTGCTGCCGCTTGCCACCGTCGCGCTTCTCCTTCTGTTGCACCCGTACCGCGGGCTCGTGCACGACGCACGCCTTTACACCATCCAGGCTCTCAGCCATTTGCAGCCGGAACTGTTCGGCAACGACATCTTCGTGCGGTCGGGCTCGCAGGATGATTACACGCTGTTTTCACCGCTGTTCGCCAGAATGATCAACTGGTTCGGCGTGGAACGCGCCGCCGCCATGCTGACGCTTGCAGACATCCTGCTGTTCCTGGCTGCCGCCTGGACGCTGGCACGCTGCCTGATGCCGGCACCGCCGGCCTTGTTCGCCGTGCTGCTGCTCGTCCTGCTGCCCACTGACTACGGACCAGACAGGATCTTCCATTTTCTGGAGGAGTTCGCCACCCCGCGCCAGCTGGCGGAGGCGCTGTCCCTGTTCTGCCTGGCCGCATGGTTCACCGGTCGGCGGCTGTTGGCGATCGCACTGGCCACCTGCGCCGTGCTCGTTCATCCCATCATCGGGCTGGTCGCAATCACCGTTCTGCCGGTGCTGGAATGGCTGCTGCCCGGCTGGCGCCGGTGGTGGCCACTGGTGCTGGCCGGCGGGGCGCTCGCGGCACTGGCACTGGCGGGACAGCTGCCCGTATCCCGCTGGCAATTCGACCCCCAGTGGTACGACATCGTCATGCACCGTACCTATCTGCGCCTGCAGAACTGGGGCAGCGAGGACTGGGCGCGCATCACCACCGTCATCGCCACGCTGGCAGTCGCCGCGCTGATGTTGCGCGACAGAATGCGGCAGCTCGCGCTGGCAACTCTCGTGACGACCGTCATCCTGATGCTGCTGGCGCTGATCGGTGGCGACCTGCTGCGCATTGCGCTCATCGTGCAGGGACAACCCTGGCGGGCACTATGGCTGGCGACGGTGCTGTGCATGCTGCTGCTGCCACCGCTGTTTGTGCGCAACTGGCGCAGCGCACCGCTGGCTCGCTGCGCGCTGCTGCTGCTGGCCGCGACCTGGACGGCGTCCCACGAGCCGCTGGCAATGGTGACGGCGCCACTTGCCGTCGCCGCGGCCTTCTTTTCCAGCGACGCGCTGCCGCAGCGCTACAGTCGCCTGCTGCTGCCCGGCGCCTGGGGGACGCTGCTGCTGGCAGTGTGCTTCGGAGTGGCAACCGCCAGCCTCAGGAGCAGGGAGGGCCTGTCCGAACTGGACACCTTGCCGCCATTGCTGGACAGATTGCTGACCATGAACGAAGGGGCCGTGGTGCCAGCACTGGTGTTGCTCGCAGCCGGCTGTCTGTGTGCCAGGTTTCCGTCGCGCTGGAGCGCGGCGGCGGTGACCGCAGCGCTGGTGGCAGTGATCGCGGCGCTGGCCGTACCGGTAACCCGCACCTGGGCGGCCGTGCGCTACGACGATACGATGAGGAACGCCTACCGCGAATGGCGGGCGCTCATTCCACCCGGCAGCGAGGTGCTGTGGACCAGCACTGATTCCTACTGGGGAGATGGCGCCACCAACACGTGGCTGCTGCTGCAGAGGCCGAGTTTCGTATCGGGAACTCAGGCACCGAATGCGCTATTTTCACGCCCTGCGGCGCTCGAAATGCACGCACGTGCGGAGGCCCTGTGGGGCCTGCTGCCGTTCATCGATCCATTCCGGGCGCCCGGCGACAACATCTCGCAGCCGTCCGGTCCTGTACGGCTCGCGCAGGTCTGCAGGAATTCCCCGGTGCGTTACCTGGTGACCGATGCCGATGTGGCCGATGCCACGCCCATCCCCGCTCCATCCGCCGTGCCGGCGCTTCTGCAAACCTACAAGCTCTACATCTGCCCATGACCCGCACCGCCCTCATCGCCGGCGCCGGCCCGGCCGGCCTCACCGCAGCGCTGGAACTGCAGCGGCGCACCGACGTGCATCCCATCCTCATCGAGGCCGACAGCCAGGTCGGCGGCATCTCGAAGACCATCAACTACCGCGGCAACCGCATGGATCTCGGCGGCCACCGCTTCTTCTCGAAATCCGACTGGGTCATGGACTGGTGGCAGCAGATCCTGCCGGTCGCGGCGGGCACGGACCCGCAGTCGCTCACCTATCACGGCCGCAGTCACAGCTTCGTGCCTGCCGCAGGCAGCAGCGACCCGGAGCGCGTGATGCTGGTGCGCTCGCGCCTGTCGCGCATCTACTACCGCCGCAAGTTCTTCGACTATCCGCTGAAGCTCTCGAAACAGACCTTCTCGAACCTGGGGGCGCTTTACACGGCGCAGGTCGGCGCCAGCTATGTCTGGTCGCGGCTCGCGCCGCGGCGTCCGCAGCTGACGCTGGAAGACTTCCTCTACAACCGCTTCGGCGACAAGCTGTATCGCACGTTCTTCAAGGACTACACGGAGAAGGTGTGGGGCGTGCCCTGCGAGGAGATCTCCGCCGAGTGGGGCGCACAGCGCATCAAGGGCTTGTCGATCTCGCGCGCGGTGATCCATGCACTGCGCCGGCCGTTCATGAGTCGCAACACCTCGCAGAAGGGCACCGAGACCAGCCTGATCGAACGCTTCCTCTACCCCAAGTACGGCCCGGGGCAGATGTGGGAAGAGGTGGCCGCCGAGGTGCAGCGCCGCGGCGGCGAGCTGCGGCTGCGCCACAAGGTGGTGGAGATACAGCGCGACGGTGCGCGGATCCTGTCGGCGACTGTCCAGGACCTGGACGACGGCAGCACGCGCCAGGTGCCATGCGACTTCCTCGTTTCCACCATGCCCATCAACGAGCTGGCGCGCCAGCTGCGCCCCGAGGACGCCGAGGTGCAGCGCATCGCCGGCGCGCTGCCCTACCGCGACTTCATCACCGCGGGCCTGCTGGTGCGGCGCATGCGCCCGACGCGCACGGCCGGCGCGCTGTCCGCCAATGGCATGCCGGCCGACAACTGGATCTACATCCAGGAACCGGATGTGAAGCTCGGGCGCCTGCAGATCTTCAACAACTGGAGCCCGGCACTGGTGGCCGATCCGGACACCATCTGGCTGGGGCTGGAGTACTTCTGCAACGAAGGCGACGGCCTGTGGGCAATGCCCAACGCCGCCTTCATCGAGTTCGCCGCCGCCGAGCTGGAGAAGATCGGCCTCATCGACCGCCGTGATGTGCTCGATGGCACCGTGGTGCGGGTGCCCAAGGCCTATCCCGCGTACTTCGGCGAATATCGCAACATCGGCCGCGTGCGCGCCTGGCTTGATGGCATCTCCAACCTGTTTGCGGTGGGTCGTAACGGCATGCACTGCTACAACAACCAGGACCATTCGATGCTGGCCGCCAAGGTGGCGGTGGACTGCATCGAGCAGGGCAGCAGCGACAAGAGCGCACTGTGGGCGGTCAATGCGGAAGAGGAATACCACGAGGTCAAGGGCCGCGGCTGAGGCGTACGGCGTCGTACGGGAGAAGCGATGGGAAATGACGCCGAAGCGATGCTGCAACCAGGCGCCGCCGGCACGGCGCCACGCGCATTGCGGCGGCGACGACCCGGAGTAGCCGGCATTCTGCTGCTGCTCATGGCCGCGGCAATCCTCATGCAGGTCGAACTGGTCTTCTCGAAAAGCATCAACTGGGACGAATTCTTTCATTTCAGCCTGATACTGCGCCATCTGCAGGGTCGCCCGGTGCAGTGGCTGCAGACGCCATTCGTATGGCTGTTTCCCTGGGTGGCATCCGTGCCCGGCGACAACATCGACCATATTCAGTTGATCCGGCTGCTGCTGCTGCCCTTCGAACTGGCCGCGGTGGCCGCCATCGTGGCTGCCGCGCGGGGCTTCACCGGGCTTGAGGAAGCGCTGTTCTGCGGCCTGCTGTACATCACTGGCGGCTACGTCTTCCTGCATGCCTTTGCATTGCGCGCGGACATGATTGCCGGCTGCCTCCTTACGGTGGCGCTGTGGATGGGCATCTGCCGCCCCTGGCGCATCCCGCAGATCGCCGCCATCACGGTGCTGGTGGCACTGGCATTCGCCTCGACCATCAAGAGCGTGCTCTTCGCTCCCGCATTGCTTGGCATGACCCTCTATCGAGTGAAGTCGCCCGCGCATCGATGGGCACTCATGGGCACTGTCATCGCATTCATCGGGGGCGGTGTGCTGCTGCTGTGGGCGTGGCCGGTGCTGCCGGCGACAGGTATAGGCGCGGCGCTGCGCGATGTGGGCAGGCTGGGGCAGGCCTCGGTGGCGCGGATGTTCAGCGCCGGGCTGTTCCCGCAGCACGAGTGGCTTCTGCAGCAGATCCTGCGCGCCCCGGTCCTGACAGTGCTGCTGCTGGTCGCGCCGGCGTCCATCATCCGCAGTGGGCGTCCCGCCGCCGAACGCATGCTGCTGCTGTCATTGCTGCTGCCGCTATGCTCGGTGCTGGTCTACCGCAATGCCTTCCCGTATTTCTTTGCCTTCATCCTGCCACCGGCGACAATCGCCGCGGCTCCGGCCGTTGCCTGGTTGCACCGTCGTTGCGGAGTCGTCGTGCCAAGCCTGCTGCTGGTCGGCATTGCGGTGATCCTCTCCCTGGCCGAAGACCGCAGCGTGCTGGGACGCCAGCGCACCATCGAGGCAGGCCTTCACGAAATATTCCCCTCGCCGGTCACCTACATCGATGACTGCGGATTCATCGGCGACTTCCCGCGCGCGGTCAATCACTATGCCAGCGGCTGGGCGCAGGCGGCCTACCGCAGCGCCGGAGTGCCCGCCTACACCATCGCCATGGAAAGCGAACCGGTGCCACTGGTCCTGAACTCCGTTTTTCCGCTCGACAGCCTGTGCTTCGACTTCATCCTGCGCGGGGCACTGCTGCCCGCAGACGAACAGAGCATTTCCACGAACTATATCCAGCACTGGGGCGACGCCTTCGTGGCCGGCAAGCGCTTCCCGCCGGGCGAAGAGGCAGTGGCTTTCCAGATGGGGATTCCGGGCACGTACACCGTGGAAGGCGGAGCGATCGTCGTGGATGGCGGGCATTACGAGGTGGGCGACACTCTGCAGCTGTCGCGGGGCGGTCATGTGGCCGGGGGCAAACGGACCGCCACGGTAACCCTGCGCTGGGGGGATCATCTGCACCGCCCGGCGTATCCGTGGCCCAGCGGGCCGGTTTTCACGCAGTTCTGAGCCCGTTGCTCCACCGCGCGGGATTATGGGACCGCCGTCACGCCTGCACCGCGTGTGTCTTGCCATCCTGCCGCCTACGGCCAGCAAGGATCCGGCAGTGACCATCCGTCTTCCCCTGCACGAACTGGCGCGCTTCGCGCTAACCGGCATCCTGTGTCTGCTCATCAATGTCGGCGGCATGACGCTGCTCACCGAACTGGTGCGCCTCCACTATCTGACCTCACTGGCCCTCTCGTCAGCCACCTCCGCGACGATCGGCTTCGTGGTCAACCGCTGGTGGACGTTCCGGGTGCAGGGCACCGCCGTGGCGCCGGAGTACCTGCGCTACGTGGTCACTGCAGCCGCCCAGGTGATGGCCGGCCTGTGGTCGTGCGCATGGCTGGTGGACGGCCTCCACATCCCGTACGTGGCCGCGGTACTGCTGGTATCGGCGGCGCTGGCCCCCCTGAGCTACCTGGTCCACAGGGCCTGGAGCTTCGGCCTCCATTGGCTGCAGGAGCGGCCCTCGGCCTGAAACGTGGCAGCCGGTACCCGGGAGCCCCGCTCCGACGCCTCGCGACGCGGGCAGGTGTTTGGCCCCACGGGGCGGCCATCCCACGGCATAATTTGCGGGGCCAGTCACGCCTCGCCGGGGGCGGCAAATGCGACCATCCGGCGGTAATTTGACAGTTGCACAGACGCGCCCCTGCAATAGACTTTTGCCCTTGGGGACAACCAGTCCAGTTCGAGGCACATGAGCGACAACCTTTCCGTAGTGGCCAATGTCGGCAACCGCAGCGGGCTGAGCGGCCTGCCGCAGCGCCTCGTGCAGGACGGGGTCGTCAGCGAAGAGGATGCCCTCACGGCCCTGAGTGCCGCGCGCGACAAGAAGTCGCACTTCGTGACACAGCTGGTGGGTGCCCGGGCCGCCAAGCCGCGCGACATCGCACAAGCGGCGGCGGGCGAGTTCGGCGTGCCGCTGTTCGATCTCGATGCCTTGCCGATCGACCTCGAGGTCACGCGGCTGGTTTCCGACAAGCTGCTGGCCAAGCACCGCGTACTGCCCATGTTCCGGCGCGGCAAGCGCCTGTTCCTCGGTGTTTCCGATCCCACCGACCTGCATGCCATCGACGAGATCAAGTTCCAGACCGGCCTGGGCATCGACGCCATCGTCGTGGAAGACGACAAGCTGCAGCGCCTGGTGGACAAGGCCATCGAGGGCGCCGAAGCTTCCACGCCGCTGATCGCCGACGACGAGGGCATGGAGCTCGACGGGCTGGAGGTGTCGGGCGGCGAGGAGATCGACACCGAGGGCGTCTCGCGCGACGACGTCGAGGACGCGCCGATCGTCCGCTACGTGAACAAGCTGCTGCTGGATGCGATCCGCCGCGGCGCTTCGGACATCCACTTCGAACCATATGAGAAGACCTACCGCGTGCGGTATCGCATGGATGGCGTGCTGAAGGAGATCGCCCAGCCGCCGGTGCAGCTGGCCGGCAAGCTTTCGGCCCGCCTGAAGGTGATGAGCCGCCTGGACATCGCCGAGCGCCGCGTGCCCCAGGACGGGCGCATCAAGATGAAGCTGTCGAAGACGCGCGCCATCGACTTCCGCGTCAGCACGTGCCCGACGCTGTACGGCGAGAAGGTCGTGATGCGTATCCTCGACCCCAGCTCGGCGATGCTGGGTATCGATGCGCTGGGCTACGAGCCGTTCCAGAAAGACCTGTACATGAAGTACCTGGCGAAACCCCAGGGAATGATCCTGGTGACCGGACCCACCGGCTCGGGCAAGACCGTATCCCTGTATACCGGCCTCAATATCCTGAACAAGGAAGACACCAACATCTCCACCGCCGAAGACCCGGCGGAAATCAACCTGCCCGGCGTGAACCAGGTCAACGTGAACAACAAGGTCGGCCTGACCTTCGCCGCCGCGCTGCGCGCCTTCCTGCGCCAGGATCCGGACGTGGTGATGGTCGGCGAAATCCGCGACCTCGAGACGGCGGAAATCGCCATCAAGGCGGCCCAGACGGGTCACCTGGTCCTCTCGACATTGCATACCAACGATGCGCCGCAGACACTGACGCGCCTGGTCGACATGGGCGTGAAGCCCTATGCCATCGCCACTTCGGTGAGCCTGGTGATCGCCCAGCGCCTGGCGCGGCGCCTGTGCGCGAACTGCAAGCAGCCCATCGATGTGCCCGCCGAAGCGCTGCGCAAGGAAGGCTTCCAGGAAGAGGAAATCGCCCAGGGCGTGCAGCTGTTCGCTCCCAAGGGCTGTGCCAGCTGCACGGACGGCTACAAGGGACGGCTGGGCATCTACCAGGTCATGCCGGTTTCGGATGACATCGCCCGCATCATCATGGCTGGCGGCAATGCCATCGACATCGCCGACCAGGCGCGCCAGAACGGCATCTGGGACCTGCGCCGCGCCGGCCTGGCCAAGGCCGCGGCGGGCCTGACCAGCCTGGAAGAAATCAACAGCGTGACGATCGACTAAGGACGCTCAAGCCATGGCGCAATCCTCCACCGCAATCCGTGCCATCAGGCGCGATGTTTCCTTCGCCTGGGAAGGCCGCGACAAGCGTGGCAAGGTCGTCAAGGGCAGGATGCTGGCCAAGGACGAGATGTCGCTGCGCGCCCAGCTGCGGCAACAGGGAGTCGCGCCGAGCCGCATCCGCAAGCAGTCGATGCGCAGCGGCGGCAAGGTCAAGGCCGGCGACATCGCGGTGTTCAGCCGCCAGCTCGCCACGATGATGGCCGCTGGCATACCGCTGGTGCAGTCGTTCGACATCGTCGGCGCCGGCCACGAGAACGCGGCGATGCGCAAGCTCATCCTGGACATCAAGCAGGACGTGGAAGGCGGCATGAGCCTGCATGAGGCGCTGGCCAAGCGCCCACTGCACTTCGACGACCTGTTCGTGAACCTGGTCGAGGCGGGCGAGCACGCCGGCGCGCTGGAGAGCCTGCTCGACAAGATCGCCACCTACAAGGAAAAGACCGAAGCCCTGAAGGCCAAGGTGAAGAAGGCGCTGTTCTATCCGGCGGCCGTGCTGGCCGTGGCCATCATCGTGACGGTGATCCTGCTGATCTTCGTGATCCCGCAATTCGAGGACCTTTTCAAGGGCTTCGGCGCCGAGCTGCCCGCATTCACGCAGATGGTCGTCGGGCTGTCGCGCTTCGTGCAGACCAAGGGCGTATTCCTCGCCGTCCTCATCGGCGGGGCGGTCTGGGCATTCTTTTATTTCCACAAACGCTCGCGCCAGTTCCGCGAATGGCTGGACCGCCTGGCACTGAAGCTGCCGATCATCGGTCCCATCCTGCACAAGTCGGCCGTGGCGCGTTTCGCCCGGACGCTGTCGACCATGTTCGCGGCCGGTGTGCCGCTGGTCGAGGCCATGGAATCGGTCGCCGGTGCCACGGGCAACATCGTGTACGAGAAGGCTACTCTCGCGATCCGCGATGAAGTGGCCACCGGCACGCGCCTGCAGCGCGCGATGGAGAATACCGGCCTGTTCCCCAACATGGTGATCCAGATGATCGCCGTCGGCGAGGAAGCCGGCGCCCTGGACCAGATGTCCGGCAAGGTGGCCACCTTCTATGAAGCCGAGGTCGACAACGCGGTGGACTCCATGTCCTCGCTGCTCGAGCCGCTGATCATGGCCATCCTGGGCGTGCTGGTCGGCGGGCTGGTCATCGCCATGTACCTGCCGATCTTCAAGCTCGGCGCGGTGGTGTGACCGGACTGCTCGCGGAGTCGATGCCGGCCCTGGTCGGCGTCGTGTTCCTTCTCGGGCTGCTGGTCGGCAGCTTCCTGAACGTGGTGATCCACCGCCTGCCGGTGATGCTGGAGCGCGGCTGGCGGCGCGAGGCCCTGGCGCTGGATGGACGGGAGGCTCCTGCCGAGGAACCCTACGACCTCGTCCGCCCCCGTTCAGCCTGTCCTGCGTGCAAGGCGCCGATCACCGCGCTGCAGAACATCCCGGTAGTCAGCTGGCTGGTGCTGCGCGGCCGCTGCGCGGGCTGCCGCGCACCCATCAGCGCGCGCTATCCGCTGGTGGAGCTGCTGACAGCGCTGCTGTCCGCGGCAGTGGCCTGGCAATTCGGCTTCGGCTGGAGCACTGCGGCCGGACTGGTGCTGACGTGGTTCCTGGTCGCGCTGGCATTCATCGACATCGACACGCAGCTGCTGCCCGACAGCCTGACGGTGCCGTTGCTGTGGCTGGGCCTGCTGGCAGCCCTGTGCTTGCCGCAGGTACCGGCGGCGCGCCTGCCCGTGGACCTGCGCACCGCCGTGATCGGCGCCGTCGCCGGCTACCTGGCGTTGTGGGCGGTGTACCACCTGTTCCGCCTGCTCACCCGCAAGGAAGGCATGGGATACGGGGATTTCAAGCTGCTCGCGGCACTGGGCGCGTGGCTGGGCTGGCGCATGCTGCTGCCGCTGGTCATCGGCGCCGCCGGCGTGGGCGCCCTGGTGGGCATCGCGGGCATACTGCTGCGCCGGCGCGAGGCCGGCATCCCGATGGCATTCGGGCCATACTTGGCCGCATCCGGCTGGCTGATGCTGATGTTCGGTCCGCAACTGGTGGATGCGTACCTGGGCCTGTACGGCCCGCCACGCTAATCTCCCCTGCATGAACAGCGTGCCGCGCATCGCGCTGACCGGCGGCATTGCCAGTGGCAAGAGCACGGTGGCGAAACTGTTCGCTGCCCTGGGCGCGCAGCTGATCGACACCGACCGCATCGCGCACGACATCGTCGCGCCACCATCGGCCGTGCTGGACCGCATCGTCGCGCGCTTCGGCGCGGACATCCTGCTGCCCGGCGGCTCGCTGGACCGCGCGCGGCTGCGGCAGCTGGTGTTCGCCGACCCGCAGGCACGCCGCGACCTGGAGGCCATCATGCATCCCGCCATCCACGCCGAGGTCGAGCGGCTCGCCCGGCAGCTCGACGGCCCGTACCAGCTGGTCGCCATCCCGCTGCTGGTGGAGACCGGCACGCAGGACCGGTACGACCGCGTGCTGCTGGTGGATGCCAGTCCCGGGACGCAGAAACGCCGGCTGATGCTGCGCGATGGCATTGACGCGGCCGCGGCCGGGCGCATGCTGGCGGCGCAGGCAACGCGCACCGCACGCCGTGCCGCTGCGCACGACATCATCGACAACGAGGCGGGCCCGGAGCACCTCGCGGCACAGGTGGAAATGCTTCATCGCCGCTATCTCGCGCTGCGGTCGCCGGGCGGCGACAACTGAAAAGCCTTACTTTCGCGGCCTGTTTATGCAAAATAGCCGGATGTCGCAGGAATCCGCCCTCGCCGAACGCTCCGCCGACAGTGCGACCGCCAGCGCGCCGCTGATCTTCGAACAGCCGCTCAACGAGCGCATGCGCACCTTCCTGCGCCTGGACTACCTCTACAACCAGGCGCTCTACCACAACGAGAAGGCCAGCCAGTGGGGCAGCCGCGCCGCCGTGGCCAGCCTCATCGACATCCTGGCCATCACCACGCGCAGCGACGTGCGCGCCGAGGTGCTGAAGGAGATCGAAAAGCACCTCGGGCAGCTCGAGGGTTTCGAGAACCGCTCGGGGGTCGACCCCGGCCGGCTGCGCGCGCTGATCAACAACCTGGCGCGACTGCGTTCGGCACTCTCCGCCGCCGGCAACAGCTACCTGCAGCCGCTGCGTGATTCGGAGTTCCTCGCTGCGATCAAGCACCGCAGCTCGATTCCCGGTGGCACCTGCGAGTTCGACCTGCCGGACTACTTCTTCTGGCTGAACCAGGACGCCGCCAGCCGCACGCTGGCCTTCAACGAGTGGCTGGCGCTGCTGCGACCGCTGTGCGACGCGGTGGCCGAGGTGCTGTGGCTGACGCGGCAGAATGGCAAGAGCCGGCGCGAGACCGCCCCGGGCGGTACGTTCGCGATCAATTTCGACCGCGACACGCCGTCGCAGCTGCTGCGCATCTGCCTGCCGGCCGACGCCGGCCTGTACCCGGAGATCAGCGGCAGCCATCACCGCTGCAGCGTACGGTTCCTGAAATGGAACGGGCTCGCCTCGCGCTCCTCCCAGGCCGAGGGCGACATCCCCTTCACGCTGATCACCTGCTAGGACGCGGCGATGGCCGCGCCGCGCGTCCGCTGTCCCACCTGCCAGCGCGAGCTGGAATGGAGTGCGCAGTATCCGTGGCGGCCGTTCTGCAGCGAGCGCTGCCGCATGGTCGACCTGGGTGCCTGGTTCGCCGAGGATCGGCGCATCGGCGGTGAAGACGCCGAAGAGGGCGGCGGCGGGGCCGCCTAGAGCTTGATGCGACCGCCGCCCGGAATTCCACCGGGCAGGCCACCCATGCCACCCGCCTCCGGCACCACGATGCGCGACTGCGCCTCGCGACGCATCTCGCGCGCCTCCTCGATGGCCTGGTTCAGCGCGTCCTGCACGGCTGCGGGAAATTTCGCGATCGCCTCCTCGAGGCTGCCGGCCTCGATCTCGAACCCCAGCGGCAGTACGCCACCGGGAGTCAGCAGCTGCGTCTGGCCGCTGAACAGCACCGGCCGCGAGGCATCGGGTTCGCCGCTGGACAGCACCGGCCGCAGGCGGCGGATGGTGCCGGCGGCACGGTCGGTGAACACGTCCTCCTGGTAGAGGCCGGCGACGTCGAAGCGGATCTCGGGAAGCTGGGGTTCATTGCTCATGCGGCTAGTGTAACTCCGGCAGCGCGGCCAGCAGCGGCTGGATCATGGGCAGGTCGGCCTCGAGCAGGTCACAGTCGCCGAGATCCGCCGGTGCCACCCAGCGCAGTGCCTGACCGTCCAGGCCGCGTGGCTCGCCCTCGAAAGCCGGCACCAGCCACAGCCCGATCTCCACGCTGCGGTCGGGATAATCGTGCCGGAAACTGCGCAGCGACAGCAGCTCGCACGGCACGATGCCCAGTTCCTCCGCGAGCTCGCGGCGCACGGCGTCCGCGGCGCTCTCGCCCGGTTCGATCTTGCCGCCGGGGAACTCCCAGCGGCCGGCCTGCCACTTGCCAGGCGGCCGCTGCGCGATCAGCACCTCCACGGTGCCAGCCGCACCGCGGCGAACCAGCACGGCGGCGACTACGCGGAAAGGCTCCCGTGGCACTGCTTGTACTTCTTTCCGGAACCGCAGGGACAGGGCTCGTTGCGGCCGACCTTGCGGTCGCCGCGCACAAATGGCGCCTGCGGCGGCGCGGACGGCCGCAAGCCGCCCGGCGCGTACTTGCCGGGTCCGGACTGCGGCGGCAGCGGCGGGGCGGCTTCCGGCTCGGCCTGCGGAGCCGGCGCCAGCGCGGACACCTCCGCGTGCTGGGCCTGCAGCGCGCGCATCAACCGCTCGCGCTGCTCGGCCTCCTCGCGCTCGATCGCGGCCTGGTCACGCACCTCCACCCGCATCAGCAGCGAGGCCGAGTCGTGCTTCACCCGGTCCAGCATGGCGCTGAACAACTCGAATGCCTCGCGCTTGAACTCATAGCGGTAGTCCTTCTGCGCATAGCCGCGCAGGTGGATGCCCTGGCGCAGGTAATCCATCGCCGCCAGGTGCTCGCGCCAGGCCTGGTCGAGCGTGCGCAGCACGATCTCGCGCTCGATCTGCCGCATCAGCGCCGCGCCGAAGCGCTGCACCTTCGCCTCGTAGGCGGCATGCGTGGCATCGATCACGCGCCGGCGGAACGCGGCCTGGTCCAGTTCGTGGTCCGCCTCGAGCCAGGACTTCGCATCGACGGCGGTATTGAATTCCTTCTGCAGCGCCGCCGACAGCCCGTCGAGATCCCAGTCGGACGGTGCGCTCTGTGGCGGCACATGCTGGTCCACCAGCGCGCTGACCGCGTCCTCGCGCATGCCGGCCACCGCCTCGGACAGATCGGTCGCGCCCATGATGCCGGTACGCTGCTGGTAGACCACCTTGCGCTGGTCGTTGGCCACGTCGTCGAACAGCAGCAGCTGCTTGCGGATGTCGAAGTTGTGCGCCTCGACCTTGCGCTGCGCCTTCTCGATCTGCCGCGTCAGCAGGTTCGACTCGATGACCTCGCCTTCCTTCATGCCCGCGAACTGCAGCAGGCGCTTGGTGCGGTTCGGATCGCCGAAGATGCGCATCAGCGTGTCTTCCATCGACAGGTAGAAGCGCGAGGAGCCCGGATCGCCCTGGCGACCGGAGCGGCCGCGCAGCTGGTTGTCGATGCGGCGGGACTCGTGCCGCTCGGTGCCCACGATGTGCAGGCCACCGGCCGCGATCACCTCCTCGTGGCGCTTCTGCCAGGCCGCCTTCAGCTCGGCGCGGCGCGCCTCGTCCACCTCGTTGCCCTGCGCCAGCTGGTCGGCGATCTCGGCCTCGAAGTTGCCGCCGAGCTGGATGTCGGTGCCGCGGCCGGCCATGTTGGTGGCAATGGTCACGGTGCCGGGCCAGCCGGCCTGCGCGACGATGTGCGCCTCGCGCTCGTGCTGCTTGGCATTGAGCACGTTGTGCGCGACGCCTTCCTTTTCCAGCAGCCCCGACAGCAGCTCCGAGCTTTCGATCGAGGTCGTGCCCACCAGCACCGGCTGGCGGCGCGTGACGCAGTCGCGGATGTCCTCGATGATGGCCTTGTACTTGTCCTGCTGCGTCAGGTGCACCAGGTCCGCCATGTCCTTGCGGATCATCGGCCGGTGCGTGGGGATCACCACCACTTCGAGGCCGTAGATCTGCAGGAACTCCGGCGCCTCGGTGTCGGCGGTGCCGGTCATGCCGGAGAGCTTCTTGTACAGGCGGAAATAGTTCTGGAAGGTGATCGAGGCGACTGTCTGGTTCTCCTCGCGCACCCGCACGCCTTCCTTGGCCTCCACCGCCTGGTGCAGGCCGTCGGACCAGCGCCGGCCCGGCATGGTGCGGCCGGTGAACTCGTCGACGATGATCACCTCGCCGTTGCGCACGATGTACTCGACGTCGCGCTTGTAGATGGCGTGGGCGCGCAGCGCCGCGTTAAGGTGGTGCATCAGGCGTATGTTGGTCGCGTCGTACAGGCTCTCGCCCTCGCGCAGCAGGCCATATTCGCCCATCAGCTGCTCGACGTGCTCGTGGCCCGCCTCGGTGATGTGCACCTGCTTCTGCTTCAGGTCCACGGCGTAGTCGCCGGGACCTTCCTCCTCCTTCTGCACCGTGAGCTTGGGCACCAGCTTGTTGATGGTGACGTACAGCTCGGTGCTCTCTTCCGCCGGACCGGAGATGATCAGCGGCGTGCGCGCCTCGTCGATGAGGATGGAATCCACCTCGTCGACGATGGCGAAGGACAGGGCGCGCTGCACGCGGTCCTCGAGACGGTAGGCAAGGTTGTCGCGCAGGTAATCGAAGCCGAACTCGTTGTTGGTGCCGTAGGTGATGTCGCAGGCGTAGGCGGCACGCTTCTCGTCGGAATCCTGCGCATTGCGGATCACGCCCACCGTGAGGCCCAGGAAGGCGAACACCGGGCGCATCCACTCGGCGTCACGCGAGGCCAGGTACTCGTTCACCGTGACCACGTGCACGCCCTCCCCGCCGAGGGCATTCAGGTACGCCGGCAGGGTCGCCACCAGCGTCTTGCCCTCGCCGGTGCGCATTTCGGCGATACGTCCCTGGTGCAGCGTCATGCCGCCGATGAGCTGCACATCGAAATGCCGCATGCCCAGGGTACGGCGGGCGGCCTCGCGGACTACGGCGAAGGCCTCCGGCAGCAGCTCGTCCAGGGCAGCGCCATCCTTCAGGCGGGCACGGAACTGCGCCGTCTTGGCGCCCAGGGCTTCATCGGAAAGGCTCCTGAAGCCCTCCTCGTACTTGCCGGCCGCGGTGACCAGACCTCGATAGCCGCGCACGATGCGCTCGTTGCGGCTGCCAAATACACGCGTCAGAAACTGCAGCACGGGCGGATGGATCCTCGGGATGGCGCAATGGACAGATGCTGGCGAGGCGGCGGGCTTTCAAGCCCGGCGCGGCCAGCAGGTCATTTTACGTTAGATGGGCGTTCCATGCCCCTTCCCGGGGCGCGGTCCCGCCATGAACCCCTCAGGGGTCGATGAAGGACAGCGGATCGACCTGCTGTCCGTTGCGCAGCACTTCGAAATGCACATGCGGACCCGTGGAGCGGCCCGTGGAGCCCATCAGTGCCACCGGCTGGCCCCGCGTAACCATGTCCCCGACGGCCACCAGCACGGCCTCGTTGTGCGCATAACGGGTCGAGTAGCCGTTGCCGTGGTTGATTTCCACCAGGTTGCCATAGCCGCTCACCGGGCCGGCACGCGTCACCACGCCGGTGGCCACGGCCATGACCTGGGAGCCCTCCTGGCCGGCGATATCCACGCCCTTGTGCATGGCCTCGTGGCCATCGAAGGGATCCGCCCGATCACCGAAATATGAGGATATGTAACCTGCCAGCACCGGTCGGCCGTCCGGCCGCACCGCCTCGGTGAGGGTGCGCGACAGGATCACGTTCTCCAGCGCGAGCAGCTGGCCGTCGCGCTGTTCAAGCCGGCGCTGCAGGGCATCGATCTGGCGCGTGATGTCCGGCACCTGGAAACTGCCGCCCTGCAGGCCGGCTTCCTCCGGGCCACCCACGCCGGGGGCGACATCGAAATTGAGCTCGGCGCTGCTGATATTGGCCATCTGCGTCAGGCGCTTGCCCAGCGCGTCGATGCGGATCACGTGCGCGTCCAGATCGGCCAGGCGAACCGACAGGGCATCGAGCCGCTGCTGTACCTGGCCGCGCAGTGCAGCCACCTCGGTCAGCGGGGCGCGGTTGTCGACGCTGCCGTGGGAGCCCAGGCTGACACCGAGGGCGAAGGTCGCCCCGAGCACGGCCAGCCCCACCAGGCCAGCTGCGCCCACGACCAGCGGGTGGGTCAATCGCAGGTGGCGGGCCTTGCCGCGTCGCCGGGAGAAAAAGATGAGGTTCATTCAGTAGTATCAGGTACATCCCACTGGGTTCCGCCCGACTATGCCCAAGAAGCCCCCCCGAGACAACCGACGCGACCGTGCCATCCGGACTGTGCGCAGCGCGGGGGCCGTCCTGGAGCGTCTCGGCCTGGCACGGGGAAACGGAATTCCACCGCAAAATCAATTGAGTGAGGCCCTGTGCAGGCGCCTGCCCGAAGGGCTGCGCAGGCACGTCATGGAGACCGTGGAGAAGCACGGGGAATTGGTCATATTGGCCGATTCGGCCAACTGGGCAGCCCGCGTCAGGCTGGCGCTGGCGGCGGACCCGGCGGCCGGCGACGGGCGGCGCATCACCGTCAAGGTGACCCCGCGCGGCGGCGCGCGCCGCTGAGCAATATCGGGGCATGACCGGCAGAAATGCCGCGCCCACCGCGACCGCCATGATGCAAGCATCGCTGCATGCCATCCCGCCTTGCCCAGCTCGCCGCACGCCTGGATGCCCTCTCCCGCGGCAGCTTCGCCGCCGAAGCCTTGCCGCGCATCGGCCGCTGGGGGGCCGAGCTGGCGGTGGCGCTGCCACCGGGGCTGGTGGCCAGCATGGGCCTGCGCGATGGCGATGCGGTCGAATTCAGCGCGGTGGATGCCACCACTTTCGCCGTCGCGGTGCGCCGGCCGCCCGCGGGCGGCTGACCGGCTACCAGGGCTGCTCTTCTTCGACCTGCGCCTCTTCGGGTTCCTCGCCGATGTCCGCATAGGCAATCGGCAGGTCCGCGGCGCAGGCGTAGGTGACCATCTGGAACGAACGCGGCGTGGCCAGCAGTTCACGCAGCAGGCGATTGTTGAGGCAATGGCCGGACTTGTAGCCGCTGAACTCGCCGATCAGTCCACAGCCCAGCAGATACAGGTCGCCGATGGCGTCGAGCATCTTGTGCTTCACGAACTCATCGCGATAACGCAACCCCTCGGCGTTCATCACCCCCGCGTCGTCGAGCACGATGGCATTGTCGAGACTGCCGCCGAGCGCGAGGTTGTGCCGGCGCAGCACCTCCAGGTCGCGCATGAACCCGAAGGTGCGCGCGCGCGCCACTTCCTTCAGGTAGGTGGCCGAGGAGAACTCCATCTTCGCGCGGGTCGAGCCGCCGCAGAACAGCGGATGATCGAAATCGATCTCGAAATTGACCCGGAACCCGTCGTAGGGATCAAAGCGCGCCCACTTGTCGCCGTCGCGGACTTCCAGCGGCTGGAGGATGCGCGCAAAGCGCTTGGGCTGCGCCTGCTCGGCCAGGCCCGCCGACTGCAGCAGGAACACGAAGGGATCGGCGCTGCCGTCCATGATCGGCACTTCGCCGGCACTCAGCTCGATGATGCAGTTGTCCACGCCGAGGCCGGCCAGCGCCGACATCAGGTGCTCCACCGTGGAGATGCGCGTGCCATCACGCTCCAGTACCGTACCGAGCCGCGTGTCGCCGACCTGCGCGGCAAGCGCGGGGATCTCCACATTGGGGGAAAGGTCGCTGCGACGGAATACGATGCCGGTGCCGGCGGGCGCCGGCAGCAGCGTCATGTCGATCTGCGCGCCGCTGTGCAGGCCCACGCCACAGGCGCTGATCCGGTTCCGAAGCGTGCGTTGGCCGAACATCCCCTGGCGTGAACGGTAGCCGGTGAGGGCGGCTACCGTAGCACATCGGGTTCATGGGGTTCGCGCGCGCGGCGACGACAGCCTGCCGGTCGCACGCGCGGACCCGCCACGGGCCGGTTATGGCCCGTCATCGGCCGGACCGTTACGGCCGCGGCCAGCGGCCGTGGCGGACCCGGTTCAGTCGGCCTGGCGGCGCAGGAATGCCGGGATGTCCAGCAGTTCCTCGTTCACCTGCGGCGCGCTGACCCCATCGCCGACGGCACGCGCGTAGCGCTGCACCGCGGGCTTGTCCAGGCCGGCATAGTCGTTGGCGACCGGGGCCAGCGTCGGCGCCGGACGCCTGGCGGCGCGTGCGGGCTCGCGGCCGGCCGGCTCGCGCACCGCCTCGCGGTAGCCGCCGAAGGCTTCGCGGCCGCGCGACTGCTGCGCCACGCGATTGAGGCCAGTGGCCACCACCGTGACCCGCAGTTCGTCCTGCAGTTCCGGATCGATCACCGTGCCCATCACGATGGTGGCATCGTCGGAGGCGAACTCCTTGACGATGTTGCCCACGTCCTGGAACTCGCCGATCGACATGTCCATGCCGGCGGTGACATTCACCAGGATGCCGCCCGCGTCGGCCAGATCCACGTGCTCCAGCAGCGGCGAGGACACGGCGGCCTCGGCGGCGGCGCGGGCCCGGCCCTCGCCGCGGCCCGAGCCGTTGCCCATCATCGCCATGCCGGTCTCGCTCATCACGGTGCGCACGTCGGCGAAATCCACGTTCACCAGGCCGGGCCGCGTGATCAGCTCGGCGATGCCCTGCACGGCGCCCTGCAGCACCTGGTTGGCCGCCTTGAAGGCATCCAGCAGCGTGGTGGAGCTGCCCAGCACGGTCAGCAGCTTCTGGTTCGGAATGGTGATCAGCGAATCCACGTGCTTGGTCAGCTCGTTGATGCCGGACTCGGCGGCGCGGCCGCGCTTGTTGCCCTCCATCTCGAAGGGCCGGGTCACCACGGCCACCGTCAGGATGCCGAGCTCCTTGGCCAGCTGCGCCACCACCGGCGCGGCACCCGTGCCGGTGCCACCGCCCATGCCGGCGGTGATGAACAGCATGTCGGTGCCGTCGATCATCTCGATCAGCCGCTCGCGATCCTCGAGCGCCGCGGCCCGGCCGACATCGGGATTGGCGCCGGCACCAAGTCCCTTGGTGATATCGCTGCCGATCTGCAGCGCCGTCTTGACCTTCGAGTGCTTGAGCGCCTGCGCATCGGTGTTGATGCACATGAACTCCACTCCCTCGATTCCCGCGGCCACCATGTGGGCCACGGCGTTGCCGCCGCCGCCACCCACACCGATGACCTTGATTACAGCGTTCTGGCTGTAGGCATCCATCACTTCAAACATGGCTGTCTCTCCTCACTGCAAGAAAAAACGAACTCACTTCAGAAATTGCCCTTGAACCACGACAACATCCGGTCCACTGCGCCCTGCACGTTGCCGGGCAGGCTGCGGCCGCGGCCCTGTGCCTGGGTGTTCTCGCGCGCGTAGAGCAGCAGCCCCACGGCGGTTGAATAGATGGGGTTCTGCACCACGTCGGCGAGCCCCTTGACCTGCTGCTGGTGCGGCAACCCGAGGCGCACCGGCATGTGGAAGATCTCCTCGGCCAGGTCGATCGCCCCTTCCATGCGGGCGCTGCCGCCGGTCATCACGATGCCGGCGGCGATGGTTTCCTCGAAGCCGCTGCGGCGCAGCTCGTCGCGGATCAGGCCGAACAGCTCCTCGTAGCGCGGCTCGACCACCTCGGCCAGCGTCTGCCGCGCGAGGCGCCGCGCCGGGCGGTCGCCCACGCTCGGCACCTCGATGCTCTCGTCCGAGTTCGCCAGCTGCGACAGCGCGCAGGCATAGCGCACCTTGATGTCCTCGGCGTAGTGCGTGGGCGTGCGCATCGAGACGGCGATGTCGTTGGTGACCTGGTCGCCGGCGATCGGGATCACCGCCGTGTGGCGGATCGCGCCCTGCGAGAACACCGCGATGTCGGTGGTGCCGCCGCCGATGTCCACCAGGCACACGCCCAGCTCCTTCTCATCGTCGGTGAGCACGGCGTGGCTGGAGGCCAGCTGCTCGAGCACCACGTCCTCGACGGCCAGGCCGCAGCGCTGCACGCACTTGATGATGTTCTGCGCGGCGCTGTCGGCGCCGGTGACGATGTGCACCTTGGCCTCCAGTCGCACGCCGGACATGCCGATCGGGTCGCGGATGCCCTCCTGCCCGTCGATGATGTATTCCTGCGGCAGCACGTGCAGGATGCGCTGGTCCGCCGGGATCGCCACGGCCTTGGCCGCGTCGATCACGTGCGTGACATCGATATCGCTGACCTCGCGGTCGCGGATCGCCACCACGCCATGCGAGTTGAGGCTCCTCACGTGGCTGCCGGCGATGCCGGCATACACGGCGTGGATCTCGCAGCCGGCCATCAGCTCGGCCTCCTCCACCGCGCGCTGGATGGACTGCACGGTGGATTCGATGTTCACCACCACGCCCTTCTTCAGGCCGCGCGAGGGATGCGAACCGAGGCCGACCACCTCGATGCCGCCGTCGGCGCCGATTTCGCCCACCAGCGCCACCACCTTGGAGGTGCCGATGTCCAGACCCACGATCAGCGACGAACGATCATTGCGCCTAGCCACGCTGCACCCCGCTTGTCCCCGAGCGCCAGCCGATGGCGAAGCCGCTGGCATAGCGCATGTCCACATAGGCGATGTCGGCGGCGCGCGCGGTCACGATGCGCGCCGCCGCGGCGATGAAGCGGTCGAAGCGCTCATCGACGCTCTGCCGGCCGAGCCGCAGCGTGATGCCGTTGTCGAGCGTGAGATCCCAGGCGCCGCGCTCGTCGAGTGTCAGCCGCGCGAGCCGCATGCCGCCCTGCTCCAGGCGTACCTGCGCCGCAAGGCAGCGCGCGGTCATCTGCGCCGCATAGCCGGACGGACCCACCAGTTCCGGCAGCTCGGAAGGGATGTGCTGGGCGTCCTGCACGAACACCTCGCCGCGCACGTTGACGAGTCCGCCTTCGCCCCAGCGCGCCACCGGCTTCTGCTCCACCACCTGCACGCGCAGGCCATCGGGCCAGCTGCGCGCCACGCTGGCACGGTCGACCCAGGCGATGGCCTGCACTGCGTGCGCGATGCGGTCCAGATCCACTGCCACCATGCCTTCACCATGCAGCGCGCCGCGCACCGCCTTCTCCACGTCTGGCGGCTGCACGCGCTGGAAGCGTCCGGAGATCGCGATCTGGCGCACCGGACGATCCAGCCCGAAGCGCGCCGCCACGAAGGCGCTGCACAGGGCCAGCAGCAGCGCCGCCGCAGGCGCCAGCCGCCGCCATGGAATGGCGGACAGCCGCACCAGCCATGCCGCCGGCCAGCCGTGCGCGCGATGGCGGGCTGCACCGGTCTTCTTGCGGCGGCGGAAAATCATGGGGCTGCCTGGCGCGGCTCGCGCACGAAGCTGCTTTCCAGCACCTGCCAGCACAGCTCGTCGAAATCGATGCCGGCGGCCCGCGCCGCCATCGGCACCAGGCTGTGATCGGTCATGCCCGGCACGGTGTTGATCTCGAGCAGCAACGGCCGCCCGGTGTGGTCGGCCATGAAGTCGGCGCGGCCCCAGCCTTCGGCGCCGACCGCATCGAAGGCCGCGAGCGCCAGGCTCGCCAGATGCGCCTCGGCCTGGGCGGACAGGCCCGCGGGGCAGTGGTACTTCGTGTCGTTGCGGTGGTACTTGGCCTCGTAGTCGTAAAAGGCGTTCGCCGCCTCGATGCGGATCGCCGGCAGCACGCGCCGATGCAGCACGGCCACGGTGTACTCGGCGCCGGTGATCCACTTCTCCGCGAACACCGTATCGTCCACCGCCGCGGCGGCGCGAAAGGCCGGCTCCAGTTCAGCGGCGGTGGTGACCTTGCTCATGCCGACGCTGGAACCCTGCGTGGCGGGCTTGACGATCAGCGGCAGCCCGAGGCGTTCCAGCGCCAGCGCGCAGTCGCCCACGGTGCGCAGCACCAGTGAATCCGCGGTGGCGACCCCGAGCGCCGCGGCCAGGCGCTTGGTACGCAGCTTGTCCATGCCCAGCGCCGAACCCAGCACGCCGCTGCCGGTGTACGGCAGGCCGATCATTTCCAGCATCCCCTGCACGCTGCCGTCCTCCCCGCCCGGGCCATGCAGTGCGATGAAGGCGCGGGCGTAGCCCTGCGCCGGCAGCTGCGCCAGCGAGGTGTCGCGCGGATCGATGCCGCTGGCATCGATGCCGCGGCGCTGCAGCCCGGCGAGCACTGCGCGGCCGGAGATCAGCGAGATCTCGCGCTCGGTGGAGGAACCGCCATACAGCACGGCGACCTTGCCGAATTGCGCCGCGGCGGTGATCCGGTGCAGGCGATTGCGGTCATGCGTGAGCTTCATGCGGCTTCTCCGACGATGCGGCATTCGGGTACCAGGCTGCGGCCGTGGTGTCGCTCCACCTCGCGCTGCACCGTCTGGATCAGCGCCTCGATGTCGCGCGCGCTGGCCGTGCCCTCGTTGATGATGAAATTGGCGTGCTTGGTGGAAACCACCGCGCCGCCGCTGCGCAGGCCCTTCAGGCCGGCGCTCTCGATCAGCCGCGCCGCATGGTCGCCGGGCGGATTGGTGAACACCGAGCCGCAGTTCCACTCGCCGATGGGTTGCGTCTGGCGCCGCCGTTCCAGCAGCGCACGCGTCGCCGCTTCGGAAGAGCCGGCTTCGAAGTGGAACGTGGCGGCGAGGAACCACTCGCCTGCCACCGGCGCCTCGACCTGCCGGTAACCGACGTGGTACTCGCCGGCGCCGCGCGCGCGCACCTCACCATGGCGGTCGACGGTTTCCACCGCGCGCACCTGGCGCCAGGTCTCGCCATGGAAGGCACCCGCGTTCATCGCCAGCGCGCCGCCCACGGTGCCGGGAATGCCGCTGAAGAATTCGGCCGGACCCAGGTCCCAGCCCGCGCAGGCGCGGGCCAGCTTCGCGCAGGGCAGGCCGGCCTCGGCGTAGACCTCACGCGCGCCGCGCCGCGCCAGCCCGGTGAGCGCCTCGCGCGTGGAGATCACCACGCCGCGCACGCCACCATCACGCACCAGCAGGTTGCTGCCCAGCCCCAGCCACAGCAGCGGCACGTCATCCGGCAGCGCCTTGAGGAAGGCGACCAGGTCTTCGCGGTCGCGGGGCATGAAGAACAGCTCGGCCGGTCCACCCACATGCCAGGAGGTGTGGCGCGACAGCGGCTCGCGTTGGCGCACGCGCGGCGCGAATTCGGCCGGGACGCTGAAGCTCATGCGCCCTCCCCGGCGAGCAGCCCCTGCATGCGTGGCGCCAGTTCATGTGCCGCCGCGCTGATGCTGCCCGCGCCCATCATCGCGATCACGTCGCCGGGTTTCACCAGCCCGCACAGCGCGGCGGCGATTTCATCCACGGCCGGCACGAACACCGGCTCGACCTTGCCGCGGCCGCGCACCGCGCGGCAGATGGCGCGGCCATCCGCGCCCTCGATGGGCGCCTCGCCCGCCGGATACACCTCGGTGACCAGCAGGGTGTCGGCGGTGGCCAGCACGCGCGCGAAGTCATCCAGCAGGTCGCGCGTGCGGGTGTAGCGATGCGGTTGGAACACCAGCACGATGCGCCGCCCGCCATAGGCCTGCCGCAGCGCTTCCAGCGTGGCGGCGATCTCGGTCGGATGATGCCCGTAGTCATCGACCACCACGACCTCGCCGCCGGGCAGTGCCAGCTCGCCCACCACCTGCATGCGCCGGTCGATGCCCTGGAATCCGGACAGCGCCTTCTGGATGGCCGCATCGGCGATGCCGAGGTCCGTGGCCACCGCGATGGCCGCCAGCGAGTTGAGCACGTTGTGCAGGCCGGCGAGGTTCACCGTGACCTGCAGCGGCTCGTTGCCCTTGCGCAGCGCGGTGAAGGCGGTGCGCGCGCCCTGGCGCTCGATGTCCACCGCGCGCAGGTCCGCGTGTTCGGCCAGGCCATAGGTGAGTACGGGGCGATTCACCTGCGGCAGCAGCTTCGCCAGCTCCGGATCGTCCGCGCACAGCACCGCGAGGCCATAGAAAGGCAGGTTGTGCAGGAAGGCCAGGAAGCTCTGCCGCAGCTTCTGGAAGTCCCCGCCATGCGTGCCCAGATGATCGTTGTCGATGTTGGTGACCACGGCCATCATCGGCTGCAGGTGCAGGAAGGAGGCATCGCTCTCGTCGGCCTCCGCCACGAGGTAGCGGCCGGCGCCGAGCCGCGCATTGCTGCCCGCGCTTTTCAGCAGTCCACCGATCACGAAGGTCGGGTCCTCGCCGCCCTCCGCGAGCACGCTGGCCACCAGGCTGGTGGTGGTGGTCTTGCCATGCGTGCCGGCCACGGCGATGGCGTAGCGGAAGCGCATCAGCTCGCCCAGCATCTCCGCGCGCGGCACCACCGGAATGCGTGCCGCCAGCGCCGCGGCCACCTCGGGGTTCTCGCGCTGGATGGCGGTGGAGACCACCACCACATCGCAGCCGGCGACATGGGCCGCATCGTGGCCAATGGCGATGCGCGCACCCAGCCGTTCCAGCCGGCGTGTCACGGCGCTGGCGCGCAGGTCCGATCCCTGCACTGCGTAGCCCAGGTTCAGCAGCACCTCGGCGATGCCACCCATGCCGCTGCCGCCGATGCCGACGAAGTGCACGCGGTGGATGCGGCGCATGCCATCGGTGCGGCGGCGGGACATCACTCCGGTGCTGCTCATGCGGCCTCCGCGGCCAGCACGGCCGCGAGCAGCTCATTGGCGGCGTCCGGCAGCGCCACGGCGCGCGCGGCGGTGGCGAATCGCAGCAGCCCGTCGCGGCCGGCGGCGCACAGCTCGAGGAGCGTCGCGGCCAGCAGTGCCGGCGTCACGGCGGAATCGGCGAGGCAGCGCGCGGCGCCGGCATTCACCAGGTACTGCGCGTTGGCGGTCTGGTGGTCGTCCACGGCATGGGGAAAGGGCACCAGCACCGCGCCCACGCCGGCCGCGGCAAGCTCGGCGATGGTGAGCGCCCCGGCGCGGCACACGACCAGGTCCGCCCAGCCCAGCGCCTCGGCCATGTCGGGGATGAACGGGGTCACCTCGCCCGTCACACCCGCGGCCGCATAGGCCTGCAGCGCCGCGTCGATCAGCTTCTCGCCGGCCTGGTGGCGCACCGTGAAACGCGGCGCCTGCGCATCCTTCGCCAGCAGCGCCAGCGCCTGCGGCACCACATCGTTGAGCCGCCGCGCACCCAGGCTGCCGCCGATCACCAGCAGGCGCAGCGCGCCGGCGCGGCCGGCGAAGCGCACAGCGGGCACAGGCAGCGCGGCAATGTCCGCGCGCACCGGGTTGCCGATCATGCGCACGCGCCGCCCACGGGCGAACGCCGCGGGAAACGCGCTCAGCACGCTGCGCGCCACGTGCGCCAGGCAGCGGTTGGTGAAGCCCGCCACCGCGTTCTGCTCGTGGATCACCAGCGGGCGGCGCAGCAGCCAGGCGGCGACGCCGCCCGGACCAGTGACGAAGCCACCAAGGCCGACGACCACCGCGGGCCGATGCCGGCGCACGATGACCACGGCCTGCCACAGCGCGCGCAGCAGGTTGAACGGTGCGGCCAGCAGCGTCAGCGCGCCCTTGCCGCGCAGACCTCCCACCGACAGCCATTCGATCGGAAAACCATCAGCCGGCACCACGCGCGCCTCCAGGCCGCGCCGGGTGCCCAGCCACACCACGGTGCGCTGCCGCGCGCGCAGCAGTCGCGCCAGCGCCAGCGCCGGAAACACGTGGCCGCCGGTGCCGCCGGCCATGATCATCACGGGAGCCGCGCTCATGCTGTCGCCTCCGCCGGCGCCGACGGAGCGCGGCGCGCACTGCTCGCCGCGCCGCGCGTGCGGGTCATGGCCTCGTGGTAGGCGCGCAGCACCAGCCCCAGCCATGCCAGCGTCACCAGCAGGCTGCTGCGGCCGTAGCTCATCAGCGGCAGCGTCAGTCCCTTGGTGGGCAGCACGCCCATGTTCACGCCGATGTTGATCAGCGACTGGACGCCCACCCACAGGCCGAAGGACGCACTGACCGCCGCCTGGAAGGCCAGGCCCGCGTTCGCCGCCAGCCGCGCGATGTACAGCACCCGCCATACCAGCAGCAGGAACAAGGTGAGCGTGGCGATCACGCCGACCAGGCCCAGTTCCTCGGCCAGCACGGCGAACAGGAAATCGGTGTGCGCTTCCGGCAGGTAGAACAGCTTCTGCACGCTCTCGCCCAGGCCCACGCCGAACCACTGGCCGCGGCCGATGGCGATCAGCGACTGCGTGAGCTGGAAACCGCTGTCGTACGCATGCGCCCACGGATCGAGGAACGAGGTGATGCGCCGCATGCGGTATTCGGCTCCGACCATCAGCAGGCCGAAGCCGCAGCCGGCGACCAGGATGCACAGCAGCACCCAGCGCAGGCGCGCGCCGGCCAGGAACAACACGCCGAAAGAGGTGGCGAACAATACGGTGGCGGCGCCGAAATCCGGTTCCAGCACCAGCAGCGCGCAGAATCCGGTGACCACCAGCAGCGGCCGCAGCAAGCCACCCAGCGTGGTGCGCAGCTCCTCGCCGCGCCGCACCGAATACGCGGCCACCCAGCACAGCACCAGCACGCGTGCCAGTTCGGAAGCCTGCAGGTTGATCACGCCCAGGCGCAGCCAGCGGCGGCTGCCCTTGACCACGTGGCCCACACCCGGCACCAGCACGGCGAGCAGCAGCAGCGCCGCGACGATGAGCAGCACGGTGGCGTATTTCTCGTAGAGTTCGGCCGGCACGTTGGCCAGCAGCAGCGCCAGTGCCATGCCGGCGACGGCCAGCAGCAGCTGGCTCCTCACGTAGCTGAACGGATTGCCGCCGTGCTGCGAGGCGATCGAGATCGAGGCCGAGCCGACCATCACCAGGCCCAGCAGCAGGATGGACAGCAGGATCACCAGCAGCACCGGATCGAGCATCAACCCGCCCCTGCGCGCCGTGTTGGTGGCGGTGGCGGGGCTCATGCGGCCAGCCTGCGCACCGCATCGGCGAACACTTCGCCGCGGTGCGCGTAATCGCGGAACATGTCGAGGCTGGCGCAGGCCGGCGACAGCAGCACGGTGTCGCCGGGCCGCGCGGCATGCGCGGCGGCGAGCACCGCATCCTCCAGCGTCGCGCAGCGCGCCGTCGCCACATGCCCGGCAAGGGCCATCTCGAGCCGCGGCGCGTCGCGCCCGATCAGCAGCACCAGGCGCGTCTTGCCGGCCAGCGCCGCCGCCAGCGGCGTGAAGTCCTGCCCCTTGCCATCGCCGCCGGCGATCAGCAGCAGCGGACCGGCGAAACCCGCCACCGCGGCCAGCGTCGCGCCCACGTTCGTGCCCTTGGAGTCGTTGATGTAGCGCACGCCGCCCCGCTCGCGCACGAAGGCCGCGCGATGCGGCAGCCCGGGGAACTCGGCCAGCGCGGTCAGCATCGCGACCCGGTCGAGCCCGAGTGCATCGCCCAGCGCCAGCCCAGCCAGTGCATTGGCCGCGTTGTGGCGGCCCGCGAGCTGCATTTCGTCCATGGCGATCAGGCGCTCGCCGCGGCAGCACAGCCAGTCGCCGTCGCGCTCGGCCGCCAGGTAATAGTCGGCCGCGCTGCTCTCGATGGAGAACGTCAGCCGGCGCTTCTTGTCGCGGGCCATTGCCGAGACCACCGGGTCGTCGAGATTGACGATCGCGGCGGCACAGTGCTCGAAGATGCGCGCCTTGGCCGCCGCGTACCCGCCCAGGTCCTGGTAGCGGTCCATGTGATCCGGCGTCACGTTGAGCACCGTTGCCGCCACCGGCTCCAGCGAGAATGTCGTCTCGAGCTGGTAGCTGGACAGCTCCAGCACGTACAGCTTCGCAGGACCGGCCTCCAGCAGGTCCAGCGCCGGCGGCCCGAGATTGCCGCCGGCGCGCACCGCGACGCCGGCGCGCTCGGCCATGCGCGCCACCAGCGTGGTCACCGTGCTCTTGCCATTGGTGCCGGTGATGCCCACCACGGGACGCGCGCCGCTGCGCGCGAACAGCTCGATGTCACCGATCACCTCGATGCCGCGCGCGCGCGCCGCGGCGAAGAACGGATCGGCCAGCGACAGACCCGGCGAGGCCACCACGCAATCGGCGCCGGCCAGCAGCTTCACATCCAGTCCACCGATGCGGAACACCAGCTCCGGGTGGACCGCGCGCAGCATCGCGAACGCCGGCGGCTCGGCGCGCGAATCGGTGCCGGCGACCTGCCAGCCGCGCGCCACCAGGTGCCGGATCACCGACTGCCCGGTCCTGCCCAGTCCCGCCACCACTGCGCGCCCCGCCATCAGCGCACCTTCAGGGTCGCAAGACCCGCCAGCACCAGCAGCAGGCTGATGATCCAGAAACGCACGATCACCTTCGGCTCGGCCCAGCCCTTCAGTTCGTAGTGATGATGGATGGGCGCCATGCGGAAGATGCGCTTGCCACGCAGCTTGAAGGACGCCACCTGCAGGATCACCGAGGCGGTCTCCAGCACGAAGATGCCGCCCATCAGCAGCACCACCAGCTCCTGGCGCACGATCACCGACACGACGCCGAGCGCGCCGCCCAGCGCCAGCGCGCCCACGTCGCCCATGAACACCTGCGCCGGGTAGGTGTTGAACCAGAGGAATCCCAGCCCCCCCCCCCCCAACGATACGCAGAAAATCGCCACCTCGCCCGCGCCCGGCACCTCCGGTATGCCCAGGTACGGGGCGTAGATGGCGTTGCCGCAGGCCCACGAGAAGATGCCCAGCGCGGTGGCGACCATCGCGGCCGGCATGATGGCCAGGCCGTCGAGCCCGTCGGTGAGGTTCACCGCGTTGCTCATGCCGACGATCATCAGGTAGGTGAGCACGACGTACGCGGCCATGCACATCGGCAGCGCCACGTGCTTGAACAGCGGCACGTAGAAGGTGGTCTCCGACGGCGTGCGCGCCGTGTACCACAGCACCAGCGCCGCGCCGATGCCGATCACCGACAGCCACAGGTATTTCCAGCGGGCCGCCAGCCCCTTCGCGTTCTTCACCACCAGCTTCAGGTAGTCGTCGTAGAAACCGACCAGCCCGCAGCCCAGCATCACCGCCAGCGCGATCCACACCAGGCGGTTGCGCAGGTCCGCCCACAGCAGCGTCGAGATCAGGATGGCGATGATGATCAGCGCCCCGCCCATGGTGGGCGTGCCGGCCTTCTTCAGGTGGGTCTGTGGCCCGTCGTCGCGCACCTGCTGGCCCACCTGGTAGCGCGACAGCCAGCGGATCATGCCCGGCCCGATGACCAGCGAGATCAGCAGCGCCGAGCTCACGGCCAGCAACGTGCGCAGCGTGAGGTACGAGAACACGTTGAAGAACGAGTGCGTGCGCGCGAGCTGCTGCGCGAGCCAGTACAGCATCAGTGCATCTCTCTGGCGTCGCCGCCGGTCAGGTGTGCCACCACGCGCTCCAGGCGGCTGGAGCGCGAACCTTTCACCAGCACCGTCACCGCGGGCGTGAGCCCGGCGGCGACGGCGTCGGCCAGCACGGCGGTATCGGGATGCCAGCTGGCGCCCGCGCCGAAGGCCTCCACCGCGAGCTTCGCCAGCGCGCCGGTGGCGAACAGGCGCCGCACGCCGTGCGCGCGCGCGTAGCCGCCGATCTCCAGGTGGCTGCCCGGCGCGGCGCCACCGAGTTCGCCCATGTCGCCCATCACCAGCCAGGGTTCGCCCGGCAGCTGCGTCAGCACGTCGATACCGGCCTTCATGGAGCTGGGATTGGCGTTGTAGGAATCATCGATCAGCCGCGCGCCCTGGGTGGTGCGCAGCGGCCGCAGCCGGCCGCCCACCGGCTGCATGGCCGCGAGGCCTTCGACCACTTCATCGAGGTTCGCGCCGGCCGCCACCGCGGCCGCGGCTGCGGCCAGCGAGTTGCGCACGTTGTGGCGGCCGCCGGTATGCAGCCGCACGGCGCGACAGCCCTGTGGCGCACTCAGCGTGTACGTGGTGTGGAAGCCGTCGTCGGCCAGCGTGCCGGCAATGTCGGTGGCGCGGAAGTCCGCGGCCTGCTCGATGCCGAAGGTGCACACCTGCGCACGCGTCATGCCACGCCACAGGGCGGCATAGGGATCATCGGCATTGATGATGGCGACACCGGTGGGCCACAGGCCAGCCACCATCTGGCCCTCCTCGCGCGCCACGCCGTCGAGATCGCCGAATCCCTCCAGGTGCTCGGCGCCGGCATTGGTGACCAGCGCTATGCCGGGACGTGCGATGTTCATCAATGCGGCGATCTCGCCGGGATGGTTGGTGGCGATCTCCACCACCGCGCTGCGCTGCGTGGCATCCAGGCGCAGCAGCGTCAGCGGCACGCCGATGTGGTTGTTGAAGTTGCCGCGCGTGGCCAGGCAGGGGCCGCGGCGCGCGAGGATGGCGGCGGTCATCTCCTTGGCGGTGGTCTTGCCGTTGCTGCCACCCACGCCGATCAGCGGATGCGGATAGCGCGCGCGCCAGCCGGCCGCGGCGCGCACCAGCGCGGCCTGGCCATCCTCCACCTCGATCAGCGGCAGTGGCGCGGCGGTGACCGGGCGGTCCACCACCGCGGCCACCGCGCCGGCCGCAGCCGCGGCATCGAGGAAGGCATTGCCGTCGAAGCGCGGACCGCGCAGCGCAAGATAGATCTCGCCGCGCGCCAGCGAACGCGTATCCGTGCCGACGCCGGTGTAAGGCAGGTCCTCGCCGGCGTAACGCCCGCCGCACAGCATGGCGAAGTCACGCAGTGTGCGCTTCATCGCCCGGCCTCCAGCAGCTCGCGCACCACCTGCTGGTCACTGAAGAAGTGCCTCTGCGTGCCGACGATCTGGTACTGCTCGTGGCCCTTGCCCGCCACCAGCACCACGTCACCGGCATGGGCCTGCGCCAGTGCCTGCGCGATGGCGGCGCGCCGGTCGCGGATCACGGTGGCGGAGTGCGCGCCGAGGCCGGCCTCGATGTCGGCAATGATGCGGCCGCCATCCTCGCTGCGCGGATTGTCATCGGTGAGCACGATGCCGTCGGCGCGATGTGCGGCAATGGCGCCCATTGCCGCACGCTTGCCGCGGTCGCGGTCGCCACCACAGCCGAACACCACCGTGAGCCGGCCGGCGCAATGACGGCGCAGCACCTGCAGCGCCTTGTCGAGCGCATCGGGCGTGTGCGCGTAATCCACGACGGCGGTGGGACCCTCCGCGCGCGCGAAGGTCTCGAGGCGGCCCGCAGGCGCGCGCAGCCCGGCCAGTGCCGTGGCCGCGGCCTCCAGCCCGACGCCGCTGCCGAGCAGTACCGCGAGCACGGCCAGCACATTGTCCACGTTGAACTCGCCCAGCAGCGCGGTCGCGATGTGCGCTTCGCCGAAGCTGGATTGCAGCCGGAACGAGGTACCGCCCGCGCCATACTCGATGTCGCTTGCGAACAGGCAGGGCGCGGCCGGCGCAGCCAGGCGGCTGCAGGCGATGCGCGCGGTCGCGCCAAAACGCGCGGCAAGCTCCGCCCCGAACGCATCGTCGACATTCAATACGCGCAGCCGCACCTCGCCGCGTTCGAACAGCGCCGCCTTCGCCGCGCCGTAACTGGCCATGTCGCCGTGGAAATCCAGGTGATCCCGCGTCAGGTTGGTGAATATCGCGGCGTCGAAGCGCACGGCCTGCACGCGTGACTGCACGAGGGCGTGCGAGGAGACTTCCATTGCCACGCGCCGCGCGCCGCGCGCCAGGAAGGCCGCCAGTTGCCGCTGCACCGTCACCGCGTCCGGCGTGGTCATCTCGCCCGCGACGAGTTCTCCGCCAAAAGCGCTGCCGAGGGTGCCAAGGTAGGCCGCGGGCTGGCCGGCAGCGCTCAGCGCCTGCGCCAGCAGCCACGCGCAGGTGGTCTTGCCATTGGTGCCCGTGACGCCCGCAACCACCAGCTCGCGCGAGGGCGAACCGAAGAAGCGGTCCGCCAGTTCGCTGGCGCGTCGCGACAACTCCGGCACGGCGGCAAGCACGAGGTCCGACTCGAGCGCCGGCGGCTGCGCCACGCCGTCAGGCTCCCACAGAATGGCGGCGGCGCCGCGGCGCGCCACGTCGGCGGCGAAATCCAGGCCATGATGGCGGGCGCCGCGGCATGCGAGGAAGGCACCCCCCGCGCGCACTTCGCGACTGTCCAGCGTCAGGTCGCTGAGCAGCACGTCGCGCGGCACCGGCGCGATGCCCGCCAGCAGATGCGACAGCGGCACCGCGTTCATCGGCTGGCCACCGTCGCGACGCCGGTGAGTGGGTCCAGCGCCGAGCCGCCAGTGATGTCGGGTGCCACGCCCATCAGGCGCAGCGCGCCGCCAACCACCGCCGCGAACACGGGCGCCGACACGTCGCCACCGTAGTACTGGCCGCCGGCCGGATCATTGATGACCACCACCGCGGCCAGCCGCGGGTTGCTGGCCGGCGCCACGCCGCCGAACACGGCGATGTAGTGGTCGTCATAGTAGCCATGGTCGGCCACCTTCTTGGCGGTGCCGGTCTTGCCGGCAACGCGATAGCCGGGAATGGCGGCCTTGGTGCCGGTGCCGTCCTTGACCACTTCTTCCAGCAGCGAGATCAGCGTGCGCGCGTTGTGTTCGGAGATCACCCGCTCGCCCACCACCGGGTGATCCACGCGCTCCAGTGACACCGGCCGCGCGATGCCGAGCGCGCCGACCGTCGCGTAGGCCTGCGCCAGCTGCAGCGGCGTGACGCCGATGCCGTAGCCGCGCGACAGCGAGGCGATCGCCACCTTGCGCCATTCCGAATAATTGGTCAGCGCGCCGGCGGATTCGCCCGGGAAGCGGCTCGCGGTCACGCGCCCGAAGCCGAACTGCGACAGCGTCGTCCAGATCTGCCGCGGCTCCAGCTCCAGCGCGATCTTCGCCATGCCCACGTTCGAGGACTTCGCCAGCACCGTGGCCAGGCCGATGGTGCCCAGCGGATGCTCGTCGATCAGCGGCACGCCGCCGATGTCGATCGGGCTGGTGTCGATCATGCTGCTGGCGTCGAAGCGGCCGGATTCCAGCGCCGCCGCGACCACGAACGGCTTGATGCTCGAGCCCGGCTCCAGGTAGTCCGTGGCGGCGCGGTTCTTGTACACGGCCGGCGAGCGCTGCGAGCGGTCGTTGGGATTGAACGCCGGCTGGTTCACCATCGCGAGGATCTCGCCGGTGGCCACGTCGATCACCACGATCGAACCCGAGGGCGCATGGTTCGCCTCGATGGCGCGCTTGAGTTCGCGGTACGCCAGGTACTGGATGCGCGAATCCAGCGACAGCGCCAGGTCGCGGCCGGGGCGCGCGGTGCGGATGTTCTCCACGTCCTCCACGACGCGGCCCAGCCGGTCCTGGATCACGCGCTTGCGACCCGGTTCGCCGGCGAGCTGCGAATCCCACGCCAGCTCGATGCCCTCCTGGCCCATGTCGTCGATGTCGGTGAGACCCAGCACATGGCCGGTCACCTCGGCCTGCGGGTAGTAGCGCTGCGATTCCTGCTTGAAGTACACGCCCGGCACGTCCAGGTCGCGCACCGCCTGCGCCTGCTTCGGAGTGAGCTTGCGCGCCAGCCACAGGAAGCTGCGGTCCTCGCTGCGCGTGATGCGCTGGCGGAACTCGGCGGTATCGCGATCCAGCGCCCGCGCGATCTGGTCCCAGCGCTCCGGCGGCACGGCGGCAAGCTCCTGCGGCACGGCGAACACCGACTCCACCGGCGTGCTGACGGCCAGTGGCTCACCGTTGCGGTCGAAGATCGAGCCGCGACCGGCCTCGGTGGGCACATCGCGCATCGAGCGCGCATCGCCCTGCTGGATCAGGAAGTCGCGGTCGAAGAGCTGCAGGTCCACGGCGCGCGCCAGCAGCGCGCCCGCGCCGCCCAGCAGCAGCACGAAGGCGAACGCGGCGCGCAGGCGGAAGCTGCCTGCATCGCTGCGCGCAGCGCGCGTCATGGCAGCACCACCTGGATCGACGCGGGATCCGGCGCGGCCATCTTCAGCTTCGCCGCGGCGACGCTCTCCACGTAGGCATGCGATGACCAGGCGCTCTGCTCGAGCTGCAACTGGCCCCAGCTCACTTCCAGCCGGTCGCGCTCGCGGTGCAGGCGTTCGAGTTCGACGAACTGCTCACGCGCCCGGTGACGCACGTATACCGCGCCCGCGGAGGACACCAGCACCGCGCACCACAGCAGCAGCGCCAGCACCCACTGGTTGCGCAGCAGGCCGATCATGCCCGCGCCTCCGGCCCGGGCACGGCCAGCCGTTCGGCCACGCGCAGGATGGCCGAGCGCGAGCGCGGGTTGGCGGCCACCTCCGCCTCGCCGGCACGCTGCTTCCTGCCCACCAGCCGCAGCGCGGGATGGAATGGCGGCGCCACCGGCAGGCGCGCCCATGCTGGATCGGGCTGCGCATGCGCACGCATGAAGTGCTTCACGAGACGGTCTTCCAGCGAGTGGAAGCTGATCACTGCCAGCCGCCCGCCCGGCGCGAGCACCGTCAGTGCGGCCGCGAGCCCGCGCGCCAGCTGCCCGAGCTCGTCATTGACGTGCATGCGGATGGCCTGGAAGGTGCGCGTCGCGGGATGCCGGCCCGCCTCGCGCGTGCGCACGGCGCCGGCCACGATGGCGGCCAGCTGCCCGGTGGTGATGATGGGCTGCTGCAGGCGCTGTTCGGTGATGGCGCGGGCGATGCGCCCGGCGAAGCGTTCCTCGCCGAGTTCCGCGATCACGTCGCGGATCTCGTCGCTGCGGGCGCTGGCGAGCCACTGGGCAGCGCTCCGGCCACCCTGCGGATCCATGCGCATGTCGAGCGGACCGTCGTGCTGGAAGCTGAAACCGCGCGCGGCGTCATCGAGCTGTGGTGAAGACACGCCGAGGTCGAACAATACCCCGCGACAGGCACGTCCTTCGCCATGTGCCGCGACCAGTGCCGCGAGCGCGTCGAACGCAGCGCGGACCACCACGACACGCGCATCCGCATCGAAGCGCCGGCGAGCGGCGGCAACTGCTTCAGGATCCCGGTCGAGCGCGAGCAGACGGTCCCGTGGTCCAAGGGCTTCCACGATGCGCGCCGCATGCCCGCCGCGGCCGAAGGTCGCATCGACGTACAGGCGTGGTTCAGCGGCGGCCGCGTCGAGCGCGAGAGCCGCGACTGCCTCCTCGACAAGCACCGGCGCGTGCCCAGCCAATGTTGCGTACTCCGCTTGCCGGCCATCAGAGCTGCAGGCCACTGAGTTCGGCCGCCAGTTCGGTGACGCCCTGCTCGCTCCTGGTCCACTCGTCGCGCTGCAGCTTCCAGCGCGCCTCGTCCCACAACTCCAGGCCGCGACCCTGACCGACGAGGAACGCCGCGCGCTCCAGACCCGCGTACTCGCGCAGCTCCGGGGTGAGCGCCAGCCGCCCATGGCTGTCGAGCGTCATCTCCTGGGCATGGCCGATCATCAGCCGCTGCAGGCGGCGGGCCTGCGGATGCAGGCTGGGCATGGAATTGAGCTGCGCCTCGATCTTTTCCCACTCGGGAAACGGGTAGATGCGCAGGCACTGGTCGCGGTCGACGGTCACCACCACGCGGCCGGCCGCGGGCGAAACCAGCTGGTCGCGATGCTGCGCTGGCACCACAACCCTGCCTTTGTCGTCAAGCGTTACTTTTGTTGCGCCGCGAAACATGCACCAAAATGGGGATAGCCCACTTTCACCCACTGAGACCCACTTGGTCCCATCTTAGAAATCAGGTGGCACTTATGTCAACGGCGCGACCGCATTTTTTTGTTTATGTCACAACGACTTACGCGCGCTCCCAAAAGTGGGACGTGGTTCTCGCGAAGAGTCCTTTGGATTCCGGCACTTGCAGTAAAAAGCTCATAAAGAGCATTGCCGAAGTCAGTTACCGCACGCCGGGAAAAGGGGGGAGCTGGCCTGTAAGCCGGGTTCTGTCGAGGGCAATCATTCCTCTAGGGGCTGCGTCACCACAGCCCTCCAGCAGCCTACCCGGAAGCACGCGGGACCCACGCTGCACGTTGCCGTGCGACTTCCCTATTTGGCCTTGCTCCAGGTGGGGTTTGCCATGCCGTCCGTGTTGCCACGTCCGCGGTGCGCTCTTACCGCACCGTTTCACCCTTGCCAGCACCTTGCGGTGCTTCGGCGGTCTGTTCTCTGTTGCACTTTCCGTGGGCTCGCGCCCCCCAGGCGTTACCTGGCACCTTGTCCACTGGAGCCCGGACTTTCCTCCCCGCCTGCCCTTGCGGACCTGCGCGGCGACTGCCCGGCCAGCTCCCCGCGCGCACCTTATCAGGCGGCGGGCTCCATGCCATAGCGACGTTTCACGGTGGCCACTTCCGGCGCGGCAAGAAACTCGAGCAGCGCGCGCGCAGCGGCTGCATCGGTGCTGGCCATGCAGATGCCGCCGGCGAAGACCGTGGTGGTCTGGATCGCATCCGGCAACGGGCCGAGCACCGCGATGCCCGGCAAGTTCATCAATTCGGACAGTTGCTGGAAGCCCAGTGCCGCGCGCCCGTCGGCCAGCAGCGCCCCCACCGGCACTCCCGGCGGCGGCACCACGATGCGCGGCTGGATCTGCGTGAGGATTTCCCAGTGCTTGAACAGCTTCTCCAGGTACACGCCACTGGGCCCGGTGGAATAACTCAGGCTGGGCGCCGCCAGCACGGCCGCCTTCACCTCCTCGGCGGTGGCGATGGGCGGCCGCGCCGCGCCCGCGCGCACGGCGATCGCCACACCCGAACGCACCAGGTCCACGCGGCTGCCAGCCTGCACCGCGCCATCGGCAGCCAGCTTGTCGATGGCGTTCGCCGCCAGCACCACCACATCGCAGGGCTCGCCACCGGCGATGCGCCGCGCCACGTCCACGCCGCCGGCCGCATCCGCATGCACGGCGCGGCCACTTTCGCTCTGGAAACGCGCCACCAGTTCCGCCAGCAGTTCACGTGTGGCCATCGAGGAAAGCAGTTTCAGCGCCCGCTCGCTCATGGGTTCTCCGTCGCAGCTTGATGCAGCATGGCGTACACATCGGCCTTGTGGCGACCGGTGAGCTGCGCGACCACGGCTGCGGCGCGCGCCGGCGGCAGCTCCGCGGCCAGCAGCTCCAGCGCGCGCAGCACGAAGCCGTCGTCCGCCGCGGCGGCGGCACGACCGGCCACCACCAGGGTGAGTTCGCCGCGCGCGAAATTGGCATCTTCGGCGGCGATTTGCCGCAACCGCGCCAGCGCGCCGCGATATACGCTCTCGTGTGCCTTGGTCAGCTCGCGTGCCACGGCGGCCGCGCGCTCGGTCCCGAACACCGCTTCCATGTCCTCGAGGGTTTCCACGATGCGATGCGGCGCCTCGAAGAACACCATCGTGCGGGCCTCGCCGGCGAGCGCACGCAGCCGTTCGCGCCGCGCGCCGCCGCGCGCGGGCAGGAATCCCTCGAAGCAGAACCGTTCGGCGGGCAGCCCGGAAAGCGCGAGCGCGGTCAGCACCGCCGAGGGACCCGGGATGGCGCCGACCGGCACGCCCGCATCCAGCGCGGCGCGCACCAGCAGGAAGCCCGGATCGGAAACCAGCGGCATGCCCGCATCGCTCACCACCGCGATCACGGCGCCATCGCGTGCCCGCTGCAGCAGCTCCTGCAGGCGCCGGCCCTCGTTGTGTTCGTGCAGCGACAGCAGCGGCCGGTGCACGCCGATATGGCGCAGCAATGCCGCCGTATGGCGCGTGTCCTCCGCGGCGATGATGTCGGCGTTTGCCAGCACCTCGCGCGCGCGCGCCGACAGGTCGGCGAGATTGCCGATCGGCGTTGCAACCAGTTCGATTCGGCCCGGGGCCACCTCTATAATCTCCGGGCGCCGCCCGTACGCCAGTCCAGGAATCCACAGCTTGCCCCGCGTCATGCCAGCCATGCAACCCGCCATGCCCGTGCGCATCCTCGCGCTGCTGGCCCTGGCATTGCTGGGCACCCTGGCGGGTTGCGCCACCCAGGGCGGTTCCGCGCCGGCATCGGTCGATCGCGCCGAGCGCCTGCTGCGGCGGGGCGACAGCGCCGGCGCCGCGCAGATGTACGAGGAGCTGGCACGGCAGAATCCCGCGCCGGCACGCAACGATCTGGTGCTCGCGGCGGCGCGCGCCTGGCTCGCGGCGAACCGCGCCGACGACGCACAGCGCGCGCTCGATCTGGCAGGCGCAGCCGGCAGCACGGCGCAGCGGCTGGATCTGGGCATGTTGCGCGCGCAGGTGGCGGCGGCCCGCGGACAGTCCCGCGTGGCCTGGCAGCAGATCTCGCAGCTAGCGCAGCCCGAGGACCACGCGGCGGCCGCGCGCCTGCTGCAGCTGCGCCAGCAGATCGCGTTGCAGGCCGGCGAAGCCATCGAGGCGGTGCGCGCCGGGGTGGCACGCGAGCGCATCGCAACCAGCGATGAAGAGCGCACCAGTGCCAGGCGCGACCTGCTGACCGGTCTGCGCAGCGCCATCGAAGGGGGCTTGCGGATCAACCCGGCGGCGACCAGCGATGCGCTGGTGCGCGGCTGGCTCGAGCTGGCGCAGATCGCCGTGTCGGCAGCGCGCGCGCCGCTGACCGCGGAGGCCGACATCGCGCGCTGGCGCCAGCGCTTCCCGGCGCATCCGGGAGCGACCATCATCGATCGCGACATCCTGCATCCGGCCGAGCGGCCGGGGCAGGTCCGTACCGGCCCGGTGACGGGCAATGGTCCGGTGGCGCTGCTGCTGCCATTGAGCAGTCCACAGAGCGAGGCGGCAGTCGCCGCGGCACTGATCCGCGATGGTTTCCAGGCGGCGATCGGCCGCCTGCCCGAGGCCGAACGGCCGGTGGTGCGCATCTACGATACCGCGGCATTGCAGGTCGGCACGGCGCTGCAGAATGCACAGGCCGACGGCGCGAACTTCATTGTCGGGCCGCTCCTCAAGGACGATGTGCTGGCCGCCTACCAGCAGCGACCCGGTTCGCTGCCGCTGCTGCTGCTCAACACGCTGCCCAATGGCGGCGGCGGCCAGACCTTCCAGTTCGCGCTGGCGCCGGAAGACGAGGCGCGGCAGATCGCACGGCAGATTGCCGGCAGCGGACGCGGCAACGCCGTGGTGCTGACCCCGGCGAACGAGTGGGGCCAGCGCGTGGCGCAGGCCTTCACCGAAGAGCTCACGCGCGCCGGCGGCAAGGTCGTCGCGCAGGGTACCTACGACATGTCGAAGAACGACCTCGCGACCGGTACGCCGGTGACCGTCGCGCTGGGCATCGACGACTCCAGGGCACGCGGGCAGCGCGTCCAGGCCCTCATCGGCACGAAGGTGGAGTTCGAACCGCAACCCCGGCCCGACATCGATGCGGTATTCGCCGCGGGCTACCAGCCGCTGGCGCTGCCCCAGCTCAATTCGCTGCTGCAGAATTACGCCGCCGACCTGCCGGTGTACATCACGGAGGATGGCCTTGCCGCTTCCAGTGCGGAGAACCGCGATCTGGCCGGCGCGCGGGTGCTGGACACACCGTGGACGCTGGACAGCGTCGGCCCGGTGGCGGACCTGCGCACTGCCACCGAACCGCAATGGCGGACGCAGGGACCGCGTGAATCACGCTACTTCGCCTTCGGTTACGATGCCGCGACACTGAGCATCGCGCTGCGGCGTGGCGGCGCCAGCTGGCCTCTCGCGGGTCTCACCGGCAGCCTGCAACTCACGCCGGAGGGGCGCATCGAACGCGGCCTCGACTGGGCGCGCCTGACGAAGGACGGGGAACTCAAGCCCTTCGACCCGCTGGCGAATTGAGCCGGGGATGGCAGATCCTCCTCCTGGCATCGACCGACAGCAGCTCGGACGCGCCGCCGAGGAGGCCGCTGCACGCTTCCTCGAAGCGCGACGGCTGACCATCCTGGCACGCAACTATCGCTGCCGCAGCGGCGAAATCGACATCGTCGCCGAAACCGCCGATGGAGTGATCGTCATTGCCGAAGTGCGGCTGCGGGCCAGTGACCGTTACGGCGGCGGTGCCGGCAGCGTCGGCTGGCGCAAGCAGCAGCGCATCCAGCGCGCCGCCTGCCACCTGCTGGCGCGGCATCCGGCACTGGGCCGCCGGCCGCTGCGGTTCGACGTGCTGGATCTCGCCCCGGACGGCGCCGACGGTTACCGCATCCAGTGGTTGCCGCATGCCTTCGAGGCACGGGCGCGCTAGCTACTTGACGACCTTCAGGCTCGGCCGCTGCCGCGGCCGTTCGGGACCGGGCGGAGGTTCCGGTGGCCCGGCATCGTTGCCGCTGTCGCCGCCATCGGCCTCCTGCTGGCGCGGCTCCGTCTCGCCTGCCGCCGTCTCCGCGGTGAACGCCATGCCCTTGCCGTTCTCGCGCGCCACGATGGCCAGCACGTACTCGAGCGGCACATGCACGCGGTGGCTCACGCCGCTGAAGCGGGCGCTGAATTCCACCGCCTGCGCGTCGATGTGGAAACCCTGCGTGGCGGAGGCCGAGATGTTGAGGCGGATGTAGCCGTCGGTGACGAACTGCCGCGGCACGGCCACTGCCTCGGAACGGGCATCGACGATCAGGTGCGGCGTCCAGCCATTGTCGATGATCCAGTCCAGCATGGCGCGCAGCAGGTACGGCCGCTGCGACAGCTCAGGCAACGCGCATCTCCCGCTCCTGCGGCGACAGGCTCATGCGGAATGCCGGCCGCGAGAACAGCGTGTTGGCGTATTTCAGCAGCGGGGTGGAATCCTTCGGCAGCTCGATGCGCCAGCGCGGCAACCGCCACAGCAGCGGCGCGATGGTCACGTCCACCAGCGACAGCTCATCGCCCGCGAAGAACGGCTTGCTGCGCACGAAATCGGCGGTCTGCACGATGAAGTCGCGCAGTTCGCCACGCAGCTTTGCGGCCTCGGCGCCGTCCGGTGGCACCTTGTCGAGCCGCGTGGCGATGCCGTACCAGTCACGCTCGATGCGATGCAGTGCCAGGCGGAACTGCGCGCGCGACACCGGATCCACCGGCATCAGCGGCGGATGCGGGAAGCGCTCGTCCAGGTACTCGATGATGATGCGCGAGTCGTACAGCACCAGGTCGCGGTCCACCAGCGTGGGCAGCGAATGGTCGGGATTCAGGTCAAGCAGGTCCTCCGGGAAACGCCCCGGCGTGACGCTGACGATCTCGATCTCGACGTCTTTTTCCGCCAGTACGATGCGGGTCCGGTGGCTGGCGGCCTCGTCCGGAGCCGAGAACAGGGTCATCACGGCGCGGTCACGGCGTCAGTGGACGTCCTTCCAGTATTCTTTCTTGAGCATCCAGGCGAATGCGGTGAACACCAGCAGGAACAGCACCACCCACAGCCCGATGCTGCGCCGTTCCACCTGCGACTGGTCGCTCACGTAATCGAGGAAATTCACCGTGTCGCGCACGAAGCCGTCGTAATCGGCCGGCGTGAGGCGCCCTGGAGTCACCGTCTCGAAATGCTTCACCACCTTGCCCGATGCGCCGGCGCCATCGGCGAAAACCGCCGCCTTCACGCCCTCCAGGCTGGACAGCACCGCCGGCATCGCCGCGCCATCGAGCACCAGGTTGTTGGTGCCGGTGGGACGGGTCGGATCCAAGTAGAAGCCCTTCAGGAAGCGGTAGATCCAGTCCGCACCGCGCAGGCGCGCCTCGAGCGACAGGTCCGGCGGCTGCTTGCCGAACCAGTTCTCGGCATCGGCCTTCGGGAAGCTCGCCATGATGTAGTCGGTGGGTTTGGCGTCTTCCGGCACCAGCTGCTCGCGCAGCACCTTGTCGGGGATCTGCAGGTCGGTGCCCAGGCGCGACCAGCGCACGTACTTCAGCGAGTGGCAACCACTGCAGTAATTCACGAAATTGGCGGCACCGCGCTGCAGCGAGGGGATGTAGGCGACATCATTGCCCGCCCTCCACGCGCGCCAGTTCACCACGCCGCTTTCGGCGTCCTGTCCCGCCGCGGGCGGCTCCGCGGCGGACACCACGCCGGCGACCGCGCCCGCCAGCAGCGCCATCCCCAGCCCGATCAAACGAGTACGCATCGAACGAACCTGCATCGGCGGCCTCAGTGGGAAGAAAAGGTGACGCGCTCCGGCACCCGGCTGGTGGATTCACCACGCGTGTAGAGCGGCATCAATGCAAAGAACGCGAAGTACAGCACGGTGAAGATCCGTGCCAGCAGCACGTAGATGCCTTCCGGCTTCTGCATGCCGAGGTAGCCCAGGCCGATGAACGACACCACGAATATCGCCAGCGCCAGCTTCCACGTGAGCGGCCGGTAGCGCGAGGACTTGACCGGCGAGCGGTCCAGCCACGGCAGCACGATGAAGCAGATGATGGAAAGGGCCATCAGCAGCGCGCCCAGCCGCTGGTCCGGCACCGCGCGCAGGATGGCGTAGTATGGCGTGAAGTACCACACCGGCGTGATCTCGTCCGGCGTGGACAGCGGATTGGCCGGCTCGAAGTTCGGCGCCTCGAGGAACAGGCCGCCGAAGGTGGGCACGAAGAACACCACGATGGCGAAGCCGATCAGGAACACGCCCACGCCGACCAGGTCCTTGAGCGTGTAGTAGGGATGGAAGGGGATGCCGTCGAGCGGCCGGCCGTCGGCGCCCTTCTTCTCCTTGATCTCGATGCCGTCGGGATTGTTGGAGCCGTTCTGGCGCAGCGCGATCAGGTGCAGCGCCACCAGCAGCAGCAACACCAGCGGCACCGCCACCACGTGCAGCGAGAAGAAGCGGCCCAGCGTGGCGTCCGCAATGCCGTAGTCGCCGCGGATCCACTCCACCAGGCCCGGGCCGATCACCGGGATGGTGCCGAACAGGTTCACGATCACCTGCGCGCCCCAGAAGGACATGTTGCCCCAGGGCAGCACGTAGCCCATGAAGGCCTCGGCCATCAGCGCCAGGTACACGAACATGCCGAACAGCCACAGCAGTTCACGCGGCGCCTTGTACGAGCCATACAGGAAGGCGCGGAACATGTGCAGGTACACCACGATGAAGAACGCCGAGGCGCCGGTTGAGTGCATGTAGCGCAGCAGCCAGCCGTACGGCACCTCGCGCATGATGTACTGCACCGAGTCGAACGCGGTCGCCTCGCCCACCTTGTAATGCATGGTGAGGAAGATGCCGGTGACCAGCTGGATGACCAGCGCCACCAGCGACAGCACGCCGAAGAAGTACCAGAAGTTGAAATTCTTGGGCGCGAAATAGCCGGTCAGCTGGTCGCGGATGAAGGCATCGACGGGCAGGCGCTTGTTGAGCCAGCCGAGGAACCCGGTGCGCACGGGCAGCGTGTCGTCGTTGGCGGCCATCAGGCGGCTCCCGTGGTGGCGTCGACGCCGATGATCAGGGTCTGGTCGTTGGGATACGAATATTGCGGAATGCGCAGGTTGGTGGACGCGGGCGAACCGTCGAATACACGGCCGGCAAGGTCGAAGCGCGAACCGTGGCAGGGGCACTGGAAGCCGCCGGGCCAGTCCGCGCCCAGTTCCGGCAGGGCCTTCTCGAAGCGCGCCTTGGGGAGGCACCCCAGGTGGGTGCAGGTGCCCTCGACGACGAGGAAGTCGGGACGCACGGCGCGCAGGTCGTTCTTGGCGTAGTCAGGCTGGATGGAGGATTTCGAGTGCGGATCCTTCAGCCGGTCGTCGTGGCCGGGAAGCGCGGCCAGCATCTCCGGCGTGCGGTGCACGATGTACATCGGCTTCTTGCGGTACACCACGGTGAGCATCTGGCCGGGATCGATCTTGGCGAGATTCACCTCGACCGGTGCACCCGCGGCGCGCGCCCGCTCCGAGGGATTCCACGACTCGATGAAAGGCACCGCGGCGAAGGCGACTCCGATGACGCCGGTGGCGGTCGTGGCGAAAGTGAGAAAGCCGCGCCGATCCTGGTCGACCTCGGCGTTGGCGGGGGCGGCAATATCGCTCATTCGAAAATTCCGGGGGCTGTTGCTGTTCTCGCGCCCGGGCCGCTACTCGCGGCGAGACCAACACGGCCCGGACAACGCGGCATTATACACTATCGACTACGGTGCCCACGGCACTCGCCCCATGCCAGACAGCAGCTTGCGTCGCAATTCGTTTTTCATCGCGGTCTCGGTACTCGCCGGGCTTGCCATGGCGCTGCTTGCCGTGCGGCTGTGGCCGCAACTGGTGCGCAAGGCACCGCCGGCCATCGTGCATGCCGCGCCGGCACCAGCCTCCCCGCCGCGGGTGAATTCGCCGCCCGCCGCGGCGCCGCTGCCCGTGGCGCTGCCGGACGCGACGCCCGCCACTGCGGATTCCGCACCTGCGGACCTGCCCGAAACCGCCAACAGCAGTTTCGCCGGCGCGGTGAAGGCCAGCGCCCCTGCCGTGGTCAGTATCTACACCCGCCGTGTGGAAAACGCGGCCCCGACACCTTTGCAGCAACTGCTTGGCGGCCCGGCGCGGCCGCGCCTGCAGGGCGTGCTCGGTTCGGGCGTGATCGTGGATGACACCGGCCACATCATCACCAACTATCACGTGGTCTCCGGATCGGTGGAAATCGCCGTGCAGCTCGCCGATGGCCGCACCGCCGCCGCAAAAGTCGTGGGGACCGACCCGGACACCGATCTGGCGGTACTGCAGATCGACCTGCGGCGCCTGCCGGTGATGAAGCTCGGCCGTTCGGATCGCCTCGCGGTCGGCGACGTGGTGCTCGCCATCGGCAATCCCTTCGGGCGGCTGGCGCAGACCGTCACGCACGGCATCGTCAGCGCCACCGGGCGCGCGGACCTGGGCGTGGCCACCTACGAGGACTTCATCCAGACCGATGCGGCCATCAACGAAGGCAACTCCGGCGGCGCGCTGGTCAACACCCGCGGCGAGCTGATCGGCATCAACACCGCGGTGCTCGGCAAGGAACAGGGCGCCGAGGGACTGGGCGTGGCCATACCGGTGGATCTGGTGCGCGGCGTGATGAGCGAAATCCTGCGCCACGGGCGCGTGATCCGCGGCTGGATCGGCATCGCCCCGGCGGACATCTCGGGGGGCGCCGCGCGTGCCTACGGCCTGCCGCACGCCGGCGTCGCGATCGACCTGTATCGCGATTCGCCGGCGGCCGCGGCGGGCCTGGTGCTCGGCGACATGGTACAGACCATCGACGGCCAGGAAGTGAGGAGCGCGCAGGATGTGCGCGCGCGCATCGCCGGGCACAAGCCCGGCGGCACGCTGCGCCTGGGCATCGACCGCGGCACGCACCGGCTGGAGTTTGAAGTCAGGGTGGTCGAGGCCCCGCAGGGCCTGCCGCAGTAATGCTAGCGGCCGGCCACGCGCCGGATCTGCGCACCGAGCTGGCTCAGTTTTTCCTCGATCGACTCGTAGCCGCGATCGATGTGGTAGATGCGATCGATCTCGGTGCGTCCCTGCGCCACCAGGCCGGCGATGACCAGGCTTGCCGAGGCCCTGAGGTCGGTGGCCATCACCGGCGCGGCCGTCAGCCCCGGCACGCCCTTGATGATGGCCGTGTTGCCCTCGAGGCGGATCTCCGCGCCCAGCCGGCGCATCTCCAGCAGATGCATGAAACGGTTCTCGAAGATGGTCTCGATGATGGTGCCGACGCCGTCGGCCACGCAGTCCAGCGCCGCGAACTGCGCCTGCATGTCGGTGGGAAAGGCCGGATACGGGGCGGTGCGCACATCCACGGATTTCGGCCGCCGCCCCCGCATGTCCAGCTCGATCCAGTCCGCGCCAGTGCTGATGTCGGCACCGGCCTCCTGCAGCTTCAGCAGCACCGCGTCCAGGTGCGCGGGCTGCGCCTGGCGCGTCACCACACGTCCACCGGTGATGGCGCCGGCCACAAGGAAGGTGCCGGTCTCGATGCGGTCGGGCTGCACGAAATGCTGCGCGCCGTGCAGCCGCGCCACGCCATCGATGACGATGCGGTCGGTGCCGGCGCCGTGGATGCGCGCGCCCATCGCCGTCAGCAGCAGCGCGAGGTCGGCCACCTCGGGTTCGCGCGCGGCGTTCTCGATCACCGTCTGGCCGTCGGCCAGCGTCGCGGCCATCATCAGGTTCTCGGTGCCGGTCACGGTGACGGTATCCAGCAGCAGGCGCGCGCCGTGCAGCCGCGGCGCGCGCGCGCGGATGTAGCCGTTCTCGACGCGGATGTCCGCGCCCATCGCCGTGAGGCCGGCCACGTGGATGTTCACCGGCCGCGCACCGATGGCGCAGCCGCCGGGCAGCGACACGTCCGCCTGGCCGAAACGCGCCAGCATCGGCCCCAGCACCAGGATGGAGGCCCGCATGGTCTTCACCAGGTCGTACGGCGCGATGAACTCGTGGATGCCGCGCGGATCCACCGCCACGCTCTGCCGCTCGCCCAGCGTCACCTTCACCCCCATGCGCGTCAGCAGCTGGATCATGGTGGTGACATCCTGCAGGTGAGGCACGTTGCGCACCTCGACCGTCTCGTCGGCCAGCAGCGTCGCCGCCAGGATGGGCAATGCCGCGTTCTTCGCGCCCGAGATGCGCACCTCGCCGTCGAGGCGCACCCCGCCGGTGACCTGGAGCCTGTCCATGCGCGCGCGGCCGGGCTACTGGCCCTGCGCCGCCAGCTCCGCCGGGGTCAGGGTCTGCAGCGACAGCGCGTGGATCTCCCCGCCCATGCGCTCGCCGAGCGCGCCATAGACCAGCTGGTGGCGCTGCAGCGGCCGCCTGCCCTGGAATTGCGGGCTCACCACGGTGGCGGCGAAATGCACGTTGTCCTCGGAGCGCACGTGCACCAGCGCGCCTGGCAGGGCGGCGCGGATCAACTGCTCGATCTGTTCGGGATTCATCGACTCATCCGCTGGCCGGAAGGGCCGCAAGTGTAAGCTATGATCCGCCCATGACGGACCAGCCGCAGGGAATCAGCACCGAGCCCGGACAGGCATTCCCCGGCGGCAGCGCCCTGATCGCCGCGGGCCGCCGCGCGCTGCTGATCGAGGCGCGGGCACTGGCCGCGCTGCCGGCGCGGCTCGATGCGGCTTTCGCGCGCGCCTGCCAGCTGTGCCTGGCCGCACCCGGACGCGTGGTCGTCAGCGGCCTCGGCAAGCCCGGCCACATCGGCGCCAAGATCGCCGCCACGCTGGCCAGCACCGGCACGCCGGCCGTGTTCCTGCACGCCGCCGAGGCCAGCCACGGCGACCTCGGCATGGTGGCGCGCGGCGATGTGCTGCTGGGGCTGTCCAATTCCGGCGAGACCACGGAACTGCTCGCCCTGCTGCCGTACCTGCGGCGGCTCAACGTGCCGGTCATCGCGCTGACCGGCAACGCGAGCTCGACGCTGGCGCGCGAGGCCTCGGTGCACCTGGACATCCACGTGGAGGAAGAGGCCTGTCCGCTCAACCTCGCCCCCACCGCCAGCACCACCGCGCTGCTGGCGATGGGCGATGCGCTGGCCACCGCGCTGCTGGAGGCGCGCGGCTTCACCAGCGAGGATTTTGCCCGCGCGCATCCGGGCGGCGCACTGGGCCGGCGGCTGCTGCTGCGCGTGGCCGATGTCATGCGCCGCGGCGAGCAGCTGCCCCGCGTGCCCGCGCATGTCACGCTCGAAGAAGGCCTCGTGGAAATGGGTGCCAAGGGCCTGGGGCTGGCCGCCATCACCGACGAGGCCGGGCGGCTGTGCGGGGTGTTCACCGACGGCGACCTGCGGCGCGCGCTGGATCGCGGCCTGTCCCTGCGCACCACCACCATGGCCGACGCGATGACGCACACCCCGCGCGTGGTGCGGCCGGAGCAACTGGCGGCGGATGCGGTGAACAGCATGCAGGAGCACCGCATCACCGCGCTGCTGGTGGTCGACGCCGATGCCAGGCTGGTCGGCGCACTGAACATCCACGACCTGCTGCGCGCGGGCGTGGTGTGAGCCCGGCCGGCGGCGTCATGCGGAATGCACCATGAGGATCTGGCCGCTGCTGTTCCTGTTGCTGCTGCTGGCGGCCGGCGGCGCCGCAGTCTGGTACATGCGCAGCGGTCATGCGCCGCAGGCACGGCAGGACAACGCGGGGGAGTCACCGGAAGTGGCCTACGCCTACGAGGCCCATGACGTGGTGCTGCGCCAGATGGGTCCGGATGGGCGCCAGGCCTACCAGGTCGAGGCCAGATCGATCACGCAGCGGCCCGACAACGGCCGCATCAGCGCCCAGACCCTGACGCTGTACCACGATCCGCCGGGTACCGAAATCGGCGGCCCGAACCGCTGGACGCTGACCGCCGACAGCGGCGATCTGCCGGCCGAGGGCGGCGTGATCACGCTGGCGGGCCATGTGCGCGCGCATGGACTGCTGGTGGGCAGCAGTGCAGAGATGACGCTGGCCACCGACCACCTGCGCTACGACCCGTCCACCCAGGAACTCAGCAGCGACGACGAGGTCCGCCTCACCTGGGGCGACAACGTCGAAACCGGCCGCGGCCTGCGGGCGAATATCCGCACCAGCGAGGTCCAGATAGAATCCGACGTCCATGCCACCCTCGTCCCCCGCTAGGCACCGGCGCCGCGTCCTGTTGCTGCTTGCCGGCGTCGCCACCGCTGCGTGCCTGCGCGGCCAGGCCGCGCAACGCGCGGCGGGCGGCAACATCGCCGTGAGCCTGCAGAAGAATGTGCGCATCAACATCAAAGGCGGCACGATGCAGGGCGACGGCGTGGAAGTGACGCAGGCGCCGGATACGCTGGTGCGCGGCGACCAGGGCAGCGCCAGCGGCGTCATCGACGGTCATTACGACAACAGCCGCTGGCTACTGAACGGCCACGTGCACATCGAATACCAGGGCATGACGCTGGAGGCGCAATCCGCCACGGTGGTATTCGCCGACCAGCGCATCGAGAACATCGAGGTGCATGGCGCGCCCGCCGAGTTCACGCGGCCGGGGCGCGCCGACGGCGAAGCCATGCACGGACGCGCCGCGGTCATCTATTTCGACGGCCAGAAGCGGCTGGTCCGCTTCGCGCCGCCGGTGTGGGTTTCGATGGGCAGCGGCTACGAGGGCGATTCCGCCAAGCCGATGGTGTACAACCTGGACACCACCGACCTGTTCAGCGAAGGCACGGACGATTCACGCATCAACTTCACCTATTCCCCCGACAAGACCGCGGGCAAACAGGCACCCCCGCCCGACAAGCCCGCGAACAAGCACGTACCCGCGCCACGCTCACCCAGCCGGGGCAGCGCCCGATGAGCAACTCGGTGCTGCGCGCCAGCAACCTGCGCAAGAGCTACCGCGGCCGCGTGGTGGTGGACAACCTCAGCCTGCACGTGGAGTCCGGCGAGATCGTCGGGCTGCTCGGACCGAACGGCGCCGGCAAGTCGACCTCCTTCTACATGATCGTCGGGCTGGTCAGCGCCGATGCCGGCAACATCACGCTCAATGACATGGACATCACGGGCCTCGCCATGCACCGGCGCGCGCGCCTCGGCCTTGGCTACCTGCCGCAGGAGGCCTCGGTGTTCCGGCGCCTCTCGGTGGAACACAACATCATGGCCATCCTCGAGACGCGCCGCGGGCTGAATCGCGCCGGCCGTCGCGCCGAGATGGAGAAGATCATCGAGGACCTGCACATCGGACACGTGCGCAAGAGCCTCGGCATCTCGCTGTCCGGCGGCGAGCGCCGGCGCGTGGAGATCGCGCGTGCGCTGGCCGCGGCGCCACATTTCATCCTGCTCGACGAACCCTTCGCCGGCGTGGACCCGATTTCGGTGCTCGACATCCAGCGCATCGTCGGCCAGCTCGCCGCGCGCGGCATCGGCGTGCTGATAACAGACCATAACGTGCGCGAAACGCTGGGCGTTTGCAACCGTGCGTGCATCGTGGATCGCGGAACTGTGATCGCCGCCGGCAATGCCGAGGAAATCCTTGCCAACGAGCGGGTCAGAGAGGTCTACTTGGGTCAAAACTTCCGCATGTAGTGGAGTTTTTCGGCAAAGCATCCATGTTGAAAGCCTCCCTGCAGCTCCGCCTCGGCCAGCAGCTGACGATGACCCCGCAGCTGCAGCAGGCGATCAGGCTGCTGCAGCTGCCCTCGCTCGAGCTGCAGGCGCACATCCGCGAGCTGCTGGAATCCAACGTGATGCTGGAGGCCGAGGATGACACCGAGACCACCGCCAGCTTCGAGGCCCTGGGCGCCGGTCCCAACGACCGCGAGCTGCCGCCCGGAGCCGCCGAGGACGCCAATGCGTCCGGCGCCGCCGAGTCCGAACCCGAACCCAGCGTCGAGATCGTCGAAGACAGCTGGAACGAGACCGCGACCGCGCCGGGTGATTCCTCCTGGAACGGCGAGGACGAGGACCGGCAGCAGGAATTCCAGGACGGGCGCGGCGAATCGCTGCAGGAACACCTGCTTTGGCAGCTCGAAATGGCCGCGCTCAGCGAGCGCCAGCGCGCCATCGGCCGCGCCATCATCGATGCCATCAACGACGATGGCTACCTGACGGAGGGTTTCGACGCCATCGCCGCGACGCTGCAGCCGGAGATCGGCGCCTCCGACGCGGAGATCGAGACCATGCTGCGCAGCGTGCAGGGGCTGGATCCGGTGGGCGTGGGCGCGCGCGACGTGGGCGAATGCGTCAGCCTGCAGCTGCGCGCGCTGGATCCGGCGACGCCGGGTCTGGCCACCGCGCTGACGCTGGCGCAGGGCCACCTCGACCAGGTCGCCAACCGCGAGCTGGCCACGCTCAGGCGCGAGCTGAAGACCTCCGAGGAGGAACTCGAGCAGGCGCTGGTGCTGGTGCGCGGCTGCCATCCGCGCCCCGGCGCGCAGATCAGCTCCAGCGCGCCCCAGTACGTGGTGCCCGACGTGTTCGTGCGCCGCAGCGCCAGCGGCTGGACCGTGGAGATGAACTCCGCGACCCTGCCGCGGGTGCGCATCAACGAGGGCTACGCGAACCTGATCGGCCGCGCCGCCAGCCACGCCACCATGCGCACGCAGCTGCAGGAGGCGCGCTGGCTGCTGAAGAGCCTGGAGATCCGCCACGATACCCTGATGAAGGTGGCGCGCTCGATCGTCGAGCGCCAGCACGAATTCCTCGACCAGGGCGAGGAATTCATGCGGCCGATGATCCTGCGCGACATCGCCGAGGCCATCGGCATGCACGAATCCACCATCTCGCGCGTGACCTCCGGCAAGTACATGCACACCCCGCGCGGGGTGTTCGAACTGCGCTATTTCTTCTCCAGCCAGGTGGAGGGCACGGATGGCTCGGGCACTTCGTCCACCGCCATCCGCGCCAAGATCCGCAAGCTGATCCGCGATGAATCAGCGGCCGCGCCACTGTCCGACAGCCGCATCGCCGAGATCCTCTCGAAAGAAGGCATCCCGGTGGCGCGCCGCACGGTCGCCAAGTATCGCGAGTCGATGGGCATCGCACCGTCCAATGAACGCAAGAAATCCTGAGCACCCAGTCGCAACGAGGAGGCCATCATGCAGCTCAACGTCAGCGGTCACCACGTGGAAATCACCCCGTCAATGCGCGCCTATGTAGAAAAGCGCCTGGAGCGCGTGAAACGCCATTTCGACCAGGTGATCGACGTGCACTGCGTGATGTCGGTGGACAAGCTGGTGCACAAGGCCGAGGCGACACTGCACGTCAGCGGCTGCAACATCCACGCGGACGCCATCGACAGCAACATGTACGCGGCCATCGACGCGCTGGCCGACAAGCTCGATCGCAGCGTGGTCAAGCACAAGGAGAAGCTGTGCGACCACCACGCCAGCGAGGGGCGCCGCGCCGCGCGGCCGTGAGCCCGGACGACGCATGCGGTTGATCGTGATCAGCGGCCTGTCCGGGTCCGGCAAGAGCGTGGCGCTGCACATGCTGGAGGACCTGGACTACTACTGCGTGGACAACATCCCCGCCGCGCTGCTGAAGGCCTTCATCTCGCTGACCCTGCGCAGCAGCGAACGCCAGTACCAGCAGGTGGCGGTGGGCGTCGATGCGCGCAACACGCGCGCGGAGATCGCCACCGTGCCGTCGCTGGTGGCCGAGCTGCGCTCCTCGGGCATTGCCTGCGAACTGCTGTTCCTGGCCTCCTCCGACGAGGCGCTGCTGCGCCGCTACGCCGAGACGCGCCGCAAGCACCCGCTGTCGCGCGAGGGCGGCGGATTGCGCGAAGCCATCCAGCTCGAGCGCGACCTGCTGGATCCGGTGGTGCAGGCGGCGGACCTGGTGATCGATACCTCGCACACCGGCGTGCACGAGCTGCGTGAACTGGTGCGCCGGCACGTGGACCGGCGGCGCGAGGCGCGGCTGTCCATCGTGTTCCAGTCCTTCGGTTTCAAGCATGGCATTCCCGGCGACGCGGATTTCGTGTTCGACGCGCGCTCGCTGCCGAACCCGTACTGGGAGCCGGGCCTGCGCGCGCTCACCGGCCTCGATCCAGCCGTGGTCCGGTACATCGAGGACAGCGGCAGCGCGGCGGCGCTGGCCCGCGACATCACCAGTTTCGTGGACGCGCGCATTCCGGAATTCCACGCCGCCAATCGCAGCTACATGACGGTGGCGATTGGCTGCACCGGCGGCCAGCACCGTTCGGTCTATCTCGCCGGCAAGCTGGCCGCCGACTTCGCCAGCCGCTACCGCGACGTCTCGGTACGCCATTCGCGCCTGCCGGATTTCCAGCCCGAGACGGCGTGAGCCTGCTCGAACGCTATACCCAGGCGCTGCGCCAGGAGGGTCGCGCCGCGGATGCCGCGCAGCGCGTGGTGGTCGAACGGCTGGACGCGCTGGATCGCTGCCTGGCCGCCTCGCCCGGCCCCGGCGCACTGCGCCGCCGGCTGCTGGGGCTGTTGGGCGAACCACGCCATCCCGCGACCTGCCGCGGCATCTACCTGTGGGGACCGGTGGGCCGCGGCAAGACCTGGCTGATGGACCTGTTCCGCGCCGGGCGACCGCGCACCGAATGCCGGCGGCTGCACTTCGCGCACTTCATGCGCGAGGTGCATGCGCGGCGCGCGCGGCTCGGCAACCTGCAGAAGCCGCTGGAACGCGTGGCGCAGCAACTCGCGCGCCGCGCGCGCGTCTATTGCCTGGATGAGTTCATGGTCGAGGACATCGGCGATGCAATGATCCTGCACGGGGTGCTCGACGGGCTGTTCCGCCGCGGCGTGGTGCTGGTCGCAACCTCCAATGTGCAACCTTCGCGACTGTATGAAAGTGGCCTGCAGCGCGAGCGTTTCCTGCCCACCATCGCGCTGCTGGAGCGCATGCTGGACGTGCTCGCCATCGCCACCGGCGAAGACTACCGGCGTCGCCAGCTGCGCGCCGCCCCGGTCTGGCTGCCTTCCGCGGATGCGGCCAGCAGCCAGCGCATGGGCGCGCTGTTCGCGCGCCTTGCCGGCAGCCCCGCCGTGGACGCCGCCGCCAGCATGCAGGTGGAAGGACGCCCCATTGCCACGCGCCGCCATGCGGGCGGCCTCGCCTGGTTCGACTTCCACGCGCTGTGCGAAGGTCCGCGCTCGGCCGACGACTACATCGCCATCGCGCGCCGGCTGCACACGGTGTTCCTGTCGGACGTGCCGCTGTTCGACGGCCACAACGACGACGCCGCGCGGCGCTTCATTGCGCTGATCGACGAGCTGTACGACCGGCGCGTGAAGCTGGTGGCATCGGCCGCGGCCGAACCCTTCGCGCTGTATCGCGGTGAACGGCTGGCGCGGGAGTTCGAACGCACCGCCAGCCGCCTGCTGGAAATGCGCGGCGACGCATACCTGGGACTGGAGCACCGGCCGGCGGAAGCGGTCATTGCCTGAGCTGCCCCGGGCTCAGCGCGTAGCCGGTGCGCGGTAGCGCCACAGCGCCTCGCCGGTGAACAGCGCGAGCGCGATCCAGATGAGCCCGAAGGCGAACTGCCGCGCGCTGCCGAAGGACTCGTGGAAGAACCACACCCCGAGCAGCAGCTGCACCGTTGGCGCGAGGTATTGCATCACCCCGATGGCGAGCATCGAAACCCGCCGCGCGCCCCAGGCGAACAGCGCCAGCGGAATCGCGGTGACCGGCCCGCCGAGCACCAGCAGCAGGTCGGTGCGACCGTCACCGTGCAGGAAATGCCCCTGGCCGGCGTGCGCGCACCATCCCAGGTAGACCAGCGCCGGCAGCAGCATCAGCCCGCTCTCGATGGCAAGTCCGTGCATCGCATCGATGACCGCCAGCTTGCGCACCAGGCCGTACAGCCCGAAAGAGCACGCCAGCGCCAGCGCAATCCACGGCAGCTGCCCGGCGCGGGCACTCAGCAGCAGCACGCCGGCCGCGGCGATGGCCACCGCGGCCCACTGCAGCCTCGTCGGCCGTTCCCGCAGCACCACCACCGCCAGCAGCACATTCACCAGCGGGGTGATGAAGTAACCCAGGCTGGTGTCGATCACGTGCCCGCGGGCCACTGCCCACACGTACACGCCCCAGTTCACCGTGATGAGCAGGCCGCCCACGGCCAGCAGCATCCACAGCCGCGGGGAGACGGCGCGTACCCATGCCAGGTCGCCCCGGGCGAGCAGCACCAGCCACACCGCCACGCCGCACCACAGCCCGCGGTGCGCCAGCACCTGCAGCGCCGGCACCGTCGCCACCAGCTTCCAGTACAGCGGGAACAGGCCCCAGATGAAGAACGCGAGACCGGCTGCCAGGGCACCGCGCGGTGCGTTATCGCCCATCGAAAGTCATCAAGTGGAGACCTGCGTGCCGAACCTGCTATTTTTGCGCCTGCGCTGCCTTGCCGGCGGTCGCGACCACAGGATTCCTGGAAGGACCGCCGTTGAAGACAGTTGCCGAGTTTGCCATTGGCCGCGAGCAGTTGCTCGATGCCAGCGGCGCTCCCACCGGGCCGCTGCCTGGTTTCGCCGAAGATCCGTCCGAGCTGCTGGCCATGTACAGGATGATGGTGCTGTGCCGGCTGTTCGACGCCAAGGCGGTCAACCTGCAGCGCACCGGCAAGCTCGGCACCTACGCGCCGTGCACCGGCCATGAGGCCACGCATGTGGGCGTGGCGGCCGCGATGCGGCCCGAGGACGTCGTGGTACCGGTCTATCGCGAATACGGCACGCTGCTGTGGCGCGGCGTGACCATGACGGAGATCCTGACGTACTGGGCCGGCGACGAGCGTGGCAATGATTTCGCCGCCACCCGCGAGGACTTCCCCTGGTGCGTGCCCATCGGCTCGCAGAGTCCGCATGCGGCGGGCATCGCCATGGCCTTCAAGGTGCGCGGCCAGCCGCGCTGCGTGGTGTGCTACATCGGCGACGGCGGCACCTCGCAGGGCGCGTTCCACGAGGCGGTGAACCTCGCCGGCGCGCAGCGGCTGCCGGTGGTGTACGTGATCGTCAACAACGGCTGGGCGATCTCCGTGCCCGCCTCGGCGCAGACGGCAGCCCAGACCTTCGCGCAGAAGGGACTGGGCAATGGCGTGCCCGGCGTGCAGGTGGACGGCAACGACGTGCTGGGCGTGCGCAAGGTGCTGGCCGACTCGCTGGCGCGGGCGCGCGGCGGCGAAGGCCCGACCGTGGTCGAGGCGCTCACCTACCGCCTTTCCGACCATACCACCGCCGACGATGCCAGCCGTTACCGGCCCGCGGCCGAACTGGAAGCCGCATGGCGGCTGGAGCCGCTGCCGCGTACGCGGCGCTTCCTCGAGGCGCGCGGGCTGTGGGACGAGCAGCGCGAGGCGCAGCTGCGTGCCGAGTGCAGCGCCCGGATCGAGGAGGCGGTGCGCGGCTACCAGGGCCGTCCACCGCTGGGCACCGACGCCATGTTCGACCATCTGCATGCGCATCCGCCGGCCGCGCTGGCGGCGCAGAAGGCACTCGCGCGCCGCTTCGGTGGCGGCGAATCCCACTGAGGGCGGCCGGTTCATGCCACGCGTCACGCTGGTCGAAGGCATCAACCTCGCGCTCGCACGCGCGCTCGCCGATGACCCCGATGTGGTGGTGATCGGCGAGGACGTGGGCGTCAACGGCGGGGTATTCCGCGCCACCGCGGGCCTGCAGCAGCGCTTCGGCAAGGCGCGCGTGCAGGACACACCGCTGGCCGAGGGGCTGATCGCCGGCATGTCGCTGGGCATGGCCACGCAGGGCCTGAAAGTGGTGGCCGAGATCCAGTTCATGGGTTTCCTGTACCCGGCACTGGACCAGATCGCCAACCACATGGCGCGGCTGCGCAACCGCACCCGCGGGCGCCTGACCTGCCCGGTGGTGATCCGCATGCCGCATGGCGGCGGCATCCACGCCCCCGAGCATCATTCGGAGAGCCTCGAGGTGCTGCTGTGCCACCACGCGGGATTGCGCGTGGTGTGCCCGAGCACGCCCGGCGCCGCCTACGGTCTGCTGCTGGCGGCGATCCGCGAACCTGATCCGGTGCTGTTCCTGGAGCCCACGCGCCTGTACCGGCTGGCGCGCCAGGATGTGCTCGACGACGGCCGCGCCTGGCCGCTCGACAGGGCGCAGCTGCTGCAGCAGGGCGATGACGTGACGCTGGTGAGCTGGGGCGCGATGCTGCACGAGACCCGCCAGGCCGCCGAACGCCTGGCGCAGGAGAAGATCGGCTGCGAGGTGATCGACCTGGCCTCGCTGTCGCCCATCGACTTCGACACCATCCTGGAATCCGTCGCGCACACCGGGCGGCTGGTGATCGTGCACGAGGCGGCGCGTACCGCCGGCCTGGGCGCGGAAATCGCCGCGACGGTGGCCGAGCGCGCGCTCTATGACCTGCTGGCGCCGGTGCAGCGTGTAACCGGTTACGATACCGTGATGCCCTATTTCGCGATGGAGCGCGCCTACATACCGAGCGTCGCGCGCATCGTGGAAGCCGTGCGTACCTGCGTGAAGGCCTGAACATGACGCGCTTCAACCTGCCCGACCTCGGCGAAGGACTGCAGGAAGCGGAGATCGTCCGCTGGCATGTAGCCGTGGGCGATCGCGTGGCCGTCGACCAGCCGATGGTGGCGATGGAGACCGCCAAGGCCGTGGTCGAGGTGCCGGCGCCCTTCGCCGGCGTCATCGCGGCGCTGCATGGCAAGCCCGGCGACACCATCGCCACCGGCGCGCCGCTGGTGGATTTCCAGCTCGAAGCCGCCAATGGCACCGTCGCGGACGCGGGCGTCGCGCAGGGCGGCGTGGTCGGCCACATGCCGGAAACCGGCGAGATCATCACCGCGGGCCACACTGGCGCGCGCGGCACCGGTCATCGCGCCCGCGTGCTGCCGGCGGTGCGCGAGCTGGCGCGCAAGCTCGGCATCGACGTGGAAGAATTGCGCGGCAGCGGGCCCGGCGGCGTGGTCACCCTCGATGACCTGCTGGCCGCCAGAACCGCCGCGCCGCTGGCCGCCGTGGCGCCGCTGCCGGTGGCCGCGCCCAGCGCGATGCGACCGGCCATCGGACTGACCGAGACCGGCGAACTCGAAATGCTGCGCAGCCTGCGCCGCGCCATGGCGCAGAGCATGACCCTGTCGCGCGACAGCGTGATGGAATGCACCGTGTTCGATGACGCGGACATCGAGGGCTGGCTGCCCGGCGGCGACTACACCGCGCGCCTGCTGCGCGCGATCAGCGCCGGCTGCCGCGCCGAGCCCGGCCTCAATGCCTGGTTCGATGGCGAGAACCACGGGCGGCGCCTGTTCCAGCCCATCCACGTGGGCATCGCGGTGGATACGCCCGACGGGCTGCTGGTACCGGTGATCCGCGACGTGGCCGGCCGCGATGCCGCGCAGCTGCGCACCGAGGTCAACCGCCTGAAGGCCGGTGCGCGCGAGCGCTCGCTGCCGCCGGCGGACCTGCGCGACTTCACCATCATGCTGTCGAACTTCGGCGTGATGGCGGGGCGCTACGCGACCCCGGTGGTGGTGCCGCCCGCGGTGGCCATCCTCGGGTCAGGCCGCATCACGCGTGACGTGGTGGCCACCGGGCACGGCATCGAGGCGCACCGGCGCATTCCGCTGTCGCTGACCTTCGACCACCGCTGCGTCACCGGCGGCGAGGCGGTGCGCTTCCTGGCCGCCGTGATCGCGGACCTGCAACTGCCCGCATAGCCTGGAGCGAGACGGATGTCCGGCAAACTCGTGCTGCTGCGCCATGGCCAGAGCGTCTGGAACGTCGCCAACCTGTTCACCGGCTGGACCGACGTGGACCTGTCGGAGGTGGGGCGCGAGGAGGCCCGCGCCGCCGGCCGCGAGTTGCGCAACACCGGCATCCGCTTCGATTACGCCTATACCTCGGTGCTCAAGCGCGCGATCCGCACCCTGTGGATCGCGCTCGACGAGATGGATCGCATGTGGCTGCCGGTGGAGAACAGCTGGCGGCTGAACGAGCGCCACTACGGCGCGCTGCAGGGCCTCGACAAGGTGCAGACGGCCGAAAAGCACGGCGAGGCGCAGGTGAAGATCTGGCGCCGCAGCTACGACATCGCGCCGCCGCCGCTGGCCGCGGACGACACGCGCCACCCGCGCTTCGATCCCCGTTACGCGGACCTGGATCCCGCGCTGCTGCCGGCCACCGAGTCACTCAAGGACACCCTCGGCCGCGTGATGCCGCTGTGGAACGAGGAGATCTCACCGCGGCTGCGCGCCGGCAGCAACCTGCTGGTGGCCGCGCATGGCAACAGCATACGCGCCATCGTGAAGATGCTGGACAACGTGCCGGACAGCGACATCGTCGAGCTGAACATCCCCACCGGAGTGCCGCTGCTGTATGAATTCGATGCCGGCCTGCGCCCCACCGGGCACCGCTACCTGGGCGACGCGGCATCGATCGCGGCGGCGGCCGACGCGGTGAAGAAACAGACCGAGAAGCGCTAGGCGACCTGCTCGCCGGCCGCGCGCAGCGGCAACTGCAGCGTGAAACGCGCACCGCGGCCCGGCGCGCTGTCCACCTGGAACTGTCCACCCACCTCCGCCACGCGATTGGCGATGTGCCACAGGCCGAAACCGCGGCGCGGCCCGGCCAGGCTTTCCGGATCCCACTCGAAGCCGGCGCCCTGGTCGCGCACTTCGACGAGCAGCCGCGTCGTATCGCCGCGCAGCCTGACCTGCGCCGCATCGACGCCCGCGTGCCTGGTCACGTTGCGCAGCAGCTCGCGCACCAGCTTGAACACCAGCACGCGCAGCTCGCCCGGCAGGGCCGGCTCCTCGACCTCGCAGTCCAGCTCCACGCGCAGGCGGTTGTGGGTGCGCAGGTATACCGCCAGCCACTGCAGTGCCGGCACCAGGCCCAGGTCGTACAGCCCCGGCGGACTGAGGTCGGAAATCATCTCGCGGGTACGCTCCTGCACGCCGTGCAGGCGGCCGCGCAGCTCGTCGAGCTGCGCGCGCTGCGCGGGCGCCAGTTCCCGGCCGAGCACCGTCAGCACCAGGCCCATCGCGGTCAGTTCCTGGCCGATGCCGGCGTGCAGGTCGGCGGCAGTGCTGCGCCGGATGCTCTCCTCGGCGGTGAGGATGCGCTGCGCGTAGCTGCGCAGCAGCTCCTGCTCGCGCAGCAGCTTCGCGTTCAGGTCGACCAGTTCGGTGACGTCGCGCGCCACTCCCCAGAGGCGCTCGAGCCGGCCATCGCGCACCACGCCATTGAACGAGCTCAGGTAGGTGTGCGCTGCGCCGCCGGCCGTGACGCCGAAGCGCAGGTCATCGGCGCAGTAGCCCTGCCGGCTGATCTCGTCGAGGTGCGCCTCGAACATCTGTACCCACGGTACCGCGGCCGCCCAGCCGCCGTCCTCGGCGGCATGCGGCCCGGCGATGCGCCCGAAGGAGGCGCTGCTCTCGACCACACGCGCGTGACGGCGCAGCCAGTCGATCTGCTGCGCCAGTGGCAGGTTCACGGACATCGGCTCGGCCAGCTCCACGCGCCACACCGCCTCGCTGCTCATCTCGATGAAGCTGCGGTAGCGCGACTGGCTGGCCGCCAGCTCCTCCAGCGCGATGTGGGATTGCGCGACGAACACCGACAGTGCCACCACGGCCAGCGTGAAGATCAGCACGCCGAGCTGGATCCACAGCACCCGCGCCACCGGATCATCGATGACCAGCGGGTTGCCGCCATGCGCCACCAGCCACAGCACCAGCAGACCTGAGCCGCCCATCAGCGTGGTAGCCCAGCGCGGCGGCAGGCGGAAGGCTGCATAGATGAGCGCCGGCATGACCATCACCGGAAATCGCAGGTGCTCCGGCCCGCTGCCCACACCGGCGAATACCCTCGTGATCACCACCACCTGCACGAGCAGCACCGCCGCCAGCTCGATGCGCTGCGCCAGCGACAGCGCGGGAAACAGGCGCGCGAAGCGGTGCGAAACCAGCCACGACATCAGCACCGGCAGCGTGGTCAGGGTGCCCAGCAGCTCGGCCAGGCAGTACAGCAGCGCATGCCGCGCCAGGTCCGCCGGGGCCACGATCGCCGCCACCGCGGTCTGCAGCAGCGCGCTGAGTACGGCGCCCGCCGCACCACCGAAGGCGAACAGCAGCAGCGCGATGACGCGCATTCCCTGCAGGCCGCGCAGCAGGCGCCGCACGATGAGCGCGCCGAGCAGCCCGGCCAGCGCATGGGCCATGGTGGCCGCGACGAGCTGCGCGGTCCCGGTCTGCGACAGGGTCCGGCCCACCACGATTTCCAGCGTCGCCTGGATCAGCAGGATGGCGGCCCAGTGCCGCCGGTCGGCCAGCCACAGCGCCAGCAGCAGCGCGCCCGCCGCGGGCCACGCCATGAAAGCGTCGCCATCCGGCTCCGGCATTGCCAGTCCGCCGGCCACCAGCACCGCATACAGCAGCGCAAACGCGCCCAGCACGCGCGCGTCGCCGCCCATGCGACGCGACAGCTCCGCCCATGGACTGCCGGGTGCGCGTGCATCCAGTTGCAGCTCCGCGCTCATCACATGCCGCCTTTGTCTGCCCCCCCGGCAACGGACTATAGCCCACCGCGCGGCAGCGCCGGCCGCTACTTCCGTGCCACCGCCCAGCTGTCGTACTTGCCGCCGTGCTGCGCGGCGAGCTGGTTGAAGCGCGCGGTCAGCGCCTGCATGTCCGCGACCACCAGCCGCATGTCGCGCTGGGCATGCAGGCTGAAGGTGCCGCCCTCCGCGTCTTCCTTGATATCGAGCTGGTAACCCTCGGGCCGCAGCGCGAAGGCGAGCTGTTCTGCCGCGGAACGCGTCGGCAGCGTGAAGAAGAAATCGACCGTGTGCTCCTCGAAGGTGTTGATGCCGGCCTTGCGCAGCCCCTGGATGAAGTGCTCGTCCCAGTCGATGTGCCGGCGGTTGCGCGACAGGCTGCGCCACCGCGACACCACGCGCAGCAGCGAGAATGCCGCCACGGCCACCAGCAGCAACACCGTCGTCAAGCCGCTCATCAGTCCTCGACCCTGCCCGTATCGCCCGCGGTCTCGTTGACAGCGACCACCGTGGCCCTTGGAAAGAAATTGAATTCGCTGGCCGAGGCCCAGGTGTAGGCGCCCATCGCGCGACCGATGATCAGGTCGCCCGTCTTCAGCCGCGGCAGCAGCAGGTTCTCGGCAATGACATCGATGCTGTCGCAGGTCGGTCCGGCCAGCACCGAGGGCAGCAGGTCGCCGCCGCTCTTCAGGCTTTCGATGGGATAGCGCGCATGGTCGAAAAGCTGGCCGCTCCAGGAGCCGTACAGGCCATCGTCGAGGTAGTACCACCAGTGGCCCTCGCGCTCGGCACGTCCCATCACGCTGGCCACGCCGATGGCCGCGGGGCCCGCGATGAAGCGCCCCGGCTCGGCGATGACGCGCAGCTTCGCGGGCAGCGCATGCAGCGCCTTGCGGATGGGCGCGCAGAAGCGGCCGATGTCCGGCATGCGCTGCAGGTAATCGATGGGGAAGCCGCCGCCGATGTCGAGCGTGTCGAAACGCCCGAGCTTCTCGCGCCGCGCCGCGCGGATCAGCGTGCCGCAGGCCTCGATGGCCTCGACGTGCTTCAGCGGCACCGGCGCCTGCGAACCGACGTGGAAGGAGAAGCCGCGCACCGTGATGCCGAGCTTCGCGGCCAGCCGCGCCAGCTCGAGCGCGCCCTCCGGATCGCAGCCGAACTTGCGCGACAGGTCGCTGACCGCGCCGGGCGCGCGGAAGGACACGCGCAGCAACAGTTCGGCGACCTCGCGATGCGGACGGAACTTGCGCACCTCGTCCGGGTTGTCGGCGACGAACACGCGCACCCCCCCGGCCAGTGCATTGCGGATGTCCTTGTCGCGCTTGATCGGATGGGTGTGGATGCAGCGCGCCGGATCGATGCCCAGCCGCGTGATCAACTGCACCTCGCCGGTGGTCGCGAGATCCAGGAATCCGCCGAGGCTCGCCACGGTACGCACCACCGCCGGGTGCGGCAGCGGCTTCAGCGCGTAGTGCAGGTCCACGCCGGGCAGCGCGCGGGCCAGGCGCCGGTACTGCACCCGCACCCGTTCGCAGTCCACGATCAGCAGCGGCGAGCCGAAGGTCGCGACCAGGCGGCGCACCTCGGCCGGCTCGAATGGATCGATGCAGCCCCTCTTCAAGGGAGCACACCGGTACCCAGCGCGGCATACGGACCGCTGTCGGCGGATGCGCCCACCGCCGCGCGCGCGATGCGGTCGCGGACCGCATCCCAGCGCTCATCGCCCGGCACTTCCTGCACCAGGATGCGGGCACAGCCGGCCTTGTCGAGCGCCCGCAGGTTGGCGTACAGGTCGTGGCCGAAGGTCTCGGCGCGCTTGCCGGCATTGATCCAGGTAACGGTCTCGTAGGTCTTGAGCGGCAGGCGCTGCGCCAGCACCGCGATGCGCTGACCGCCTTCGGACAGGGATTCGGCCAGCGCGTCCAGCTCGCCGCCCGGCACGATGGTCAGCGGTGTGCCGGGGGCGTAATGCGCCGCGGCGCTGCCCGGCACGCGCGGGGAGCTGCGGTCGGCACCGATTGCCACCTCGCCCGCGACGCCGCGCAGCTGCCCCAGCGTCACCGCGCCCGGGCGCAACAGCCGCACTTCGCCGCCCACGCAGCTCACGATGGTGGATTCCAGCCCCAGCTGGCATTCCCCGCCGTCGAGCACGACCTTGACCGCCTCGCCGAACTCATCCTGGACATGCTCGGCGCGGGTGGCGGACAGCCGCCCGTAGCGGTTGGCTGAGGGCGCGGCGATGCCGCCGCCGAAGGCATCCAGCAGCTGCCGCGCCATCGGATGCGAGGGAATGCGGATGGCCACCGTGTCCTGGCCACCGGTGATCACGTCGTGCACGGTCTCGGCGCGCGGCAGCACCAGCGTCAGTGGCCCGGGCCAGAACGCCTCGGCGAGCTTCTCCGCGGCGGCGCTCACCTCGCGCACCCAGCGCTTGAGGTACTTGCGCTGGTCGATGTGCACGATCACCGGGTGCGCGGGGGGGCGGCCCTTCAGCTCGAACACCTTGCGCACCGCGGCCGGATTGGAGGCGTTCGCGCCGAGCCCGTACACGGTCTCGGTCGGAAACGCCACCAGCTCGCCGTCGCGCAGGGCATCAACGGCGGCTTCGAGCTCAGCCTGGGAGGCACGGATCGCTTTGGCCATCCCGCAATTCTACCAGTGCCCCCGCACCACTTCCGGAATCGGCCGGAAAAGCGGCACAGATCGCAGTATCGGCACGCCCCGGCACGCCGGCGGTCAATCGAGGTTATGCCGGGTCCAGCCAGCGGCGGTGCGCACGATTTCCGCGGTCGGCCAGTATTGCCGGTCGAGCGTCAGCGTGATCACTTCGGGAATGTTGTTCCAGCTGACCGTGCGCAGGCGCAGCGAGGCGCGATCCGGCTTGCCGGCCACCACCTTCAGGAAGGCGTCCAGGTCGGGCGTCGGCTGCCCGTCCACCTCGACAATGCGCCGCCCCGGATTCAGGCGGTAGCGCGTGGCGGGGGAGCCGTAATTGAAGAATGCCACGTAGACGCCCTGCGGCAGCACGCCGCGCTGCGCGCTCATCGCGCGGTGCGGCGCATGCAGCACCGCCCCGGCCCACAGCACGATGCGGTCGATGTCGCTGCCGGGCAGCGCGGTGGTGGGAACCTGCAGCGTCTGCTCCTCGCGGCCGCGCCAGATGGTCACGGCCACTTCCGCCCTGTCCGCCACCGCCCGTTCCACATCGCGGAAGGCGGTCACCGGCTGACCCTCCACGGCCAGCACCAGGTCGCCGGAGCGCAGCACGCGCGCCGACGCCGCACCGCCGGTGATGCGCGCCACCGCCAGCACCTGGCGGTGCTCCGGGTTGTGCTGGCTGAGCTTCGCGGCCCATGCATCCGGCAGACCCAGGCGCCGCGCCTCGGTCAGCTGCAGCGGATTGAACTCCACGTCGAGGGTGTGCAGCGGCGTATCGGTCTGCACGTGCGCGAGCATTTCCTGCACCAGGTCGACGGACACCCCGCGGTTGGTCTGCGCCACCCCGCGCACCGAATCGACCGCGAAACTGGACCACAGCGCCTGCACCCGGCCGTCGCGATCGGCGAGCACGCCGTCGAAGTCATCGGGCGGGTTCAGCAGCTGCGCCGTCTCGACATTGCTGTCGCGGAACTGCATGGTGCGCGACAGCGGCAGCGTCAGCGGATCCACCGAACTGATCTGCGTGGCACGGGATTTCAGCGCGCCGTCCGCATCCATGCCCACCACGGTGACCGCGGCGCCCTCGGTAAGGGGCGCGGGATTGAAGCGCGCGCTGCGCACCGGCGTGTTGCCGATGAGCTTCGGGTCGTAGGCGACCACCGCGAGGTTGTGCAGCGGATGCACGTACACCACCTTGCCGGGAACCTCCAGCGAACCGCCGAAGGTCAGCCGCACGTCGCCCAGCGACACCGGCACGGTGTTGCGGTCGGTGACCACCAGCCCGTGCTCGGCATCCACGATCAGGCCGGTGCCATGGTAATTGCGATCGGAAATGCCGGCGATCGAAAAGGGCATGTCGAAGCTCACCTGCACCAGCGACGGGGCCAGCCGCGCCGCCAGCTTGTCGCGCACGGTGGGCAGCAGTGCGCTGCCGCCTGCCGCCGGATGCGGCGGTGGGCCGGCCGCGAGGTCCTCGCAGGGCCACTGTCCGCTGTGGTCGTCGCGGTGGCAGCTGTCGGCCGGGAACCAGCGCCGGTCCATGCGCATGGAACGCACCACCGGGTTGGCGGGTTCCTCCAGCGTGACGAAACGCACCGTGGCGCGATCGCCATCGGCCAGCGTGGCGAGCTGCGTGGCGAAGGCATTGATGTCCGCCACCGGCTGGTTGTTGAACTCGGTGATCAGCGCGCCGCGCGGCACGCCGGCGGCGGCGAGGCTGTAGCCGGGATTGGCCACGTACACGCCGGACACCGGCAGGTTGAAGAAGCGCGCCTGCTGGTAGGACAGGTTGTTGAGCACCGCGTCGCCGAACTCCAGGTAACTGGCCGGCGTGATGGCGTTCAGGTCATCCACGGTGATCAGCACGTCGCGCACGCTGCCGCCGCGCTGCACTTCCAGCGTGACGCGCTCGCCGATGGCCTCGTCCAGCAGTTCCTCCAGCGGCTCGAAGGTGGCCAGCGGATGGCCATTGACCGACACCAGGATGTCGCCGGGCTGCAGCTTGCCCGCGGCCGAGGAACCGGGCTGCACCTGGTCCACCACCAGCATGCCGGTGTTGTCGGGGAAGGCCTTGCGCATGGCCTTCTCGGTGTCGGGCTTCAGGCCCAGGCGCGCCAGCTCGTTGTAGGGCACGTAGTCGAATACCGTCTGCAGGGTGCCGCGCGACACCGGCTTGCCCGCCTCGATCAGTTCCACCGCGCGCAGCACGCGGCCCAGCGGCAGGTAGAAGCTGGATGCCGAGCCACTGGAGCCGCCGGCGTTCAACGCCACCACGCGGCCGCGGATATCCACCACCGGCGAGCCGGAGGAGCCGCCGGAGGTGCCGGAGGCGGCCTGCAGGTAGAAGGTATTGAAGTCGTTGTAGCGGCCGGTGCCGTAATCCGGCGCGGCGCGGTCCAGCTTCGCCAGCGTGCCGGCGAGGATGGACAGCTGCTCGCCCGCGTTGTTGCCGATCACGCGGATCTCGCGGCCCACCTGCGCGCCTTCCGGATACAGCGTCAGCGAGGGTGGATGGATGAAGCGCAGCTTCGAGGGGTCGTAGTGATACAGGCCGAAATCGTGCACGGGGTCGCGGTACACCGGATACAGCTGCACTTCCTCGCGGTTGAGGAAGGTCGCCTCGGCGGTCACCGGCCCCGGGGTCACCACGTGGCGGTTGGTGAGGATCAGACCGCGGTCGGCGTCGATGACGAAGCCGGTGGCCTGGGCGGTGCTGTTCCACTCGGTGTCGAAGGCGCGGGTGGAATCGATCTTGATCGCCACCACGCTCTGTGCCACGCGCGCCAGCGTGGCCGTCCATGCGGCATCTTCCTGGCGTGGCGCGGGCGGCGCAGCCTCTTCGGCCGGCAGCGCGGCGCCACCATCCGGCGGCGGCGGCACGGGCTGCTGCTGGGGCGGTGGTGGTGGTGGCACGGACTGCGCGCCGGCGAGCTGCGTGGTCGCCAGCCATGCGGCGGCCAGGAAATGGCGCCAGGAAAACTTCATCACGACCCCCTTCAGGTCCGGTTGCAATCGAGCGGATATCTCAGAACACCAGCACCAGCAGCCAGTTCAGCCCCAGCAGCAGGAAGGATGTCAGCACCGCGGCGGAGCCGAGGTCCTTGGCGAGGCCGGACAGCTCATGCTGTTCGAGCCCGACGCGATCCACGGTGGTTTCTATGGCGCTGTTGAGCAGCTCCACCACCAGTACCAGCACCATCGGTGCCACCAGCAGCGCGCGCTCCACGCCGCTCTTGCCCATGTAAAGGCCCAGGGGGATGACCACGGCCGCGACCACCAGTTCCTCGCGGAAGGCGCGCTCGCGCCGCAGCGCGCCGCGATAGCCGCGGAAGCTGGCGCCGAATGCCCTGATGATCCGGACCGGGCCCGGGGGGGATGGCTTGCGCTGCATCGGGAAAGTCTACCCAAATGCCCGTGTCACAGGCTCTACAATGCCGTCATGCTCCAGGAACGCCGCCGCACGCTGCAGGTGCGCGTGGGCGCGGTCGCCATTGGCGGCGGCGCCCCGGTCGCCGTGCAGTCCATGACCAACACCGATACTGCGGATGTCGAAGGCACGCTCGCGCAGGTGCGACAGCTGGCCCGCGCCGGTTCGGAACTGGTGCGCATCACCGTGAATACGGCCGAAGCCGCGGCCGCCGTGCCGCATATCCGCGACCGGCTGCGCAGCGCGGGCGTCACGGTGCCGCTGATCGGCGATTTCCACTTCAATGGCCACAAGCTGCTGCGCGAGCAGCCGGAATGCGCGCGGGCGCTGGACAAGTACCGCATCAATCCCGGCAATGTCGGCCGCGGTGCCAAACGCGACAGCCAGTTCGCCGAAATGATCGAGATCGCGTGCCGCGAGCTCAAGCCGGTGCGCATCGGCGTCAACTGGGGGAGCCTGGACCAGGACCTGCTGGCGCGGCTGATGGACGAGAACAACGCGCGGCCGGAGCCGGCCAGCGCGCAGCAGGTGATGCGCGAGGCCATCGTGCGCTCGGCGCTGGACAGCGCGGCGCTGGCCGTGAGCCTGGGCCTGCCGGCGGAGCGCATCATTCTTTCCGCCAAGGTCAGCGGCGTGCAGGACCTGATCGCCGTGTATCGCAATCTCGCCTCGCGCTGCGAGTATCCGCTGCACCTGGGCCTTACCGAGGCGGGCATGGGCAGCAAGGGCATCGTGGCCTCGACCGCCGGCATCGGCGTGCTGCTCGCCGACGGCATCGGCGACACCATCCGCGTGTCGCTGACCCCGGAACCCGGCGGCGACCGCACGCAGGAGGTCATCGTCGCGCAGGAGATCCTGCAGACCATGGGCCTGCGGGCCTTCCTGCCGATGGTGGTGGCCTGTCCCGGCTGCGGCCGCACCACCAGCACCTACTTCCAGGAACTGGCGCAACGCATCCAGGGCCACATCCGCCAGCGGATGCCGGCGTGGCGCGCGGCGCATGAAGGCGTCGAGGAGATGACCGTGGCGGTGATGGGCTGCGTGGTGAACGGGCCCGGCGAGAGCCGGCACGCGAACATCGGCATCAGCCTGCCGGGCACCGGCGAGCGGCCGGTCGCGCCGGTGTACGAGGACGGCGAGAAGACCGTGACGCTGAAGGGCGCACGCATCGCCGAGGAATTCCAGGAGCTGCTGGAACGCTACATCGAGCGCACCTATCCGCGTCGCGCATCGACCACCCCGGGCAGGCATGACGATGCGCTGCCGGCTGCCGCGAGGGCCGCGTCATGAGCGGCCTTGCCGACCGCCGCTGCGTGCCCTGCGAGGGCGGCGTGGCGCCGCTGTCGCGTGCCGCGGCGGAGGAAGTGCTGCAGCGGCTGGACGAGAACTGGCAGCTGGCGGTGGACGCGACCTCGATCCAGCGCGAGTTCCGCTTCCGCGACTTCCTGCGCACCATGAGCTTCGTGAACGCCCTGGCGCACATCGCCAACGTCGAGGACCACCATCCCGATCTCGAAGTCGGCTACAACTACTGCCGCGTGCGCTACAGCACGCACGCCATCGGCGGGCTGTCCGAGAACGACTTCATCTGCGCGGCCAAGGTCGACCAGCTGCCGCTTGCCTGACCAGCAGGCGCCGCGCCAGCGGCGAGCGCGCCACCAGCGCCATGCCGGCGCCGGCGATGGCGGAGACGGCACCCGGCGGGCGCGTGAACAGCCGGTCCAGGCCGTGGACAACGCCATCCATCAGCGCATTGCCGGCACGCCGCTCGCGCTGGTAACGCAGCAGCGCGGCGTGCGCCCCGGGGCTTTCGTGCGCCGGCCGCGCCGCCAGCTGCGCGGCCAGTGCCGCCGCGTCCTCCAGGCCCTGGTTGACGCCCTGTCCGGCCAGCGGATGGATCACATGCGCGGCATCGCCCACCAGCGCCACGCGCGGACGCACATAGCGGCGCGCGGCCAGGCGCCGCAGCGGAAACGCCGCGCGCTCGCTCAGCAGCGTGAGCTCGCCCAGCACGCCCGCGCTGGCCGCAGTCAGCGCGACGTTGAATTGCGGCGGCGGCAGGGCGAGCAGTGCCGCGGCGCGCGTTTCCGTGGCCGACCAGACGATGGACAGCGCATCGCCCGGCAGGGGCAGCAGCGCCAGCGGCCCGGTGGCGAGGAAGCGCTGCCATGCGATCCTGCGATGCGGCCGCGTGCCGCGCACGGTGGCGACGATGGCGCGCTGTGCGTACTCCTGCTGCGTGGCGGAGATCTGCAGCAGCCGGCGCGCGGAGGAGCTGGCCCCGTCGGCGCCGACCACCAGCTCCGCACGCAGCAGCACATTGCCCAGCTCCAGCTCTGCCGCCTGCGCCGTGACCCGCAGCCCCTGCAGGCTCGCGGACAGCACCCGGATGCCGCGTTCCACGCAGGCCTCGAGCAGCGCGGCCTGCAACGCGGCATTCTCCACGATGCAGCCCAGGTCCGGCTCGCCGGCCTCGGCGGCATCGAACACCAGCACGTCCGGACTGTCCGGCGGGACCGCTTCGTGCCACACCCGCATGCCCTCGCAGGCGCACAGGCGCGTGGCATCCAGCCGCTGCCAGACGCCGAGCTCAGCCAGGCGCGCGCGGCTGCCCGGCGCAATGGCCGATACGCGCAGGCCGATGGGCGCGCCGGGCAAGGGTCCGGCGGCAGGCGCGGGTTCGATGAGCACCACCCGCCCGGGCCGGACGCGCGCCTGCGCGACCAGCAGCAGCGCCAGCGTCGTGCCCACGATGCCACCGCCGACGATCGCCACCTCGCAGTCCGCGGGGCTGTTCATCGCGAGGGATCCGGCATCAGGCCACGCGCCAGGCGCGGCGCCTGCCGGCCGAAACCCAGGCTGACGCGGCTCAGCGCGCGCCTGGCCGGCGGCAGCAGGTCGAACAGCAGCAGCCCGGCATCGCGCGCGGCACTGACAGCCGGATGACGCGAACCGAACACACGCACCAGCACATCGGTGAAGCCGATCACGCCGTCGCGATCGCCGCGGCGTCCCGCCTCGAACCCGGCCAGCCAGTCCAGCGCGCCGATGTCCGCGCCGCCGGCACCCGCCAGCATCTCGGCCAGCGTGGCGACATCGCGCAGTGCCAGATTGAAGCCCTGTCCGGCCACCGGATGCAGCGATTGCGCGGCATTGCCCAGCAACACGATGCGTGGCGCCACCGAGCCGCTGCTGCGCGTGAGCGCCAGCGGATAGCAGGCACGAGCGCCCAGCTGCAGCGCGCGCCCGGCGCGCCAGCCGAAGCCCTGTTGCCACTCGCGCATGAACCCGTCCTCCGGCAGCTGCATCAGCCGTGCCGCATCGGCCGGCGCCGCCGCCCACACCAGGGTCCGCCACGCGGCGCCATGCGGGCCACGCAGCGGCAACAACGCCATCGGTCCGGCAGCGGTGAAGCGTTCGTAGGCAATGCCGTCGTGGCGCTGGTCCGTGCGCAGCGCCGCGACCACGGCCTGCTGGCCATAGTCATCCACGGTCGCGCCCAGCCCCGCGGCGCGCCGCACCAGCGAGTGCGCGCCATCGGCCGCCACCACCAGCCTGGCATCGAGCGTGAGGCTCTGGCCATCCTGTTCGACCTGCAGGGTCGCGTGCCGCGGCTGCACGTCCAGTCCGGCAAGCCGCGCCGGCATGAACGGCACGATGCGGCGCGCGCCGGCCAGCGCGCGCCACAGTTCGCGGCCCAGCGCGCGATTGGGCACCACGTAGCCCAGCGCCTGCTGGCCGAATTCACGCGCCTGAAGCCGCGCGAAGCCGAAGCGGCCCGCGTCCGACACGTGGATGGAGGCAATGGCCGCGGCTTCGGGCAACAGCCGGTTCCACACGCCCAGCGCCTCGAAGATGCGCCGGCTGGCATTGCCCAGCGCGGTGGTGCGCTCGTCGAAGCTCGGCTGGGCGCTGCTGTCGGGCGCATGCGCCTCGATCAGCGCCACCGACAACGGCAGGTCGCGCAGCGCCAGCGCGAGGCTGGCGCCCGCCAGGCCGCCGCCGACGATGGCCACATCGAAGGATCCTGCCGCGCCCGCCATCGCTAGGCCGTGGCCATGAGGGCTTCGATTTCGTCCGGATCCTTGGGCACGTCCGCAGTCAGCACTTCGCAGCCACCGGCCGTGACCAGCACGTCATCCTCGATGCGGATGCCGCAGTTCCAGAAGCGCTTCGGCACGCCACGCGTGCGGGCGGGAATGTACAGGCCGGGCTCCACCGTCATCACCATGCCGGGCTCCAGCACGCGCCACTCCTCGCCCACCTTGTAGTCTCCGACATCATGCACGTCGAGCCCCAGCCAGTGGCCGGTGCGATGCATGAAGTACCGGCGGTAGGCGCCTTCGCGGATCAGCCTGGGCACGCGGCCCTTCAGCAGCCGCAGCGACACCAGCCCGCGCGTGATGACCTCCACCGCCGCCTCGTGCGCCTGGTTCCAGTGGTTGCCGGGACGCGTGGCCGCGATGGCGGCGAGCTGCGCCTCGAGCACCACCTCGTAGAGCTCGCGCTGTGCGGCCGTGAAGCGGCCGCCGACCGGCCAGGTGCGCGTGATGTCGGAGGCATAGCTCTGGTATTCGGCCCCGGCATCCACCAGCAGCAGCTCGCCATCGGCCAGCCGCGACTCGTTCTCGCGGTAATGCAGGATGCAGGAGTTCGCCCCGCCGCCGACGATGGGCTGGTAGGCGGCCTGCGCGTTGTGGCGCCCGTACTCGTGCAGCAGCTCGGCGGCGATCTCGTATTCGTAGCGACCCGGCAGCGTGTGCCGCATGGCGCGCACCTGCGCGGCGGCCGCGATGCGGCCGGCCTCGCGCATCAGTCCGATCTCCACGCGGCTCTTGTAAAGGCGCATGTCGTGCAGCACGTGGTCCAGCGCCACCATCTCCTGCGGCGGCTGGCGTCCCTGGCGGGGTGCCTGGCTCTTCAGCGCCTGCAGCCAGCCCACCACCTTCTGGTCGAACTCCGGATGCGCGCCCATCGCGTAATAGATGCGTTCGCGGTTCTCCATCAGCCCGGGCAGGATTTCATCCATGTCGGAGATGGGGAATGCATCATCGGCGCCGAAGCGCGCGACCGCGCCTTCCGGCCCGGCACGCCGCCCGTCCCAGGTCTCGCGCAGCGGGTCGCGGTCGCGCACGAACAGGATGTACTCGGCGACAGCGCGCCCCGGCACCAGCACCGCCACTGCTTCCGGCTCGGCAAAGCCCGTCAGGTAGTAGAAGTCGCTGTCCTGGCGGTAGGGATGCTCCACATCGCTGTTGCGATGGGCCACGCGCGCCGCCGGCAGGATGGCGATGCAGTTGCGCCCCATGATGCGCGCGAGCTGCCGGCGCCGGCGCGCGAACTCACCGCTGCCGGCCTTCAGCCGCACGGCCCGCGCGGCCACGTCCGCCGAGGCGCTGCGCACCGTGCCCCTCAATGCAGTCGTTCCCGGCTTGCCGGCACGCGCGGCTCGCGCAGCGGCTGCAGGTGCTCGTACAGCAGCTGCACGCCCACGCGCACGAACTCCACCAGTTCGGCGTAGGCCGCCTCGTTGGATTCCGCATCGTCGGCCGGATCCACGTCCACGTGGGTGATCTCGGTCATGTCGCGCAGCACCTCGGCGGCCTCGCCCGGCAGGCGGGATGCATCCGGCACCGCCACGCCGGTGCCCAGGCCGTAGAGGAACCCCTGACACCATTCCCCGAGCGCCAGCGCGCGTGCATCGATCGGCGCCTCATCCGGCGGCAGCAGAGGTTCGAATGCCAGCGCGCCTTCCACCAGCGCACCGCAGGTGGATTCGAAGATCGCGCGCAGGCTTTCCTCGGCAGTGTGGGCCGCGCGGCCCTCGGGGAGGATTTCCGCCAGCCAGTCCGCCAGCGAACACGGTGAGGCGCACAATGAGCCCACCAGCGTGCCGTGGGCCTCGGCCGCGTCGGCCAAGGCCCGGGATTGCACCAGCGCGCGTTGCAACTCGTCGAATGTCCGGCTTGCTGCGGCCATCGCGCGGATTATGCCTGATGCGCGCATGCCCGTTGACCCTCCACGCCCACCACGGGCAGTATGGCGCGGCCATGGCTGATACCGGTGGGAGCCCCGCGATGGAAAGCGAACTGCAGCGCCTCGAGGCACGCGTCGGCGAACTGCTGTCGCTGGTGCGCCAGCTCAGCGAAGAGAACCGGGCACTGCGCCACCGGCAGGACAGCCTGTCCGGCGAGCGCTCCGCGCTGCTGCAGAAGAGTGAACAGGCGCGGGCCAGCGTGGAAGCCATGATCGGGCGGCTGCGGCTGCTGGAGACCGGCCTGTGACCGGCGGCGGCGACGCCCCCGTCAGCATCCGCATCCTCGACAAGGAATACCTGATCGCCTGCCCGCCCGAGGAGCGGGCCGACCTGCAGCGCGCCGCCACGCTGCTCAACACCCGCCTGCGCGAAACCCGCGAGAACGGCAAGGCCATCGGCACCGAGCGGCTGCTGATGATGGCCGCGCTGAACATGGCCAACGAACTGGCGAAACTGCAGGCCCGCGAGGAGCGCACGAGCGCCGACTTCGGCTCGCGTGTCAAGGCCATGCGCGAGCGGGTGGAACGTGCACTGGTACAGGGTCAGCAGCTCGAACTGTAGTAAAGTGGGGCTGCGCCGCCTGCGGTGTTCGACACGCGGATCGGGTTACCTCGGACCCTAATTGAAACACCCAGGGGCAGGTGTCCGGCAGCACTGTGCATGTCCGCCTTCGCGCGGGAAGCCTTACCTGCCGTTCGCTCGCCCCACCTTGTTGCTCCGGTTCGAGAGCAACGGTCCGCACCGGCACAGGCGGGTGGCGCCTCTTTCATGACCCGCGGCATTCTTCCCGGCGATGCACAGCGTCGCGCGCTGCGACGCGAACTGCGTGACCGGCGGCGCGCCATCCAGGGCGCGCCACGGCGGCGCGCGGCGCAGCGGCTGGCACGACGCGTGGCGGCCACGGGTCTGCTGCGGCCCGGCCGGCGCATCGGGCTGTATCTTTCCAGTGCGGAGGAAATCGACACGGCCCCGCTCGTGGCACTGGCCCGGGCACGCGGCTGCCGCATCGCCCTGCCGCGCATCGTGAACCAGCGGCTTGATCGCATGCGCTTCCACGACTGGAACGGCGCCGTCAGGCGCGGTCCCTTCAACATCCTCGAGCCAGCTGGCGGCCATGCATGTGCCGCCCGCGACCTGGACGTGGTGTTCCTCCCCCTGGTGGGATTCGACGCGCAGGGCAACCGCATCGGCATGGGGCGCGGCTACTACGACCGCCACTTCGCGCATCGCCTGCGCCATGCCGGCTACCGCCGGCCGCTGCTCGTGGGTCTGGCCTACGATGTGCAGCGGGTGCCGGCGCTGCCGCGCGCCCCGCACGATGTGCCGCTGGATGCGATCGTGACGGAGTCCTCAATCCTGCGCTTCCATGGAGTGGCCACCGCATGCACCACTGGCTGATGAAGAGCGAACCCTCGACCTTCGGCATCGATGACCTCGCGAGCGCCCCGGGACAGACCACGAGCTGGGAAGGCGTGCGCAATTTCCAGGCACGCAACATGCTGCGCGATGACTTCGCGGTGGGCGACCTGGCCTTCTTCTACCACTCCTCCTGCCCCGAACCCGGCATTGCCGGAGTGGTGGAAGTGGTGCGTGCCGGCTATCCCGATCCCTCGGCATGGCAGCGCAAGGGTGCTTACTACGACGCCAAAAGCCCTGAAAACAAGCCACTCTGGTACACGGTCGACGTGCGGCTCACGCAGCGCTTTCCGTCCGTGCTGCCACTGGCGAGGCTGCGGGACCATGCGAGCGGAAGGCTCGAGGGACTTGCGCTGCTCCGCCGCGGCAACCGCCTCTCGGTCATGCCAGTGCAGGCCGGGCACTGGAAGTTCATCCTCTCGTTGCGACGCTGATGGACCCATGCGCATGCACTCGCCTTGCCATCGCGATGCATGCGTACGCGACGCGCGCATCATGCGAGTGATGGTCATGGGTTGCTCCGCCGCAACTGCGCTATCACGCTTGCTTGTATTTTGGCAACGCGTGTATATACTCGGTCCCCGGACTAACCTGTAACTGGAGAACTCTCATGGCGAAAGCCAAGAAGAAGGCCAAGAAAAAGGCCGCGAAGAAGAAGTAACTCTTCGGTGTTCGGCGGGTTCGGATTCGGGTCCGGCTCGCCGAATCACCAGAAAGCTACTCTCACACTGTGCCCGCGCAAGCGGGCACAGTCATTTCCGGACCCTGAAAAACCAGCATGAGCGAGCAGCAAGAACTGAAACGGCGGGTGGCTGCGGCGGCCCTGGAGTTCCTCGACGAAGGCATGATCCTGGGTGTCGGCACCGGCTCCACGGTGAACGCATTGCTCGACCAGCTGGGCCCATGGGCAATGCGCCTGAAGGGCGCGGTCTCCAGCTCGCAGGCATCCAGCGCGCGGCTGATGGCACTGGGCATCCCGGTGCTGGACCTGAACGACGTACCTGTCCTCGGCGTATATATCGACGGCGCCGATGAAGCCAACGACCGCCTGCAGCTGATCAAGGGCGGCGGCGGCGCGCTTACGCGGGAGAAGATCATCGCCGCGGCGGCAGCCACCTTCGTGTGCATCGCCGACCAGTCGAAGCTGGTACCCCGCCTCGGCCGCTTTCCCCTTCCGGTGGAAGTAATCCCGATGGCGCGCTCGCTGGTGGCCCGTGAACTGGCGCTGCTTGGCGGTCGGCCGGTCCATCGGACCGGCGTCGTGACGGACAATGGCAATCACATCCTCGATGTGCACGACCTGCAGATCGACGATCCGGCAGCGCTGGAAACCCGCATCAACCAGCTCGCCGGCGTGGTCACCGTGGGCCTGTTTGCCCGCCGGCCGGCCGACATATTGCTGCTGGCCGGCGCCGGCGGCGTGCGCCGGATCGACCGCCCGGCGTAGCCGCGCGGTCCACAGTTGCCCGGTCCGTCACCGCCCTGCTAATCTGCTCCCATGCGTCCACGGCAGCACCATATCGTTCCAGCCATTCCCGGCGGCGAGCTGCTGGTGGCGCGCCTGCACCTGCGCCGCCCGGCGCACTAGTCGACTCCCCCGCGCCTTCGGGCGCATGATTTCCCCCAGTGTCTGTTGGATTGCGCGCGTTGCGCCATGGCGCCGCCGCGAGCTTCGGAGACGAACATGTTGCAGGACCCATCGACCAAGTACCGTCCCTACCTCCTCGAGCCATTGGCCGACCGGCGCTGGCCCGACCGCCGCATCAGCTCCGCCCCGCTGTGGTGCAGCGTGGACCTGCGCGACGGCAACCAGGCGCTGATCGAGCCCATGGACGCGGCCCGCAAGCGCCGCTTCTTCCAGATGCTGGTGGACATCGGCCTGAAGCAGATCGAGGTGGGCTTTCCCTCGGCCTCGCAGACCGACTTCGACTTCGTGCGGGAGCTGATCGAGAAAGGCCTGATCCCGGACGATGTCACCATCCAGGTGCTGACCCCGGCGCGCCCGGAGCTGATCCGCCGCACCTTTGAATCACTGCGGGGCGCTCCCCGCGCGGTGCTGCACTACTACAACGCCACCGCCCCGGTGTTCCGCCGTGTGGTGTTCCGGCAGGACGAAGCCGCCACCATCAAGCTCGCCGCAGATGCCGCCGCGCTGATACGCGAGCTGGCCGCGGCCCAACCCGAAACGCAGTGGAGCTTCGAGTATTCGCCCGAGGCCTTCTCCGGCACCGAGATGCCCTTCGTGCTGCAGGTGTGCGAGGCGGTGATGGACGTGTTCGGGCCCACGCCGCAGCGTCCGGTGATCCTGAACCTGCCGGCCACCGTGGAAGTCGCGACGCCCAACATCTACGCGGACCAGATCGAGTGGTTTTGCCGGCACATGCGTCGGCGCGACAGCGCCATCATCAGCCTGCATCCGCACAATGACCGCGGCACCGCCGTGGCGGCGGCGGAACTGGGAGTGATGGCGGGCGCGGACCGCATCGAGGGCACGCTGTTCGGCAACGGCGAGCGCACGGGCAACGTGGACCTGGTGACGCTCGGGCTGAACCTGTACACGCAGGGCGTGGCACCGGGGCTGAACTTCTCCAACATCAACGAGATCGCGCGCACGGTGGAGTACTGCAACCAGCTGCCCATCCATCCGCGGCATCCGTACGTGGGCGACCTGGTGTTCACCGCTTTCTCCGGCTCGCACCAGGACGCCATCCGCAAGGGCTTCGCGGCCCGCGCCGACGGCGATGCCTGGGAGATCCCCTACCTGCCGATCGACCCGCGCGACCTGGGACGCACCTACGAATCCATCATTCGCGTGAACAGCCAGTCAGGCAAGGGCGGCGTGGCCTACCTGCTGGAACAGGAATACGGCCTCGTCATGCCGCGGCGGCTGCAGATCGAGTTCTCGCCCGTGGTGCAGGCGCTGACCGACACCAGCGGCAAGGAAGTCACCGCGCCTCAGATCTGGCGGCTGTTCGAGGACGAGTACCTCACGCACGAGGGGCGCGAATTCGCCTACCGCGGCCACCACCTGGTCACCGCCACCGACGGCAGCGACGGGGAGCTGCTGACGCTGAACATCATGCGCGGCGGCAAACCGCTGCAGCTGACCGGCCGCGGCAACGGGCCCATCGATGCGCTGGTGCACGCGCTGGCGCTGCCCTTCGATGTGCTGTCCTACGAGGAGAAGTCCATCGGCAAGGGAAGCGAGGCGCGGGCCGCGGCGTTCGTGGAGATCACCACGCCCTCGCGGGTGACGCTGTTCGGCGTGGGCGTGCATCCGAACATCATCACCGCGTCCATCCTCGCGGTGCTGTCGGCGGTGCGGCGCGCGGATGCGCGCGGGCTGCTGCCGGCGGCGCGCGCGGCCAGCGCCTGACGGCAGTCCTTTGTGGGAAAAATGCCCGGCTGTGTGGCTGGGGGACTAGCAGGCTGTTGAGAAAGTGACCGATGCCGCCGACATGATCGCCTTGAAGGGCAATTTGCCGGCTCCTTGCGGTGCTCGCCCTGGGCGAGGCCCTGGTGCTGCTCGCTTGTGCATCCTCAGCCGC